>JAAUYD010078063.1_pt1 | contig 14575 bp, 13 predicted proteins | sample 7278101 | NCBI WGS metagenome assembly JAAUYD01 (sample SAMN14350128, study PRJNA611818) | marine sediment metagenome | isolation source: surface marine sediment (0.6m) | place: French Polynesia: Moorea | collected 2018-08
ACGAGCATCCCAGACAGGTCGGAACGCGGCCCGGTGGTTTCTTGAGTCTCGAAGAGACGCTGGACCTGCTGGCCACGGGCGAGGTCGTCGAGGAGGTTACCGACGAGTCGGGGCGGCAGATCGTTCGGCTCCGAAAGAACGGCCGCAGCCTCGAGGCCGTGTTCTCGCCGCGAGCGAGCCGTGGCTTCTATCCTGAACTCGCTGCGTTTCAGCTCGACCGGCTCCTAGAGCTGGACATGGTGCCCGCGACGGTGCGCCGCAAACTGGGGCGCGCGGATGGCACGCTTCAGTTCGCGGTACCCAACACGATGAACGAAGAAGAGCGCTCGACGTCCGGACGCGGCAGCGGCGCGCAATGCCCGTTGCCGGACCAGTGGGGTGCCATGTATGTGTTCGACAGCCTGATTCACAACGAGGCGAGGACAAGGGACCGAATGCTCTACGATCGAGAGGCGGGCTGGGACCTCGTGCTGATTGGGCATGACCGGAGTTTTTCGACGAAGAAGGGTGTGCCTGATTATCTCGCGGCGATCGAGCTCAATCTCGATGAGGGCTGGCGGGACGGGCTGTTGAGGCTCGCCGATGACATCCTCGATCAGGAACTTGAAAGCGCCCTGGACAAGCGACGACGTAAGGCCCTCGCGAATCGTCGCGACTTCTTGCTCAGCGACTAGCGCCCAGGCAGCGGCTGTCGAACCGGTTGACAAGGCGCTCCGGTTTTTTCGCTTGTTTGAAGAAACCGGCCAGGTAGCGCTTCTTCTTGGCCTTGTCTTTCTGCGTAAGCACGGGCAATGAGTCAACCACGCCCATAAACGCGTTTTCGTGTGCAATGACCATGTCCAGCGCACGCCGCAGCGTGCCCCGATCCGTGCAATAGCCGCGATAGCGGCGCTGTTTGACGCTCGACGTCCGCAGGCTTGCATCCGGCTTCGCGTATTTCGCGTCGACGAAACCCGTCAGGTCAAAGTCATAGGGGACCAGCAGCAGTTTGCCCGGGTCCTGTTCCACGATGATCTCGTTGTGGCAACAGACCGTATCGCCATCCGCAGTTACCAGCGACCAGTCCGTGTTACCGATCATGTAGGCGAACACATAGACCAGAGCGGCCTGGTCCTGGTCCATCCAGCTGAGCGACAGCGCTCCCAGGTCGGACAGGCCGGTCCCGATACGCTCCGCCATGGCGTGCTCAGGCTCGAGGAAGAACGCGTACCTTGAGAAATCCGTGCCTTGTGTGTCGACGTAGGTCATCCGGGCAAGGCGCACGCGCAGGCTGTTGTCAGTCAACAGGCTGAACATCCGGTAGACGGCGTATTCCTCGACGACGTCGATCTGGGACTGTTTGCTGTCACGGCAGTGTGTAACCAGCTTCAGCTTGTCCGCGCCATCGAAATCGTCCTCTTTCCTGAAGTTGAGCCGCAACGGCGGAAATGCACAGACCCGCAGACGGCTTTTGCCCCTGGAACGCACCTTGACGCTGTATATTTTGCCAGCGTGGTCGAGGGTGAACGGGTACTGTTGCTTATCGCCCTTGTGCTCCACAACGGACGAGAGGGGGCCCTCCAGTCGAAGTTCCAGCGTGCTCGTCTCGTCGAACAGCGAAGCGCCGCTGCTCGCTACCGAAACCAGTAATGCCGCCGTAAGCGCTTTCATTAGGGTTCCAGTGTAGCGCGAACTGGCACGCAGGCCACCCGGGCTGGCAAACTGTTCCTTTTTCGCGCCGGTGAATCCGTGAATCTCGATGACCTCCAGCCAATTCCGGTCTTCACCGACGTCGACAGGGCGCGATTTGAGGCGGAGATTCAGCCGCTGCACAAACCCGCGATCCTGAAGGGGCTGGGCAGCGACTGGCCGATTGTTGCGAAGGCATTGGAGTCCCGCCGTGCGCTGGCCGACTATATCGAGGGCTTCGAACCGGGGCGGCCCGTCAAGGCGTTCTTCGCCAGCCCGGACGTCGAGGGGCGTTACTTCTACAATGAGGATCTCACGGGCTTCAACTTCCGGCAGCGTGAGCTGCCGCTGGCCGAACTGCTCGGCACGCTGCGACGCCACGAGGACGACGAGCGTCCGCCCTCGGTGTACGCCGGCGCGATCCAGCTGACCGGGCGGCTGGGGGCGTTGGGCGACGAGAATCGCCACGCGCTGCTCGACGCAGAAATGGAGCAGCTGGTCTCCATCTGGATCGGCAACCGGGGCAAGACGGCCATACATTGGGACCTGCCGCAGAACATTGCCTGTGTTGTCGCCGGCGAGCGCCGATTTACGCTATTCCCGCCCGAGCAGCTGCCGAACCTCTACATTGGACCGCTCGACGTCACGCTCGCGGGACAGCCGGTCAGCCTTGTCGATCTCAACAATCCCGACATCGACCGCTTCCCGAAATTCAGCGAGGCGCTGGAGTCCGCGCAGACAGCCGTCATGGAGCCCGGCGACGCGATCTACGTGCCAAGCATGTGGTTCCATCATGTACAGAACATGAGCGCGCTCGGCGTGCTGATCAACTTCTGGTGGCGCGACGCGGCACCGCACATGTTCACGCCGCTCTTCACACTATTTCACGCGCTGCTGTCCATCCGGGATCTGCCAGAGGACGAGCGCGAGCACTGGCGACGTATGTTTGACCATTACATTTTCAGCGCGGACGGTGAGCCGATGCCGCACGTGCCGGAGCACGCGCGCGGTGTGTTCCGGGAAATGACGCCGGAGCGCGTCGTTGCTCTGCGGAATTTCCTGGTACACAAGCTCGGCGGCGAACTGCGCCGGAACCAATGACCGAAGACGAGTTCCACCAGGCCGAGGCACAGCCCTGGCGACGCGAGCTGCCGACGTTCTACTACCACACGCATTTCGTCGAGATGCTGGCCTTCGTCAGGAAGCACTACGCCCACGTGCTGTCCGATCAGGAACGTACGTTCTTTACCGATTTCGAGGCGCTGCCGTTCGAGGCGCAGTGCCTCTACGTGCGCCTCGTTAACCGCAAGGGGCGCGTCTTTGCGCGATCCCGTCTCCGTTACCCCGAGGTTGGCGACACGGGCCCATTGCTCGCGATACTGGAAGACGCGGGCTGGCTGGCCAGGCCGGGCGCAGAGCACATGGACGAGGTCCTGGGCTTCCTGACGCGCGGTGAGCTGCTGGCGGCGCTGCGGCCGCGCTTCGTCGGCATGAAGACGTCGATGAAGAAAGCCGAGTTGCTGGCGTTCGCCAGGACGCACGCAACACCGGACGAGCTGGCCGAACTGCTGCCGACGGGCGGGATCTTCATTCAGGGTCGGGAGTCTGTCGTCAGGTTCCTGCTGTTCCTGTACTTCGGACGGGTGAGTTACGGCCTGTCGCGATTCACGATGCGAGACTTAGGTTTAGTTCGCGCCCACGACCAGGCCGCGAACTACGAACCGCGATTCCAGGATCGTCCGGAAGCGATGGAGACGTATTTCTACGCGTGTCGGCTGGCCGACCTCGATCGATGCCCCGACTGGCTCGAACGCATCGTGGACGGTGTCGACGAGTGGCCCGAACCGCAGCAGGGCTTTGCCGCCAGTCTGCGAGACAAGCTCGCCTATCGCCTCGGCAGGGCGCTGGAGCAGCGGGGTGAGACTTACGCCGCGCTGCGTCTGTATCAGAAGGGAGAGAACACGCAGTGCGCCGAGCGGGTGGTCCGGCTGTTGCTCGCGAGCGGACAGAGGGTCGAGGCGGAGCAGTTCCTCGAACGCTGCCTTGCCGACCCGGCCAGCGACGCAGAAGCGTTGCTTGCAGCGGACCTGTACGCGCGGAAATTTGGCAAGAAGAGGACGTCCTCGCTGACCGATCTGCTGCGCGCCGCGGACATAATCGATATCGATGAGGCGCACAGTGGCTCGCCCGAGAACGCGGCCGTCGCCTATTACGAACAGCGTGGCGTCGCTGCCTATCGAGTCGAGAACACCCTGTGGCGAACGTTCTTCGGGCTGCTGTTCTGGGACCTGCTGTTCGGCAAGGCGTCGTCAGGTGTCCATTCGCCGTTCGAGAGTCTGCCTGCGTCGGTACTCGGAGGACGATTCCTGGCTGAGAACAAGGCCGCCATCGAGACCCGGCTCGAGTTGCTGCGCGATCCGGGGGCGCTGAAAAAAGCGCTGTTGATGACCAGCGTGAGCCACTTCGGGGCCCCCAATGGTGTGTTTCGCTGGCGGCAACGAACGCTGGACGCGCTGTACGCGATGGTCGAGGCGGCGCCGGCCGACGCGATGCGGGCGATGCTGATGCGATTCTGTGCCGACTACAACGACGCACGCAGCGGCTACCCGGACCTGATGCTGATCGAGGAGGGCACGGTACGTTTTGTCGAAATCAAGACAGACGGCGACAGCGTTCGGCGCAACCAGTTGCTCCGCATCGAGCAGTTACGCTCGGCGGGCTTTGACGCCGACGTCGTACAGATTCGCTGGATCCTCGACCCGGATCAGGCCTATGTCGTTGTCGATGTCGAGACGACCGGCGGGCGAGGCGAGCGGCATCGCGTCACCGAACTCGGCGCTGTCCGCGTCAAAAACGGCGAAATCGTCGACCGCTACCAGACATTGCTGAACCCGCAACGCATGATCCCTGCCAACATCACACGGCTCACGGGGATCACGCCGGCGATGGTCGCGGACGCGCCGGTCTTTTCGGACGTCGCCGATGAGTTTGCCGCGTTCCTCGAAGGCGGCATCTTCGTCGCGCACAACGTCGATTTCGATTACCGATTCATCGCGCAGGAATTCGGACGGCTGGGACGATCGTTTCGAATGCCCAAACTGTGCACCTGTGCGTCGATGCGCAAACTCTATCCCGGTCGCCGGTCTTACAGCCTGGCTGCACTGACCAGCGACTTCAATATCAGTCTGGACAGCCACCATCGGGCCCTGTGCGATGCGGAAGCCGCCGCCGAATTGCTGCTTCTGATCAACGAGAAGCGCGAAGAGCGCTTGAGCTTTACCGAGAGCGCTGCTCCGTCAGTCGCTCAAGGCGGTCGATAATATCGCCGAGGTCGGCCCGGTGCGAGCGGAGCTCGTCGATACTCAGACCGGACAGTTCGTATGGCAGCACCAGCCAGTTGCTGGTCTTGTGAATGCAGTAATCGGGCGCTTGCAGTGTCCGCTCCGTCTCCCGGAACCAGACGGACGCCGTGCGAATCTTGCCGGGCAGATTGCGCCGAGTCTTCCTGGACAGGTGCTGGATAACCGCCGCGACACTGGAGCCAGTACTGTAGACATCATCGACGATCAGCATCTTGTGGCGCGACGACACGTTGTCGACCAGGTATTCGAGTCCATGCACGCGTATCTGGTCCGCCCGGCTGACCATGTCGGCGTAACTCGCCGCACCGCGGTACGAGGTTCGCACGGCGATGTGGTCGGTCGGTATGCCGAACTGCTCGAGTCCCTCCTGCACGGCAATGCCCACCGCGCTACCGCCGCGCCAGAGGCCGACCAGGAAATCGGGGCGGAAGTCGTCTTCGGCAATTTTCGCAGCGAGCCGGAACGAATCGGTCAGCAGGTCGTCGGCGGCGATGAATGTCTTTTCCATGGCGCGGTCAGCAAGGCTAGAATAGCGAGCGCCGCATTATAAGCCGAGACGGATACCCATGAACAAAAACATCTTCACCGCACAGGATCTGCTCGAAGATTCGTTCCGGCTCGGCCTCAACGTGCTGGAAAGCGGCTTCGAGCCGACGATGATTATCGCAATCTGGCGTGGTGGCACACCCGTGGGCATGGCCGTGCAGGAGATACTGGCTTACTGCGGCGTCGATGCGGATCACATCGCCATCCGAACGTCATCCTACAGCGGCATCGACAAACGGGGCGCCGTCGCCGTTCACGGGCTGAACTACGTCATCAAGAAGATCTGTCACGACGACCGGGTCCTGATCGTCGACGACGTCTTCGATACCGGGAACACGATCGTCGCCGTCATCGAAGAGATTCGAAAACGTGCCAGGGACAACGCGCCCGACGACATTCGCGTGGCGGTGCCGTGGTTCAAGCCGGAGCGCAACCAGACGCAGATGACGCCCGACTTCTTCCTTCGCGAGACCGGCGACTGGCTGGTCTTCCCACACGAGATCGACGGGGTCACCGAAGAGGAACTCGAGGCGGCGCGTCCGGCGGTCGCCGAAGTCATCGCTGCGGCGAAGCGGAATATCAAGATCCTGCCCGAGCCATCATGAACCGGATCTGCGTCTACTGCGGTTCCAACCGCGGTAAGCAGGAGGGCTACGTCGACGCGGCCGAGCGCCTCGCAGGCGTTCTCATCGAACAGGATATCGAGCTCGTCTATGGCGGCGCGTCGTCCGGGATCATGGGCATCATTGCAGACAAGGTGCTCGAGCTCGGCGGCCGCGTTCACGGTGTGCTGCCGAAGTCGATCACGCACAAGGAACTCGCACACCCGCGCCTCACGCAGTTGCACATGGTGGACACGATGCACGACAGGAAAGCACTAATGGCCGACCTGTCCGACGGATTCATTGCGCTTCCCGGCGGTTTCGGCACGCTGGAGGAGATTATCGAGATCGTGACCTGGGGGCAGCTGCAGTTTCACGAGAAGCCGTGCGGCCTGCTGAACGTCGGTGGCTATTTCGATCACCTGCTTGCTTTCCTGTCTAATGCGGAGCGAGAGGGTTTCATCCGGCCCGAGAATCGGGGCCTGTTGATGGCCGCCGATTCGCCCGAGGGCTTACTGGCGCAGTTCGAGAACTATCGTCCGCCGTCCGTTACGAAGTGGACCGACAGCTAGCACACGACGCGCGACGGTAGGCGCAGCTATGGCGGGTCAGAATCGGCCGGAAGGGTGTCGGGCGGGCCGCGTTGCCGATATGGTCCAAAATGGTCAAATCCCAGGGAAATTTAGGGGCAAGCTGAGAAGCACGTCGCAGCGGCCGGTGTGCACCGAGTCTAGGATTACGTTCAGTTAACCATAGCCTCTGCCCATGGACCTTAATCTGCCTCTTGCTGCTCTACTGTTTGCAAGCAGCGCCGCTTACGCGGCGCTTGGCATCAGGCTCGTGCTCGCCAAGCGCGAGGTCGGCACGCTACCGCTGGGTGCGCTGTTCATCGTCATGGGCTTCTGGGTGCTCGGCGGCGCGGTCGAAATGATCGCTGACTCCTACTACATTTTCTCTATCGGCCGCACCGGCCATTTCATCGGCACGGCGTTACTGCCGCTGGTCGCCCTGGTCTGTTTCCGGGAGTACACGGGCTCGAGCACGAGCATGCACGCGATGATCCTGCTGGCGGTCATTCCCTGCGTATCGATCATCTTTGCGGCTACGAACCAGTTCCACGAATTTATGTGGCTCCCGCCGCTGACGAACGCGGCGGGCGAGTTCCTGACGCGCCCCGAGACCTGGGGACGCTGGTTCATGTTCGTGCATGCGCCGTACAGCTACGGCCTGATCACGGTTGCGATCCTGATACTGATCATACGCAGTGCCATTGTTCCGACGGCGCATCGCCGGGGGCTGCTGATACTCGTCGCCGCCTGCCAGGTGCCACTGGTAACGACGCTGGCCTACGATCTCGGTTACGGTCCAGACACGGTGTCCTTCGTCCCGTTCGCGCTGGCGGCCATGCTGCCGATCTATGCGTGGCTGATTATCGGCGGGCGTCTGATCGAATTTGCACCGCTCGCCTACGAGACGGTCTTTCAGAACATGGAGGACCCGGTCGTCGTCATCGATGACCAGGAGCGCGTCATCGGCCTGAACCGCGTCGCCGAAGACATGCTCTGCATCCGCGAGTCCGACGCGCTGCGCCTGCCATTGGTGGACGTTTTCGGCCAGGGCTCGACCGGCGTTTTTGAAGCCCTGAACACGGGCAAGCCGCAGAAGATGCTGACAGACACAGGGCGATTCCTGCACGTGCGGGCGTCACCGATCAGCTCGCTCAGAAGCAGCGCCCGGGGCGGCCGCGTCCTGATGTTCCGCGACGTCAGTGACGTCGAGCGTGCGCAAAGCGACGTCCGAAAGAGTGAAAAGCTGCTGCGGACGCTGATCGATCACTCGGTTAACGGCATCGTCCGACTCAGATGGATTCGTGGCGACTCGGGCATGCCGAGCCTGCGCTGCATCTTCGCCAATCCCGCCGCCGCGGAGCTGTTGAACGTCGACGCGGATGAGTTAGAGGAGTTCGACGCGGAAGAGCTGATCCAGCTGGCAACCAGCGGCATGGATGAGCGCGACCGCAGCGAGGTATTGAAGCAGTCACGGCGGGCGCTCGAGGGTGGCCCGACCGTCGATCGCGAAGTGGTCTGTGGCGACGGCGCCCGGGCCCGCTGGCTGCGCATGATCCTCGTACCGGCAGGTGACGACGTCACGATGACGTTCATGGATCAGACCGACAGCAAGGCGCGCGAGATCCAGATGGAATCGATGGCGTGGACCGACCCGCTGACGGGCGTCCTGAACCGGCGCGGGTTCGAGCGCGATGGCGCGAGACACCTGTCGAACAGCCGCGACGATGCCACCGGCGCACTGCTGTTCATCGATCTCAACGAGTTCAAGCCCGTTAACGATCGTTACGGCCACGAGGTCGGCGACGAACTGCTGTCGATCGCCGCAAGGCGGCTCAGGAAGTCGCTGCGTTCCTGCGACATTATCGGGCGGCCGGGCGGCGACGAATTCGTCGCCCTGGTGCCCGACGTCACTGACGAGGTGGCCGACAGGCTTGCCTATCGACTGTCCGAAGCGCTCGAGCAACCGTACGTCATCGACGGCAAGACGCTTAATTGCGCTGCGAGTATCGGACTGGCGACTTACCCCAAGAACGCAACTACGCTGACCGGGCTGATGCGTGAGGCGGACCAGGCGATGTATCGGGCCAAGGCCCGCTGCCGCGGTACGCAGAATGTGCATTTTGCCGACCTGCTCGAGAAAGCGATCTAGTCGGCCGTAATAATCTGGCGGCCGCAGAGGTCTCAGTAGGCCCATCTACTGAAAATTGAGCACCTCACGATGCCCGCGATCTCCAACAAGAATGTCTTCCAGATACTGCCGCTGTTACTCGGCGTAATCCTGGCCGTAAGTCTCGCCTGCAGTGTGACCATCCGGAAGGGTCACGCCGATACGCCGATCGCGGCCAGCGCCGAGTCAGTGCAACCCCTGACGGCCGGTGATCGGGCGCCAAGGTTCGTCGTGCAGGACGTGGACGGGGAGAACGTCGTCTTCGATCCGGAGGCGCTGGATCGCCCGGCGATCCTGATCAGCTTTCGCGGCGGCTGGTGCCCCTACTGCAACCTCCACTTGTCCGAGCTGCGTCATGTACTGCCAGCGCTCGCGGAGCGGGACATCGACGTCTACTTCCTGAGCGGCGACCGGCCGGATCAGCTCGTATCCGGCCTGAGTCCGGAGACTCAGGATGACGTAAACGAGCTCGGCTACACGCTGCTGTCCGATGCCTCGGCCATGGCAGCCAAGGCACTCGGCATCGCGTTCCGCGCGGATGAATCAACCGCCGACCGGCTGACAATGCGTGGCCGCGATATCGAGGGGTCGTCGCTCAAGAAGCGCGGAATCCTGCCGGTGCCTGCCGTCTTTGCCGTCGATGGGGCGGGCCGCATCGCTTATGCCTTCGTCAACGCCGATTACAAGATTCGCCTGTCTGCGGACGAGCTGCTCGACGTCGCGGCGGGCCTCTAAATCTCCGGCCACTATGCTACGCTTCAACTCCGTTAACTGGAGTGGCGCAGCCTATGGTCACCGCAATTGTCCTGATTGAAGCCGAGACGAGTCGCGTTCCCGAACTCGCCGATCAGATCGTCAACATGGAAGGCGTTCAGGAGCTGTTCTCAGTTGCCGGCCGACACGACCTCGTCGCCATCGTCAAGGTCGCGAGGAACGAGGATCTGGCCGACGTTATCAGCGACAAGATGCGTAATCTTGAAGGCATCGTCGCGACGGAGACGATGATCGCGTTCCGTGCCTATTCGAAGCGAGAACTCGAGGCAGGGTTCGAACTTGGCCTTGACTGACATAGCCTTGAGGGCGCGCCGGCCTGTTCCCGGAGGCTCCAATGACTGACAGGCCGAATGCCATCCAGCGAATCCTGGATTCGGTATCGAAGGTCCGGCCAAACGAATTCCAGGCGACGCTGTTGTCATTTATCTGGGTATTCACGGTCATGGCGGCCTACTACATCATCCGCGCGGGCCGCGATGCGCTGTCTTCCGATTGGACGGATGCCCAGCTGAGTTGGCTCTGGACGTCGACCTTCGTCTTCAGTGCGGTTGCGGTCAGTGTCTACGGGCTCGTCGTATCCAATATCCGCTTCCGTGTCATCGTTCCGACGATCTATGGATTGTTTGCCGCGACGTTCATCGGTTTCTATCTCTCCGGCACGTTCCTTGGTGACAACGACCTCGTCAATCGTACATTCTACGTCTGGGTCAGTCTCTTTGCACTGTTTCACCTGTCTGTATTCTGGACCTTCATGTCCGGCCTCTACAATCGCGAACAGTCCAAGCGACTGTTCAGCGTGATTGCGACTGGCACCATCCTCGGCGCAATCGCCGGTTCGGGCTTCGTCTCCGCCTGGGGTGAACAGATCGGATCTCTGAACGGTCTGCTGATTGCGTCGTTAATGCTGCTGGCACCGATACCGATCATGTCGCGCCTCGACCATCTGCGTGGTACCGATCTCGGCAACGCCGACGAGCACGCACAGCTGCCGCGCGATGCGAAGCTCGGTGTGAATCCCTTCGCAGGCTTCACCCGTTTTGCCAGCAATCCGTATCTGTTGTGGATCGGTCTGTTCATCCTGCTGTACGTGACGATGAACACCTTCCTGTACTACGAAATCCGAAAGGTGTTTTCGGGCATGGAACGGGCTGCGCGCTACGCCGCGTGGGCGAACATCGATCTAGCGGTAAACACGCTGGCCGCGCTGACCGCACTGTTTGCGACCGGACGCATCACGACGCGTCTTGGAATCTCAGTCACGCTGGCGCTGGTGCCGCTCATCATGCTGGGCGGCTGGGTCATCGTTGCCATGAGTCCGGTCCTCGCCTCCGTGGTCGGAACCCAGATCATTCGTCGCGCGGGCAACTACGGCATTACCCGGCCGGGCCGAGAAATGTTGTTCACGGTTGTGGACACCGAGACGCGAGTCAAGTCCAAGCCCGTGATCGACACCGTGGTCTATCGGGGTGGCGATGTCGCGACCGGCTGGTTCTACACGCTGTTATCGACCAAGCTCGGGCTGGCATTGTCGGGCATCGCAGTGGTGGGTGCTGTCATCGCCGGCGTCTGGGCGCTGGTGGGTGTCAAACTCGGTCGCCTGTTTGACCGTCGACAGGAAGACGGGCAGAGCAGCGCCGAACAGCACGAGTCGACGGCGTGAACGAAGCGTTTGTCCTTGATGCCGTTCGCACGCCGATCGGCCGTTACGGCGGCAGCCTGTCGGCCGTCAGGACCGATGACCTCGGCAGCTTGCCATTGAAGGCGCTTCTCGAACGGAACCCGTCGCTGGATCCCTCGCTGATCGAAGACGTCGCTATGGGCTGTGCCAACCAGGCTGGCGAAGACAATCGAAACGTCGGCCGCATGTCGAGCCTGCTGGCGGGCCTCCCTGAGAGCGTTCCCGCGTGCACCATCAATCGCCTGTGCGGGTCTGGAATGAATGCGGTGGGCAACATCGCGGACGGCATCCGCGCCGGCAGTATCTCGGTGGGCATCGCCGCGGGCGTCGAGTCAATGTCGCGGGCACCCTTCGTCATTGGCAAGCAGAGCAGTGCGTTCGGTCGGAAAACCGAGATGTTCGACACGACCCTGGGCTGGCGTTTCATCAACAAGAGGCTCGAAGAGCAGTACGGTGTGGATTCGATGGCCGAGACTGCCGAGAACGTCGCCGAACAATTCAAAGTCAGTCGTGACGACCAGGATGCGTTCGCGCTGTCGAGCCAGCACAAGGCCGAGGCGGCCATGAAGGCCGGTGTTTTCGGCGATGAGATCGTACCGGTCTCCGTACCGCGTCGCCGCCAGGAAGCCCTGCTTGTCGATACCGACGAACACCCACGACACGGAGCCACGATCGAAGGGCTGGAGAAACTGCGGCCGATCGTTCGGTCTGACGGAAGCATCACCGCGGGCAATGCCTCCGGAATTAATGACGGTGCCTGTGGACTGCTGATTGCCTCCGAGGCGGCGGCGAAGGCTATTGGCGATCCCCTCGCGCGAATCGTCGCCTGGGCTTGCGTCGGCGTCGAGCCGCGCATCATGGGCATCGGGCCGGCGCCGGCCTCCGAGAAGGTACTCAAGCTCGCCGGTCTGACGATCGACCAGATGGACGTTATTGAACTGAACGAGGCCTTCGCGGCGCAGGGCTTGGCGACGCTCAGAATGCTCGGGGTAGACGACGACGCTGCACACGTCAATCCGAACGGCGGCGCCATCGCGCTCGGGCATCCGCTGGGCATGTCCGGCGCTCGTTTGATAACGACAGCGGCGTACCAATTAAGAAGATCCGGCGGGCGATACGCGCTCTGCACGATGTGCATCGGTGTCGGGCAGGGCATCGCCACCATCATAGAAAGACCATGAAGAAGCCAGCGCCGAGTTTCGAAACGTCAGACATGCGAGAGCTCGAGGAGGTGATCCGTGGGCGACGCACCATCGACCAGTACCTGCAGACGAAGGTACCCGAGGCGCTGGTACGAGAGGCGATCGATATTGCGATGTGGGCGCCCAACCATCACGTTACCGAGCCCTGGCGCTTTTATCTCCTTGGGCCGGAGACCGTGGCCAGGACCATCGAGCTGACGCGAATCATCGTCGCAAAGAACAAGGGTCAGAAGGCGGCTGACTTCAAGGCGAAGTCCTGGTCAGAGAAGCCCGGCTGGCTGTTGGTGACCTGCCAGCGCTCCGATGACGAGCTTCGTCAGCAGGAAGACTACGGCGCCTGCTGCGCGGCTGTGCAGAACCTCGCGCTGTACCTGTGGCGCGCGGGCATCGGGACCAAGTGGACGACGGGGCCGATTACGCGAGACGAGCGGTTCTTCGATATCGTCGGCTTTGACCCCAAAGAAGAGTTCGTCGTCGGCCTGGTTTGGTACGGCTATCCCAAGCTGACGCCGGCGCAGAAGCGCAAAGACGTCGACGAGGTCATCAAAAGACTTCCCTGACGCTTAATCCCGAGCGAGCTCGTCCGGGTGACGGACAAAGCGCTCGGGGCATATCAGCGGCCTGGCCAGGAAGACGAGCGCGATCGTCGCGGATACCGATGCCATTATCACCACGCTGTTGCGCACGGAGCCGTCGTACAGCATCGCGCCGGCGATAGCGCCTATCGCTCCAGCCACATTATTCAGCGTCCCGATGATGGACGACGCCACGCCGGCGATCTTCGGTAGCGGATCCAGCGCCAGCACGGTGGCATTTGGCAGCAGGATGCCCGCCGTGAACATAAATACGCAGAAATTTAGCCAGAGCCACCAGAATGCGGCGGCGTCTGCCCAGGCCATATAGCCCAGCTGCAGCGCTGTTGTCGTGGCGAGCGCGGCGCAAAGTCCGAGCATCTGAACCGGCTCGAATCGGTTGACCAGTAAGCGATTGAACGACGAGCCGAGCAGTATGGACAGACCGAACATCGCGAAGAGCAGGCCGAAGGTCTCGAGCGAATAGCCGTAGGTCTCCGTCGTCAGGGCTGCCGCTATCGTGATGACGGACATGAACCCGGCCGGCGCTGCGATGATGATCAACAGTGCAAAGATGCTCTGGCGATGGCTGAAAAACTCAGCGATGCTGCGTTGCAGCTGCCGCAACGGATGACCTTCCGGGTTCGGCACATGCGTCTCATGCAGGTTTGATCGGATCGCTGTCAGGATGATGAGGCTGCAGACCGCGATGGCAAAGAACGGTGCCCGCCATCCGAACCCCGCCACGAGGACCGCGCCGAGCGTCGGCGCAATGACCGGTGCGGCCGTAAAAATCATCGTCAGCAGTGACATCAGGCGCGCGGCGTCCTTGCCGTCTGCAATGTCGCGAACTATGGCCCTTGAGATGACGACGCCTGCTGCCGCCCCCATGCCCTGGATGAAGCGAGCTGCCAGCAGCACGTCGATGCTGTCGGCGAGCGCGCCGGCGATGGCGCTCAAGGCAAATACCGACATGCCGAAATACAGCACGGGAAGACGCCCGAGGCGATCACTCAAGAGGCCCGCCGGAATCTGTCCAAACGCCATGCCCGCCATGAAGACGCCGATAATCTGTTGGCCCTTATTAAGGCTCGTGGCCAGCGATTCCGCCATAGCCGGCACCGCTGGCAGGCTGAGATCAACGGTCAGCGCCGCGAGGCCGGTCAGCAGACCGAGCGTCAGCACGAATCGTTTCGAATGGGGCATCGTATTTGCCGGCAGGCGGGAGAGAGCGATGCAGCATAGAGAGCCTAAGTTTCGGAGTAAAGCCCGGCCCGACGTGCCCTGGCGCCGGCACTACGGCGCCCCGGCCACGCACGCTGCGGGAACCCAACGGTGCCGGCGGCACTCTCAGGTATTCATGAATGCCTGTTCATTTTTCGTTCAGCTGCAGCGGCTAGGCTTGTTCGCTATCATTCATCCACTTTGCCCACCC
>JAAUYD010284134.1_pt1 | contig 14574 bp, 13 predicted proteins | sample 7278101 | NCBI WGS metagenome assembly JAAUYD01 (sample SAMN14350128, study PRJNA611818) | marine sediment metagenome | isolation source: surface marine sediment (0.6m) | place: French Polynesia: Moorea | collected 2018-08
ACGAATCGCAGCGTAAGTTTTTCCATCCAAAGTATGATAATTTTCTTTTGCATCAAACCAAGCTTTACGCAATGGACTAGCGGAGTCAAAACTGGTGACTCCCAAATGGCGAAAATAAGGAAGAGCATCAATGCGTCCCACCCCAAATAAATGTAGCTTGGTTGTAGGGGTTAAATGTTGAGAAACTTCTTGCAAAATTTCTAATATCTCTTTAGTTGGCGTTCTTGCAACTCCTCCTATAGCGATATATTCGTAGCCCATTTCAACTAATGCTTTAACAGCTTCCGCATACTTTTGGGGATTCCAGCCTTGAGCTACGCCAATAGGTGTAAAGTTATATCCAATATTCTGATGTTTGGATATGAATTCTTCTGCATTTCGCAAAGTTAAGTTATAGCGTTTTTCTCTTACCCCAGACTGTGCAAATTGACCAACTATTAAGTGGTCAATACTTACTCCATAATTGAATCCTAATTTTTCGTAATAATCAAGAATTTCTACGGTATTATAAGGAGGTTCTTCTTGCTTGATATATCCAAAGGCTCCACAGTCTCCCATTATTTCACCTGGGAATCTTATAAATTTGCCGATACCTCCTGCTTTTTCTATATCGGCTCTTTTACTTTTTTTTTATCAACAATTACTTTAGATACTAAAATACCGTCATAGTTACCCTGTCCGTATATTTGATGAGCATATATATCATCGGTATACGCATTACGATTGGCACTAAATTCGTCTCGGATAAAATCATAACTAGCATCTACCTTATCATCCCATTCTGGAATGAAATATCGCATAGCTAAATGCTTATTGACTGCGGGTGGTAATTTTAAAAATTTGTCTAACTCTTCTTCTATAGATTTTTTGTTTAGCATTAACTTTTGATTTTTTGTTTCCAGCAGTGTTAGATATATTCTTAGATGCGAATAAAATTAACAGAGGTCATCTCAACTATGAATAAACAGATTTTTGGATTATTTCATCTAATGTTTCTGGATTATTATATAATTTTAACAACAAATTATTATCTAGTTTAATTTCAATTGCAATCAACCTTAATAAATGTCCTTTTAATCCTACTAATGCACAACTAAATCTTGAGGCATCTGCATTATCAAGAGTCCAAATATATGATTTAACATTAGATAATTTTATATATTTTATACTACTTTTAGCAGCTAAAAAAATTAAAGTTTTATTGGCTTGAGTTTCAACTGGTAATTTTAAAGCACGTAAGTATTTATCTCCAAGTAAGACAAATATCAAATCATATCCAATAATTACTTGTTGGAAATTTTCATGTATTTTCAGAAAATCTGCCCAAGAAGAGATTTCATCACTTTTCATATTAGTAAAAGTCACAGAGTAGGGAACGATCACTTCTTCTTCGGAAATTATTCCATACCCGGCGGAGACAATGTTGACATCCACTGATTTTTTCCCCAAGCAACTTCGCAGGATATTTACACCTTCCATTACTCGTTGATGCTGCAATCCCTTGTACATCTCACCTGCTGAACAGGAATATTGAGAAAGAAATTGTGATTTATCCTTGAATATCTCTCTATCTTTAAAATCTTCTATTGTTAGCTGATTTTTGGGTTTAAAATATTTTTCACCTGTACAAGAAGTAACAACTAAAATGCGCGGTAGTAACATATATTTGTATAAATTTTCTGTATTGCCACAGGCTAGACACTTACGGTTTTATTCTTGCGGAGTAGATGTGCCTCGACGGCAGTATAGGAATCCGGTTTGATTCTTGAAATTACTCTTGATGGGAGGGAACGGGGAACTCTTAACAGGGAACAGAAAATGTACACAAGACTTTTTCCTCAAATCAAATATGAGTCCTATATTTAGGTTTAGTATTTATGTAATATCAATTTACAATGAGGCTGCATAGAATATATCAAGGCTACAAGTGAGGCTCTGGCTATCGTTATAAAATTTACGTGCCCACATTAATAATATGCATCTTCAATGTAAAACGATATAATATCAATTTATAATGAGGCTGCATAGAATCTAGACAGTCACAAGTAATGTTGGGAGTATCAGTATGAAACTTACGTGTTTCCATTAATCATATGTCTTTTAAATGTGAAACTATATAACTGGACTTGATGAAAAATATCGGTATATCGGCGAGATCAGAAAAATAAACAATGGGAATTTTCACAGTTACAACACACTTATATGATTGGGTTAGAAGTTTACCTTTAGATATAGCATTATATCAATATGTTGCTTCTTTACCAAATGGGAAAGAGGATAAAAATTTTATAACTAAACCAGAATTAGCACTTTCATTAATGAAATTTGGCATAACAGGTACTGAGGAACTAATATTACACAGCTAATAAATCATTTAGCTGTTGTTCGCATTGTTTAAATATAAAATTTACAATAGCAAATAGCTTGTCTAGTTCATAAATAGTAGAAGGAGAAATATTTCTCGTGAAAATATCTCCTTCTAGTTTTCCAAATTGCCAAATATCCCCATTAGAAGTAATACCAAATATTGTGATTGGATATTCAGCATTTAATTTTTGGGCGGCTATCATTTCAGTTAGACATTGTGCCCAACCTGCTTCAAAATTATCCTGCTTGGCTTCAACTAAAATAAAATAAGGTTTATCAAAAACAATTTTACCTAAAGGGGAACGCCTAGCAATAATATACTCCGGGAATCCTGATAATTTTTCATTATAGTTGAAAGATTGATGACTCCAGATTGTGAGCTTAGTTTTATATTTCTTCCATACTTCTTTTAAGACTGGATAGATGAAATTTTCACAGATTGCGAATTCTGAGTTGGAAACAACTCCGTCTTGCATTACTACATTTAAGTCTTCTCGGAAGTAATCGGGGACATTTAAGGGTATTTCTTGGACAAAGTTAGCTTGAGTATAAGTAACCTGATATTCTTGCAAAACTTCACCGATAATTTTAAAATTGCTAAAAGCCATATTTACCCCTTGATATCAGTGGTGATTTGATCTGATTTACTACTTGTCAGCTTATCAATTAATTTTAGATTTAATCCATTGAAGAGGAAAATAACTATGGAAACAATCCCAGCAAGAGATATTAACCTCCGTTACCTGATAGATAAATTTGGCATTCAACTAGTCCGAGAACCTGATTTTTTCACCGAATGGCAAGATGACTCGCTCTCTCTAAGTAACTACGATAAACAACTGCTCGATAAAATTAAAGAAGGTTATTTTAACCTACTTAATTATCCACCATTACTAGAAGGAGTAGTTCGTCAAGCAATAATTGATCCATTGCTTTTTATCGGTGATTTTTATCTTGCACCATTCTACGTCAAATCAGAAGAATCAATTGATATTGAAGTCCCCGACGAAGATATAATTATCAAAGGTCGCATCGATACATTGGTTTTGCGTGACCAACTCTGGGTAATGATTATTGAATCAAAAAAAGCATCATTCTCCATTGAGGAAGGGTTAGCACAAATACTTTCGTATATGCTTGGTAGTCCCGCACAAAGCAACCTAACTTTTGGTATGATTGCTACGGGTAGCGAATTTATTTTTGTCAAGTTAGTTAAAGGTAATATACCACAATACGGAACATCAAAGGTTTTCTCAATGCGTAATCCCGGTAATGATTTGTATGATGTATTGAAGATTTTGAAGAAATTGATCAAAATTGCCAGCATTTAAGAGGATCAGATTTCTGCTCCCCCTGTTCCCTGCTCCCTTGCATTCACAACAATTGATTATTTTTTGATTTGGAAGTCCTTTGAATTGTATAACCCTCTTCTAGGGGGACTCCGTGTAAAATTGATAGCTGTTAACCTGAAGTTCCCCCAAGCAAAAAAGCTAACTCTTAACCAGAAAAACTTTCAAGCATTTTTGAATTCCTGGTACTGGGTATAAAATGTAAAAAGGTCTGACGAAGGGGACTTGAGGCGTTGAGCCTGATCTAATTCTTAATATCAAGAAAAATCTATATTAACTATTATAATAGTACAACATATAAGAATTTATTAGAGAAGATATCGTTTTATGATCTAGATAATTGATTCCATTTTCCGACAGATAAAGTTAATCTATTATGTAACAAGATTAAACAAATATTAATTTTTGCTCATATTGTGATTGGTGGTTAGCAAGGATTGCAACCGTGCAACCTGGCTTATTGTGCTGCGATTAAAGAGGGGAATTGATGACTCATTACTTGCTTGAAACAGCTTGGTTAGTACCTTGTTATGCCTTGATGGGGGCACTTTTAGCCATTCCTTGGTCCCCTGGAGTTATTCGCCGCACCGGACCAAGACCAGCAGGATATGTTAATTTAATTATGACATTTATTGCCTTTGTTCATGCTGGTTTGGCATTACCAGGGACTTGGGGACAGCAGGTGTCTCAAGTACATATTCCTTGGTTAAGTACTGCGGGTTTAAATCTGACTATCGATATTGAAATATCCTCGGCGAGTATTGGGGCGATGGTGGTGGTTTGTGGCTTGAATTTCCTCGCCCAAATTTACGCCATCGGCTATATGGAAATGGACTGGGGTTGGGCACGTTTTTATTCCCTATTAGGGGTGTTTGAAGCGGGATTATGTGCCCTCGCCCTATGTAATAATTTGTTCTTTAGCTATGTAATTCTGGAAATTCTCACCTTGGGAACCTACATGCTAGTGGGGTTGTGGTTTAGTCAACCTTTGGTGGTTACTGGTGCAAGGGATGCTTTTTTAACCAAGCGGGTGGGGGACTTATTTTTGTTGATGGGGGTATTGGCAATTTATCCCCTGGCTGGTACTTGGAATTATACGGAATTGGGGCAGTGGGCGGCTACTGCGGATGTAAATCCCACGTTAATGACACTGGTGGGTTTAGGATTAATTGCCGGTCCTATGGGTAAATGTGCCCAATTTCCCTTGCATTTATGGTTAGATGAGGCAATGGAAGGGCCTGTTCCCAGTACAATTTTGCGGAACTCTGTGGTGGTTGCTAGTGGTGCATGGGTGCTGATAAAATTACAACCTGTATTTGCATTGTCTCCCATGGTTTCTACTGTCATGGTGGGAGTTGGTACGGTAACAGCCATTGGTGCATCTTTAATTGCGATCGCTCAAATTGATATTAAACGCTGTCTTTCCTATTCTGTCAGTGTTTATATGGGCTTGGTATTTATCGCCGTAGGCACACAACAGAATGAAGCGGCGTTGTTATTAGTGCTTACCCATGCTGTGAGTGCAGCACTATTAGTTATGAGTACTGGCGCAATTGTTTGGAATAGTGTTACCCAGGATATCACTCAATTGGGGGGATTATGGTCCCGTCGTCCCATATCAGGAATAGCCTATGTTGTGGGGACTTTGGGGTTAATTGGTTTTCCTCCCTTGGGTAGCTTTTGGGCATTATTAGAATTAGCAGATGGGCTGTGGACAACTAAACCTTGGCTGGTAGGAATTATTATTGCCATTAATGCTTTGACAGCCTTTAGTTTAACGAGGGAATTTTGTTTGGTATTTGGTGGTAAAGCCCAACAAATGAGTGAGCGTTCCCCAGAAGTTAGTTGGCAAATGGCTTTGCCGATGATATTTTTGGTTGGTGTTACTCTTCATTTACCTTTAGTTTTACAAAGCTTATCTTTGTTACCTAGTTGGGTAATTTTAAATAAGGATGTGGCACTGCTGTTAATGTGGTCAAGTATTTTTGGGTGCAGTATTAGTGGGATAATTTATCTGAGCAATATGATTCCCAAACCTGTGCGTCTCCCTGTGAAATTCTTACAGGATTTTATTGCTTACGATTTTTATACTCCCAAACTTTATCGAATGAGTATTGTTTTGAGTGTGGATTTATTAAGTAAACTTGCCGATATTGTGGACAGGTTTGTAGTTGATGGAATTGTCAATTTATTTGGCTTGGTTTCCATTGGTGGTGGTGAAGGTTTGAAGTATAGCACCAATGGACAATCACAATTTTATGCCTTTACCATACTTATTGGTGTAGGGGTTTTAGGCATAATTGTAACTTGGCAATTTTGGGGAAATCAGTTTTTGGATTTAATGTCTACTTCTATTTCCCTAATTCCTACATTTTAAATTTCCCATAGGCAAATAATTAATTCACCATACTAGGTCCATAAAAAATCACAATGTTAAGTTTTTTAATCTGGGTACCAATTTTAGGTGCGCTAATCATCGGAATTTTACCGCCTAAAATAGGGCAGGCAAAGGGTGTCCGCTTGATTGCCCTATCCATTTCTGGTTTAGTTTTACTCGGGAATTTATTTATCCTGGTGAAATTCAATGTTGGTAATCCAGAAATGCAATTAGAGGAATATTTTCCTTGGATTCAAACTTTGGGTTTAAGTTATCGATTGGGTGTTGATGGTTTATCAATGCCGATGTTGTTTTTAAATAGTTTGCTTACCTGGATTGCTATTTATAGTAGTGGCCAACAAACTGAACGTCCCCGATTATTTTATTCCCTAATTCTGCTTGTTAGTGGTGGGGTTGCCGGGGCATTTGCATCACAAAATTTACTGCTTTTCTTCCTATTTTACGAATTAGAATTAATTCCCTTTTATCTGTTGATTTCCATTTGGGGAGGGGAAAGACGAAGCTATGCAGGAATCAAATTCCTGATTTACACTGCTGTTTCTGGTGCTTTAATTCTCGCCAGCTTCTTGGGTATAGTTTGGTTGACTGGTTCCTCTAGCTTTGATTTAGATGCAATTTCTACCCAAACCCTCTCTACCACTTTACAAATCATTCTCTTAGTAGGAATTGTCCTTGGTTTTGGCATTAAAATTCCCTTAATTCCCCTACATACCTGGTTACCAGATGCCTATGTAGAAGCTTCCGCACCCATCGCCATTCTTTTAGGTGGGGTATTAGCCAAACTGGGAACCTACGGCGTATTAAGATTTGGCATGGCCTTATTTCCCGAAACCTGGGGTACCATCGCCCCCACCCTAGCAACGTGGGGTGCAATTAGTGCTATGTACGGTGCAGTGGTAGCGATCGCTCAAAAAGATATCAAGCGTATGGTAGCATATAGTTCTATCGGTCATATGGGTTATATCCTCCTGGCAGCAGCAGCTAGTACTCCCCTGGCTCTGGTGGGTGCGGTTTCCCAAATGTTCAGTCACGGTATCATCCTGGCGATTCTCTTCCACTTAGTAGGGGTGATAGAAGCTAAGGTAGGAACCAGGGAATTAGACAAACTCAATGGCTTAATGAGTCCTGTGCGGGGTTTACCTTTAACTAGCGCCCTATTGGTTTTAGGAGGTATGGCTAGTGCGGGAATTCCCGGAATGACTGGGTTTATCGCCGAATTTATCGTTTTTCAAGGCAGTTTTTCTGTCTTTCCCATCCCCACTTTATTATGCGTCGTCGCCACGGGTTTAACGGCTGTTTACTTTGTGATTCTCCTCAACCGTACCTGTTTTGGCAAACTTGACAACAAACTGGCTTACTATCCCCAAGTATTGTGGCATGAAAAAATGCCAGCATTTATCCTGGCAGCATTAATTATCTTTTTAGGTATCCAACCGACGTGGTTAGTGCGTTGGAGCGAACCCACAACCACAGCTATGGTAACAGCCATTATGCCCATAGAAAAAGTTGCTACTCCCCAAATGGCATTGAAATAGGTAACTTTTAACAAGAGGTTGCATCAACAGTCTTTTACCAAGCAACCCACCTGGAAATTTATTTCCAGGCTAACAGACAAAGTACGTTTAAACGCACTCAAAAGCTTACCGAGTCTGATTTATCAGACTTTGTTTATCAGCCTCGGAATTAATTCCGCGGTGGTGAGAATAGTTAAAGCTATTATTACCTCCTGCTTCCCCTTTTCCTCTTCTCTCTGCGTCCTCTGCGTCTCTGCGGTTTCTTAATCTTTCCTCCCATGACTCAAACAACCAACAAGCCATCAACCAAACTCCCCCCATCCACCCACGAGTTTGCTGAAGTTATCCATCGCCTAGAAGCAGGGGGTTCCATGCTTCCCGATACCCCTGAAAACCTGATGCAAATCATCGGTATCTACAAAGCATATGCCGTACCGATGGATTTTTACTGGCGGGACTTACTTTACATCGCCGAGCAAGTCTTTCTCAACCCCTTCCCCTTCTTCAAATACTTTATTTCTCCAGAATACCTAGACAGACATAACCATTATGCCGGGGATGATGCCGACTTAAGAATTTGGCGGGGAACTGCAAAAGCCCATCCAGAATTATTGGCATTCATGGAGAAAGGCGAAACTGGCAAAATGCCCAAGCTTTTCCATCACCTATTCCATGACAGAATTAATATGGAATTTGCTGAAGCTTGTATGCGGGCTATGCTTTGGCATCGTCATATGTACGCTCCAGTCAACAAATTTGATGCTTATCTAGATACCGAAGAATACAAGGCGAATGCTGATAAAGCTATTAAAGCATACTTTAAAGGCAACCCCGCCATGCTGGGATTTTATCAACTATTCCCGGATATGTTTCTCGAACAGGTACGCCAGCTATCTTACTATTCCAACCTGGGGCTATTTTGGGAAGTTATGGCACCAGTATTCTTTGAAATGTCAGATATCTATGACGAAGGGGGATTTAAAGGTGTGCCCGATGCCATGGATTTCTTAGTTAATGGTATATTTGCGATCGCTGGACGACCAATTTACCATCATGCTTATATCCGGGGAGAATGTTACGAAATTATCCCTAAGTCTAAGGGTTTTACCTGGCTATATGAAGCTGCTTTACCCTATGTAGAAGCTGTTTTCTATCGCACAGCTCCTTTCCGCGGTACAAAATCCTACAATGCCCAAGCAAAACAAGTACCAGAGGATCAGAAGGATTTTCACTATGGAATCCTTTATGCTGATGTTTTCCCTGTAGGTACTGCTGGAATTCCCCCAACATTATTAATGCAAGATATGTTGCATTTCTTACCACAATATTTGAGAGATTATTATCAAAAATACTGTCGCGGTGAAGATGATATGTTGATTCAATTGGGAATTACTTTCCAAAGGTCAATGTATAATGTCACTTCCGCAGTCATTCAAGCTTTACGCACAGCACTTTTATATCCGTTAGATGACCCCAATCCCAAACATTTGCAAGCAAATCGGGAATTTTTTGAAACACAATTAAATCGTTTTTGTCGTCCAGAATACGGGATGAACAATGCAGCCCGTCTGAGGGATATTCAACAGGAAGATTATCGTTAGAAGAGGACAAGGGGAAGGGGGCAGGGAGAAGAGGGGAAGAACCCCAGAAGAGGAAAAGGGGAAGGGGGCAGGGAGAAGAGGGGAATTGAAAATCTTTCTCCCTTGCCCCCTGCTCCCTGCCCCCCTGCCTCCTCCAGCCTCTAGGGCTTGACGAAACCAATAATTTGAGGTAATATTCTTTTAACGTAGAATTAAGCCGCAAATAATTAAATAGAAAACTAACTGATATGGCGACATCTATCTTGTTAAGTTTTAGGTAAGCATAGAGATAGGTGTATGGCATTATTAAAGGATCTAAATATAGTTTTAAAATATCAAAATATTGGGGCTAACTGTGGACAAGATGCAATATCCCGTTAGTTATGCGAATCTGCCAGAATCCCAATTGTTCCAATCCCTTCAATGCTGAAGGTAATCAATTTTGCACTAGCTGCGGGTCCAATCAATTTGGTGTCCTGCTCAGGAACCGCTACCGCGTCCTCTCTTTGATAGGAGAAGGTGGGTTTAGTAAAACGTATGCTGCAGAAGATGTAGATAAGCTCAATACTCCTTGTGTGATTAAACAGTTCTTCCCTCAAGTGCAGGGAACGGGAGCAAGACTCAAAGCCGCAGAGTTATTCAAGGAGGAAGCTGTTCATCTGTATGAGTTGGGTGAGAATCACTTACAAATCCCCAAATTACTGGCTTATTTCCAGCAAGGTTTAAGCCTGTGTTTGGTGCAGGAGTTGATTCGGGGAAAAACTTTACTGCAAGAGCTGCTGACTCAATCCTTTAACGAAGCAGATATTATCGAAATGTTAATGGATTTGTTGTCGGTGCTGGAATTTGTGCATTCCCGTAATGTGATTCACCGAGATATTAAACCAGATAATATCATCCGCCGTCAAAGCGATCGCAAATTGGTATTGATTGACTTTGGGGGAGCCAAGCAGGTAACGCAAACGAGTTTAGCTAGACAAGCTACGGCGATATACACCATTGGTTATGCTCCTAGCGAACAAATGGCTGGTTTTGCCTGTCAGGCAAGCGATTTGTATGCATTGGGTGTGACTTGTATCCGTATGATTACCCAAACTTTACCACAACAAGATGCCCATGGGCAAATTCATGACCGTCTCTATGATGCCATGAATGGTCAGTGGGCATGGCGAGAAGTTTTACAGGAGAAGGGGATTCATCTGAGTGAGGGGTTGGGAAAGATTCTGGATAAGTTGTTGAAGCATTTACCCAAGGAAAGATATCAGTCAGCGACGGAAGCACTGAATGATGTACGGGATTTAGTATCTGCCCAAGCAAATTTACCAACTATTAACTCTACTGGTACTGTACCAGCAAATTTACCCCAGCCAGAACCAGAAGTCATACCCAAAACGGAACTAGAAATAAGTAAATCTACATCTACACCATCTGGGTTACAAATTTTTGAATATGAAGTGGTGACGGTAGATATTAATGGTAACAAAAATAGGAGCGATCGCCGTAGTGCCAAGTTCTTTACTGAGGAGTTGGGAAATGGCATCATTATTAATATGGTGTTGATTCCCGGTGGTACGTTTACTATGGGTTCGCCCATTACTGAAGGAGATGCGGACGAACGCCCCCAACATTCAGTATCAATTGAAACTTTTTTTGCCAGTAAATTTCCCGTTACCCAGGCTCAATGGAGGGCAGTTTCAACCCTACCACCAGTCAAACAAGCCTTATATCCCAACCCATCTAAGTTTAGGGGAGCAAATCGGCCAGTGGAAAATGTTTCTTGGCATGAAGCTAGGGAATTTTGCGCTAGGGTGACACAAAAAACTGGACGGAATTATCGCTTACTCAGTGAGGCGGAATGGGAATATGCTTGTCGTGCTGGAACGACTACACCGTTTCATTTTGGGGAAACTATTACTAATCAGTTAGTAAATTGCAAAATTGGGGATGAAAAATACCGTAAGGAAACCACTACTGTGGGTAGTTTCCAAGTTGCCAATGGCTTTGGACTCTATGATATGCATGGCTTAGTGTGGGAATGGTGTGCCGATCCTTGGCACAAAAACTATCAAGGGGCACCAACTGATGGTAGTGTGTGGGAAACTGGTGGAGATAGCCATCGCCGGGTATTGCGTGGTGGTTCTTGGAACTTTACGCCGGATATGTGTCGTAGTGCTAGCCGGAGTTGGAATGAATCGGATGGTGGATTGAGAATATCTGGGTTTAGGTTGGCGATGAATTTTTGGGATTGGATTGATTGGGGAATACCGGATGCGCGTAGGGAATAAGTGGGGTTTGGTGGAAAAATCTATTTCAGTGATATTTTTCATAAAGTCCAGTTAAGAAAACAGTTTTTTGGGAAAAACCTGTTTTCTTAACTGCTGGTTAATATAGCACTACGAAGGCACGTTAAGACATTGTTACAGGCTCAAACCTATGAGCAGTAAACTTATTACTTATTACTTATTACTTATTACTTATTACTTGCGCGTAGTGCTATAATTCTGCCTAACTACACAGTTTCAGTCTGAATCAGTGCCTTGAGCATGCTATCAACTTTTTTCTCCATTTCTACTAACACATTTAGAGCCGATGTAATATCATCTTCAACTCCCAACAATTTAGCAGCTTTTTTTACAGCTTCTTGTTCTTCTTTTGCATAATTCTCGTCCGCTTGAGACATTTTAATGGCATGATATAGTAAGGTTCTTGGTGCCGACCAACTAGGAACGTCTGCTTTTATCTTGGGCAACAGTTCTTCGAGTTTGGCATTCTTGTAGTCAAATGTTTTGTATTTTTCTATCGCTTCTTCAGGAGCACCAACCATCCGTTGATGATTAATTAACCAATTCATTTCTTCTGCTGGTACCTCCCCATCAGCTCCAGCAATAACAAGCAACGCATACCCATAGTTTAGATATGCTTCAAACGAAGCGGAAGAAAGTCCCTGAGTCCTTTTCAGGTATTCCGAGCCTGCTAAAATTTGCCCTTCATTTGTCGTCATAAATTTGTTCCCTTTGCTATCTTTTCAAGCCAAGTTTCCTGTGCCGATAATTTTTAAGCATCATCGTCAGTGTAGGAAAACCTACTTTCAATAACAGATTATCTTCAAAAAGCTCTTTTTAAAAGTCCTTGACTCTCAAATTTAATCGGTAGGGGTAGCGATTATTTTAGTCTCTCCAGTTTTGCTTGTTTGAGCAGCTGCATCCCCACTTGGGGAGCAATTATTAAGGGTTTCAGAACTTTTTTCAGTCAGAATAATTGATAATTAATAATTATCAATTAATTGGTCAATCAACAAGAATGGAGCGATCGCTCCTTATAATTTCTACTGTGTTGAATTTCAGGCTGGCTTGCCCGGAAAAACCAGATCTTTACGTTATGCTATCCCTTACTGAATGCCGACTTGTGGAGCGTGAATTGTGTATCGATTTCGGATTGATGTGATTGCTGCAACCCCCCAACCCCAACAATTGATTTGGGTTGCCATGCACCAGGACTATTCTGAAGTTTTGGTGGCAGATGGGCGCAATCACTGGCCCAATGAAACCAAAGCAGGAGAATTAGTCATTAAGCACCTGTTGGCTGGAAACCGGGGACACTATGGGCCATTGGAACATCCTCACATCACCTTCAATGCAGGCTACTTTCCCCATTCAATGGTGCAGCAAATTCGCAGCCATCGTATTGGGGTTTCATTCGATGTTCAATCGTTCCGCTATACTGGACAACGGATTGTAGATGTGGCAACAGGCGATCGCAATGTTGAAGAGGTTTTCTACTTTCGTCCCGTTGGCAAGTACGACAATCGCCAAGGAAAAAAATATGAATACACCCAGAGCCAGCGACAGGCTGATGTGCAACTGTGCATTGAAGCCTGTAAGCGTTATCAAGAACGTATTCAAGAAGGATTGGTGGAGGAACATGCCCGTGGCTTAATTCCTTTTGATGCTCGTCAACATTTTGTTTTGAGTTGCAATATGCGTTCGCTCATGCACCTATTGGATTTGCGCTGGAAGCGGGATGCCCAACTGGAAGCCCAAAAATTTTGTGACTTGCTCTTTAGTCATTTTCAGGAGTGGAGTCCGGCGATCGCTCGTTGGTACCAAGACAACCGCGCCAAAAAAGCTCGCCTCTCTCCTTAATGGGGTATTGCTTTGGTATAGCAAAGCGAATTTTCTGACTTAGGGCTTGCAACAAAAAGTCTTTGGGTAGAGCTAGGGGACTCTTAACAGGGGACAGTGGACAAGTAGGGGCGGGGAAACCCCGCCTTTGTGAACAAGGGACAGGCTCACGCCGAAGTCCGAACGGGGGCGGTTTCAGTCTATTTTTTTGATCATCAAAAACTCCAGATGCAAGGATTTTCAACCCTCAAATCCCAATTTCCTTGCACGCCCTTCCCCAATAAAATAGCCTCAAAGAATTGATAAATCAATATTTTTGGTCTTATTCAGCAAACCCTACTTATTAGACGGCGTTGGAGCATAACATCGAAAGCGTCGGATATTTGCTTCAAGTGAGGCTCAGTGTAAGGAAAATTCTTGGCATGATCGAAGTTATGCCGCATTGCAGCGTTCAGCTCAAAAATGAATAATGTACCATCTTGGAGAATTGTAAAGTCAATTCCGAAGAAATCAAGACCAATAAGATCGCGAATTTGATAGAGTTTCTCAAAGTTTTCCGTGCCGAGATAGCTAACAGGGTCATTCAGGAAAGACTTTTCTTTCTCCTGGGTCCATGGCGTTTTGTCCATGAGACTATAACGGTCTCCCGAGTGAATATTCCACTCATTATCGAATAAGTTGGCAACTGGATAGAAATTGCCATCGATGAAAAATACCCGTGTTTTGTTGAAAACATTCTGCTGATTGCGGCAATCTTGGAATTGGATGATATAGTAATCCTTGATTTCTGGAAACTCCTGCAAATACTCCCGAAGCTCTTCGGAACTGTTGACTTTGGCAACACTTATGCCTGTTTGCGAACCCACTTCGCGGACAATGAAAGGGAAGACAAAACCCCAGTCTAAGATTTGTTTGACGATCGCATCTAACGAGGTTCCATCCAAGCTCACTCTTTTCGTTTTTGGGAAGCTAACACCCGGAATCTTGTTGAGGCGAATAGCATTTTCTTCCCTGGTTGTTTCGAGAACGCGGCGGGGATCGTTGATCAGAGGAATGGTGGGATAGCGATCCACAAATTTTGCCGCAGTCATTACTGACATTCCTGCTCGATCCGGACAGGCGATCGTATTGAGGAGCAAGTCAAACTTAGGAATATCTCTTAACTCATTAATATTGTTTTCCGAGATATTCAGAACAATCCAGTTATATTTTTCCCCATCTACCAGATCCCGAATAGAGAAGTGA
>JAAUYD010015270.1_pt1 | contig 14557 bp, 16 predicted proteins | sample 7278101 | NCBI WGS metagenome assembly JAAUYD01 (sample SAMN14350128, study PRJNA611818) | marine sediment metagenome | isolation source: surface marine sediment (0.6m) | place: French Polynesia: Moorea | collected 2018-08
CTCCGGTGGCGGTGGCGGTGTCTCCGGCGGCGGTGGCGGTGGCTCCGGCGGCGGTGGCGGTGGTTCCGGCGGCGGTGGCGGTGGTTCCGGGGGCGGCTGATTCGAGTGGCTGACTCCGTCGGTCGACCGCGTATCTGTCCGGCCGAGGCGGCGTGGTTTGGAGCCGCGCCGTGTCGGGGGCGTCAGCCGGCGTGAGTCATCGAAGGGCTCCGGCAGTGCCGGGAACGGTCGCCTGTGCCAGCCGCGCTGTGAGGCGTCCTGAGATCGTCCACAAGGAGACGCTCAGAGACCGTTCCGTGTTGGTTGCAGACTGATGCCTGGGTGAATTGCCCCGGCTCTCGCCTAGGCCGACCTCAACGTCAGAGCCTGGCCTGATTCGCGCTCATGCCGGCCCAATCCAGCACCGTGGCGGTCGGCTTGAGCATCACGCCGGTGGCCCGCCGCTCCGCCTCCGGCAGCACATCCAGGCTCGGCCACAGCCCGGTCTCGAGCGCTTCGGCATACGGCCGCGACACGCCGGCGGCGAGCATCGCGTCGCGGGTCGCTTGGTACGGATAGGCCAGGCGGTGCCAGCTCGCGTGGACACCGTCGTCGCGTGGTGTCAGCAGCAGGTACCAGCCGTCCGGCGTGCCGTCGTTGGCCGGCATGCCGATGACGCCGGCGTTGAGCCAATAGCCGTTGTCGAGGCGCTGGCCGAACGGCAGGCCGCAGTGGCCGCCGATGACGACGTCGGCGGCGGCCAGCGCGAGCTGGTGCTGCTTGTGCCCGGCGGCGTCGCTGGCGAAGACAAACTGATTGATCGCGTCGACGGCGCCGTGGACGACGACGCAGCGCCTGCCGGCCATGCGGAAGCGCAGCTGGCGCGGCAGCCGGCCCATCCATTCCCTGTGGCCCGGCGACACGGCTTGGCCGGCGAAGCGGTACCAGTCGACCGACAATGCCGAACAGGCGCTGCCGTCGGCGAAGCCGCAGCCGCAGTCCGGTGCCTGCTCGGCCAGTGCCTGTTCGCAGTTGCCCATGACGACGTGGCAGCCCCAGTCGCGGATCACGTCGGTCGTCTGCTGCGGCTCGGCGCAATAAGCGACGACGTCGCCGGTGCAGACGACGTTGTCGGGTGCGATCGCGAGATCACTCGCGGTATCGCGCATTGCCTGCGTCGCCGCGAGGTTGCTGTACGGCCCGCCGAACACGAGCACGCGACCGTGGAGTTCGCCGATGTCCATGGTCTAGGGCCTGTTCACGCTACGAGAGACGTGGCGACTGCGGCCGTTTTGCCGGCCGACAAGGCGCTGCGAGCGCGGTGTACCGGCCGTGCACGAGCGAGCGGCAACGCGGTTGGGCAAGAAAGCGGCCCCATCTCTTTTGGCGGCGCCGCAAGATGTGCCATGCCGCGTTGCTCGTCGTTCATTCAGGCCCATTGAACGTCTCTCCTCGCGCCGTGCCTGGTGCATTTCGCGGCAGCAACGCTGCGCCTCACGCCGTGTGTGAACAGGCCCTAGGTCTCGGCGACCGCCTCGGCCTGTTTCTGGCCGCTGCCGCCGACCAGGAACAGCGCGCAGCTGCCGATCATGACGACGATGCAGATCCACAGCAGCTTGGTGTACTTGTGCACGTCGCCGAGCCATGCGGTGTGCGCCGACGACTCGAGGAAGTACAGCGCCGCGCCGGCGATCGCCAGGCAGAAGCTGCCGACGTAGCTCCACACCGGGATGTCGCGGCGGTTGCCCCACAGGCTGAAGAAGATGACCGGCACCAGGTACAGCGACGCGGTGCCGCTGACCGCGACCGCGCTGAACAGGTCGTCGTTGCCGACGAACACCATGCCGAGCCCGCTCAGCATGAACAGCGCCATGACGACACGGCCGTTGCGTACACTGGTCGGCATGACCCGCATGTCGACGACCAGCATCTTCGCCGAGCTGGCCAGCGTGCTGTCGAGCGTCGACATCGCCGAGACGATCAGCGACGCGCTGAACAGGAACATCGGCACGTCGCCGAGCAGCCGTGCCAGCGTGTCGTTCATGCTCTCGCCGCTCGCGGCATTGGCGCCGGCGACGATACCCAGCGCACCGAACGCGACGATGCACAGCATGCTGATCCACGCGGCGTGACGAAAGCTGCGCCGCGTGGTCTCGCGGTCGGCGAGAAAGCCGCGGTCCATCATGACCGGGTCGTGCATCGGGTAGCTCCAGACCTGCAGCAGCGCGACCAGCAGCAGCACCGGGCCCGGCTCGGTGATGTCGAACGGCTTGAACGCGAGCAGGTGGCTGCCGTAGTGGCCGTCGGCGGCGACCAGCGCGGTCAGCACGACGAGCACGACGAGGAAGATCATCATCTGGTAGAGGTCGGTACGCAACGATGTATGCAGGCCACCGAGCATCGAGTAGACCAGTGTCACGACCGCCAGGCCGACGACGGCCAGCGTGTAGGCCTGCGAGCCGGCGACGCCGAACAGGATGCCGATGACCAGCAGGTTCGCGAACACCTCGCTGACCAGGCGCACGCCGATCACGACGTTGTAGCAACGCGTACCCCACGCGCCGAAGCGGTCGTACAGGAACGCCTGCACGCTGTTGTGGCCGTGGACGAAGCGCAGGTGGTCGATGATCCGGCCGCCGGTCAGGAACGACAGGTAGTAGGCCGCGTACGCGAGCGTGCCCCACAGGCCGTAGTAGAAGCCGAGGATCGCTGCGTTGAGCAAGGACCGGGCGAAGATCCACGTCGTGACCTGCGAGAAGATCAGTGTCAGCAGCCCCGGCGCATGGCCGGCGGCGCTCTGGCCGCGGAAGAAGCTGTGCGCGTGCCCGGTCGGTCGGGCGAGCAGGATCGACAGTATCGCGAGGCCCGCGATCACGGCGACCAGCCATACTTGCATCTCGTACTCCTGTTCCGCGGCTGTTGGCTACCGCTCCACCGCGGCTACCCGGGTTCGGACGGCTGGTTGGTCGGTGACGCGCAGCGACCGAGGCAGGTCCGCGGCGTCCGCCCGGGTCGCAACGCTGCCACGGCCGTCGTGTTCGCGGTAACCGGTGATGACCGGCCCAGCGGGTTTTCTACGCGGCAAACCGGTCCATCGGCGAGGCAGCGCGCACGCGCGGCGCAGCCCGTACTGCCGACACCAGAGAGACCCGGAGATCGGCGCTTTTATTGCGCTGCCGCGCGGGCGCCCGCGAACCGGGGGAGTGCCGTGGCCGAGCGTCCGCTGCGCCCGTCGCCGGCCGCGCCGACGGCGGATGGCGCGGCAGCGCGCGATCCGGTGCGTCGCCGGTCCGACGCGATGTCGCCGGTTCGCGCCGATCATGGCCAGCGTTGGACGCAACTGCCGTGCGTGGCCTCGGGCGCTGGCCGACGGCTGCGATCGCGGTACACGCACCGACCGCGCCGGCAGCCGGCCGCGCGGTGCGCCGCCTGGGTCGAGTGTTGATAAAATGACAATGTCAGCGTCAACCGGTCGACCGGGGTGGACTCACGATGAAAACCTGGCTTGCGGCAGTCGCCGTCGCCGCACTCTCGATCAACGCCGCGATCGCGGCCAGCCCCGGCTATGCGCCGATGGACAACCCGGTCGGCCAGTCGGCGTGGTGGTGGGACGACGACTGGTGGGACGGCGGTCAGATCCCGGGACCGGCCAATCACCGCGTCGAGACACGCTGGATCGAGTACCCGAGCGACGACGCCACGGTGCCGGCGATGATTGCCCGGCCGGCCGACGGCGAGCGCTACCCGGCCGTGCTCTACCAGCACGGCAGGCGCGGCCTCGACGAGCTGATCCAGGCGCAGGTCGTTCGCCTGGCCGCGCGCGGCTTCGTCGTCCTCGCACCGGACGTGTACAGCGGCCGCTTCATCGAGAAGCTGCCGATCGAACACGACTACGACACCGAAAAGGACGTCGCCGCCGGCATCGACACGCTGCTGGCGCTGCCCGACGTCAGTACCGCGAAGGCCTGTCTCGCGTCGCACACGCGCGGCGGCTACATGGCGCTGAAGGCGGCTGTGACCCATGGCCGCCAGGACGACGCGGTCGTCTGTTACGTGGCCTGGTACCCGCACCTGCAGGACCCGAACGCGCCCGAGCCGATGCAGGTGTATCGCTACTCCAGCGAGATCGACCGGCTGACGATCCCGACGCTGGTGTTCATCGGTGACGAGGAACAGTACCAGCGTCGCCGCTCGATCGAGACCGCGATCCAGTCGATGCAGCAGGCGGGCAGGGACGCGCGACTGGTCGTCTACCCCGGCGTCGGCCGCGGCTTCGACTTTCGGCCGCCGCACGTGCGCACGTTCGCCGACGACCTCGCGGCGCAGGATTCGCTGCTGCGCGCCAGCCGCTTCATCAACGACAGCCTGCGCGACTGATGCCCGAACCGCGGCAGCCGCTGCAGGTTGCGGCCGCCGGGCGTGCCGAGATCCGGTCGACGCACGGCCGCGTGTTACCCGGTGTGAAATGGCCTCGCATCACGGTCACCGCGCCAACGCGTCGCCGCCGAACGCCGGGCGGCAGCGCATGAACCCACCGCCATCGCTGCCGTGAAGGTGCGCCGCGCATGAGCGCCGGCGGCAGCGGTGCGCGTGCGGATCTCGCGCCCGGGCTGCGGCAGTGGCTCGCGGACGTCAACCGTTTCAACGACGAGCAGCGGCGCAGCGGTCATCGACGTACCGTTGCCGAGGCCCGCGCCGCGCTCGCGACGCTGACCGCGACCTTTGTCACCGCACCCGCGCCGGTCGCCGCCGTCCGCGATTACGCGGTCGGTCGCGGTGAGGCATCGATCGCGCTGCGCCTCTTTGATCCGGGCGCGGCGCCGGAGCCGGCGCTGATCCTGTTCGTGCACGGCGGCGGGCACGTCGCCGGCGGTGTCGAGGTCTACGACCCGATCGCCCGCCGCCTGGCCAGAGCGACAAAGCGGCTGGTCGCTGCCGTCGATTACCGGCTGGCACCCGAGTACCCGTACCCGGCCGGCCTGCGCGACGTCGACGCGGTTTTACGCGGGCTGCGCGGCCTGCTCGATGCGCACGGCGTGCGCTACATGCCGCGGCTGGCGCTGGTCGGCGACAGCGGCGGCGGCGCGCTGTGTGCGTCGCTCGCACATGCGCTGCGCGGCGACCTCGATCTGACGGTCGACGGCCAGGTCCTGATCTACCCGAGCCTCGACTACACGCTGTCGCTGCCCAGCGTCGCGCGCCTGGGTAGCGGTTACCTGCTCGAGCGCGAGCGCATCGCGTGGTATTTCGACCGGTATTTCTCGCCGACCGACGACCGCCGCGCGGCGTCGCCGCTGTTCATGCCGATCGTGCAACCGTTGCCGCGTACGCTGGTCATCACCGCCGACCATTGCCCGCTGCGCGACGAGGGAGAGGCCTACGTCGCGCGATTGCGGGCGGCCGGCGTCGACGCTCGGCATGTCGAACTGGCGGCGACGATCCATGCCTGCCTGAACCTCGAAGATCTGATGCCGCAGGCGTGCGCGCGGACCTATGCGCTAATCGCGGCGTTTCTCAACGCCTGAAGCGCGCGCCGTACCGACTGTACTCCGCGGGTCGTGCAGATGGCCGCGCTCGCGCCGTGTTGCATCGATACCGGCGATATCGACGGCGTTCTGCACACCGGTGGCGTCGACCTTGGCCGGCGGCGCGGCGCCGCCGATCCCGACGGTCCGGGCGCGGATTCCCAAACCATGCTCGACGTCGGCCAGGGATCGCGGACAGGCTCAATGCACCGTGCAGACCATGCACGGATCGAAGGATCGCACGATGTGTTGTATCGCCAATGTGTCCTTGCCGTTTTCATCGACCTGGGTACCCTGCAGGGCCTGTTCCAGTGCACCGGGCGTTGCCTGCGCATCGCGCGGCGAGAAGTTCCACGTCGTCGGTGCGACGATCTGGTAATTGAGGATGCGGCCGTTGCGTACCTGCAGCCAATGACCGAGGCTGCCGCGCGCGGCCTCGACCATGCCGGCACCCTGGCCCTCGTCGGGCAGCTCGCCGTGCAGGCAGAACGGCTCGCCGCTGCGCAGTCGGCCGACCCACTGCTCCATGACCGGCACGACCCGCGCCAGTTCGAGCACGCGCGCGACGACGCGGTTGCGGACGTTGCCGCCGTGGGTCGCGACCAGGTCGCGGATCAGTGCGTGGCCGTCGACCTGTTGGCGGGCGAGGGCGCCGACCTCGAACACGCGGCCCGCGTAGCGCGGTGCCTTGCACCAGCTGTAGCCGCCCGGCGCGTCGGCGTCGGGCAGCGTGCTGCCCTGGTACGGGTGGCGCGGTTCGCGCTGCGCGTGCAGCCAGCTGTGGCTGATGTCCTCGGTGATCGCCTGCGGCTGCAGCGCGGCGCTGCCGTCGTCCCAGGTGCCGGCGGCAAACAGCCGCTGACCGTCGTCGCCGGCGTACGCTCCATAGCTCAGGAAGCGGTCGCCGGCGCGGCCGAGCGTGGCCAGCTGCAGCGCATCGGCGAGCGCGAGAAAGCGGCCGAAGTCCGACGCCGCATGGGCGGCGGCCCAGGCATCGAGCGCGTCGCCGTCCGCCAGCGCGGCGACCGCTTCGAGCGTGTCGTCGAACAGGGTCTGCTCGAGGAAGCGGCGAAATCCGCGGATGATGGCCTGCAGGCGCAGCCGCTCGCGCGGCTCGACGGCGCGTGTCGTACCGCCCGGTTGCAGGGCCAGCGAATGCGGCCATTTGCCGGCCAGCAGGCCGGTGATGTGCAGGAAGTCGGCGCGCGCCGGCAGCATGTCGCGCGACGCGCTGCCCGTCTGTGCGGCGAAGCGTGCCGCGGTGGCGGCGTGCCAGGCATGCCGGCGGTAGCCGTCACGGGCGAAATCGGGCATGAAGAACAGGTAGAAATGCGACAGGTGGTCGGCCATGTTCTCGCACGCCAGGATCAGGTTGGTGGCGAGGCGGCCGTTCGGCGCCATGTCGATGCCCTGCACATCGGCCAGCGCCGTCGCCGCGGCGACCGACTGCGACACCGAACAGATGCCGCAGATCCGTGGCGTGATCGTCAATGCGTCACGTGGATCCTTGCCGACCAGGATCTGCTCGAACCCGCGGTACAGTGGCGAGTTGACCCAGGCACCGGCAATCCGCCCGTCGGCGATCTCGATCTCGACTTCGAGGTCGCCCTCGACGCGGTTGAAAGGCCCGATGACCCGGCGCTTGGCATCGGGTGCGCCCACTACTTGCCACCCTTGCGGCGATCGGTGTTGGGCGGGACGACGATATGGTCGGCGACCGCGTTGTCGCGCAGCCGTTGCGGTGTCGCGGCCTTCGACAGCGACGCCAGCGCGACGAACCAGGCCTTCGGCATGTCGGTCGGCAGGCCGATCGGGATACCGGCGATCTTCGGCGTCTCGGTGAACGGGTGGCCGGGTTCCTCGAACGCCGGCGCGGTGCAGTTGATGCAAGCGAAACCGCCGCGGATGCACGAGCCTTCGCCGTTCCACGGACGCCGGTTGCAGTCGGCATGGGCCTGCGTGCCGAGGCAGCCGAGGTGTTCCATCATGCAACCCTGGTCGGAGGCCTGCTCGGCGCTGGCCTTGAACTCGTAGAACTCGTTGCGCGTACAGCCGTGATGGACCAGGTGATTGGTATAGCTGCGCGGACGTCGAAGTTCGTCGAGTTCGGCCTCGCTGAGCTCGCCCATCGCCAGCTGCATCAGGGTATCGGTGACCCAGTCGGGATGCGTCGGGCACCCGGCGACGTTGACAACCGGCAGGCCGCCCGGGCTGAGCCAGCGGGCGTTGAGCAGGCCGCCGGCATTGCCGCCCTCGTACTGCAGGCCGCAGGCCTCGCCGGGGTTGTCGCCGGCCATCGGGATACCGCCGTAGGCGGCACAGGTGCCGATCGCCAACGTGTAGCGCGCCTTCTCGGCGAGGTCGCGTATCCACTCCATCATCGGCCGGCCGGTACCGGCGAGCATGTGAAAGCGGCCCGAACCGTTCGGTCCGCGCATTACCGAGCCTTCCAGGCACAGCGCGTCGAGCGCCTGCTCGCCGCGGCGGATGCGATCGAGCAGGGCGATGAAGTCGTCGTTCGACGCCTCACTCAGCGACGGGTGCCACAGCAGCTCGATGCCGGCCAGCTCGAGGGTGGTGTACAGATCGGGTGACTCGGCGTTGAGCAGCGACATGCTGCAGCCGCCGCAGCCGCCGGACTGCAGCCAGAGGACGCTGAAACGCTCGCTCACGCCGGCAGCTCCAGCGGGATTTCGAGCGTGAACTCGGCGCCGCCGTCGGGCCGGTTGCGTGCGCGAAGCGTGCCCTTGCACTGCTCGGTGGCCAGGTTGTAGCTGATGTACAGCCCCAGCCCGGTCCCCTTGCCGACCGGCTTGGTCGTGTAGAACGGGTCGAATACGCGCAGCAGCTGGTCGTCGGCGAGTCCCTTGCCGTTGTCGCGCACGGTCACCGAGACGTGGCGTTCGCCGGTCTCGCAGCCGATGCCGATGTGCGCATCCTGCTGGCCCTCGAGCGCATCGGCGGCATTCTGGATCAGGTTGACGAGGATCTGGTGCACATAGCCCTCGTAGCCGGTCACGCTGACCGCGTCGGGCACGTCGACATCGACCTGCGGTCGCTCGCGGCGTGCCTTGATCACCCAGTCGGTCGCCGTGTTGATCACCCGCACCAGGTCGAACGGCTGACACTGCTGCTGGTTCGGTGTCGAGAAGCGACGCAGGTCCTCGACGATCTCGCCGACGCGTTCGGCGCCTTCGAGCGAGCCCTCGATCAACGGGCCGATGTCCTGCAGCAGGCGGTCGATCTTGAGTGCTTTGCGCAGCGTCTCGCGTTCCGGTTTGCTGATCGTGCCGTGGATCGCATCGAGGTATTCGGCGAGGCGCTGCTCGTAGCGCTTCAGTGCATGCATATTGCCGAAAACGAAGCTGATCGGGTTGTTCAGTTCGTGTGCGACGCCGGCGACCAGCTGACCGAGCGACGCCATCTTTTCCGACTGCACGAGCTGTTGCTGGGTCGTACGCAGACGCTCGTGGGTCTCCTGCAGATCCTGGTAGGCGCGGCGCAGCTCGCCGAGCGGCCGGCCGGTGATGACCAGGCCCGACAGGCGGCCGTCGTGATCGAAACGCGGTGTGCAGTTGATCGCGATCGGTGCGCCGTCACCGTCGTGATCGACGAGTTCGACCTCGCAATCGTGGATCGCGCCGGCGCGGATGTGCTCGGCGAAGTCCTCGACCAGGTCGACGTAGCCGGGCATGAACAGGGTCGCCAGCGGCTGGCCGGTGATCTGTTTCGCCGGGCGCCCGATCAGGGTCTCCAGGGCGCCGTTGACCTGTTGGATGTGTCCCTGGGTGTCGGCGACGATCAGGATGTCGCTGATCGACGAGATCACGCTCTGGATGAACTGGTGCGCCTCTTCGAGATTGGCGTTCTTTTCCTCGAGCTCGACTTGGTAACGTACGATATCGGCGTAGATGCTGTCCATGCGCTGGATCACCTCGATCCATGCCGACTCGTCGGACAGGGTCGCGGGGTTGTCGGTGGCGCTGTCGAGCAGGCCACGCACGTCGTCCGCCATCAGGTCTCCCTTGTTCGTGCTCACGGTGTCGCGCCGCCGCTGTTGAGTGCCTCCATGCCGTCGACTTTCTCCAGCCCGTAGCGTTCGAGCTTGCTGCGCAGGCCGACCCGCGACAGGCCGAGTTCTTCGGCGGCGCGGGTCTTGTTCCAGCGGTGGCGGATCAGCGTCTCCTTGATGATCCGTGCTTCGAGCGCTTCCATGCGTTCCTTGAGGCTGCCCTCGGTCTGGCAAATGATGCTCAGGTCCTCGGCCTGCACCGCGTCGGCGGCGTGCAGGATGCGTGGCGACAGCAGGTTGGCGTCGAGCACGTCGTCCTGCGCCAGTACCAGCATGCGCTTGAGTTCGTTCTGCAGTTCGCGGACGTTGCCCGGCCACGGGTAGGCCTCGAGACAGGCCAGGGACTCGCGGCTGATGCCGCCGACGCGTTTGCCGAGTTGGGTCTGCAGGTCCTCGAGCAGCGCGTGGGCGAGTACCGCGATGTCCTCGCGGCGGTCGCGCAACGGCGGCAGCTCGATCGTGAACGTCGCCAGGCGGTAGTAGAGGTCTTCGCGGAAGCGCCCGGCACGTACTTCGGCCTCGAGATCGCGGTTGGTCGCGGTGACGACCCGGACGTCGACCTTGCGCCGCTTGTTGCTGCCGAGCGGACGGATCTCGCCCTCCTGCAGGACGCGCAGCAGCTTGACCTGGAAGGCCGGCGAGATCTCGCCGATCTCGTCGAGGAACACGGTACCGCCGTCGGCCAGCTCGAACAGGCCGACGCGGTCGTCGCTGGCGCCGGTGAACGCGCCGCGCTTGTGACCGAACAGCTCGCTCTCGAGCAGCTCGTCGGGCAGCGCGCCGCAGTTCTCGGCAACGAACGGACCGTCACGGCGCATGCTGTTGTAGTGCAGCGCGCGTGCACAGAGTTCCTTGCCGGTTCCCGATTCGCCGCTGACCAGCACGCTGACGTCGTACGGGGCGACCCGCCGCACCAGGTCACAGATGCCGTTCATGCTGCTGTCGCGGCTGCGTACGATGCCCTGATCCCAGTCGAAGCGCTGCTGCAGCAGCTTGCGCTTGCTCTCGACGTCTTTGGACACGGTCTCCGGGCGCAGTTTGAGCTCGGCGGCGAGCAGCGTGTTCTGGCGCTGCAGATGGAACAGGTCGATCGCGTTGCGCAGCTTGAGCAACAGCTTGTCCGGGTGCCAGGGCTTGCTGATGTACTGATAGATGCCGGCGCGGTTGATCGCTTCGACGAGGTCGCCGGCATCGGTGAAGCCGGAGATCACGATGCGCACGATCTCGGGCCAGCGCTCGCGGACCCGGCTGAGGAAATCGACGCCGGTCTCGCCGGGCATGCGCTGGTCGCAGAGGATCGCCTGCACCCACTCGCTCTCGAGCAGCTTCTCGGCCTCGGCAGCGCTCGCGGCAGTCAGGACCTCGAACTCTTCCTCGAGTGTGCGCCGCAGCGTCTCGAGCGAGCGCGGCTCGTCGTCGACGACCAGCACCGTCGGCAGGTTGGCGGTCACGCCACGGCCTCGTTGCCGGCAGGCGCGGCGGCATGGACGGCCAGGCGCGCGGCGCGTGTCGCTGCGTCCGCGTGTTGCCGGTCTTGGCCATGGTCAGATTGACGCGCCGACGCCTGTCCGTCGAACCGGGTTGAGCCGTCGCCGCAGACTGTACCCATCACGCCACCTCCCATTTCGCGGTCGCGCCGATGCCGCGCGCCTGCGGCTGGATTGCGCCACGGTGCCGGATGCCGACGCCGCACCCGTTGTCATGTATATAGCCGACGCCGGACCGATTCGACGGTACGCGCGTCCGCGACTCCAGCGCTAACGCGACAGCATACCGGACGACCCCGGCCAGCGACCGCGCGCTGTCCCGGTCAGGCGCCATTCCGGTCGCTGTCGAACAGGCCGCCAGCGAGAAAGGCGCGGCGACTCAGCAGCGTCGTCGCCGCCGGCTGCGGCGCAGCGTCGACTGCGGTATCGGATTCACGACCGTCCGGTGCGCCGTGCCAGCGCCGCGCGACTTCGGCGGCGTGGGTGCTCGACCCGGTATCGTGTTGCGCTGCGTCATGCAGCGCGGCGAGCGCGGCGTGGGCGACCGCGACAGCGGTCTGTTGATCCGGGATCTCGAGGAGCGGCGACATCAGTGGGCAGGTCAGGTAGCGGCCGCTGTCGGCATCGCCGGCGACCTGGAAGGTATAGCCGCCGGACGCGAACGTGCGGCTGACCGTGCTGCCGATCGGCAGCCCGAGCCAGTCGTCGTCGCCAGCCGGTAGCAGCACCAGGTTCATGAACCACGGCGTGATCAGGATACCGATCCAGCCGGCGTCCGTAGGTGCGAAACCGACCGCCTCGACGGTGAGCGCCGGGTTGACGATTGGCACGTCGACCATGCGCGTGCGCGCAACCTCGTCGAAGTGGCGCACCAGTCTCGCGCCGGGCGCCGGCAGCCGCGGGTCAGGCGCCGGCATCGAGCACCACCATGAACTGCTCCCTGGCGCCGTCGCATTGCGGGCAGCGCCAGTCGTCGGGCAGGGCCGTGAACGCGACGCCGGGCGGGATCTGCCAGTAGTCGTCGCCGATCGCCGGGTCATAGACATGCCAGCAGACCTTGCACTCCATGCGTGCGGCGTCGTCGACGCGCGTCTCGTCACCGCCGTAGCTGCCCTCGAACGTCGTCGGCCGGCTCATCGGTACAGCTCCAGGATCTCGTCGAGGCGCTCGCGGCTGTCGGCGACGTCCTCGGCCGCGGCCAGCGCCACGGCCGGCACGTCGGTTACCTCGATGGTGTTGAGGATCAGCGCGTCCTGCGAGTTGAAGTACTTGATCCACCAGACGTTGCGTGTTGCCGTGCTGCCGATCCGGCAGTTGCCGTAGCCGCGCGACAGGATCGTCACCGGCCCGACGCCGAGGCGTTCACCGAGCAGCACCAGGTCGGCGTCGCTGAGCGGCAGCAGCGACAGGTTGACGGCGTGCGCCGGATCACCGGGCCGCTGGCTGGCCAGCCGGTCGGCGACCTCGACCAGCAGCGCCGGCGCATTCTGGATCTCAGGGTCGTATGCGTAGACCGCGGTGTCGAGCGTCAGCGCGGCGTCGGCGAACGTCGCATTGCGCACCAGCTCGGGCACGTCGCCGACCTCGATGGTGTCGCGCACGACCCGCTCCTGCGCATCCAGATGGCGTACCCGCCAGACCCCGGCGAGTACCGATTCCTGGACGCGTACCGGCGCGGGGCCGTCGAGCGTGATACTGACTTCGCCCTCGCCGAGCGCCTGGTTGACGAACGCGAGACTGGCCGCATCGAGCGCGTCGAGGTCGATCAGCGCGGCGGGCATACCGGGTTGCCAGGCGCGCAGCGCGGCGCCGACGTCACCGAGTACGCGGCGGCCGACGTCGATGCCGGCGACGTCTTCGGGCTCGGGCAGGATCGGCCGGTGATAGGTCTGCATAGCCTCGGGCATGCTCATGTACTCGAGGCTGTCGTCCGCGTCACGGGTCTGGCTGCCGGGGCCGATCTCGACGATCGGGATATCGGGGAACTCATGCATGATCGGACGTCCTCTGCAGCGTTTCACTGACCACCGGTATGCCGACACCCGGGTTGTGCGACGGCTGGCTGTCGAGGATCTGCGGGATACGCTCGAGGTACTCGGACCAGTCGCGCACTTTGCTGATCTTGCCGAGGAAGCGGCCGTCGCGCAGGAACACCAGGCACGGCCAGACGGCGATGTCGTAGCGTTGCTTGAACCTGTCCTCGAGGCGGCGGTCGACGACCGCGGCCTTGAAGCGCGCCGGGAAGGCGCGCACCAGCTCGGGCAGGATCACGGCGACATCGTTGGCCTCCGGGTAGCGCTTCGGGTCGGCACTCAGAAACAGCGCCAGCGTGGTCTCGCGCTCGAGAAAGTTGTCGAGCTTTTCCGGTGTGACCAGCGGGAAACCGTGGCGCTCGGTCAGTTGTTCGATCAGCGGTGAAGACATCGGCTTACGCCTCCTTGATCAGGTGTTGCAGGTGCGCGGGCGCCTGGGGTTCGCGGTCGACGAGATCGCCGAACAGGTCGTCGATCCGGGTGTCGCCTTGCATGATCCGGCCAACGGCATTGACGGCGTCGCGCATCGCCAACGCGGTCGGCTCGTCGAGTGCCTCGCGCGCGGCACCGAGAAACACCAGCAGCCAGCTGCCGACCGCCGGTTGGCCGACCAGCGTCGTGTCGACCTGGACCTGGCGCGCGCCGTCGTCGCACAGCGCATGGAATTCGCCGCGTTCGACGACCTGCATCGGGATGCCGATGCACATCAGCCCCGCCCCCGCTTGTCGACGTCGACGCGTAGCGGGCGTGCGCCGAGGTCGAGCGGTTTCGGGTCGAAGGCGATGCGGTCGTCGCGCAGGACGCGTTCGTCACCGAGCCGACAGGCCAGTTCGGCAGTCGGACGCTGCGTTTCGTAGGCGGCGAGCGCGAGCTGTTCCGGGTGCAGGGCCTGCGCTACGGACAGCGGCGACCGGCGGCGCTCGGCGGTGACGCCGCGTGCCGCGAGCCAGGCCAGCGCGGCATCGATCGCCGGGTCGATCTGCGCACGCACGCTCGGGCGCAGGCTGCCGCCGTAGTCCTCGAGCTGCTCGGGCTGGACGCCGACCAGCAGGATGTGCTGCGGGTAGTCGCCGAGCAGCTCGGCCATAGCCAGCACCTCCTGGAAACCGGTCTGGTGCAGGCTCATCTTCTTCGCGCCCATAAAGCTCGGGACATCGGCGCCCTCGATCGACTTCAATGTGCCCGGGGCCAGTCCGTAGTCGATCGCATCGAACACGACCAGGATGTCGGCAGCCTGCACGTGTTGTACGAGATAGATACCCTGGGTGCCGCCATCGATCAGTCGCACGTGGTCGGCGAAGCGGTAGCGCCGGTGCAGCGTCTCGATCGTGCGCACGCCAAAGCCCTCGTCGGCCCACAGCAGATTGCCGATCCCCATGATGGTCACATTGCGCTCGATCATGCCGCCCCCTGGGTTTGCTACCGCTATCACTGATCCCAATCGCAAGTTGCATGCCGATC
>JAAUYD010036550.1_pt1 | contig 14556 bp, 18 predicted proteins | sample 7278101 | NCBI WGS metagenome assembly JAAUYD01 (sample SAMN14350128, study PRJNA611818) | marine sediment metagenome | isolation source: surface marine sediment (0.6m) | place: French Polynesia: Moorea | collected 2018-08
TCTACCTCTATTAGTATATGTACGTGGTCTGGCATTATCTCTAACTCTAGAATAAAGAGTTTTAACAGTTGTCAGTGAACAGTAAACAGCGAACATTTATCAGTTGTGAATGGGAGCTAAAGTCCCCTACCTCTATAGGTACAATGTCTCCTTTTAAACCCATGAGGGAGACCTGATAACTGATAACTGATAACTGATAACTGATAACTGATAACTGATAACTGATTTAAAAACGATCGAACTTAAATATGCGATCGCGTTAACATATTATTTTTAATAAATGTAATCGGCAATACATAAGATGAATACTTCGCAAGAATCTCTGCTGACGGAGGTGATACTCACCCATCCGCGTCAAACGATCGGAAAAATACAACTAGACTGGATGCCCCAACCTGGGAACTATCTAGAACTAGAAGGCAAAACTTACGCAGTTTTAGAACGCCACCACCACTATCAATACAAAGTTGGTGGCTATTATTTATCTAAAATTTCTCTTTACGTCCAAAAAGCCTCAAAACCTTCTGAAAGAAGCTTAATAGACGGACGTTGGGTTGTAGGAGATAGCAACTGCCGTTTCAATGCGCGATCGGAAATCCTGCGCTGTGCGGTTAACCCAGCAGGTCCCTGTGAAGGTTGTAAGTTTTTTGAGGCGATCGAATTAAACATCTAACCGTTGCCAACAACCTCTCCTACTGACAAGCGCGTCCCATTAACAAAATCAGATCCGGACTGAGGGCGTTTCCCAGCTAGCTGCACTTCCTGCAGCAGCAAAAGTCCTTTACCTGTTTGTACAACTGGACCTAGATTTTTCAGATTAGCAACTACTTCTCCAGGACTTCCTGTTAAAGAAGATAAATTAGTCCATTGCTGCTCAATTTTCTGTAACTCAGGGGGTAATTGGGACCAGTAAGCCTCTCCTAAAGGTACTGTCCCTAGGATTTTTAATGTTTTATCTCGAAATGATGCTAAACAGTTAGGATAGAATCCTCTGACTCGATCGTGTATGTCTTTTGCTGGTTCCGACCAATTAATAAGATAATCTGTTTTTTGGATTAAGCGGGCATGAGTGGCAAGAGAATTTTCTTGAGGGATAGGTTGAATTCGATCGAGTTTGAGCAGGGTTTCTACTAATAAATCTGCGCCAATATTAGCCAGTTTTTCGGCAATGCGATCGGCATTGTCTAAAAGTCCTATGGGGGTGCTTGCTTTGAGCAGCATATCTCCAGTGTCCATCCCTTCATCCATCAACATGGTGGTAATACCAGTTTCCCTATCCCCATTGCAAATGCTCCACTGAATTGGTGCAGCTCCTCGATATTCAGGTAAGATTGAGCCGTGGACGTTGATGCAAGCTAGTTTGGGCATCTCTAAAATTTCTTTTGAAAGAATCTGTCCGTAAGCAACCACAACAAAAACATCTACCGAAGATTCTTTTAGCTTGGTAAGGGTTTCAGTATCTTTTTTGACCCGCTTGGGTTGCCAAACTGGTAAATTATGTTCTAAAGCAACTTTTTTAACTGCTGAGGGTAGAATTTTATTTCCCCGACCTCGCACTTTATCTGGTTGAGTGACAGTAGCAATAACTTCAAATTCTGGATTTGCCAACAGGTTCTGTAAGCTAGGTACTGCAAATTGGGGAGTTCCGAAAAAAATTACCCGCATAATTGAAAATAAATTCCTCTTTTCTTAGTTTTCTTGACAATAATTATTAATTGCAGTTACTAATTCTTTTTCTGTATCGCCGAGTTTCTGCAATTTTTGTCGAGCTAACTTAGCTGCTGATAGATTTTTGTCTTCCCGTGCTTCTATAAAGTTGCGGGTTACTTGGGCGTGGTTGCGATAAAATTTGGCAAAGTCAGCTTGATACTCTAGTAGTTTTTCATCGTTAATTGGTACGGCTTCCATTTTTTTGGCTGCTGCTTCAAAAGCATCAGCTACCTGTAGAACTTTTTCAGTATCCTTGGTTTTGAGATTGTCGGAGAGGTCTGTGATTTGATTTGAGGTATCTATGGTAATGTCAACAATTTGTTTGCACTCGTAAAACTTAGTATCTGCACTGCAACTAATTGTCAAAAAACCGATCGAAAAACTGATAGAAAAGAGGATGCTAGCTTTGTGCCGATCGGATATAAACATTTTCATGGGCGTTGTGTTTGAGATCTTTTGTTTGAGAGCGGTGCCTATTTACTAAAGGTTTGGGGTCGCGCAACCTATGCAAACGCGCCTGAAAGTCGATTATTTTTGATTGGCTGTTTTGACAGCAATCACAAAACTTCGTAAAGCTTCTGTAAGTTCTTTTATCTGAGATTTTGAGTCAGATTGATTTTCAACTAGAGCTTCTAGAGCCTCACTCAAAGCAAAAACTTGATATCCTTGTTGTTGGAGTCGATCGGTTTGATCTTGCACGACGATCGCTAGAGTGTCAATTCGTTCTGCAAGTCGTTCGACTGTTTGAGTAGTGGCTATTACGGCTTCTCCCATTTGCTCTACGATCTCTTCTAGGCGATCGTAACGCAATCGCTCGTTTTGATTATCTGCTGTTGCTCCTGCTATGGGGTTGGCTTCTAATTCCATTTGTTCGTTATTTTTGTTTGTGACATTTTTGATGTTATCTTCAGGCATTGACTGTAGTTTTTTTATATTTTTAATAATAAAAATTCCTATTTATTAAGTAAATTTGTTCCCCGCTGGTCGTAGTATAAACTTTAATCACAATGGCGATCGCTTCTATATATTGCCGTATTTAGGATCGGGATAGGGGGATCGCCCAACGAATCTGAGTAACTCTTTATCGATAATCTCACTTTTTGGCAACAGAATAATGTGCAAAAATTCTATATTCAACCAAATCGAGAAAATCGTCCCTAAGATTATTTTTTTGATAGGAGTCAAATAGTTTTCCTCCTAAACTTAGGGCGATTTTACGACTGCGAATATTTCTTCGATCTACAGGGTAAGACAGATATTTATAATTTAAGTTCCCATCTGCCCAATTTTTTAACAAATGAATTGCTTCTTTACCAAAACCTCTGCCTTGTGCCGATTTTTTCACCCAAACTCCTAGTTCTGGGGTATCGGTATCAATTTTATGAACGCCGCACATTCCTAAAAACTCTAAAGTTTTTTTGTTCGAGATTACCAGCACCAAGTCAGTTCGATCGTCCCTTTGCTGAATCATCTCTTTAATGACTTGCTCTGTTTCACTTATATTTTTTGCTGCTTGAGGATACATATAAGTGGTAATTTCACTGGTAAATTCTTGGAAAATTTCTTCTTTGTACTTGAGTTCTACAGGTTGGAGAATCAGTCTGTCGCTTTTTAAATTTACCGTTTCTAAGTTCTCCATTGTTTTTCTCTTATTCAATAAACAGTTATCAGTCGCTCGCTACTGATAACTGATATGTGCGATGATTAATCGATTTTGAGAAGTTCTACGTCAAAAATTAGAGTAGCGTTGGGAGGAATAACGCCACCAGCACCCTGGGAACCATAACCCAATTCTGGAGGAATGATTAATTTACGACGACCGCCAACTTTCATAGTGCCGACTCCTTCATCCCAACCTTTAATTACTTGTCCTACGCCAATTTTGAAGTTAAAAGGAGTACCTCGATCGCGGGAACTATCAAATTTAGTTCCATCTTCTAAAGTACCAGTATAGTGAACGGTAACTTTTTGACCTGTTTGGGGGGTTGCTCCGACTCCTTCTTTGATGTCAACATATTTCAGACCAGAGGGAGTTGTAATTTCTTTTTCCATATCGGTTGCTTGTTTTGCAGTATCGTCAGCCTCAGCAACTAACTTTTGCTCGTCAGCAGAAGGCTCATTGCTAGGGGTTTGTGTTGTTGTTAGTGTAGGTCTATCTTGACTTACTTGGGAAGCGTTAATCGGTTGTTGCTCGGTGCGAAATAACACGAAGGCTAACAAGACCAAAGCACAAGCAGCTATTACCCCAAAACTAATTAAAATGTTTTTCATCTAATATCCTTTGCAAAAATTCAAATTAACGCCAGAGTTTATTTTCTAAATCTCGTAATTGACGCTCTAATCTATCTATGCGTCCTCGTAACTCGTCAACTTCTGACTGACGAGGAACTCCTAAATCTTGTAGCATATTGCGCAGTTGACGTTCCATTTGCTGTTCTAAGTTTCCTTGTTCGGACTTCATCCGCTCTACCATATCGTCAACAAATCCTTTTGCTTCCTCAGAATCAATTTTCCCATCTTTGACCCATTGTTCGCTAGCTTCTTTAAGTTTCTCAGCCATCAAAGATGTGGTTCCAACCCCAACCATCAATAATTGCTTAATCCAGTCATTATTATCCATCTCAAAACTACCTAAAGTCACTTTTGCTCTAGCCTTAGTTTAACTAGCAACACTGATTGTGAAGCCTGGAACGTTTCGTGACATATTAAAAGATGTTGAAATCCATAATAAATGTCCTCAATTTACGAGAAAAGAGCGATCGAAGTTATATTGCTAGCCGAAATGGTCGAAGAGTCTTATTAGTTTTTGTTTCAGCAGCGATCGCTGTTCCTCATTTTCCAGTTGCACTCTTCATAGTAGTTAGTTGTTTGTTAAGGACGAGCAGCAACCAAGAGCAAGAGATACATAATTGTCGGTAAGGGCGAGTAATGGGTAAATATAAACGTGTCAACTACACCAACTATAGATTTTAATTCAGTTTACGGGCCAGTAAAATCGTGGCGTTACAGTCGATCGCTGGGAGTAGATCCAATTGGTGCTAGATCTACTTGTTCTTTTAATTGTGTCTACTGTCAGTTAGGAGAAATTGAACTTAAGACGAGCGATCGCCAAGTTTTCGTACCCACCACCAAGATCCTTCAAGACTTACAAGCTTTTGCACCTTGGGATGTAGATGTTATAACCATCAGTGGTAGTGGCGAACCCACCTTACCCCTAAATTTAGGAGAAATTATCTCTAGTATCAAGCAACTCACCCACAAACCAGTTGCCGTTTTAACTAATGCTACTCTTTTAAACAATTTAGAGGTGCGTCAAGCATTATGTTTAGCTGATAAGGTATCGGTGAAACTAGATGCTATTTCTCAGCAGCAATTAAAACTTATCGATCGACCCGTAGAAGGTATTAACTGGGAATATATTTGGAGTGGACTGAAAAAATTTCGGGTCGAATATACTGGGGGGTTAGGAATTCAAACAATGATTTTAACTCCTTGGAATAGGGAGACTAAAACAGAATACATTCGCCTAATGCGATCGCTTCTCCCAGATGAAATTCAACTTAATACCCCAACTCGTCCCAAACCGTTAAAATACCAGTTAGAAGCGCGAGGAAATCATAGTAGCGCTGCCGATCGTCCTTATAAAGTACTAACTTTCCGTCAAGTAAGTCCCGATTTTATCTCTGACTTTGCTACTGAAATTAGCGCAGCTACTAATATTTTGGTGCGTCATCCCCTATCTCACGAATCCCCAGTAAGTTGAAAGTAGTTGTACTACACTACCGGTGTATAGGTACGATCGGAATTTCATGGCAAATAGAAAGCGATCTGGCAAATTATTGAAAATATTTCGCGGCTTTGTTTGCGGTATACTGGCTGTCCTATTAATTTTGGCACTGCATCAAGCACCAAACCATAAAGTAGCTACAGCCAAACAAATAGAACTGCGAGCGGTGTGGCTAACTAATTTTGGCACGGCTTTTCTACATCACACAACTCGCCTCGATGAAGTTCTATACCATTTAGCCGAGCTTAATTTTAATACTATTTATCCCTGCGTCTGGAATCGCGCTCATACTCTTTTTCCTAGTGCTGTAGCACAAAAAACAACAGGTACTCGATCGGATCCATTGTTAACCCTACCATTTCAAGATAGTCTCAAAAGTATAGTCAGACACGCTCGCCGCCAGGGAATAGCGGTCGTCCCTTGGTTTGAGTACGGGTTAATGGCTCCTAACACCTCCAACCTAGTCCAGCGTCATCCCGAATGGATAACTGTCACCAGAGATGGAACGAGAATAATCAAACCCCATTCTCAAGAGTCTTTAGCGAGAAGGCCCCAACCTTTACGGAATTTTTTCGCAGAATTATCAGGAGCGAATTTAGTTTGGTTAAACCCGATGCATCCAGAAGTACAGCAGTTTTTAACTGACTTAATTGTTGAAGTGGTAACTAAATACGACGTAGACGGCATACAGTTAGACGACCACTTCGGATTACCCGTGAGTTTAGGATACGATCCCTATACTGTAAAACTATATCAGCAAGAACATCGAGGTGCTTCTCCTCCGCAAAATCCTTACAATTCAGAGTGGATGAAATGGCGCGCCAACAAATTAACCCAATTTATGACTAAAATATCTCAAGCAGTCAAAATCAAAAAACCAAACTGCATAGTTTCAATATCTCCTAATCCTGCTGGTTTTGCTTATAGAGAATATTTACAGGACTGGTCTAGTTGGGTGCAAAAAGGAATAATTGACGAAGTGGTGGTACAAGTTTACCGCGACACTGCTCGAGATGTAGAAGCTGTGTTGAAACAGGGAAGCTTGCGGAGAGCTTTGACTTTAGTTCCCACTAGCATAGGGTTATATTCTGGTTCCTTTCGCGAGGGACGATCGATAGAAGCAATTGCCAAGCAGGTAGAGGTAGTTCGTAAATGGGGATATAGTGGAGTTGCTTTTTTTCCTTGGGAGTCTACCTTGGGAATGTTTAAAAAGGATTCAAGTCAATTAGTTGAAAAAACTTTCGCTCGCTTATTTCCTACTCCTAGCCTGTCCCCCGCTCGAAAGCAGAAAAAAACCTAGAAAAAAGATAACGCCAAACAATCGTTTGGCGCTCGCACTACAAAAAAATTGTTAGCTCTCTAATTAATAAGCATCTTGTAGTTCGTAGAAGTCTGGAGAGATATAGTCCTTGCGTAAAGGCCAACCCTTCCAATCTTCTGGCATAAGAATTCGCTTGAGGTTCGGATGTCCTTCATAGACAATGCCGTACATATCATAGCTTTCTCTTTCTTGCCAGTCCGCAGATTTCCAAATCCAGTAAACCGAAGGAACTTTGGGATTATCTCGCGGTAAAAACACTTTTATTCTTACTTCTTCTGGTTTATCGACATTATCGTCAACTTTCACCAGATGATAGAAACTAACTAATTCTTTTCCAGGGCCGAGATCGTATCCTCCTTGACACTGGAGGTAATTGTAACCGTAAGAACTAAGAGCCGCAGAAACAGCGAGGAGAGATTCGGGTTGAACCTTAATCATCTCAACTCCTAGATGATCTGGTTCTAGAATTTCGTGTTCCAAGCCATCTTCAGTGAGAAGTCGAGAAGCTTGACCAGCTTCGACTAACTGAGAAGCTTCGGCACTTTCAGGAGTATTAGGTGTTTCTTCAGCCACGGTTAATTTCCTCCTTTTCTTTCTCTTGTGCTGCTAAAGCTGGGGCGATGTCCATACCCATTGCTTCGGTCAATTCTTTAGGTGGTGCTTGGCGAGTCTCTGACTGGATATATTTACCAGTAAGAATAGGCGCGACTGGCTTCATATTGTGGGCCGTGCTGTAGAATCTGTGAACTTGCTGCTGTAGGGATGCTCGCTCTTGAATTGATTCGTTGGAGATCTTTTTGCGCAACTTAATCACTGCGTCAAAAATTGCTTCTGGACGGGGAGGACAGCCAGGAATGTATAGATCTACGGGAATGAGTTTATCTACGCCTCTAACTGCTGAAGGGGAATCAGTACTGAACATTCCTCCTGTAATGGTGCAAGCACCCATAGCAATTACATATTTTGGTTCGGGCATTTCTTCATAAAGACGCACCAATGCCGGAGCCATTTTCATCGTAACGGTACCTGCTGTGATAATTAGATCCGACTGTCTGGGACTAGAACGAGGAACTAGACCGTAGCGATCGAAATCAAAACGGGATCCAATTAATGCTGCCATTTCAATGAAACAGCAAGCAGTACCGTACAACATTGGCCAAAGACTAGAAAGTCTTGCCCAGTTATAGATATCGTCTACTGTAGTGAGAATGACATTTTCTGACAGGTCAGATGTGACCTGAGTACGATTAATAGGATTGAGAATTTTTTCTTTTTGCTGCTGTTGTAAGGCAGCAAGCTCGCTGCTCGTGTTAGAAGTCATTTTTAGTCTCTAGCTTGAAAATTCTAATCTGCGCTCATCTGCACCGCCCTTAATGTTATTTTAACCAACAGAAAGCGGGGCGGTTGGCGATCGCTTTCTGTCGAGTTCCTGGTTTTTTGCTTCTAGCAGCAGCTTAAGACCATTCCAAAGCGCCTTTGCGCCAAGCGTAGACGAGAGCTACTACTAGAATGGCGATAAAAACCAATGCTTCAACAAAAGCTAATACACCCAGAAGACTGAAGGCAACTGCCCAAGGATATAAAAACACTGTTTCTACATCGAAAACTACAAAAACTAGGGCAAACATGTAATAGCGAATGTTAAATTGAATCCAGGCTCCTCCTATTGGCTCCATCCCAGATTCGTAAGTAGTACGACGTTCTGGACCACCAGCACCAGGGCCTAAAATTTTAGTTGCTGTTAAAGCAAGGATAGGAACTAATCCGCAAATGAGCAGAAAACCTAGTAGATATTCGTAACCGCTGAGGACAAACACTTTTTTTACTCTACCCCTCAGTCAATAAGGACTTTAGTTTGTACTTCTTTACAATTATAATAGAGAGAATGTGTGTTGTCTGTTTAGAATTAATTATCCATGGATTCAACATCCCTCGTACACTTCTTTAGCTGCTCTGTGTAGCAAAGAGTGTCTGTATACCAAGCCCTCGATATCTTTAGCGTATCCCCCACCAATAACGCTAGCAACGGGATAGCCAGCAGCAACACAGGTACTCAAAACTTGCATTTCGCGGCGATATATCCCTGTATTTGTCAGAGCTAATTTTCCCAGTCGATCGCTTACGTGGGTATCAACTCCAGCATCATAAAATACTATATCTGGTTTGACTTGCGACAGTATGTCTGGCAAGTTTCTCGCTAATATTTGCAAGTAACCGTCGTCGTCTAATCCTATTGGTAGGGGAATATCTAAATCGCTTTTTTGTTTCTTACCTGGAAAATTGGCTTCGCAGTGCATCGAAAAGGTGAAAACGCTGGGGTCTTCTCTGAAGATCCAGGCGCTTCCATCTCCTTGATGTACGTCGAGATCGACAATGAGAATTTTTTTTACCATCCCTAATTTTTGCAACACGCGAGCAGCGATCGCGAAATCGTTAAAAATACAAAATCCCGATCCGTAGCTGGGAAAGGCGTGATGTGTTCCTCCTGCTGTATTGCAAGCCAAACCATATTTTAAAGCCAGTTTAGCCGCCAATATAGTACCTCCTACAGCCGTACGAGTACGTGTCACTAGCGCTTCACTCCAAGGTAGACCTATCCGCCTTTGAGCTTTGGCATCGAGGGTGCCTTGACAGTAAGCCTCTATATATTCTGAGGTATGAACTAGGTTAATTAATTCTTGAGAAGCAATTAGTGGCTGATGAATGCGTTCTTTTTGGACTATTCCCTCTGCTAAAAGCAATTCGCACAATAGTTTGAATTTAGGCATGGGGAAGCGATGTGCTTCTGGTAGGGGCGTTACGTAATCTTTATGGTAGACGATCGGCAGGTTCATCGTTAGATTGTTAGCTTTTTTATTTACGATAAAACCTATACACGAGTTCTTACAGATAAGGATGTTTTAATTCGTTTGCCACAATTAAAAAATTCTTCACTCCTCTTCTCAGCAATAATACTAACTTCTATCGAGTCAAATCAAAATTTATCAGCTTTGAAGCAGTAGTACCACCTTGACCGTTCTCTTCAAAGTATATTGCCTTAAATACTTTTGTCGTATTTTCTGGCAATAAAATAGAAGAAAAAATTGCTAAAATTGCAGTCAAGAAAGCAGAATTTACAAAAATATAAAACCGATCTTTCATAGTTATCGAATCTCTTTCTTTTAATTTCGTGCCGATAATTAAAGGAAGATATATGCTTGAAAAATATCAAAGCGATCGACCTCTTGTTAAACAAAATTTAGCACTCAAATTAAACATGTATCAGTGCTTTCTAGCAAGGTTAGTAGAATCTTTAAAAAACACCTAAGTATATTTTGTCACAATAAAATTCTTGTGAATTATAAATAAAGACAACAAGGTATATATAAAGCTAATAATCGATGTGACCTGAAAAGTAGCGCATTCAGGCATTCGCACCTTGAATTTTAGTTAGGGATTCAAACCACGTACCTAATAAAATTAGTCCTGGTTTTTCAAAGATTTTGAGTGAACTTATTGCTGGTGAAAACTAGATTACTTTTTCAAGGAGGCACCGATCGCTTCTTCCAATTCTTGTTGAGTTAAATCTGTTAGTATAAATACTTCTTGAACCGTTTTACCCTGGCGAGCGATCGCTTTATAACCCCCGCGAATAGGTACGGAGATTTTTAATCTTAGCTTAGGACAATGACTCCTAACGCGACCGATAACTCCAGGGGTAACGGTTTGAATACCTTTAATTTTAATAAGTTTTTCTAAGACTGGAATTAGACCGGAAATATGTGTAGAGTGGTTCCAGACCAATCTACCGTCCCCAGGTGCCCCCATTATTTTACGCAGCCTCCAAAGGAGCCATTGTCAAACCAGCACGGTTTAGTTGTTGGTGATATAATTCGGCTTGTTCTTGAGGACCTACCCAAACAATGGCTTGCCCTTCATAGTGAACTTGTTCTGTCAAACTCCAAGCGCGATCGCTGGTCATGCCAGGAATATACTTTATCAGGCATTCTGCTACGTGCTTGAAAGTATTAACATCGTCATTAAGTACAATTACTTTATAGTTGGGATATGGTTTGCTCAGAACTTGACTCGATCGTTCGGGCGCTACAGTAGGAGAGGGAGAGGTAGCCATCGCCTTTACGTCTAGTGACACTCTTATTACCATAGAATACTACTCAAAAACACTTCTATACTTAATAGATACTGGTAGAAAGTTTAATATATCTACTCAGTATAACTATTTTTAATATTTTATTCCAATTTGTCCGAAACTGTATGAAAAACAAAAGAAGGCGCTGGCTTCGCCAGATCCGCCCAGTCGATCGCCGACCTTATATCTTTAAAATAAAGAAATAATGAGAAAAACCGTGGCTAAATTAGAATTAAAGCAACTGCAAAAGAAATATAGTCCTAAAGTAATACCAGTTAGGGATATTAGCCTTGAGGTAGAAGACGGAGAGTTTCTTTCTTTACTGGGTCCTTCAGGATGCGGGAAATCGACTCTGCTGCGTCTAATTGCGGGTTTAGAGCAACCAAGTCAAGGGCAGGTTGAAATAGGTGGCAAAAATATGAATAGGGTTGCACCAGGCGATCGCAATATTGCGATGGTCTTTCAGAGTTATGCTCTTTATCCTCACATGACAGCAGAAGAAAATATTGGCACGGCTTTGAAACTGCGGAAAATATCTAAGTCGGATATTAAGAGTAGAGTGCGGGAAGTAGCGAATAAATTAGGATTAGAAGAATTATTAGAACGCAAACCTGCTAAAATGTCTGGGGGACAAAGGCAGAGAGTTGCCCTCGCTCGTGCCTTAGTGCGAAATCCAGATGTATTCTTGTTGGACGAACCTCTAAGTAATTTGGATGCTTTATTACGAGAACAAGTGCGGGCAGAATTGAAATTTTTATTTAAACAGCAAAATAAACCCGTAGTCTACGTTACTCACGATCAAACAGAGGCGATGACTCTATCTAGTAAGGTAGCTGTACTTTATGAAGGTCAAGTACAGCAACTCGATCCACCTCGCCGAATTTACACTCACCCAGCTAACGAGTTTGTAGCGAGTTTCGTGGGTAGTCCTCAAATGAATTTATTCACTCTGAAATGCGAAGGAAAAGCGGCAATTTTGGGTGATTTTCAGATTATTTTGCCAGATATGCCTGCAGTACCTCCACATATTGTTTTGGGTATTCGTCCTGAAGATATTCGCCTAGCCAAGCCAGAAGATTCTCAGACTATTGAAGGTAAGGTTTATTTGGTGGAACAATTGGGTAAGGAAAATCTAATTAGCGTGAGAATTGAAGGGTCGGATATTACGTTGCGTGCTTTATTACCTGCCGATCGCAACTGGGAAGGAGATAAATTGAGTCTAGCCATTCGAGATAATCTAATTCACTGGTTTGACGTTAAAAGTGGCGATCGGCTTAACGTTTAATTTTTGTATATTTTGTTTTCAAATATCAAAATAATAGCGCACGGCTCCTGATTCTCGATCGTTTTGACGCTCCCACGGTTTCTCCGCGTGGGATTCTTGCTTCACGGGGATCTTCTAAGACCTATCCCTTCACAAGCTTCAACGGTACGCCCTACCGCTGTTACTACACGTTGTGCGACTGTTTGCTGTTTGCTGTTTGTTATTCTCCCCCTCTCCCCCTCTCCCCCTCTCTCCACACTCCCCTTCTTCACGAAAATTTACGGATTTCCCTATTGCGATCGGCCCTAGTGCAAGAGATAAATTGGGATAAGAAAGTAAAGAAAAGTTAACTCTGGGGAATACTTATAATCTTATGTTTGAATATTTTGAAGACAGAGCAGTTAAAATAATAATGCTAGCTCAGGAGGAAGCGCGTCGTAAACGACAAAACTTTGTCGGTAGCGAACATCTTCTACTGGGATTGATTGCAGACGACACCACAATTGCAGCGACAATTCTCAAAGAGCTAGGAATTAACCAACAACAGACCCAGGAGCTAATAGAAAACCTAATTGGTAGAGGTTCTAGATTTAGTCCTGCCAATATACCATTTACCCCAACAGTTAAAACTATATTAGAAAAGTCTTTACAAGAAGCTCGTCAATTAGGAAATGATTTTGTCGGTTCGGAACATATCTTATTAGCGATCGCGTCCCTTCCAGATACTGTGGCGGCTAAGATACTGACTAAGCAAGGAGTCGATCTAAGCCAATTGCGCACGGAATTAATCAAAAGGTTGGGAGAAAGAGCAGCAACTACTGTTGGGGCTCAACAAGAATCTTCTCTATTTGGAAATCGACAAAGTAAAAGGGCGACTCTAGAAGAGTTTAGCAAAAATCTGACCGAAGTAGCTGCGGAAGGAAAGCTAGATCCAGTGGTCGGACGAGACAGAGAAATTGAAAGAACTATCCAAATTTTAGGTCGTCGCACCAAAAATAACCCCGTGTTAGTGGGAGACCCAGGAGTAGGAAAAACAGCGATCGCTGAAGGATTGGCTCAGCGTATAGTTAGAGGAGACGTTCCTGAAACTCTCCAAGATAAACAAGTAATTAGTCTCGATATGGGACTCTTGCTTGCTGGAACTAAATTTAGAGGTGATTTTGAGGAACGTCTTAAAAATATTGTCGAAGAAGTTCGCAATGCGGGCAATATTATTCTAGTTATCGACGAAATTCATACTCTCATGGGTGCTGGTGCTTTAGGAGGGGGAATAGATGCGGCTAATTTGCTCAAACCAGCTTTAGCTAGAGGAGAGTTACAATGCTTGGGAACCACTACTCTAGATGAATATCGCCAGTATATCGAGCAGGATGCGGCTTTGGAGCGTCGTTTTCAAAAGGTCACGATCGGGGAACCAACTGTAGAAGAAACAATTGAAATTCTTTTTGGTCTGCGCCAAAACTACGAAGACTATCACAAGGTTAAGATATCGGATCGGGCTATATTTGCAGCCGCTACACTCAGCGATCGCTATATTAACGACCGCTTCTTACCAGATAAAGCGATCGATTTAATTGACGAAGCTGGTTCGGCTACTCACATCAAACACTCGATGCAAAAGGAGTGGAAAGCACAAAGGGAATTATCTCAAACTGCGATCGTCAATCCTCAAGCTTTGACTCCAGTAGTTGACGAAGAGGATATTGCTCAAATCGTTGCTTCTTGGACGGGGGTTCCTGTTAATAAAATGACTGAAACTGAGTCTGAATCTCTACTCAACCTCGAAGCTAAATTGCACGAACGCATTATCGGTCAAGAAGAAGCGGTTATTGCTGTTTCTCGCGCTCTTCGCCGTGCTAGAGTTAGTTTGAAAGACCCCAATCGACCGATCGCTAGCTTTATTTTTTCAGGTCCAACTGGAGTTGGAAAAACCGAACTCGCTAAGGCTCTAGCTACCCATATGTTCGGTTCTCATGATGCATTAATTAGGTTGGATATGTCTGAATTTATGGAACCTCAGACAGTTTCTAAGCTAATTGGTTCTCCTCCAGGATATATCGGTTATGAGGAAGGAGGACAGCTCACAGAACAAGTGCGACGCAAACCTTACTCGGTAATACTATTCGACGAAATTGAAAAAGCTCACCCAGATGTATTTAACTTACTTCTGCAACTCTTAGATGACGGCCGTCTTAGCGATAGTAAAGGTCGCACCGTAGATTTCAAGAATACCCTCATAATTATGACCTCTAACATCGGCTCTAAGGTAATTGAAAAGGGTGGTGGCGGACTCGGTTTTGAATTTTCTGACGATTTCAATGAGGCTAAGTACGATCGCATTCGCA
>JAAUYD010172195.1_pt1 | contig 14555 bp, 14 predicted proteins | sample 7278101 | NCBI WGS metagenome assembly JAAUYD01 (sample SAMN14350128, study PRJNA611818) | marine sediment metagenome | isolation source: surface marine sediment (0.6m) | place: French Polynesia: Moorea | collected 2018-08
ATAAAGGAAAAGGGTCGTATCTTAAATATTAATTATTCGAATCAAACAGTTAATAATTAAAATGCGACCTATAGGTTCTTCCCGGCACATACGCTCTCCCGAGGTAAATCAGCTGCAAGTGATTTTTCGAAAAACTATTTTGTAAGATTTATTTAAAAAGCGAGGAATCCATGAACGCACATGCTATTGGTAATAAGAAAAGTAAGCCGCTTAGGGATAGAATCGCCTTAATCATCTACCCCCCATTCATGACTATCTTGCTTGTGATTATGCTGGTCACAATTGTTGTTTCAGGCGCGGTGATTTACTACACAACTGCCCAAGCAATAGAGCCAGGATGGTTGGCTAACTTATCCCCAGCTCTTGAACTAGCAGGAACACTATTTAATCCTGCTGAGAGTGATGCATCACGTGCGCTCGACACCCTATATGTGGCGGTGATTGGATTAGTGATGGGTGTATTTCTACGCCGTTGCGCTATAGGAGCGAACCGAATTGAAGTTGCCGCCATCATATTGCTGTTAGTACTGGGTGGGGGTCAGCTATTACTAATTTTGTTGTTACCAACGCCAGCTGAAGCCAAGTTGTCAATGAGTGCTGGTGACAGGCTCGTTAAGAATCTAAGTATGTTGTTAGCTCGGAATGCGAATATTGCCTTGGCTATTTTCAGTGCCTCACTTGGGATTCAGCTAAACAAGGAGGAATGAGAAAATGAGAGTCCAAAGATTAATATTGTCACTCGCTGTGGGAATAGCTGTTTATATCCTTTTTTTCTTTCCGTCTTTAAGCTTCGCTGAAAATGAGTGTTCAATCGTATTTTCACTAGTCTCCGATACAGGAGAGCCGGTTGTAAATGCTACAATGTCTGCTGTTGAGTTGCCGCATGGTACTAAGATAAGTACCAAACCTGCAGGGCTTGTTCAGGAGGTAGCGGTGCCGCTACCAAATATCTTGTACCGAAAGGTCGAAGTGATTGCGAAGCAAGAGAATTCCTCTGGAAAAATCGAAGCGGGGAGTGTCGCTTTTTTCAATCTGTGGCCATGCGCTACTGCCTACAAAACAACATTAACACTCAGTGCGCGAACTGGTGATGCCCGCGAAGTGCGGGACATGTGGGAAAGTAAAGATCTTGTTAGGCCGTCTGATTTTGCTACAGCAGCATTACAGTATGCTCAAGCGTTAGGTACTGCGCAAGCACGCCTAAAAGCAAATCCCAATTCGCGGCACCAATACACTTTAATTTCGACGTATTTGGCTCTCCGAGCGTTCAACAATCTCAATAGTTTGAGCAATATACCGTTGGCACACTGTGAAAATCTTGCAAAAATCGCCACTTGGCATAGAAATTTACTTACTAAAGTAAGACAAGATCGCTTGGACGTTATATTTCGCGAAGGTACGAAAATAGCGAACGAACGATTAGCACTCGCCAATATGTATAAAAAATATTGGAATAAGACGATAAAAATAAAAAATCCCGAAATCGTATTAAAACGACTACACCGATTTCGCAAAGCATTAGATTCGGAAAGTAATTCTAACAAAATTCTTGCAGACATAGGATTATCTCAATCTGAGGTCTATGCAAGTATAACCTTCTATGCTGGTAAGATAACGAAGCAAACACCTGTGCTTGGAAAGGAGGTTAAAGATCTAATTGCTGAGCAGATACATGTCACTGAAAAATTTCTTCAATCAGAGCCAGTTCTTAAAAGGGATAAGCTTTCTGCCGATGTTAGGTATTTAAATCAAAAAATTGCTGACTAATGTCTTCGAGTGCTGGGATCATAAACTATTGATATCCGCATTACCCGTCCAACAACACTAAGCACAGGGAGGGGAATTTTGCTGCACTCCATTCCCGCCAGTGAAAAACACATTATATTTTAAAACATAAGACCTAAAGAATGAATTTTTTATGAACAAATCTCAGATGTCATTTGAATTTTGCTCTAAAAAATGGAAACTATTAAATTTTGGTGCATATCTGTTGATAGCTATAGGAAAGTAGTAGGGTCGTATCTTAAAAATTAATTGGTGACCCATAGATTCTTTCTCGGTATGGTGTTCTGCTGGCGATACATAACAGCCGGTAAGCTCACCCATTGACTGATTGAGGAGATAAAATGGAGCTGTCGAAGCATCTCGTGACGGAGGAGTACAATTTCCAACGCTCAGAATTGGAAACTAACAAAAAATTTGTGTTTGAGCGTTCTTCGCTCATAATCGGAACTGAAATGGCAGTTCTCGGGATTCTTTATGACGTCAAGACAATCCCCCTTGGTCCCATTCCGATTCTCACTGTTCTGTACTTCAGTCCTTGGTTTACGGAAAACCGTCCTAAGAGCAGTGCCAGGATAGTTGCATATCTTCAATTAGTTCATGAAACAAAGCAACTCATCACACCCGGGTGGTAGTCAGCGTTAAGGGAGTATCGAAAGGCGAAAGTCGTAAAGGTCGCAGACCAAACGAAAGTGGACACCGAATATGAAAATCTCGGATTCTATTCGCCGATTTTCACTTCCACGTTTGGATGGGGGCTTTCGTGGAAGCGGCAATGATCTTTGGAGTTCTCGAGTCGAATTAGACGGCACTGAACGGACTGCCTATAGCCTTGTTAAAAGTGAATGGCATATCGATACTTGTGTATTTTGCCGCATCTTTTGGATTTCCTGTCAGTCATGTTCGCAGTGAGATTGAACGAGACCGTCTACGTTGGATCAAGGTTTTGGAAACAAGCCCCACTCAATTTGAATGAGGAAAGCCGAACCATCCAGGAGCTACGGAGGGTGTTAATGACCGCCAATACTGACCCACCTGATTATCGTCCTAATGGAGCTAGCCGATAGATGTAGTATCTCGGATTTTTCTAAAACTGATGTAGTCTCTTAAGAAACTTTTTCAAGGATGCGATTACAAGGCAATCAGGAGGGAATAGGGTTCATGTCTTAATTTGCAATTATAATGTAACAGTTAATCATTAATCAAAATTTGACACTTATTTTTAAAATATGGATGAACATAAAAATTCAGAATGGCACGGGTTCTGGAAGAACCTTAAAGAAGTATATGAATTCTTCGAAAATATCGGGCACAGCCCATTTTAACTCGAAGTGAAAAATAAGAGGTATATCTTTGAACCATCCTAACGCTATAGCACATTTCGAAAGCCTGGAATATTCTGGAGGCAAGAAGTGACAGACAACTATGCTAAAATTGTCCAGGAGAATCTTAATCGACTTTATGGCAGTCTACCGAAAGATCTAGCAGAGAATCTTCCTGGCGAGCAGGATGAAGAGCGGTTTATTTTTGATGCATTTGGCGAGAAATGTGTGATTCAGCCCCATGGGATTACACTTGGTGAGGCGGAGCACTCCTCAGTCTTTGGAATTCTAATTACGCTTTACGCCCTGAATACAAGTTCTGAAGTTTGTATTCTATCACCTTTTAAATCATTCAAGGAATTTCCTGACAGCATGCCTTATGTCGGCGCTTTTATAACGCATACTGAACAGTTGCTTGTCCCCCATGTTACCAAAATCAAAAAATCGGTACCAATCATTTCAAAAATCCTCAAAGGGGGAGACGCTCCATCTGAGGCAGGCGGTGATTTTTCGTTTCTTGTGTATCCCTTGCCGAAAATTGCCCTTTGCTATATTTTCTACGAAGCAGATGAAGATTTTCCTGCTTCGGTGACATGCTTATATTCAAGTAACGCAAATCAGTTTATGCCGATAGATGGGCTGGCTGATGTGGGGGAATACACATCCAAAAAAATTTTAACCCTGATCGACTAATCAGAAATTATATCCCCAATAAATGTATAGCAGGACGTGACGAATCCAAATTCTTTCGGATACGTCACTGATCTGACCGGTCAATAGTGAAAATTGCCAATTTGACTTCCAGCCGACTAAAATTAATTTTAGCATCTGATGTGTGTTTTGATTTGTCTTCAATGAGAAAGGAGTAAATCCACATGACAGAAATGGAAAAAGATACCCATACCTACGTGCTGAATCGTTACGAATCTTCAATTGAATATTATTGGAATGCGAGCGCCCATAATAGAAGAGCTTATAAACTCACCAGAAGTCTAACTATCGTCCTCGGTGCATTGGTTACGCTGATCTCCTCCATTTCAACTGCCGAATTCATTACATCAAACAGCTCATTACAATTGCCTTTTGCTATTGCAACCCCTATTTTGGCAGCTATTCTTACCATAGCCGGTGGTTTCGCCCAGTCTTTTCATTGGGGCGCTGCCTGGCGTGATATGGTAATCAATGCACAGAAGTTGGAGAAAGAGCTTGATCGGTTCAAGGTCACGTCACCGGATCAAATAGATTTGGCCAAAGAAGTCACTATTTTAAATGAACTTGTAATTGAGGAGACCCAGGGCTTTTTCCAAAGAATACTTGATAGCGCCAAGACGTTAAGAAAGGATACAGGCAAGGGTAAGTAGGATGCCAACAAACATCAGCGGGGTTAATCCATTTTCCATTCTCCCTAACTATGGTATTGATGGGCCGGTCGTTTTGCGCAACCTTGTGCTCATTGTAATTGGGGCGGTTGCCGTTGGATTGGTTGCCGGTTTACAGCTTTTGCCGATCCGGCCGGCGATAACCTCGATACTCTTCAAGTTAGCCATATTTATAACTCTTTTCAATCTGGCTTGTCTTGTGCTGTCCTTATGGAGTAGCAAAATCGGAAAGATTCGGGAAGCTCAACGCCTGCTGGATACATACGAGTGGCGAGGAGACGAACGAGTTCTTGATGTGGGTTGCGGACGGGGTCTGATGCTCATTGCCGCCGCCAAGCGTTTGGACACTGGTAAGGCCATGGGTCTGGATATCTGGGACAGCAGAGACCAATCGGGCAATCGGCCGGAGAGCACTTTTGAGAATGCACGAATTGAGGGCGTTTCTGACCTAATTGAAGTCATGAACGGTGACGCCAGGCATCTGCCTTTTGAAAATAATAGCTTTGACGTGGTTCTTTCCAGCAAAGCTTTGCACAATATCATCAATCCTGAGGAACGGAAAAAAGCTGTTCGTGAAATTGCCCGCGTCGTGAAGCCTGGTGGATGGCTTGGGATAATCGACTCTTTTCAATATGCGAAGATTCTGCAAGACATTGGCTGGGTAAGTGCGCAAGCCTCTGCCAGAAGATTTCAAATGTTTCCACCGGTCAAATGGACAACCGGGGTCAAGTCTAATTCTTTCGTTTAAAATGATACTCTTTGGCAAGGGCGCAATTTTTGTCTAAAAGCTCACCGAGCTTAGCTTTGATAGCAGTGTTGTCCTCAGCACGATATTCATCTAATTTCTCTCTGAAATCGGGCAACCGATATAAAAAATTACCGATTGCCTCCAATCGAATTCGTCTCAGGTTAATCCCGTAGTCTAGCTTGGCCATCCAGAAAGCGTTGAGTTCCTGCTCGAATTGACCGTGCATGGGCAATGCTAGAAAAGGCTTGCCCAAGTGAAAAGATTCCGTCATCAAGGTAAAGCCGGCGGTTGCCATCACCGCTTTGGACGAGGCTAGATCCTCAAGAAAGCCGTCTTTGCTGAAAGGTTTGTAGACGATGCTGCCGTCCCGACCACTGCGGTCATAGCCGTACACCAGGAACTTTTCACGGTTGAAAGATTTCAATTTTTTGAGAAATGAATCATAACCGCTGGTTAGATAAACCAAAACGTGTCCCTTAATTGAAGGCTGCAGGGATAAAATCTCTTCACGTAAGATGGGAGGAAAAAAGAGGGTCCGCTCATTTTTAGCTTTCCCGTAGTAGAATGTGGTTACCAGGGAAACGTCGGGACGCGGCACCATAGCCCGGATAATATTGATCGTCATTTTGCGTTCAGGTTGCAAACGGGCGGGACAGGGATAGGTCATATATCGGATACGGTGCTGGTTATCGATGGTAATAAGCGGCAAACCATAGTGGTTGGCCAGGTAGGCTGACATTGGTTCAAAATCGGTAATCACGCAATCTGGCTGAAATTGCTTGAAGATCTTTTTTCGAAGGGCCTGTAATTTTTTGTGCCCCTGGGAAAGGCGTTGTAAATTATCCGTAAAGGTTTTGACCTTGGAAACGCGATTATCTGAGCTGGCAATATGAAGCCCTTCGGTCTCAAAGACGTCGAAGTCGGCTTTAAGGTTATTATAACCCCGGTCATAGCTGACCACTTTAATTGTATGTCCCAACTGCTCAAGATGCTTGAGCATCTCCCGGGCCCTGGAAGAATGCCCTGATCCCTCACCGGATACGCCGTATACGATTTTGGCCAAGATCCCCCCTTTAATTGTCCCAAATGAGTTTGACTCAACTGGGGTCTTTTATGGCAAAACTAGTTGATATTCCATCCTATATTTGAATAATTCAAGAGGGCCTGAATGTCAAAACAATCATTTTTTAAAAAATTGCAGACTTTCAATGAAAATCACGGCTGCCTCCGCTTGCCGGTCTAACGCCTAGCTGGGGTTGGGGATCCCAAAAAGAATCAGCAACCAGGTGTACCACGCCGTCTTCTTTTTGTAGCTTACCGCCAACACCTATAAAGTTCGAAGACTTGATGAGCAAGGCATATGCCTGGAAGACTTTTGACCAGATTACCACGTTAACAAAGCCGGTTTCATCTTCAAGGGTCAGGAAGACGACGCCGCCGGCGGTGCCGGGTCGCTGGCGGCAAATGACCATGCCCACATAGCGTAAAGACTCACCGTTTTGCATACCGTTGACTGCCCGAGCATCAGGCAGTTTATGGGCGCTGAGGGCTTTACGCAGAGGCGCCAGTGGATGGCCGTGCGTGCTGTGGGCCATGGTCTGGTAGTCCCAGTCAATTGTATCGAAAGCATCAAGATCTTCTAAGACCGGCACGATTTCCTTTTCTGCCAGCGCCAGAGGCGACGGTGGCGTCCGGACCAGCCCTTTTACCTGCCAGACGGCTGCCCGTCGGTTGTCTTCGAATCCGGAAACCGCGCCCGCTTCGGCGAGGCGGGTAAGCTTGCCGTCTTTCAGACCGGTTCGAAGGACGAAATCATCGACTGAGGTGAACATGTTTTTTTTGCGAGCTTCTTCAATTCGATGCCAGTCTTGTTCGCCGATACCTTTTACGTAACGCAGACCCATCCGTATGGCAAAGCGATACGGGCCTTGGGTGGTTGATTCAAGAGTGCAGTCCCAATGGCTATGCTGAACATCCACCGGCCGCACCTCTACACGATGCCGTCTGGCGTCCCCAACAATTGTTGCAGCTGAATAAAATCCCATCGGCATGGCATTGAGCAATGCACAGGCAAATACCTCTGGGTAGTAGCACTTCATCCAGGCTGTGGCATAAGCTATCAAGGCAAAGCTTGCCGCATGGCTTTCCGGAAAGCCATACTCACCGAATCCGCGAATCTGGTCAAACACCCGTTCGGCAAAATTTCGCGAAATGCCCTTGGCCATCATCCTTTCGATTAAACGCTCTCGGTGCCGTTCGATTCGGCCGCTTCGTCGCCAGGCTGCCATGTCGCGACGAAGCTGGTCGGCTTCACCAGGAGTGTAGTCAGCGGCAACCATGGCTAGACGGATTACCTGCTCCTGAAACAGGGGAATGCCGAGGGTTTTTTCGAGTACTGGCTCCAGGCTGGGATGGGGATAAACGACCGGCTCAAGGCCTTCCCGCCGTCTCAAATAGGGATGGACCATGCCGCCGGTAATCGGCCCGGGCCGCACGATGCTGACTTCTATGACAAGATCGTAATAGCGGCGGGGTTTGAGGCGCGGCAGCATCGACATCTGGGCCCGGCTTTCAATCTGAAACACGCCGACGGTGTCTGATTTGCAAATCATGTCGAAGGTACGGGGATCATCCTGGGGAATGGTTGCCATGCTGTATGATTTCCCATGGTGGGCCGTCAGCAGGTCAAAGCCCAAGTGAAGCTGTCGCAAAGCTCCCAGACCCAGGAGGTCGACTTTAAACAATCCTAAATTTTCAAGGCTGTCCTTGTCCCATTGGATCACGGTGCGTTCAGGCATGGTGGCGTTTTCAATCGGTACGAGGGTATGGACAGGCTCGTGGCCAAGCAGGAATCCGCCTGAATGAATCGAGAGATGTCGCGGAAAGTCCTGGATTTCATTGGCCAGGAGCAGCATGTGCTGGTGAACCGTCTGTTGCGGGTCAAGGCCGGCCTGCCCAAGGACTTCAGCAGGAATTGGACCATACCATGAAAGCATCTTCGACAGCCTGTCCAGCGCGGTTTCCGGAACCCCCAGAACTTTACCAACTTCCCGCACGGCGGAACGTGGCCGGTAGCGGATGTAATTGGCAACCATGGCGGCATGGCTGCGACCGTATTTTTGATAAACATGCTGGATGACCTCCTCCCTGCGATCGTGCTCGATGTCAAGATCAATATCAGGCGGCTCGGCACGCTCGCGCGACAGAAACCGTTCGAAGAGCAGGCCCAGCCGGACCGGATCCACAGCTGTGATTCCAAGGCAGTAGCACACGGCGGAGTTGGCGGCTGAGCCTCTTCCCTGACAGAGGATTCCTTGTTTGCGGCAGAAGCGCACAATTTCCCAGAGCGTCAGAAAATAGCCGCAGTAGTCGAGCTCGTCGATGAGGTCTAGCTCTTTTTCGAGCTGTTGCCCGACATCGGGAGGGATTTCTTTGCCGTAGCGTTCATGGGCACCGGACATGGTCAGCCGATACAGCCACTGGATTGTGGTCGTATTGTCGGGCAGCCGTTCCGAAGGATAGCGGTAGTGCAACTGGTCGAGAGAGAAGCTGCACCGTTCTGAAACCTCTCGCGTGCGGGTCACCGCCGCTGGGTCATCGTCATAAAGGGCGTCAAAGCTTTGGGGAGATTTGAGGGCATGCTCGGCGTTTGGTTTGGTCAAACATCCGGCTTCCACCAGTTTGATTCGGTGACGGATACAGGTCAGCACATCTTGCAAAGGACGGCGCTCCGGTTGGTGATAAAGCACTTCCGTGCCGGCCACAACCGGGAGCCGGTAGCGTCCGGCGCGTATTCGCAACCGTTTTTCCTGTGCCGGTTCGCGGGCCCGCCTATGCCTTGTGACCAGCGCGTACAGGCGATCCTCAAATGCATCCCGCAACATGTGGGCAATGAAAAAAGGTTCGGCACGGCCGGTGAGCAGGCAGCGATCGCCACCCCACAAGGCAATTAGGTCCGCAGCGTGTTCGCAGATTTCCCACCATCTGACCATACTTTCGCCTTTTTCCGAACGGCGCCGTCCGATGGTAATCAGGCGGCAAAGGTTGGCATAACCCTCGCGATTCATGGCCAGCAATATTAGATTTGTTCCGTCTTCGATGGTAATCTCCGAACCAATGATGAGGGAAACGCCAAGCTCGCGAGCTTTGACATGGGCCTCAACCACCCCGTACACCCCATCGCGATCGGAGAGTGCCATGCTTTGGATGCCAAATTCAGCGCAGGCCTCGACCAGCTCTTCCGGATGACTGGCGCCTTCCAGAAACGAAAAGTTGCTTTTGCACCAAAGGGGGACATATTCTGTCACGATGAGGATTCCTTAATCCTTTAAATTCAATTCAAAACTATTCGGTTTGGTTGGTTCATTGGAACTTGGGAATTTAAATTTTAATATTGATGGTTTCGTAAAAAGTCTTGAATCCTCATTTAACGTCATTCCCGCGAAGGCGGGAATCCAGTATTTTCGGGTAGTTCTGGATGCCTGCCTTCGCAGGCATGACGGAATATCCGACTATTTACGAGCTTATCAATATTTAAAATTGAAGATTTGTGGATGTCGCTCTCCGAGGCGTAGGCGCAGCAACTCTTACGAGCCGGAGGCTTCGCTCTATCTTTTTTATGATTTTTTTAATAATTGATCCCGCCAAAGGCGAACCTTTAATCTTCAATCTTCAATCAAAAGTATTTTTGATTTGCTGAAACCTTCAATTCTTTGAAACAAGTTTTCAGAAAAAATAGACTAAGGGCCTATAGCTACTCCACTCTTCCCTGTAGAAACCACCTTTTGCGCACTTTATCAAAATATATCCACTGCAAATCGCCGGGCTGAGTTGCGGCAAAGTAGTATTCGCGATGCACCGGTCGATTCCACCAGCCGCCGGAAATGATGTAGGGCCCGTGTGTGTCTTCTGCGTTTTGCGGTTGCAATCCGGGTGGAATTTGTCTGTCCGAATCCCGAATCGCATGCGTAGGAAGTGCTATCGGCCTGTCGTTAATTCTGCGGATAAGATGACTAATGTTCCGATTACTGGGCCTGGGAGCGGAAAGCGTGTCGAAGGTCTCCCAAATGAAGCGCCCCTCAGGCAGATGCCCTTCATGAAGCCTGGCACGTACCACCGCCTGGTCACCGAGCTCGGCCCGTACACGCGCCAGCGCTCGGTCAGCAGCAGCCAGATCACGCCTTGGCCGTGTTTCAAACAAACGCAGCTGTTCCGGTGCAGTGGCAACGCTTTTTCCCACCAAGGCCGTCTCGACCACACCGTCAGACAGCTTTTCAATCGATTGCAGTCTTAATCGAATCAAATCGAGCAACTGACGGGCGTCCAGGGTGGGAGCGGCCGGCCGGATAGGTTCCATGTGTTCCCCGATTCGATCAAAGCGAAACAATACCTGCACCTCGGTCAAACCTTGTCCCCGCTCGGCCAGCATTTGCAGCAGCCGATGGAGTAGCCGCTGAATGACGGCCATTAACCGTCCGATGTCGGTTTCAGGGTAGTCCAGCACCAGTCGTTGCATTGGAGCAGGTTGTGGATTCTCAGGCTGCAATGGAAGGCAAAATACTCCGGATGCAAGTCGGTGCAATTGATGCACCCGCGGGCCAAAACGCTTAAGAATTCCTTCGGCAGGTAGATTAATAAACTGTCCGACCGTCTTAATACCAAGTTTTTTAAACAGCTCCACCGTGCTGGGATCAAAGTCGATGCAATGGATCGGCACCTGCCTTGCTGCTATTTGCTCCTTGTAAGGGCTTTTTAGAATAAACATACCCTGTCGGGCTTTGGCCAGCGCGTAGCTTGCGAAACGGTTGAATCCGACCACCACGCTAACCCGAAAACCGTTGCTTTGCATGTCCTCTTGGATGCACTTTGTCCAGCTGTTCAGGCTGCCGTAAAGCCGTTCAAGTCCTCTGGCGTCCAACCAGAAAACTCCGGGCTCATCGTCGGCGGGCTCGACTCGCGGGCTAAAGGATCTCAGGCGATTGCTTAAGAAAGTGGTGGCATCTTTGATTTCTTTTGCCAAAACAACAGCCGCACGCAGGTTGCCGTCAAGGGCCAGTCCCGCCGCATAGCGCATTCCCGGCTGAATTTGAAACGAACGGGCGCGTTGATTTGCCTGGAGAATCGTCCCCTGGGGCCTGTCGACATCAACGACCGCTACCGGCTGGTGCTTCCAATCGGGATGCCGGCGCAACAACAATTGCACTGTAAATGTCGGCAGGTTAATACAGGCCATCTGGTCCATGGCAGATCTCCACATAATCCCAGCCCGGCCCCCGGCTCTTATCCTTTAAAACCTTCGCCCGGCAGGAAAATTGCTGACCGGTTTGCGGCAATCTCTCGGTGTGGGCCCGCAGGGATACGAGAGAACCCATGGAGGGCTGGTGGCTTTCTTTTTCGGTGATGCAGATAAGGGCGGTATGGTGACGCCTGGCCTGTCCGGTCAGACGGGACTGCGCATGTTGCGGCAGGCGCGCATCAACTCCGATATCAAGTACGACTAGGCCGAAAGCGCCGGATCGAAGCAGATGTTCCCCAGCTCGGGCCACGGCGAGGTTATCTGCGCCCCGAATGACAGCCACGGCAGAAATGTCGATGCCGGATTCGGCGGCATCCGGCGGGAAGAACATACTTTTGCGATGGGTGATCCAGGCCACCGGTTCTCCCTGTTTTTGCACCTCGAGCACCATTCGAAATACAAGCGTCAGGCAGGCCCCAGCCGAAGCCCCCGATATTTCACTAAACCGACCGGCAAATGTGGTCAAGTCCCATTCCGCCTGCAGTTCGATGGCGGCCGGCTCTTTTGTTCGCAGTACAGTGCCAAGGCCGGTGCCTGTTTTGGCAGCCCGTAGGGTCTGTGCGGCTGAGGCCAGCCGATCTATGCGGGATAAATTTTTCATGGCCGTTCCAGGTACCGTCGGACTTCAATAACCTTGCCAACGATCATTAGCTCCGCGGCATCGGGAATGAGTGGTTCAAAGTCAGGATTTTCAGGATGTAGCTCAATGCGGTTTTTGCGGATACGCAGCCGTTTGACGGTGGCCTCATCTCTCACCAATGCGACCACAATATCTCCTGAATCGGCCGCCGGTTGACGGCGAACCACCACGATATCATCGGGCAGGATGCCGGCTGCTTTCATACTCTCGCCCCGCACCCGAAGTCCGAATAGCTCTGCGGCGTCATGGTGAGACTGGATCGGGAGGTACCCTTCGAGTTCTTCGGCAGCGACATCCAGCGGGCCGGCCGGCACCCGACCCAGCAAGGGAACCAGCTTCGTGGGTGCCCCGGCTTCTGATGTTTCCGCTAGGCGGTAGCTGCGAGCCTTGCCGATTTCTTTGGTCAGCCGACCCTCCTGGACCAAGGCTTCCAAATGTTGCCTTGCAGTTTGGACCGACCGGAAATTAAAGGCTTCCTGCACTTCCCGTACCGTCGGCGGGAATCCGCCCAATAAACGATCACGAACAAATCGAAAAATCCGTTCACGGGTTTGTCCAGTTGGTGTTCGTCCCATAATCAAATCTCCACTATCTGGGGAATATTTTTCAAACAAATGTATGGTATATCACAATATACTGTACAAATGTACAGTATGTCAAGCCCGAAATTAACGGTTGATCGAAGTTAAAGTTCAAAACAGATAGAATATCGCAAGATATCCAACAAGTGATTGTATTGTTTTAGTTATTGAGATTTATAATTTGGATATTGTTTGTAATTTGAGTATTGTGATTTGGTATTTTAGTGTCATATCCGGGAAAGTAAATTGTTTCTATCTGAATCAGTTAGGGTTGACTTTGACGTTTACTTGACCTAAATCCTCCACCCTTTACCGTGATCGTTTTTTTTGCTATTTTTTCTTGATGGAAACCATAGAAATCCTCTCCGCCCGACGACTGGCACTCGCCCGGGCAGGTCTCCTCAAACCGGAATGGACCGGCCTCCCCAGGCAGGCAAAAGGAAATACACAGCGATCACGCAAGGCGGCCCATCGAATTATCAGGCACTTTGGTTATCTGCAACTTGACACCGTTTCCATTGCGGGCGCACGAAGCCATACAATTGTGCTGCTTTCCCGCCTTCAGGGCTTCGATCCAAAATTGGCCGAATCGTTGCTGCAGCCTGGGGAGCCGCTGTTTGAGTATTGGGGGCATGAAGCCAGCTGGATCCCGATCGAATTTTATCCGGTCTTTGAATTTCGTCGCAAAGCGTTTCGTCGCCATCCCTGGTGGGGAGATCTTATCCGTCAACACCCTCGAACCACTGAAAACCTGCGACGGCGTATCCGAGACAGCGGTCCTATTCGCTCGCTTGACATGGAGGGTGCCGGGAGCCGGGGGTGGTGGGATCTCAAATTGGTCAAGCGAGTGGCAACTGCTTTGTGGTCATCGGGAGAGCTTGCCATTCGTGAACGACGCAATTTTCAAAGAACCTATGATCTTGCCGAACGTGTCATTCCTGAACACTGGCGGGGCATCGGTCTGCCCAAGCCGCAAGCGATCGAGCAGCTGCTCGATCAGGCGTTGAAAGGACATGGCTGGGCCTCGACCGGCACCCTCGCGCAAACCTGGAGGTTAACCAACGAAAAAAAGAGCATTACGGCGGCCTTAAACCGTCTGCAAGAAAAAGGCGCTGTTGTTCCCTGCAAATTAGCAGATAGAAATAATAAGAACAGTACCGGTTGGATCCGGCCCTGCGACTTGGAGCTTGCCGGACGACTCAAGCGTGTGCGACCGCGTGCTGACCGGGGTGTTCTACTTTCACCGTTTGACCCCGTGCTGTGGGACCGGCGACGGGTCCAACAGCTGTTCGACTTCGATCAGGTTCTGGAGATTTTTAAACCCGCTCCAAAGCGCAAATATGGCTATTATTGTTTGCCGGTGCTTGCAGGTGATAGGCTTGTGGGACGTGTGGACCTAAAAGCCAAGTGGCCGACCAAACAGCTCGAGGTGCTTTCACTCCTTTTCGAATCCGGGGACACAACAACCAAGGTGAATACCAAGGATCGCGAAGCAGTCCGTACGGCGCTGGATCGTTATGCGGACGCATTGGAGTTAAAACTTGTTGGCAAAAAATTGTCTTGAGAATTCAATATGTTGATTAGTCAAAACGGTATTGGCATTGGCACAACTCAGACGAAGGCCAATTGGATGGTTTGGAAGGAGGTATTTGCTGAAAAGAATTTGGCCTGCCCCGTTATGGATTCGTCCATTTCTCTTTCCGAACCAAATGAAGCATCACAGCGGTCTGCAATGCAGACAGAACCACAAAATATCCCACCCACAGCGGGATCCCAAAAATGATCGGCTCCGCCCGATTCCAGGCCCA
>JAAUYD010253494.1_pt1 | contig 14552 bp, 10 predicted proteins | sample 7278101 | NCBI WGS metagenome assembly JAAUYD01 (sample SAMN14350128, study PRJNA611818) | marine sediment metagenome | isolation source: surface marine sediment (0.6m) | place: French Polynesia: Moorea | collected 2018-08
GCTTAAAATACAATATGACGCAAGAAATAAAATTGCATAGCATCGATGAGATAATTCGCCGTATTCGTCTCGTTGCGTTTGATTTTGACGGGGTATTCACCAACAATATGGTTTTTGTATTCGAAGACGGTAGGGAAGCCGTGCAGTGTTTTCGTAGCGATGGCATCGGTTTGCACAAACTGAAAAAATTAGGAATTGAAACCGTCATTATCTCCACCGAAGCCAATCCGGTCGTTTCGGCCCGGGCGCATAAATTGAAGATTCGCTGCATCCAGGACTGTCAGGACAAGCGCGCCGCCCTCGAGGACATCGCCCATGATCAGGGTATTGGGCTCGCGGAAGTGGCATTTGTGGGCAACGATGTGAACGATCTCCCCTGTCTTGAATGCGTTGCCCTGCCCATCGTGGTTCAGGATGCCCATCAGGATGTCGTGTCGACCGCACGTTATCAGACGAAAAATCCAGGCGGACACGGGGCTGTCCGGGAAGTTTGTGATTTGTTCGAACGGACACTAACGGTAAAATAACTGAATATTAAAAGCGATGCGCCGAAGACGAACCATCATTCGTCAATCGATCATCGTCATTCTTCATTCCAAAAAACCAAAAACGAGGCTAAGGAGGAAAGACCATGCGCCAACTTACATTAGATGGAAAAGTCATTCAAGATAATAGTGACTGTTACACAATTGCCGAGATAGGGCACAACCACCAGGGCAAACTCGACACAGCCAAGGAAATGTTTCGGGTGGCCAAAGAGTGTGGCGCCGACGCGGTAAAATTGCAAAAAAGAGACAATCGGAGCCTATTCACCCATGCCGGATATACCAAACCGTACGATAATCCCAACAGCTACGGGGCCACCTACGGCGAGCATCGGGAGTATTTAGAATTCGGTTGGATAGAATATAAAGAACTCATCGACTACGCCAAGGAAATCGGGATCACTCTGTTTGCCACGGCCTTTGATTTTGCCAGCGCGGATTTTCTTGAAAAACTCGACATGCCTATTTATAAAATGGCATCCGGCGAACTAAAGAACATTCCGTTGCTCACCCACGTCGCCAAAATTCAAAAACCGATGATAATCAGTACCGGCGGGGGCACCATGGAAGATGTCAACCGGGCCTACGATGCCGTCATGCCCATCAATCAGCAACTGTGCATTCTGCAATGCACCGCAGGCTATCCGGCAGAATTCGACGAACTTAATCTGAACGTGATTACCACCTTCCGCGAACGGTTTCCCAACACCACCATCGGTTTGTCTTCCCATGACAACGGCATTGCCATGGCAGTGGCGGCTTATATGCTGGGAGCGAGGGTAATCGAGAAGCACTTTACCTTGAACCACACCTGGAAAGGTACGGATCATGCCTTTTCTCTGGAGCCCATTGGTTTTCGAAAATTGATCAGAGACCTGCACCGAACAAAAGTCGCTATGGGCGACGGCATCAAAAGAGTCTATGACAGCGAGATCAATCCGATCACCAAAATGGGTAAAAAACTGGTCGCCGCCCGCGATCTGCCAGCAGGCCATATGATACGGCGCGAAGACATTGCCATCAAGTCTCCGGGCGATGGTCTGCAGCCATTCGAGATCGATAAAGTCATCGGTCGGGTAACCCGGGCGGCAATGTCGGAGGATGATGACATTACCTACGAATCTTTAAACGGGTCCGAGAAACTGGCCGAGGCGGTATCGTGAAAAGCATTTTCAGCCTAGAGACCGAAATTGCTGTTGTAACGGGTGCTCTGGGCAAGTTGGGTCCGATCTGGATTGAGGCGCTGCTCGGCGCGGGTGCCTCGGTATACGCTCTTGACTTAGCAAAATCAGAAATATCAGAAGAATTCGCCAAGTTGCAATCCTGCCATGATGAAAGCCGTTTGAAATTGGATCGTACCGATGTCAGGAATCGCCAATCGTTGGAAGCCGCGTGTAAGAATTGTATTGCCGCTCTGGGGGTGCCCACCATTTTGGTAAATAATGCCGGAATCGATCGCCCGCCTGCCGATTCCGCCAAGGGATATCGTCTCGAGGAAATTCCGGTGGAAGAAAATCGGGAGATATTTGAAGTCAATACGCTAGGGCTTTTCCAGGTAACCCAGGTCTTTGGTGCCCGGATGGTCGCTGCCGGCCGGGGTTCCATCATCAATATTGGATCACTGTATGCCGCTGTGTCACCCGATGAGCGGTTTTACGATCATATCCCGGGGGACCCGCCTTTTCTCAAGCCGCCGGCTTATGGTGCCTCCAAAGCAGCGGTGGTCAACCTAACCCGATATTTGGCCACGCTTTGGGCGACTCATGGCGTGCGGGTGAATGCGCTGTCACCCGGCGGTGTGTTAGGCGGTCAGGATGAAGAATTCAAACGCAAATTTTGCCGTCGTGTCCCCATGGGAAGGATGGCAACGGCAGATGACCTTCACGGTCCACTGCTTTTTCTAGCCTCACAAGCGTCAGCCTATATAACCGGGACGGAACTGGTCGTCGATGGTGGGTTCATGGCATGGTAGCTTTGAATGAAAATTGAAGATTGAAGATTGAAGAATTGAGGATATCGCTGCGCTCCTCTATTTCTATGGCACCTAAAATAAAATCGGAAGAAATCCTTAATTCGTCATTTGACCTTTCTCCTTCTTCATTTTAGAGAGTCATGTTACATGCGAAATTTCTAATAGAACATGAAGTTATATAAAAAAAGGAGTTACAATGAAACCAGATAGCCTACCTGAGACAATTCCCAACTGGCTCAACGGTGAGCAGCGCTCTGCAAATTTGGGGGAAACGTTTGATAAACTGTCCCCGCACACCGGCCGCAAGCTGTGTGGTGTGGCGCGGTCAGGCTCGCAGGATATAGAATCTGCGATTCAGACCGCCAGAAGTGCTCAAGTCGGCTGGGCCGCGCTGACGCCAGTGCAGCGCGGCGATATGCTGCATGACATCGCCCAAAGCATGCGCAGGCATCAAAAGGAGATTGCTGAAATTGTTGCCATGGAAACCGGTATGTCATTTAATGCCGCACTCGGAGAAACCGGTGGTGCCATTGCCGAAGGGGAATTTATGGCCGGTGAAGGTCGCCGATTCTACGGTCGCACCACCACAAGTGCGGTGCCCAACAAATATGCCATGACCGTTAGGCAACCATTAGGTGTTGCCGGACTGATCATTGCCGCCAATACACCGATTGCCAACGTCGCCTGGAAGGTTTTTCCGGCACTGGTTTGCGGCAATGCTGCCGTGTTGAAGGCCGCAGAAGATACTCCGGCCACTGCCTGGTATTTTGCCCGTCTCGCACACAAAGCCGGGCTGCCGCCGGGCGTTCTCAATGTTATCCAGGGGTACGGCGCGGAGGCCGGCACGCCTCTGGTTGCTAGCCCGGATGTGGATGTTATTAGCTTTACCGGATCAACCGCTGTGGGGCGCCGAATCGCATCCATTGCCGGCGAACGGTTGGCCAAGGTGTCCCTCGAGTTAGGCGGCAAAAATCCATTAGTCGTCTGCGACGATGCCAATCTGGAATCAGCTGCCAAATGGACCCTGCTTTCAGCGTTTAGCAATGCCGGTCAGCGCTGTGCCTCGGGCAGTCGTATCATCGTTTTTGATTCGGTTTATGATCGGTTTCGAGACATGCTGGTCGAACGCACGAAACAGCTTAAGGTCGGACCGGACAATGCCGATGACCTCGGTCCGGTTATTAATGAAAAACAACTTACCAATATGATTGATGCTATTCAGGCAGCTCAACAGAGAGGGGCTGTGGTACTAGCCGGCGGTTACCGTCTCGAGGACAACGCGCATGCCGGGGGCTTTTATTTGGCACCGACCATAATCGAAAATGCCGATCCCAAAGATGATATTTCCACTGTCGAGCTGTTCGGCCCCATCACCTGCCTCTACCGCGTTGGTGATTTTCAGGAGGCCTTGCAGTTGGCCAATGCGTCACCATATGGACTTACCGCCTGTATTCATACCCTCAATTTCCACCGCGCCATGGAGTTCAGTCAGAAAATCCAGGCCGGCGTATCGGTTGTCAACGCCGGAACCTTCGGCAGCGAACCCCATATGCCTTTCGGCGGATTGAAGCAATCCGGCAACGGTACCCGGGAGCCCGGAACGGAAGCCCTGGATGTTTACTCTGATTTGAAAAACATCATTATAAATATAGATCCGGAGTTGCTTTAAAGCGTAATTGGCGGTAAATACCCTTAAACTTCTTTTGATTTTGGAAGGCGAAGGTTAAATTCGAATATCGAATAATTTATAGAAACCAACATCTAAATAGGTCTTGAGGATTGCAGTGTCCGAAAAAAAACTTGATATCGTTGCCTTGATTCCTGCCCGAGCCGGTTCAAAGCGCGTCCCGGACAAAAACATAAGACCGTTGGCCGGCCATCCGCTGATTGCCTACACCATCGCCGCCGCCCTTGAAAGCAAAATTTTTTCGGATGTAATCGTGTCAACGGATTCGGAAAACTATGCGGATATTGCAAAATATTACGGGGCCGAAGTCCCGTTTCTGCGCCCGGAGGGACTGGCCGGTGATCAATCCCCTGACATCGAATGGCTGGCTTACACGCTCGAGCACCTGCGGGAAATTGACCGCCGCTATGATTGTTTCAGTATTCTGCGACCGACCAGTCCCTTCCGCCTGCCGCAAACCATTCAGCGCGCCTGGGGTGAATTTTCAACCCAAAATGGCGTCGATTCTCTGCGGGCAGTGGAAAAATGCAGCCAACATCCGGGAAAGATGTGGGTGGTGCGGGGCAGCCGGATGACACCGCTGCTGCCATTGGGACCGGCTGAGCAGCCCTGGCACAGCAGTCAATACCCTTCACTGCCGGAAATTTACGTTCAAAATGCAAGCTTGGAAATTGCCTGGTCGCGGGTCATTTTTGAAGATCGAACCATCGCCGGCAACGTGGTCATGCCATTTTTGACAATCGATAATGAAGGATTCGACGTCAACAGTGAATATGACTGGCAATTGGCAGAACATATGGTTCAAAAGGGTGACGCAAAGTTGCCGCCAGTGGGTCAGCCGGCATACTCCTGACCCGGACAAGCCGGAATTGAATAGTATTATAAAAAAGGAGCTTTAGATATCATAATGATTGAAATAAGACTCATTCCTGAAAAAGAATTTGAGCGGATTCGCACCGCTAACATAGACAAACATACAAAACTGCAAATATTGGCTGATATGTGCCGCGCCAATGCGATCGCCACTGTCAAACGTGCCGGTTCGGGACATCTGGGATCCAGTTTCAGCTCGCTAGATATTGTGGCTGTTTTGTACTTCGCCGAAATGAATATTGCCGAGGTCGGCATCTCTCATCCTGATCGCGATATCTATTTCTCCTCAAAAGGTCATGATGCGCCTGGACATTACGCAGTTTTATACGCAATGGGTCTGGTTTCGGAAGAACAGTTCATCAATTTACGGCGTCACGGAGGCACCCATGGTCACCCGGATGTCAGTATACCCGGGATTGAAGCCAACTCGGGCTCATTGGGTATGGGAATCTCCAAAGCCAAAGGAATGGCATGGGCAAAAAATGCAACCAAGGCCGGTGGTCGGGTCATCGTGATGACGGGCGATGGTGAACTCCAGGAAGGCCAGATCTGGGAATCCTTGCAAACGACAAAGCATCAGAACATCAACAATTTGATCGTCATTATTGACCATAACAAGTTCCAGTCAGACAAGGCCCTGAAGCACATCGTTGATTTGGGGGATCTAAAGGCAAAGTTCGAAATTTTCGGCTGGCATGTGGCGCGTTGTGATGGGCACAACTTTGCAGCTTTGGAGGATGTGTTTGCCGGCTTTAAGCAGATCAACGACAAACCCAAAGTACTCATTGCCGACACCGTCAAAGGCAAAGGAATTTCCTTCATGGAAGGACCAACGCAATGCCCGGACGAAAATTTTCTGTATAAATGGCATGCCGGAGCACCCGATGATGAATCGTTTGAAGCCGGATACCGGGAACTCACTGAAAATATAAATAATCAATTGCGAGGTGCCGGTCTGGAAGCATTGATTTCTGAAGTCATTGAAACCAGAGATAAAAATCGGGTTAGACTCAAAGACACCGCTGAAAAGGTCGTCAATGCTTATGGCGAAGCACTTGTCGAACTCGGTTCTAAGAGAGAGGACCTGGTTGTTATGGACGCTGATTTATCGGCGGATTGTGGGTTGCGGCTTTTTGAAAATGCCTTCCCGCAGCGCTTTATCGAGTCTGGTATCGCCGAACAGGACATGGTATCAACCGCCGGCGGCCTGGCGCTGCAAGGACTATTGCCGATCGTCAACTCGTTCGGTGTATTTCTGGCATCTCGCGCCAACGAACAGATCTACAACAATGCCACGGAGAAAACCAAAATCATTTATGTTTGTCACTTTGCCGGGCTCATTCCCGCCGGCCCGGGCAAATCTCATCAAAGCATGCGGGATATATCGCTTTTTGGTGCTTTGCCGAACGTAATCTCAATCGAACCGGCCAATGCGCTGGAGACGAAAGCAGCCTTGCAATGGTGTGTCGAGGAAGCTACCCAAAGCTGCATGATGCGACTGGCAATCTCGCCGTCACCCAGAACGATACCGTTGCCGGATGACTATCAATTTAGCTTTGGTAAAGGCACCGTTGTGGTGGATGGACATGATGCCGTTTTATTTGCCTATGGTCCGGTTATGCTGAATGAGGCCATGAACGCCGCTGAAAGGCTGCGTGAACAGGATATGTCGCTGAAGGTCATCAATTTACCCTGGCTGAATCGCATAGATCAGGGTTGGTTTAAAGATAATGTGGCAGATTGCGAAACAATCTTCGTATTGGATAATCATTTTCAATTCGGCGGTTTAGGAGACCAGATACTAAATGCCGCCCAGAATGGAGACGAATTGCGCGGTAAAAAGTACAAAAAAATAGCCTTAACCGAATATCCGGCCTGCGGTACCCCGCCTGAAGTGCTCGCTCATCATAAATTAGACGGCAAAAGTATTGCAGAGATGATCCGGCAAACCGTAAATAGAAACTGAGAAAGCAAGGAAGCAGTGAAGCTTGGATGCTGGGGAGCTGGGAAGCTGAGAGGCTGGGAAGTCAAAAGGATATTTCAATTCTAAAGCCTTCAAGCTTCCAGGCTCACAAAAGTAATATTGCAAATAATGTGATGTAGGTGATCGAGCAAAAGCGTGAGACAATCTGACATGAATCTACTCATCCCGGTAGAAAATCAGGTTCGGGAGTTGGATCCCAAACTGTTGCTTGCCTGCATTGCGGCAAAACGTGGGTTCTCTTCTGTAATTGGGTCGCGTCGCGAACTGGAGTTTCGCATCGACTCGTACCCTAGAAGCATCTATCTATCCAAAAGTATGACCCACCGCAGCCTTATTTTTTTTCGGATTGCACGTAAGTTCGACCATCATATCGTCACCTGGGACGAAGAGGCCCTGGTTCATTTACCCCCAACAACCTATTTCTCCCGCCGATTGCACCCTGAGTCTATCAAAAATGTATCGCATTTATTTGCCTGGGGTCAGGACAATGTCGAGCCCTGGCGGCAGTATGACCATTTACCGCAGGATATGCCGATCCACAATACCGGCAACCCTCGCAATGATATGTTGCGCCCCGAGATGCGTCCGTTCTATGAGGATGATGTGCAGGAATTGCGGCGCAAACATGGTGACTTCATCCTGATAAATACCAATTTTAATCACGTCAATGCGTTCGGTCCGGACATGAATTTATTCCATCCGGTGGTGAAACCGGGGGAGCCAGCCAAATTCGGCCGGGCGGCCCGCGGCATGAGCCGCGAATACGCCCAGGGGCTGTGGGATCACAAGCAAGCTGTCTTCAAAAGTTTCCAGCATCTTATCCCCAAACTTGATCAAGCATTTCCGGAGCTGAATATTATCATTCGTCCCCATCCCACCGAACGGCATGATGTTTACCATGAAATTGCTGCTCGATGCTCTCGTGCGCACGTAACCAATGAGGGCAATGTGGTACCCTGGATTTTAGCCACCAGACTGGTTTTGCATAACGGGTGTACAACCGGCGTCGAATCGTTTGTCATGGGAGTGCCATCCATCAGCTATCGTGAATCGATTGACGAAACGTATGACAACGGATTTTATCGTCTGCCCAACGCGGTCAGCCATCAGTGTTTTAATTTTGAGCAATTGCAAAATATGATCCATCAGATTCTTGCCGGCAACCTGGGCGCTGCCGACGGCGATGAGCGGCGAGCGATTGTAAAAAATTACATAGCGTCCCAGGACGGCTCTCTGGCCTGTGAAAAAATGGTGGAAGTTTTGGCATCTGTCGCAAGTGATTGGAACCAAACGAGCCGACCTTCATTATGGGATCGTCTCCAGCGCAGACTCATTGCCGACGGGTATCATTTGTACAAGCGCCTGAAACCGATGTTACCCGGCTCACACAATCGACCCGAATTCCAAAAACACAGGTATCCGGGCATAACATTAGAAGCGCTGAGCCAAAAAATTAAGCGCATACAAAAAGTACGCAGCGATACGACCCAACTGAAAGTTGAACAACTCAGTGAAGTGCTCTTTCGAATATCGCCTTAGAATAAAAAAAGGATGAATTCGTAATAAGTCGAATTCTGAATGTATTTGGTATTTCGTGTTTGGTGTTTGGTATGGCATTTAGGTTGTCATTTCCACTTGTTCGGTCACTAAACACTAAAAACCACATACTAAACAACAATGAAAAAGATCGCCAACATCGATAAAAGCAAAGCATGCCTGATCGTACCGGTTGAAAACCAGGTGCGTGAACTTGACCCCAAGTTATTGCTGGCTTGCATTGCTGCCCGCCGTGGCTTTTCCGTAATTATCGGGTCTCACCGCGAAATCGATTTACGTATTTCATCTCTGCCGCAAGGACTTTACCTTAACAAGAGCATGACCGATCGCAACCTTAAAATGTTTCGGATTATGGAAAATTTGGGGCACGAAATCCTGACATGGGACGAAGAGGCCCTGGTTCATCTCCCGGCTGATACGTACTATTCGCGCAGACTTTCACCCATTGCGATCCGATATAATTCTCATTTATTTGCCTGGGGCGAGGACAATGCCGAATTATGGCGCCGGTATCCCCACCTCCCGCCTGAAATGCCGATTCACGTCACCGGCAATCCTCGCAGCGATATGCTGAGACCCGATTTGCGGCCCTTTTACGAACCAGAAGCAGAAAAGTTACGGAAAAAATTTGGTAATTTTATCCTGGTAAATACGAACTTTAACCATGTAAATGCCTTTTTCCCAGCCCAAAATCTATTTCGACCGGTAAAAAATGCCGATCAAACACCTCAATTTGGCAAAGCCGCCGTAGGAATGAGCAGAAAATATGCCGAAGGGCTGCGAGATCACAAACGGGATATTTTCAAGGCCTTCAAAAACATGATCCCATCCCTGGACAAGGCTTTCCCGGACCTCAAAATTATCGTACGACCGCACCCGACCGAAAATCAGCAGGTCTATAAGGACATTGCCAAAGACTGCACCAACGTTCAGGTAACCAATGAAGGCAATGTCGTGCCATGGCTGATGGCCACAAAGGCTGTTATCCACAACGGTTGCACCACCGGCGTGGAAGCCTATGTGATGGGTGTGCCGGCCATATCATATCGAGCCAGGATTAATGAAGAATATGATCTGGGATTTTACCGCTTGCCAAATCTAATCAGTTACCAATGCTTCGATATGAATGAGCTGGAAGAGACCCTCGTCAAAATATTAAAAGGCGAACTTACTGCCGCCGATGGTGATGAACGCCGGACAATAGTTAATCACTATTTAGCGGCTCAAGACGGCTCGCTGGCGTGTGAACGAATTGTGGATGTCCTCGACAACAAATTGAAAACGAAGCCCGGGGTGGCCAAACCAGTCCTGAATCGGCGAGTACGCGGTTGGAGTTTGGCCAACTGGCGCCGCTTTACTCGCTATGTTCGTCAGTATTTTCCTGGTAAACACGCACCACAAGAATTCCATCGCCATCGTTATCCGGGTATTACACTGCAAGAACTGAATATGAAAATAGCAAGGTTGCAGCAGGTGATCGAAGACCGGACGATACTAAAAACAGATCAAATATCCGACCAGATTTTTATGGTCGGACCAGTTTTAGTTGATTAGTCGATTGATTAGTTAATTGGCTACTCGTGTATCTCACCACTATTCACAAGTGGAAAAACATTTTTTAATTTTGCCGTTCAAATTAAAAAATTAGGAGAACTTAAATGAAAATTTTAATTTTGGGAACAGGCAAAACCGGCACCACGGCCATGGTATATAAGGTGGCCGGCGGGCTGCCAAACTGCCATGCCTTTTCCGGCGGTTATCCGGGAAAACACATCGGCGATTACGAAAATGCCGTCTATAAACATACCTATGAAGAACGCAAAGGCAAAAGCTTCCACGTATTCCAGGAGCACTTGAGCAAAGAGCATTACGATCGCAAAATATGGATGGCGCGGGATCCCCGGGATGCGGCCGTTAGTCGCATGTTATATCGATGGCACCGGGGTTTTTCAGGAAAAAAAAAGCAGTACGAAGCGCATCTGGATTTAGTTTTAAAAAAGGAAAAAGCGCCCCACGCTACACCCTTTTTTGAAATTTGCCGTTATACCGGGCACAACGGCTGGCCACGCACCGCAGAACAGGTGTTCGAAGAAGAACAGCTTCGCTATGAGGAGATGCTGAAATTTGTCAAAATTTTAGAAGACGACTGGTTCATTCTGACATTTGAAAATATGGTTGAGAACAAATTGGATGAACTCAATTTGTATCTTGGCTTTGAAGTCCAATCTGAGGCTGAGGTTCCAAGCTCGTCAGGCAAAGCCAAGGTGATTCGCAAGAAAGCCAGCGGTGACTGGCGCCACTGGTTTACCGAGAAAGACATAACGCTGTTTAAACCGGCCTTTACACCCTACATGGAGTTTATTGGCTATGACTGCCAGGACTGGAAACTAGACCCGCAGCCGATAATCGAACCCGAGTATTCTTCGGTTTATATGCAAAGTCTGCCTCGCAAGGCAGCCAAAAATAAAATTTTACGCTTCCTTGATCCCATAGTCCAGCGTCTGGTAAAGCAGCATTAAAAAACTGAGAATTATGACACCAAAACTGAATATACCGACTTCACAATCAGGATTCGGTGACCCGCGAAAGATAGAGGAAAGCCGACAACAGTTAAACCGGGCCTACCAGACCTACCTGGAGCATGTTCAGCCGGTTACGGTACCGTTGGCTCTGATATCACAGATACAGCGCTCAGGGGGATCGATGTTGAGCCAGTTATTTGATGGCCATCCCGAGGTACATGCGCACCCGCACGAATTGAAAATCGGGTATCCAAAAAAATTTATTTGGCCTGCAATCGATCTCAATGACAACCCCAAACATTGGTTTGAAATTCTTTTTGAAGATTCCGTCGTTGACCACCTGAAACACGGCTATAAGAAAATGGCGAAATACGAGGATACGTTTCAGTTTACGTTTGCGCCGTCCCTACAACGCAAGATTTTTATGAAGCATCTGAATAACGCAAAGACAATAGACCTGCGAACAGTATTTGACGCCTACATGACTTCCTATTTCGGCGCCTGGATCAACAATCAGAATCGTCTGGGGCCGAAAAAATTCGTTACGGGATTTACCCCCAGACTGGCGATGATGGAAGAAAATATGCAATCGTTTTTCAACATCTATCCGGAAGGGCGGGTGATATCTGTCATTCGAGATCCTAAAAACTGGTTTCCTTCTGCAACTAGACACCAGCTGGATAAATATGGTGAAATCATGCATGCGTTGGACCAATGGTTGGATAGCGCTAAAAGTATGGTTGTCAACAAAAAGCAATACGGCGACCGGATTTGTATCATCACATTTGAGGATTTAGTTAAACGCACCGAACCGGTCATGCAATACCTGGCCGGGTTTCTCAACATAAATTTCGACAATATTTTACTGACACCGACATTCAATAAGGCGCCGATTAAGCCCAATACGAGCTTCAAACTTGAAAAGCCCGGCATAATGACCAGTGCAATTGAAAGATATAAAACCCTGAGCAGTGAGCAACTCGGTATTATCAAGGAGAAAACGAACGATTTATACAATCAGGTATTGGAATTGGTCGTTTCAATTGAATAAAAACATTTGATATTATGTACCTGTTTTTTATTAGACATTTTAACGACATCGACCACATGGCTCCGGTGGTGTGGAAAATGAAAAAAGATAAGCATCCGGTTGCAGTTTACTGCATCAACCCGCGATATGACATTCACAATGACTATCGTCTTCAATTTCTAAAAAGCCTGGGTGTAACCGTTGATTATCTTCATATTGCGTTTGACCGTCCGCGCGGTGCGTTAGGCAAATTTATGTACGCCATTATGCAAAAAAGTTACGCCCTTCAGAAACCCCATGAGTTTGTCGTCGGAGAACCGCCCGGTTTCCTAATAAGATTGTACCGCCAGGTTAGCTGGCGCTTAAAATCTAAATTCAATGTAATTATGCATAAAATATATTACGGCGGTGGGTGGGAGCGTTCAATTCTTGAGCAAACCGGGGCGCAGGTGATCTGTTTCGATCACATCAAACCCAAGCATCACCTGGTCAATGCATTTTTAAAAGCCTCCCGCGCCATGTCAATTCCCAGCCTGGCCCTGCCGCACGGGGTTTACCTGTACACCAATCAGAAGACCAAGCCGAAAGCGATTGATAGCAGAAGACTGGCCAAATTCGAACGCTATGACTACATCATTGCAACCAATGAGTTACGCAAACAGATCCTGGTGGGATCCGGAATTGCAGCGGAGAAAATTGTTGTTTTGGGTTGTGCCCGATATTGCGCGGAGTGGCTGGCCCAGAACCAGAAAATATTGCCGAACACAAATAATTTCAAGCCGCCCCACTCGACTAAACTAAAAGTCGTTCTAATGCCGTCCAAACCGCAAGCCAGGGTTGATGTGGACCGGCTGTTCAAAACATGCGCCTTGCTGGCAGATCTTGATGGAATTGAAGCGATGATTAAACCTCATACGCGTGCTCCTGGTGCAAAGAATCTTTTTCATGGCGTGCCCCTGCCCGATGTTTCCCATGTTCTGACCGCCGAGTTGTGTGAATGGGCGGATGTTCTGTTGAATGTCGGTTCCAGCGTCATTACTGAAGCGCTCATGAAAGGCAAACCCGCCCTTTACCTCAAATACCTGCACGAAAATACCACTCTGTTTGAAGAGTTAGGTTCCTGTTGGACCATCCATAATGAAGATGAATTAAAAAAAGCGTTGTTCTCTCTGCAGGATGATAAAAACAATATCCCCTATAGTGAAGAAAGTGTCGCAGCCTTTGTGTCGGAAATTGTGCATGGCGGCGATGCCGGCAGTGACGTGCTCGGCCGCTATGAGGAATTTATCATAACTAGCGCTACAGCAAGACAGGGCACCCGATTGCAATCGGAAGCATTATCATCAAACTGAAAATGCTATTATCCCAGCGGAACGATTAACCCATTACAGGAATTCTAATATGACTGAGCCACAATTACAAAAGGAGGCAAAAAAATCTAAGGTTGGTAAAAAGGTGCTCAATTTCTTAATTACGGATGCCAACCGGAAAAAATTGAAGCGATACCGCAAAGACAGGGCAAGGGCCCGGATGATCAGAGAGGTAAGTCAAGAACACGAGTCTCACCTGGATGATATCCTGCCAAACGTCTTAAAACACATAATGCCTGTCATACAGCCGCCGGCTCTGATATCTCAAGTTCATCATTCGGGTGGTTCTTTGCTGAACCGATTATTTGATGGACATCCTGAACTCAATGCCCTACCACATGAAATTGGGAGTGGCAACCCCGCAAGAGGTTATTGGCCCGGAATCGACTTTGACCATAAACCGCGGGACTGGTTCCAAACCCTCTATAAAGAAGTTGACACCACAAAAATTCAGAAAAAATTCAGTTGCGGCGATTCGGAAAGTACAGCAATTCCTTTCATTTTTCTGCCGCTGATTCAAGAGCAAATTTTTCTGAAATACCTTGAATTCACAGAGACGATACGTCAACGTAATATAATTGAGGCTTATATTACCTCATGTTTTGGGGCCTGGCTGGATTATCAAAATCTTAGCGGTGAAAAGAAATTTACAACAACTTACGCACCAGACCTTGCAAATCAGCCGGAAAGCCTTGAAAGCTTCTTTGGAATATATCCCGGGGGCAAGTTGATTTCTTTAATCCGAAAACCTGAAGATTGGTTTGCCTGCGCCCATAGCCTTGAACCGGAGATATATGGAGATGTCAGCAAAAGCATTCGCTACTGGCAAAAAAATGTCCGAACGGTTATGGAAGTCAACAGAAAATTTGGCGATTGCGTGTGCCTCATCCGGTTTGATGATTTAATGGGACGCACAGAAAATGTCATGCGTTTTGTATCCGAATTTCTAGAAATATCATTTGAAGATATTCTTCTTACGCCGACGTTTAACAGTATTCCACTTCAGCCTGCC
>JAAUYD010027031.1_pt1 | contig 14548 bp, 13 predicted proteins | sample 7278101 | NCBI WGS metagenome assembly JAAUYD01 (sample SAMN14350128, study PRJNA611818) | marine sediment metagenome | isolation source: surface marine sediment (0.6m) | place: French Polynesia: Moorea | collected 2018-08
CCCAATGGCAAGAAACTGTTCGTCGAATTCACCAATGTGTGCCGCCAGAGCGGTGAAGGCACGGTCGACTACATGTGGCCTAAACCGGGTAACGACGAACCCGAGGCCAAACTCTCCTATGTCAAGCTGTTCAAACCGTGGAATTGGGTCATCGGTACCGGCGTCTACCTCGAAGCGGCCGAACAGCGGTTCATGGAAGATGCCAAGCAGGCCATCGCGCAGCTGCGATATGGGTCCGCGGGCAAGGACTATTTCTGGATCAACGACATGGGGCCGAAGATGGTCATGCACCCCATCAAACCACAATTGGACGGCAAAGACCTGTCCGGCATCAAAGATCCCAACGGCAAACATCTGTTTGTCGACATGGTCAAGGTCAGCCGGAACAAGGGGGAAGGATTCGTCGACTACATGTGGCCCATGCCCGGTCACGACGACCCGGTTTCCAAGCTCTCCTATGTCAAACTGTTTAAACCCTGGGGCTGGATCGTCGGCACGGGCATCTATCTTGATGATGTCGACCAGGCCGTCCATTCCAAGCAGGCCGAGATCAAGTCGGCCATATCCGTGCAGAGAAACGGGCTGATCGTCACGATCCTGGTGCTGCTCACGCTGACCGCAGCCGGTGTCGCCTTTATCAGCAAGCGGATCACCCGCCCCATCGTCACGGCCAGCCAAATGCTTAAAGACATTGCCGAAGGTGAAGGCGACCTGACCAAGCGCCTTGTCATCAGCACCAATGACGAGGTGGGTGAGATGGCCAAGTGGTTTAATGTGTTTGTAGAAAATGTTCAGCGGATTATTGGATCGGTGGCTGACAATGCACGCCAGGTGAATGACGCTTCCGCCGAATTAAACGCCATATCGGACCAAATGTCCACCGGCGCCGGCCAGACGTCTGAAAAATCCAATGCGGTGGCCGCCGCTTCCGAAGAGATGAGCGCCAACATGAACAGCGTTGCCGCGGCCATGGAACAGGCCGCCACCAATGTGGGTATGGTGGCCACCGCCGCCGAAGAGATGACGGCCACCATCAATGAGATTGCCCAGAACACGGAAAAGGCGCGCGGAATCACCGGTGACGCCGTTAAGCAGGCAGGCAGCGCCTCCTCACAGGTATCCGAACTGGGCACGGCCGCCCAGGAAATCGGCAAGGTCATCGAAACCATCACCGAAATTTCCGAGCAGGTGAATCTGTTGGCCCTCAATGCAACCATCGAGGCCGCCCGTGCGGGTGAAGCCGGCAAGGGTTTTGCGGTCGTCGCCAACGAGATCAAAGATCTGGCCCGGCAAACGGCCGCCGCCACGGGTGAAATCAAATCCAGGGTTGAAGGGATCCAGACTTCCACAGATGGCACTGTCACAGAAATCGGCAACATTACTCGGGTGGTCAATGAAGTCAACGAGATCGTTTCCACCATCGCGACTGCCGTGGAGGAGCAAAGTGTCACCACCAACGAGATCGCCGGTAATGTGGCGCAGGCAGCCCAGGGCATTGACGAAGTCAATCAAAACGTGGCCCAGAGTTCAACGGTATCATCTGAGATTTCCGGTGACATATCGGAAGTTACCCAGGCCGCCAGCGAAATTTCCAACAGCAGTTCACAGATCAGCATGAGCGCGGAGGCGCTCAATCAACTGGCGCAGCAACTCAACGATATGGTGGGTCGCTTCAAGGTATAGATGTCACAACTATCGGGAGGGGTTCAGGTACGATCCTCGGGAAAGATAGATATTCTCTCCCTCTTTCCATTCATGGTCAAAGCCATTTGACCCGTTGTAAAAACTGCGAATGCAGCCTGATTTCATGTGTTCATGAAGCTCGACGATGATTGCATCGACCTTCTCTATCCAGGACGATGTGTCGGCAAAGACCTCCTTTTCAGCGCCTTCAATATCAATTTTCAGAATATCGATTTTGCCCAATCGGAATTCATCGATCACTGCGTCGACGGTTATGGCCCTGATTTTATGGACCGGTTTTCCTTTGGGCGGCATCGACGCATCCGGCGCCTGGGTCATGAAGGCCCAATTGCCGGAACCCGTGTCAATGATATTGATTTCGCCCGTTTGATTCCATAAGGCGGCATTGACCGGATAGACATTGCCATATGGCGCCACATTTTTTTTGAGCAGGCCAAAATTGCTGGTCTCCGGCTCGATGGCGATAATGGTGGCATCCGGCCACCGATTGGCAAAGCAGATGGCGGCAAGACCAATATTGGCGCCCGCATCGACGATGGTTGTCGGCGGCTGACGGACCCCAAAATCGTAAGCATCCTCGCAAAATAGGTCTTCATAAGTCGGTATGTCCGACGAGTTCAGCCGCAAATATATGGGAAACGCGATATCCTTGCGGTTTACCCCGAAAAGGCGGGTGGAATGGGATGCTTTGGCACCGACGGCGCGAAGCAGACCGCGGATGCCGACGGTCCGGAGATAGCGTTTGATGAAATGAAACATCCCTGCTCCCAAGAATTATGATCGACATCCGGGCGTGGGCCCGTAACTGATAACGGACACGACCGGATGGGACCTCATCTCACTGCACCCTCTCACGCGCCTCGTGGAAACGCGCACTGATGGTGTCCGTCAACTCAGCCGCCGAATCCAGCAAGTCTGCCACGGCTGCCTGTCCGTGTTCACGAGCCTCACGGGCCCACTTGCGATAATCGTCGGCATGGTGATGGTTGTGTTGAATCCAATGATCCAGAAGTTTGAAGAGCTTGTCGGAAAAAGAGAGCGGCGCGTCGCTGTGGGCATGGCCAAGGTGGTGTTCATGCCCGTGCGTGGGGTCGTTTTCACTGTGATGCGTCATTGGCCATCTCCTGCGCAACGGGGTGACCGGCCACAAGGATCGTTATCCGTTGCTTGGTTTAATTCAGCTGCTGCATCCTGCTTAATGGCGTGCCGAATGAATCCCGTGTGATTTGAACCGCTGCGGTTGGATCCATATCAGGTAGCGGTTTAAATTGAAATACATAATGCGTCGCGCGTTGCGCTTTATCTGATTTTCTCATTTAAGGTGGCTGCATGATCTGCGTCAATCACCTGATTTGGTGATTTTTGGCAATCCGTGCTTGCCTATGCGGCCGATGACCGTTAAAACCGGGTTAATCGCAAGATGCCGCACCCCATCAATGGATGAACGAAACGATGCACAATCGCAGCCCATTTGGAATTCGCAGCCTGATTTTGATCACCGGCTTGGTCGGTTTGCTTTCGGGCGCCACGGCTGGCACCTTCTTGGCACTCACCCGTGACTTGCCTCAGATACGGGAGCTGGAGAACTTTGAACCGTCCGCTGCGACCCGCATCTATTCAGCCGACCAGGTGCTGCTGGCCGAACTGTTTTTGGAGAAGCGAACGCCGGTTCCCATCGGCCAGATGCCCGCACACCTCATATCTGCCCTGATCGCTACTGAAGACCGTCAATTTTACACCCACAGCGGCATTGATTTGAAGGGCATCCTGCGTGCCGTGGTCAAAGACATCATGGCCGGTCAGTTTGTCGAAGGGGCCAGCACCATCACCCAGCAACTGGCCAAGACGTTGTTTTTAACCACGGAGAAAACGATTTCACGCAAGCTTAAAGAGGCCATCTTGGCCATACAGCTGGAACGACGATACAACAAAGAAGAAATGCTGGCCCTGTACCTGAACCAGATCTATTTCGGCAGCGCCGCCTAAGGCGTGGAATCGGCTGCACGGCTTTATTTCGGCAAACCGGCTTCGCAAATGGACCTTGCCCAGTGCGCATTGATCGCCGGCCTGCCCAAGGCCCCATCCAGGTACAGTCCACTGGTCAACCCGGATTTGGCCGAACAGCGGCGCAATCTGGTGCTGCGCATCATGCTGGACCAGGGACTGATTGACGACACTCAGCACCACCTAGCCGTCGATCAACCCGTGCTGGCCGCGTCGCGCCCGAAGACCGAAAGCGCCGCCCCCTATTTTGTACAATTCATCAAACCCGCGCTGGAAGCCGCCATCGGACCCAGCCTGATGTACAAAGGCGGCCTGACGGTGCATACGACCTTGTCCCACCGCCTGCAGCAAGCGGCCGAAGCGTCGCTGCAAAACGGCCTTGCCGAGGTGCAGAAGCGGAACCAACCGTTGGCGGCATCCCACCGAACGGTCCAAGGTGCCTTGGTTGCGCTCGACATCAGGACCGGCGGCATTCTGGCCATGGTTGGGGGCAGGGATTTTGGCCAAAGTGCCTTCAATCGATCAGTCCATGCGAAACGACAGCCGGGATCGGCGTTTAAACCGATCGTATACGCATTGGCCATCGCCCGGGGATTCACTCAGGCCAGCCTGGTGCTAGACGCACCGGTTGTCTATAAAGGCGGCGACAAAAATGAAGACTGGCGACCGGAGAACTACGCCAAACACTACCAGGGTGAAATGACCCTTCGGTATGCCTTGGCCCATTCCAAAAACATACCCGCCGTGAGATTGGCCGAACGCTTGGGCCCGTCGGCCGTGGTACAATTTGCCCATAAAATGGGCATCGATTCCCCCCTGTCACCGAATCTGTCCATCGCCTTGGGGGCCACCCAAACCACCCTTTTGGAACTCACCGCCGCCTATGCCGTCTTCCCCAATGGCGGCGACCATATCACACCGTTTGGCATCACCGAAATTTTAGGCAGAGACAAAGGTTTGCGCTGGCAGGCGAAACCGGTCATTCGGCCGGCAATCACCGCCACACAGGCAGCGATTATGGTGGACATGCTGCAAGGCGTGATCGAAGAGGGAACCGGCCGTCGGGCGCGTGTGCTCAACATGCCCGTAGCCGGAAAGACCGGCACCACCAATGATTCCAAAGATGCGCTTTTCGTGGGATTCTCACCAGCGGTGGCCACCGGCGTATGGGTGGGTATGGACGACGCTTCATCTTTGGGCAACGGGGAGACCGGTGCCCGTGCAGCACTTCCCGTGTGGATCGATTTCATGGCGGCCACCCGACCCGAGTCAACGTTGCTTTATTTTGACATCCCGGACCGTATGAAACAGGTGCCGATTGATCCGGTGACCGGTCGCAAAGCCGTTGATGGTGGCAAAAAGGCGGTGAAAGCCCTGTTTATCGACGGGACGGAGCCCTGATAGAGATCGTGTCAGTCACCACTGCCGATCAATCGCCAGCATGTTTGCCCCAACGTCGCATAAAAACATGTGAAAATTATTGTAACATGCAGTAATGATTCTGAAACCCTCACGCTTTTTGAACGTTGGGGTTAAGGAAGGTTAATTTTTCTCTTTTGCGGATCGTTCTGCTGGCGAAAAAAGGTGGCGATATGGCCAACCATTCCGACCATTTCACAGGGAACCGCCTGCTTTATCTTCTCGATCATGGCCAGCTTACTCTGCTTTTCCTTGAAATCGACGAATTTGACCTTCACCAGTTCATGATGATCCAAAGCGTCCTCCATGGCATCGGCCAACGACTGGGTTAAGCCTTTCTGCCCCACGAACACCGATGGTTTGAGAGCGTGGGCCACCCCCCGGAGAAATCGTCTCTGGTATCCCTTTAGACGGTTCATACGGACGCCTCGCCTATCGTCGCATGACGCGTTTATGAATATTGGCCACTTTGGATGACATGCCTTCCACCTGTTTTTTCATTTCGGCCACATTGTTGTCCGTGCTGATGGAGACACTCTCGATGGCGTCCACGTCGGAACTCAGCTTGATGTTCGTCTGCTGAATCACCTGAACCTGTCCGTACAGGTGATACAGGAAACCGGTCACCCCGATCATCCAGACGGCCATGATGTAAGCTTTCCACTCGTTTTTAATGTTGGCCAGCATTTTCTCCATCGTTATTCCTCTTCTATGTGCGGTTGACTGGCAACCCGGACATCGTTGAAAAAAAGCGGTGATGACGCTCACGGTATCGGGAATGTCGATCGATTTCAAGCCATTTGTTTTACGTCGGGGGCTGTGCTAAAAGCGATGGCGACCGAAAACAGGGACGCATCATTCCGATCGATCGCCGTTTGGATTTTATCACACGGACGCGCGGACCAAGAGGCCACCGATGGCAGACATCCAGGAAAAAACCGCCCGGGTTGCAGGCAAGGACGGCACCAGCCTTTTCTATCGCCAATTTACTCCGGCAAAAGAGCGGTTTCGGGTAGTCATTTCCCATGGTCTCGGAGAGCATTCAGGCCGCTACGGGCACGTGGTCGACGCCCTTTGCCCAATGGGTGCATCCCTGTGGATCCACGACCACCGGGGCCATGGCCGAAGCCAGGGAAGACGTGGCCACATCAACGATTTCGAGGATTATCTCCAAGATCTTAATCGAATCTTTGAGATGGTGAGAACTGATCGAATCGAAGCCTTGCCGCTTCTGTTGCTGGGACACAGCATGGGCGGTCTGATTGCCCTGAGTTTTGTCAGAAGGTACCCCCACCAACGTGTCGATGGCCTGATCGTCTCTTCACCCCTGCTTGGCATTCCCAAACCACCGGTGTGGATTTTGAACACCATGGCCCACGTGCTGTCCTGGGTTTGGCCAACCCTATCTTTCAAAAGCCCACTCGATCCGGCCTTCATCAGCCACGACGATACCGCAGTGAGAGCGTATGTTCGGAGCAAATGGGTCCACGGCAGAATCACTGCGCGGTGGTTTGTCCGCTGCATGTCTGAAATCGGGGCCACCGTCGGCTCACCGGATGCGATCAACAGCCCCATCCTCATGCAGATCGCCGGAGACGACCAAATGGTCAGCCCGCTCGCCGCCCTGACCTACTTCGATGCATTGACCGTGGCCGATAAGACCCTTTTTCACTATAAGGAGCTGTATCACGAGATTTACAATGAGAAATCCATCGATCGTGAGAGGGTGCTTGAAGATATGAAGCGATGGGTGGCGGCACGCTATCTGTGATCAGGGATTAGGTATAGATCAAGTTCAGGTTAATCGGCGGATATTTGCTGACGCCAGGCTTGGGCAGCAGATGCTCACCCCCGACGGTGAGCCAGTTCACGTCGGGATTGATCTCGCGCAGCTTGCCGTCATCCGGCGGTCGAGAGTGGTGGGTGTAGGCGTAGGTGGCCTGGAAGATGCACACATTGTACCTGCCCTTTTTCGCAATAACGTAGTTCTTCATGAAGGTGCGGGTAGTCATCTTCTGAGACTCGGCGATCTGCCGGACCTCATCGGAGGAAAAGCGGACCAGCGCTGCTTTGGAAACGCCGCGTTCGGAAATGCGAAACAGAGCCCGTGATTCACTGCTGCCGGCATAAACGGTGGAGATGCATGGAATTCTTTTAAGGTATTGGGCAGCCACCAGGGCGGCCGTGCGCCGTCCGCCCACCATGACCGGCATGCCATAGTACTCGAAGAGCTTGCGCTGGGCCAGTTCGGCGTATTTATCGCCCTTCTCGTAAAGGTCTTTGGATATATATCGCAGGCTCTGGGCCAGATCTTCAGCCGCATCGGATATGGGCCAGTCGATTCTCACATGGTAGTGGGTCAGGCTATAGCGATTGGTCGAGCGTGTTGACGGATCGCGCTGGACCAGCAGTGCGTAATCCACCGGCAACAGCAAATTCATAAAATCGTAGAACTGAACAGAGTCCAGGTATTTGTGGGTCCGGTCGAACTTATCGGGCAGGGGAAGGGCTTTGGACTGCAGCAGGTTCGTTTTGGTGGGTTTGTTCACATCGAAAAATCGAATGTACTTCTTGTGGGTCGCCGGAATGACGTCCTCCAAGAAAAGCACCAGGAATGTTTTCTGGCTCTCGTACTCAATGCCTGGAATCCGCGCACGAGGCTTGAGTTCCCTTTTTTCAATGAACGGATAGGGCAGTTTTCGGTCGACAAACTGATGGTATGATTGGATCAAGGCATAGTCGAGCATAAACTGATCCAGTTCGTCCCTGAGCAGTTCGTAATAGGAACGGCGCAGGCGGTTAAACTGACTGAGTTCTTCTCTGACACTCCAGAAGGCCACTGCGATTCCCTTCGGGTGGGTGATGAACTGTGAGCTGCCGAAAATGGCATTTATATTACTGTTTTTCTTACATAACACGATTGCCCACAAGGGTCAACGGCTTCCGGGCTCTTTTCTATTCAGTTTTTCCATCCATCGGTATATGGTTTCCCGATATTTAATGCTCAGTGCTGCCGCCAGAATCGTCACCCCGACAACCACGGCAAATACGGTGTAGTTTTTTTGGAAGAGGAATTCTCCCTGTAGACTCAGCATTAAGGTGCCGGGCATCCTGCCAACCGAGGCAATCAACAAGAATGCCTTGAGGGGAATCGCTGTAATTCCAAGAAACAGGCACAGATAATCTTTGGGAAAGCCGGGAAAAATAAAAAGAATGAGCAAAACGATGATTCCCTGACGCTTCAACAAATGATCGAAGCGTGCCATTATATCGGTTGGGATCCAGCGCCGGACATACCGGCGGCCGACGAATCGGCCGATGGCAAAATTGATCCAAGAACCGGCAGCCAGTGCCAGGCTGGAGTAGACGAATCCCCTGGCCGCGCCGAAGATGTACCCGCCGATAAATCCGGTGGCCTCACCCGGTACCGGTGCCAGGATCACCTGAATGACCTGAAGTGCCATAAAGGCCAGCGGCGCCCCGCGGCCAAAACCGGCAACAAACTGCTCGACTTGTTCACGGTCCGCGATCCACCGGTAAGCCGTCATTAACCCGGATGCAATTTCATGGCGGAAAAGAGACACCAGCAACAGCGCACTCAGCAGAAAACAGGCAATCCAGCACCATTTCTTCGCTTTTCCCGATTTCAATTATCCCCCATCTTGCATAATCAATGTCTGTGCAAAGTTCCAGCTGTTCGGTATCAAATTCAATATTGACATATTCCCAGAGCTCCGGGCTAGGATGGTGAATACCAAGATGACGCTGCTTTTTTGAACCGGTTTGCCGCCCAGTTATTGCAACGATGGGGACTTCCACTCGGTGAAAAAGGCGAATCGGAATGTGGCCGGCGTCAGCAATCGGTCAGTGCCGCCACCCCGGGAAGGACCTTGCCTTCCAGAAACTCCAGGGATGCACCGCCGCCGGTTGAGATATGGGTCATCCGGTCGGCCAGGCCTGCCGCCTCCACTGCCGCTGCCGAATCACCGCCGCCAATAACGGTAATGGCGCCCTTGTCCGTGACCGCGGCCATGGCCCGGGCCACGGCTAGGGTGCCGGCCGCAGTGGCATCGATTTCAAACACCCCCATGGGGCCGTTCCACACGACGGTTCTGGCATTCTCCAGGATGCTTTCGAAAAGCGACACGGAATCGGGTCCGATATCGAGACCGAAGCCGTTTGCGGGAATGGCGCCGGCGGCCGTGGGAGACAGTTCGCCAACCGTTCGGGCATTAAAATCAAAACGATCGGTGCACATGCAGTCCACCGGAAGCGTCAGTTTGTCGCCACCCTTGTCCAGCAGAGATCGGGCCAGCTCGATTTTATCCGGCTCGACCAGCGAGTTGCCAATCTCCCAACCGTTGGCCTTGAAGAAGGTATAGGCCATGCCGCCGCCGATGATCAGCCGGTCCACCTTGGGCAGCAGGCTGTCGATGACTTCGATCTTTCCCGAAATCTTCGCACCACCGAGAATGGCCACAAACGGTCGTTTGGGCATATCCAAGGCCTCACCCAGGTAGGCAATCTCCTTTCGGATGAGAAAACCCATGGCGCAGCGATCGATGAAACGGGTCACGCCTTCGGTAGAGGCGTGTGCCCGATGGGCCGTTCCGAAAGCGTCGTTGACATACACGTCTGCCAACTCGGCCAAACGCCGGGCGAACGTCTCGCTGTTGTCCGTCTCGGCCTTGTGAAAACGCAAGTTCTCAAGCAGCAACACCTTGCCGGCCGAAAGGGCCTGAACCGCCGCTTCGGCGGAGGGTCCGATGCAGTCATCGGCAAATGCCACCGGTTGCCCAAGCAGCTCTCCCAGTGCACGGGCACAAGGCTTTAAAGAAAGGTCGGCAACCCGTTTTCCCTTGGGCCGGCCCAAATGAGACATGAGAATCAGTTTGCCGCCGCGTTTTAGGACATCACGGATGGTGGGCAGGGCCGCCCGCAATCGCTTGTCGTTGGCAACCCGCTCCTGTTCCAGCGGGACGTTGAAATCCACCCGCATGAGCACGCGTCGTCCCTGGACGTCAAGATCGGAAACGGTAAGCTTGGCCATGATTGGCTCCTTTTGTGAAGAACCCCCAAAGGGGGTCAAAATGCTTCTGTATTCACTCAGCTGACAATCACAACAATCAAGAAACAACAAACGACAAACACCAAATCTCAAAATTTAAATCAGAAAAGAAGCGACGGCTAACGACTCTCTTTTGATGCTTGCATTTTTTTCTTTTTCTGCGCGCTCAACGCCTTTCGGCGTGACCAGCGCTCAAAAAAGCCCACCCGGCCGGATGCATATGCACGATCCACCATCTCCTGGCGGACGGTGATGCCGCCCGTGTCCGCCATGGCTTTTCTCAGGCATTCGGTCTTGTAGTAACAGGGCATGCAGGATTCCGGCGTCTGCCTCAGCCCCTCTTCTCCCATGGGAAAAACATTTTCAAGATCTGCGTAACAAGGCGGAAATTTTTTATTGTCCACAGTCATCGTCGGATGCTCCCTTTGCTGTCTCCTCATCCTGGTGCACAGCTCGTCGGGTGTGCTACGGGGCGTCGGCGGCGGCGTTGATTCTGGCCATGTGGCCATGATCGGCAAAGCTGAAGTAGCCTTCGCTGGCGATGATCAGGTGCTCATGGACAGTAATCCCCATCAGTCCGCAAGCCTGTACCAACCGCTGGGTGATGGCCATATCATCGGGTGATGGCGCCGGATCCCCTGAAGGGTGGTTGTGGGCAAATATCACGGCGGACGCCGTATGAACCAGCGCGGCGGCCACCACCTCACGGGGATAGACGGCGCTGGCGGTAATCGTTCCGGTAAAAAGGGTTTCGGTGGCGATCACCCGGTTTTTGGCATCCAGGTAGATGGCCACGAAGCACTCCCTTTTTTTATCACGGATGGTCTGATTGAGATAGTCGAAAAGTTCCTTCGAGTTGGTCAGGGCCTCTTTTCCTTCGAGTCGTTGTTGAAGGTATCGCCTGGAAACGGCCGGAACCAGCTTCAGCCCCAACAGATTAATCGGCCCGATGCCCGGTATCTGGCAAAGCTCGGCCGGCGCCGCGCCGAGGACGCCCGGCAGCGTTTTGAACCGGCGTAAGGCCGCTTTGGCCGCATCCTTGCAATCCTTGCGGGGCGTGCCCAGGGTCAGCAGCAACTCGATGACTTCATAATCGTGAAAACCGTCGAGCCCGGATTTGAGAAACCGCTCACGCAGCCGCTTGCGATGGCCTTCACCCTTGTGGGGCGTTTTTTTGCGGTCTTCGGTCATCCGTTTGTTTCCTTCTGGTATTCACCCAGCCAGAGTAAAGCCAAAATAACAAAAGACAAGCACCAAATCTCAAATGAATTCCAAATTACAATGTCCAAAGCTCAAACAATGTACAAACCAACGGTTAATCAGTGTTCTGATCTCTCCGATATTGATAATTTGGAGGGCCCTTTCTTCAAAGCCATGATGGCTTGGCATTTTGAATTTGGTTATTGTGATTTATTTGTCATTTGCTTTTTGTTTATTGAAATTTGAGCCAATACCGATGCCCTAAAATTGGCTACCTCTCAAGTCAAGTTTCGTCCAATTCCTGCTTCAAATCCCGGGTCATCAGCTGATGCAGCGCCTTCTTCGGATCCATATCATCGTAGAGCACGTGATATACGGCGTGAGAAATGGGCATGTCGACATTCCGTTCGCGAGACAGGTTGTATACCGATCGAGCGGTCTTCACCCCTTCGGCGACCATGTGCATCTCAGCCAGCAGATCCTTGAGTTTTTTTCCCTGGCCAATCCGCTTGCCAATGGTGTGGTTGCGGCTCAGGTCACCCGTGCAGGTAAGAATCAAATCCCCGACGCCAGCCAGTCCGGTAAAGGTTCTCGGCTGAGCCCCCATGGCCAGCCCCAGCCTGCGGATCTCAACCAGCCCGCGGGTGATCAGGGCGGCTCGGGTATTCAGCCCCAACCCCAGCCCGTCGATCACACCGGCAGCGATGGCGATGACATTTTTCACCGCCGCCCCCAATTCGGCACCTATCCGGTCGCCGATGGTGTAAACCCGAAAATATGGGGTGGCAAACACCTGCTGAACAAATGCCGCCAAATTCGTGTCACTGGCCGCCACGGTGACCACCGTGGCCATCTGGCGGGCCACCTCTTTGGCAAAACTGGGGCCGGTGAGCACAGCCAGCCGGTCGGCCGACAACCCGGGGATGATTTCAGCCAGAACCCCGGACATGGTCAGGTGCGTCCGGTTTTCGATCCCCTTGGATGCGCTGACCACAGCAGTGTCCGGACCAATGGCATGGGCGCAGCGCGCTATCGTCCGGCGAGTGACATGCGAGGGGGTCACCACCAGCACCAGGTCCTTTCCGGCGACGACCGATTCGAGATCCCCGCAGGGGTAAAGAGTTTCGGAGAGGGTCACACCGGGCAAAAACCGCTGGTTCTCCTTCTTTTCCAGCATCTGCGCCATCACCTCGGCTTCATAGACCCAGAGGTCGACGGCAAAGCCCTTGGCTGCCAGAAGGTTGGCCAGGGCGGTTCCCCAGCTGCCGGCGCCGACCACACCGATGGGCGTGGTTTTGACATCCACTGCGGTTTTCATCGCTTCTATTCCTCGGACAGGTCGCTTGGCGATTCTGCGCCATCCGTCGATTCGGCGCTTTCATCTTCGGTTTCGGCCAGACCGGCGGCACTGACCACCCGTTCACCGGGCTCCATGTCCATCAGACGCACGCCCTGGGTGTTGCGGCTGATTACCGACGTACCGGAAACGGGGCTGCGTATCAGCTTGCCCGTATCGGTCAACAGCATCAGGTCGTCTTCGTCCTGCACCAGGATGATGTTGACGACCTGACCGTTGCGCTCGCTGGTCTTAATCGAAATGACCCCTTTGCCGCCGCGCCGGTGAATGGGGTACTCGTCAATGGAGGTCCGTTTGCCGTAGCCGTTCTCGGTCACGGTAAACAAGGTCTGGCCGTGTTGCAGCACTTCCATTCCCACCACGCGATCACCCTCGGTCAATCGCATTCCCCGCACACCCCGTGCTGTCCTGCCGGTGGCGCGGACATCCGATTCATGAAAGCGAATGGATTTGCCCATGGCAGACCCCAAAAACACATTCTGGGTGCCGTCGGAAAGCTTCACCGCAATCAGTTCATCGCCCTCTGCCAAGCCGAGGGCGATAATCCCGCCGATCCGAGGACGGCTGTAAGCCATGAGATCGGTCTTTTTGACCGTCCCGTTGCGGGTGGCCATGCACACGTACAGGCCCGGCTCAAAATTGGGAACGGCCAGCACAGCGGTCATCCGTTCGCCGGCGGCAAAATCCAGCAAGTTGACGATGGCCTTGCCCCGGCTCTGGCGACCGGCCTGAGGGATGTCATAGACCTTGCACCAGTAGACCTTGCCCAGGTTGGTAAAAAAAAGAAAATAGTGATGGGTGGAGGCCACGAACAGGTGAGAGACGAAATCCTCTTCCTTGGTGCCCATGGCGGTCTTGCCTTTGCCGCCACGCCGTTGGCTTTGATACAAGGTGATCGGATTGCGCTTGATGTAGCCGGTGTTGGTGATGGTCACGACCATGTCCTCTTCGGCAATCATGTCCTCGATGGTCAGTTCCCGGCTGTAATTCAGAATCTCGGTCCGGCGCACATCGCCGAATTCACCCTTGAGGATGTCCAGCTCGTTTTTGATGATGCCCAGCACCAACGGTTCACTGCCCAAGATCTCCTTGAACCGGGCAATGGCTTTGAGCACGGTATCGTATTCTTCTGCGATTTTGTCCCTTTCCAAGCCGGTGAGCCGCTGCAAGCGCATCTCGAGAATGGCCTGGGCCTGGATGACACTGAGGCCGAATGCCGCCATGAGCCGCTCCTTGGCCACCGCCGGCGTCTTGGATTCGCGGATCATCTTGACGACGGCATCCAGATTGTCCAGGGCCACCTTCAAGCCCTCCAAGATATGGGCCCGGGCTTCGGCTTTGTTCAGGTCGAAGCGGGTTCGCCGGATGACGATCTCCTTGCGATGAAGGACGAAATACTCCAGAATCTGCTTCAGGTTGAGCACCTGGGGTCGATTGTTGACCACCGCCAGCAGGATGATGCCGAAGCTGCTCGCCATCTGGGTGTGCTTGTACAACTGGTTGATGACGATGCCGGCCATGTGGTCCTTTTTAACACCCATGGCGATGCGCATGCCCCGCCGGTCGGACTCATCGCGGACATAACGCAAGCCTTCGATCACCTTGTGCTTCATCAGCTCGGCAATCTTTTCGATCAGTCGGGCCTTGTTCACCTGGTAGGGAATCTCGGTGACCGCGATGGTCTCCTGCCCGGTTCGCTTGTCCTCTTCCACCGTCACCCGGGCACGCGTGCGGACAATGCCCCGGCCCGTTTCATAGGCGTCCCGGATCCCCTGAATGCCGTGGATGATGCCTGC
>JAAUYD010146260.1_pt1 | contig 14548 bp, 12 predicted proteins | sample 7278101 | NCBI WGS metagenome assembly JAAUYD01 (sample SAMN14350128, study PRJNA611818) | marine sediment metagenome | isolation source: surface marine sediment (0.6m) | place: French Polynesia: Moorea | collected 2018-08
AAAGTTGGTCCTCAAACTACTATTGGCGCTCATGCAGTGCTAGAAGGACCATTGGAAATTGGGTCACGAAATAAAATTTATCCCGGTGCCGTCATCGGTATGGAACCCCAAGATTTAAAATATAATGGCGAGTTTAGTTGGGTTAAAATCGGCGATGAAAACCTAATTCGGGAATATGTCACCATTAACCGCGCCACCGGTGCGGGGGAAGAAACCCGCATTGGCAATGGTAATCTACTTATGGCTTATGTCCATGTAGGTCACAATTGCTTTATAGAGGATTCGGTAATAATCGCCAATTCCGTGGCTTTAGCCGGTCATGTTTATATCGAATCACGAGCCAGACTCAGCGGAGTACTTGGCGTTCACCAATTTGTCCATATTGGTCAGATGGCAATGGTGGGAGGAATGGCAAGAATTGACCGAGATGTACCCCCATATATGTTAGTTGAGGGTAACCCCTCACGCATTAGATCCTTGAATTTGGTGGGGCTCAAACGCTCTGGTATGGATTCCCAGGATTTCCAACTTTTGAAAAAAGCCTTTCGTATACTGTACCGTTCCCAGTTGACTTTTAAAGAATCCTTGTCACAATTGGAAATTTTGGGTGACACCCAAGAGTTAGTCAATTTACGCCGTTTTCTCTTACTATCCCAAATGTCAGGAAGACGAGGATTGGTTCCAGGAAAAGGTAAAGCAAACAATAAGAATGAAGAATGAAGAATGAAGAGTTAGGAGTTAGGAGTTAGGAGTTAGGAGTTATATCAATTCACGAAAATATTGATACATATTTAGGGGCGCAATGCTTGCGCCCAAGTTCGTGATTTATATCACATTTCCGCATTACACGAATCAGTGCAATCCGTGCAATCAGCGATCTAAGTTCCCTTTACTTGGGCAATAATAACTGATAATTTTTTCAAAATGCGAATATTTATTAGTACGGGGGAAGTCTCTGGAGATTTGCAGGGCTCCCTCCTGGTTACCGCACTCAAACGCCAAGGGGCTGCATCTGGTCTGAACTTGGAAATAATTGCCCTAGGTGGTGAAAAAATGGCCGCAGCAGGGGCGACTTTGCTGGAAAATACTACTAGTATTGGTTCCTTTGGAATATTGGAAGCTGTCCCCTTTCTTTTGCCCACATTTCTAGTCCAACGCCAAACATTTGCCCACTTCAAACAACACCCTCCCGATTTGGTGGTATTGATTGATTATATGGGTCTCAATATCAGTGTTGGTAATTATATACGTCGCCATTTACCACAGGTACCTGTGGTATATTATATTGCTCCTCAAACCTGGGTCTCATCCGCCACTGCCCGCGATACAGCTAAGATACTCGGGGTATGCGATAAATTGTTAGCTATTTTTCCGGAAGAAGCACGTTACTTTCAAAACAGAGGTGCTGACGTGAGTTGGGTGGGACACCCCTTGGTGGATCGGATGGAAAATTTCCCTAGCCGGGAGACAGCTCGTTTTCAGTTGGGTATCAAAGATGATGCCATTGCCATCGCACTGGTTCCTGCTTCCCGTCGTCAGGAGCTTAAATACTTACTACCAGTGATGTTCCAAGCGGCGCAGGAAATTCAATCTAAATTACCCCATGTTCATTTTTGGATTCCTTTATCTCTGGAAATTTACCGAGAGCAGATAGAAAAAGAAATACAAAACTACGGATTGTCAGCCACTATTATATCCCATCAACAGCAACAGGTATTAGCTGGCGCAGATTTAGCAATTACTAAATGTGGTACCGTCAATTTAGAATTAGCACTCTTAAATGTGCCACAAGTGGTTCTGTATCGTTTGCATCCCTTGACTTACTGGATAGCAAAAAGGATTTTGAAAATTACCTTTCCTTTCGCTTCGCCAGTAAATCTCATGGTAATGAAAGGCATTGTACCGGAATTTATTCAATCAACTGCAACTCCAGAAAATATTATTCAATCAACAATGGAATTGTTGTTAAATTACCAAAATCGAGAGCAGATGCAGGCTGATTATCAAGAAATGCGAGAAAAGATGGGAGATGTGGGAGTATGCGATCGCGCGGCGCAAGAAATTTTACAATTACTTTGATTAGAATCAAAATTGTAACCAATTAGCGATCGCTTGGGGAAGTGGTAACACAATGGCAATCAATAAAGCCATAGCCATTAATCCCAGGATATCGCGCTTATTATCCAATTCTGTCACATCATTTAGTGCCGGTTCATCCATCAAGGGAATAAATAGTAGGATAATTGCCCACAAAAACACTCCTGGTTGTACTAGAGATAATAGTAAAAACAGTAAACGGGAAATTTGACCAATCAACATGGCTGTTCTTTGGCCGAACATAGCATGGATCACATGACCCCCATCCAATTGTCCCACGGGGATTAAATTCAATGCAGTCACAATTAACCCCAAACAAGCGGCTACCCCCACTGGATGTAAAGCAATTGCTGATTGGGAGTCTAATTGGTTGCCCAAGACTAACTTTGCAGCTAATGCCAATAAAAATGAATATTTGGGATTCAACGCATTTGGATCTAGAAATCGTTGTTGTTCGTTGGGTAGGGGAACCACTTCGGAATGGGCCAATCCCCAAAATAACAGAGGGAGAGTAAATATAAAACCAGCAATTGGTCCAGCAATACTGATATCAAATAAAGCCTTACGATTAGGTATGGGGCTACGCATCTGAATAAACGCACCAAATGTTCCCAAGAAAAAAGGCATGGGAATAAAATAAGGCAGGGTAGAACGAATTTTATAGAACCGAGCTGTAAAATAGTGACCTAGTTCGTGCACACCTAAAATGCTCATCAAACCTAAGGCATAGGGTGATCCTTGCAGAATTGCTGAAGGATTAGAATTCCATGTATCCGGCTTGATTCCGGCAATTTGTGCCCCAATCAAGGTGGTTGTCACTAAAGTTGTACCTAGTAAAGCAAGGGCTAATGCTGGTTTAGTCAGCTTTTCTTGACTGCCGGTAGCTGAATCCTGACGAGCTTGGGAATTAGGAACCAGCACAAAGAAAGGTTTACCATTAAAACCTTCTTGAAAGATTAACAAAAAGCGATCGCCAAATTGTGACTCAATATTTTTCTTAATCTGCTCATAAGCCTTAGTAGATGTAGTCTTTAGCTGCCCTCGACAAATTACCGCTTGGGGTAAATATTCAATATTTTGCAGATAGTACACAGACCAAGAAAAACAATTTCGTAATAATTTCTCTTCTTCTGTTTTTAGAGGACGCACTGGTAAGGATTCTGCGGTAGGATTAATAGCCGATTGCGAATGTGGTGTTGAGGGTTTATTGTGTTTGTTACTCACAGATTTACGCCCCCACTGGAACAATACCCAGTATGTAACAGAACTGATTACTAAAGGAGTGATAACCAGGGCAAAAGGGAGTTTAGAACCATACTTTGCAGTCCAAAAGCTCCATATCATAACTGGCATCATTAATACCAACCATAACAGCCAGACTGGTGTCCGAGTCATGTCGGCTACGCTGCGCTGCACCATGAGGTAAGTAAGTATTCCTAGGAGGAGGATAAGCCAGAGTGATGTCATGTTTTCTAAATTTTATTCGGAAATGTCACACTTGCAGTGTCAGCACTACGGTACTCAACACCAATAGCAAGATATTTAACTTTAATCACTAAAAATAAATGATTAACAATGGGGAGTAAATCTGGAGTTAAATTTATCCATTAGTTCCACACTATTATTCTATTTTCCATCATTCCTTACATTTCGTCTTTGACTATGTGCCCCATAAACCAAGAACTAAGTCATAAAACTAAGCAACCAAAGGCTATACTCCCAAATATTTTTGCCTTTCCTCCCAGTCGGGACACATTGGGGGGAACATCTTACCTTATTGTAGAAAATGAAGCTAATATTCTCATTGATTGTCCTGCTTGGGAAACCGCAAATCAAGATTTTTTAAGTTCCCATGGAGGGATAGATTACTTATTCATTACCCATCGAGGAGCAATTGGTAAAATCACAGGGATTCAGCAAACCTTTAATTGTGAAATTTTAATTCAGGAGCAAGAAGCCTATCTATTACCAGAATTAAAGGTGACTACTTTCAGGGAAGAATTGCAGTTAAATCCCAGCATAGAGTTAATTTGGACTCCTGGTCATTCTCCGGGTTCCTCTTGCCTTTATTACGGTCATCAGGGAGGTATAATTTTCTCTGGTCGCCACTTGCTTCCCAATCAACAGGGGGAACCTCAACCCCTACGTACAGCTAAAACTTTCCACTGGCGTAGACAAATTAACAGCCTCAGTTCCCTGCTAGCCAAGTTTTCTCCAGATAATCTTCAATATATTTTACCTGGTGCAAATACTGGATTTCTTAGGGGTAAAGGAGTAATAGATAATGCCTATGGAAAACTCGCTCAATTAGATTTACAGGCCTTATTACAAAACCAACCCCTGTTGTGAAGACTGATATAGCAGTGCCAAGATAGTTAGGACGTTTTTGATGTTGACAGTTGACAGTTGACAGTACTTGAGTCGAACAATACTGTCCTAACCAATATGTCCATTGTTATATCAACAGAGGGTAATTTTAACCCAATTTTTTCCAATTTTTGGGACTCCAAAAAATTTGAGATCCAAGGTTGGGAAGGTCTACTACTACTCTCAATATACAAGGTTGGGTTGAGGGACGAAACCCAAAATTATCAATCCTTTGTTGGGTTACTCTTCGAGAAGCCGCTGTCGCGTCTACACTTCATTTCACCCAACCTACCATTGTTCTTAACACAAACCGTATTGCCGTATATCCCTATTATCTTGCATTTTTTGCGACAAAAAAAATAGTCAGCAAAAGCTTACAAGATAAGAGTTTTAAAGCTATTCAGCAAACTCCAAGTAGTTCAAGTCCAGAAATTCGGTCAACCGTCATTTCAGTTATCAGTCAACCGTCAACCGTCAACTGTCAACCCTAAAGTTGAATATCAGCTTTTGACCAAGCTTGTTTAAATTGCCGTTGTGCTTCGTCTGCTGCCTTTTGTTTCCCTTGTGCTTGCAAGCTTTGGGCGAGACCGTATAAAGACTGACCATTGTGAGGATGCTGTCGCAAATCTTCTCGATAAACTGCTTCTGCTTCCTTTGCCCGGTCTAACTTTAATAAAGCTGCACCGAGGGATTGACGTACTGGATAATACCAATAAGGTGGTTCCATATAGGGTAAATTATCCTGGATTTTGACCGCAGCTTGATATTCTGCAATGCCCCGGGAACTCTGATTGCTGAGGTTGGCAATTTCTGCATCTAACAAATGAGTCGCAATTTTTACCAAAGATGGGGCGGGAAAAGATGCTGCTTTTATTTTATTCCCTTGGGAAGACAATAAATTGTGTAGACTGCTTTGTTCCCTTTGGGTATTATCAAGACTACCTTTGGCTGCCCACGCCATGCCACGGGCATAGTGCCACATTGCCGTAGCATAGGTAAATTCTGCTGGTGGTTTGGGTTCGGTGAGGGCTTCATCCCATTTGCCAAACTGTACCAAAGAAAAATAGGGAGTTGGCAAGAAAATTTCTGCCCCCGGCATTTGCTTCACCTGTTGGGGAGAAACCTTGGCAACTAACTTTCTCGCAGCTGCCATGGCTGCGGAACTGCGTCCTTCCATACTGGCAGAAGACCAGAAGAAGTGGATATTGTGGGGATAATACAGTGCTGAGTATATACCTCGTTGTTGAGAATCAGCCAAAAAAGCCTCATCAGCCTTCATTGCTTTTTGATTAGCGATCGCAGCATCATGATAGCGACCAATCCGTAAGTAGATGTGGGATGGCATATGTACCAAATGACCAGAGCCGGGAACTAGGTTACGGAGGCGATCTGCCCCTGCTTCTGCCCGTTCGGGATGGGGTGAGGCTTCCACTGTATGGATATAATAGTGGATGGCTCCTGGATGATTGGGATTACGCTTTAATACTGATTCTAATGTATTAATTACTTCTTGAGTTTGAGGTCTTGGCTGTCCATCCTCTGTCCAATAGCTCCAGGGTATTATATCCATCAAGGACTCAGCAAATAGGGTGGCTGCATCTAAGTCATCAGGATATTGCTGGGAAAGTTTTCTCATCGCCTGGGAATAGGCCAGATCCAAAGCTTGGCGTTCATCTACAGATTCAGCAGAATAGCGTTGAGCTAGGGCTTGAATGTAGCCTTGTTCAACTTTACTAACTTTACTTGCTAACTGTTGGGCTTTTTGGATCGCTTGATAAGCGGTGGGCATTGATTGTTTGCCCATTGAAGCGTTAATATTGGGCCCCAGAGATAGAGCCATACCCCAGTAACACATGGCGCAGTTAGGGTCTAGTTTGGTTCCTGCTTGGAAGGAACGTAAGGCTTCCCCATGGTTAAAGCCAAAAACAAGGATTAACCCTTGGTCAAAATAACGTTGGGCTTTGGGGACACTGGTAGTTATCTGATGATGGTGATTGCCTAAATTGTTGAGTAAGGTAACAGGTTTTTCCGATTTGTTAAACGTAACGGCATTAGTTCCAAGGGTGGAAAAATTAGTCAAAACACACAAACATGCAGCTATACACAAACAGCATACAAATATTAAATTTCGTTTAATTTTCATAAAATTTAATACCTCGGATATTAAAAGTACCGAGAAATATATACTAATTTGCAGCTTGCTTTTACGGATTTGCAAAGAATCTCAACCTAATTATCCTTCACTCTTAACTCTTAACTCTTAACTCTTAACTCCTTCCCCCTAAGCTGCTCCTGCTACCACAACATTTTTCTGTAACATTTCCAGTGCAGCTTGATACTGAAGATCGGCTTTAGTCCCAATCTGGTTGGGTTGGATTGATTTTTGATGAACTACCTTATCTGGTTTAATACCAAGCTTATTGATATCTTTGTGCTTGGGAGTTTCATATTTAGCAATTGTCACCGCCAAGCCAGAACCATCGACTAATTCAAATAAGGACTGAATTAAGCCCTTACCAAAAGTAGTTTCTCCTACGAGTTGGGCGCGGTCATTATCTTGCAACGCTCCAGCTAAAATTTCACTAGCACTAGCTGTACCCTCATTCACCAAAATTACCAGTGGATCTTGAGTCAGGGATGGACCAAATGATTCAAAACTGCCCAAAATACCCCGTCGATTGGCAGTGTAAACTATGGCACCAGAATCCAACCACAGACGAGCCACTTCAATTCCCGATTGCAGTAAACCACCAGGATTATTACGTAAATCGAGAATGTAACCAGCAGCACCTTTTTTTTCCAAATCAGTAATTGCTTGCGCCAAATCTTTCGGAGCATTAGCGTTAAATTGGGTCAGACGTAAATAACCAATGGGTACACCTTGGGTAGAAGAATGTAATTGTGCCACTACAGGATTGAGTGTAATGCGATCGCGCACAATTCTAATTTCTTTTTGTCCTTCTTCATCCCTTTCAATCAGCAAAGTTACCAGACTACCCACAGGCCCGCGCATCCGGTTAGCAGCTTCATCTAGGGTCAATTGTGCTGTGGAAATACCAGCAATTTTCAAAATGCGATCGCGGGGTTTCATACCAGCCTTCTCTGCTGGGGAACCGGCAATGGGAGAAACCACTTCTAATTTACCTGTTTGAGGATTCAAGGCAATTTGTAATCCCACCCCGGTTAATTCACCGGAAGTATTTACTTGTAAACTACGATACTGCTCGGGGTCTAAAAAACGGGTAAAGGGGTCGTTCAAGGTTTTGAGCATATCCCGAATTGCCCCATAAGCCTCTTGATGATTTTTAAAGGGTTCTTTCAATGCTTGGCGACGTACTGCATACCAGTTTTGATGATTAAATGTTTCATCTAAATAAGCACGATTGACAATTCTCCATGCTTGTGAGACTAATTGTTGTTCCTCTGTTAAAGCCATTGCTGGCTGACAAAAACTACAAAAGCCTACCCAGACAGCCAATAGTAGTGCTAATCCTGACCGAAAAACCCGCTTATGCATAAACTCCATGTTTATTTTTATTTGTAACCCAAATTATCCAAAAATTGGTGCAATTACCTTGCCGTTGATGGAATCCTTCTCTTGACTATGTTACTTTTTTTATAGAAGTGATGCATTGAAAAATCATTTAATTTAACTCCATGATGGCGATGCATCCTGCTCACAAAACGATAAGATCTACTTTGTGCCTACTATTTTTCATTTTTAGGCATAGGGAGAACGCAATACATTCCTCCTTAACAGAGTGTTAAGTTTTGTTAAACTATGATTACTCTGGCAACTAGCTAGCAAAAAACGGGAATTGATGTTTGCGAATATCCCCGAATTGCTAGTTGGGAGATTCATCAACCCCCGATATATTTCTAGGAAATTGTAACTGTATGGCGAACGTTTACGACTGGTTTGAGGAACGCTTGGAGATTGAAGCACTTGCTGAGGACATTACCAGCAAGTACGTCCCTCCCCACGTCAATATTTTCTACTGTTTGGGCGGAATTACCCTAACTTGCTTCCTGATCCAGTTTGCGACTGGATTTGCAATGACTTTCTATTACAGACCCACTGTGACAGAAGCCTATGCTTCTGTGCAGTACATCATGAATGAAGTTAACTTTGGTTGGCTGATTCGCTCCATCCATCGCTGGTCTGCCAGCATGATGGTGTTGATGATGATTTTACACGTTTTCCGCGTTTACCTAACTGGTGGCTTTAAAAAGCCACGGGAATTGACTTGGGTGAGCGGCGTAATCATGGCAGTCATTACCGTTTCCTTCGGTGTGACAGGCTATTCCTTACCTTGGGACCAAGTTGGTTATTGGGCCGTGAAAATTGTTAGTGGTGTACCAGAAGCAATTCCCATTGTTGGTACTACTATTTCTGAACTTTTGCGTGGTGGTGCTAGCGTTGGACAAGGAACTCTGACTCGTTACTACAGCGCCCACACCTTCGTACTTCCCTGGTTAATTGCAGTGTTCATGCTGTTCCACTTCTTGATGATTCGGAAGCAAGGAATTTCTGGTCCTTTGTAATTAACAGTTATTAACCATGAGCCAGTAACAAGTAGGGATAGCAAGAAGTGTTTGTTTAGTTTAAACTTGTGGCTAATAGATAACTATTAAGTCGCAAACTACACTACACTTGCACATTCCTTTGAGAGCAACTGGCTGTAAGTTAATGGCTTAGGTAAATGCTTTAACTCAATTGAAGCAGGAGAACAGATTCAAAAAATGTCAATACTGAAAAAACCCGATCTGAGCGATCCCAATCTAAGAGCCAAACTGGCGAAAGGCATGGGTCACAATTACTATGGTGAACCAGCTTGGCCTAATGACCTACTGTACATTTTCCCAGTTTGTATCATGGGAACCTTTGGTTGCCTAGTAGCTCTAGCTGTTTTAGACCCAGCGATGACAGGTGAACCAGCAAACCCCTTCGCTACCCCCCTAGAAATTTTACCTGAGTGGTACTTGTATCCGGTGTTCCAGATTCTCCGCTCGGTACCCAACAAGCTTCTAGGAGTCTTGTTGATGAGTTCTGTACCCGTGGGTCTGATTTTAATTCCCTTCATTGAAGGTATCAACAAGTTCCAAAATCCCTTCCGTCGTCCAGTTGCTACCACTGTTTTCTTATTTGGTACCCTAGTGACTGTATGGTTAGGTATAGGTGCTGTATTCCCATTGGATAAGTCCCTAACATTGGGTCTATTCTAAGTAGGAACCCTTCTATAACTTGGTTATGAATGAATGAAAACTTTAATTTTGCGTCGCTTGTTTACCAAAATTATGTTTTGCTCTCATAACAGGAAACAGGATTGAACTGTTGTAACGCCTGCGAATTTCTGAAAAAGTGCTAATTACTTTTACAGAAATTCAGCAGGCGTATGTTTATTATGGTTGGAATCTTGCTTAGATTAGGATATACTCATCTTGAAGCGATCAAATTTGCTAAAAACAGAGAATTTTTTCTTTCTCACCTAACTCGCGAAATACATTTAGACGGGCACCGGATACCCATCCCACAAGAGCTTTAGTATGTAACCTTGTACTTCATTTATCTGCAAATTACTCTAATTCAATGGTATGGAATGTAATGGTGTTAATACCGTTGACCAATTGATAATAGGACTTACGCAACTGGCATATTTTTTGGCGTAGGGTGCGTGAGATATGAAAATATTTGAACGTAGCAATAAGACTTATAACGTCACGCACCAACCACCAATTGTGACAATTGCGTAAGTCCTGGATAAGATAAAAGTTATTCAATCTGAACTACTGACTTAATATTACCGAAAACACGACCAAAGCCCCAGTTTGATCGCGATTTTTGGGTTTAAAACCCCGTGATTATAGGACGGCTTTACTAGGATGTAGTAAAATGCAAGGCAGCCAAATGGTATGGTTGTTCGCGTAGCGCACCGTTGCATTCTGTGGAGCTAACATAAAACCTGATAGGCATAAGTCTAAAGGGCAGTTGCGAAAACCTGCGGGGCTTCCGCCGTGAGCGTCAGCCGAACGGGCAAGGAACCGCAAACCTAAGCCGTGAGTCTTAGGAATCCCCACGCCTAAAGGAGTTGGGAGGATGTCAATTCAGGCTTTTGGGTTAGTTTAAATGGTTGGTAAATTTATACATTGTTGTCGTAGTAGTTATTTGTTGATTTTAGTCAAGGTCCATGCTTAGCATATGCAGCAAGACCATCTGACAGTAAAGAGTGAGCTCAAACTTCTCAGCCAAGTACAAAAATGGTTTGAGCAATTTTGCTCCAAATATGTATATAAATTTGGTTGGTCAGAAATCCAGGTTTATCGACTCAATTTAGCATTAGCAGAAGGCTTTACCAATGCTGTTCGCCATGCCCATCACTCATTACCTCCAGAAACTACCATTGATATTGAGGTGAGTTTGTGGCTAGATCGCTTGGAAATGAGAATTTGGGATCGAGGAAAACCTTTTAATCCAGATGCGATCGTCGAACCAAAGCCTGGTACTTTACAAGCAGGAGGATACGGTTGGTTTCTCCTACGTCGTTTGTCCGATAAAGTTGAATATGAACGTGCTGATGATAATCGTAATTGTTTGCTAATTGTCAAGTATCTTAGTTCATAAATTACATGGTTGGGGCATCATCCATTGGGTTAGGTGATTTAAGTCGGGCTACGCCTGCAATCACTGCTTGAGCCTATTGCTCCACCACATTAATTTTGCCCGGTTAAAGGATTGGGAGCGCCTCGCTCCCTATTGCTAGGCAGGGAGCGAGACGCTCCCACTACAATTATTTGAACTATTAGAACTAATGCAATGAAGTACCAGTGTTCTGTTCCATAAAATATAATGGTAACAATAATAACCTGTAGCACAGGCATCCTTGCCTGTGCCACAATAAGGAATTTATCATAGTTGTCAATGGAACGGCACATACTCGACAACTTCCTGGAATTTAATTCAATATTTCCACAAGCATAAGTAAATATTTGGATATGGGTGAAAAGTCAAGTTATAAAGATAACCATATATTCGTGTTTATAGAAATTTTTGCCTGTGAAGGTGGAATTCAATCTTATGTAAAAGATATATTTCGAGCGTACTCTACATTAAAAACAGATATTAGGGGTGAAGTTTTTTTGTTACGGGATACCCCAAATCATGACAATCCTTATGCATCAGAACGTTTAAATTTTTATTACTTTAAATCCCTATTGCCACAATTAGAAAGAATCACAATGGCAATGGCTTTATTGATACGTATGCTCCGCCAAAGACCCAATCACGTTTTTTGCGGTCATGTCAAGCTGGCACCTATGGTGGCGATGATATGCCAACCATTGAAAATTCCTTATACCGTGATTACCTATGGTAAAGAGGTATGGGAACCGTTAACCCAAGCAACAAAAAGTAGTTTACAAAATGCAGTGGGGATTTGGACTATTAGTCGTTACACTCGTAAAGTTGCCTGTGCTGTTAACCAATTAGATGGGGCTAAGTTCCAAATATTACCACCTGCTATTAATGGCGATCGCTTGACTCCAGGAGATAAATCCCCAGCCTTGTTAGGGCGTTATGATTTGGCTGGAAAAAAGGTGTTGATGACCGTTGCCAGGCTGTGGTCTGGTGATATTTATAAGGGTGTAGATGTGACTATTCGGGCATTGGCAAAAATTGCCTCAGTATTTCCACAGGTTAAGTATGTAGTTATTGGTCGTGGTGATGACCAACCAAGGTTGGCAAAACTGGCCGAAGATTTAGGAGTTAGCGATCGCGTAGTGTTTGCTGGTTTTGTACCTAACTCAGAACTGATTGACCATTATCGCCTTGCAGATGCCTATGTGATGCCTTCCCAAGAAGGTTTTGGCATTGTTTATCTCGAAGCAATGGCCTGTGGTATACCTGTGTTATCTGGCGACGATGATGGTTCTGCTGACCCATTGCAAGATGGTAAATTGGGATGGCAAGTACCCCATCGGGATGAAAATGCAGTGGCAAATGCTTGTATCGAAATGCTGACGGGTCAAGATAAACGTTGTGATGGTAAATGGCTTAGGGAACAAGCGATCGCCCAATTTGGCATGGATGGATTTAATATGCGCCTGGGTGAGGCTATTTTGGCAGTTAACGCTCAAACGTAAACTCTGCCATCAGGCATAATAGCTCCAGATAAATTTGCTCCGATTAATTTCACCATCAAGCGATTACCAGAACGAATGCGAGCGCCTGTTAAATCAGCACCCCGTAAGTCAGCACCACTAAAATCGGCTCCAATTAAATTCGCAGAGCGTAAATTAGCTTCTCTCAAGTCTGCTAATAGTAGATTCGTTCTGAATAAAGTTGCTTCCGATAAATTAGCTCCTCTGAGGATAGCTTTGTGCATAAAAGCATCGCTGAGGTCCGCAGCAAAAAAGTTGGCATAACTCAAATTTCTGCTAGACAAGTCCTTATTACTCAAATTTGCCCGACTAAAGTCTTTACCACTCAAATCTTTGTATGGTTTTGATTTTTGTTTGGGGGAATATGATTGAGAGTTTTGGCTAGGAGAATATGATTGAGATTTGCGGTTGGGGGAATAGGATTGAGACTTTTGCCCAGGGGAATGTGTTCTTGCTCCTTGGCCATGGGAATAAGAGTGCTGCTTGTACTTGGATTTATAAGAACGCAACTTCTCACGCGCCTCATTAATATCCTGTAATTTCTGTTGTGCCTTCTTTTGTAACCGAAGATTTTCTTGGGGAATGCGATCGGGATGCCACACAAACACCAAATCTTTGTAAGCCTGGTTGACTTCCTCTAAAGTCGCTCCAGGCCTCAATTCTAGGATGTGATAATACCGCTCCAACTCTCTCATAAGTCATTTTGCTGGAAGGTTAACTTTATTTTGCCATTCCTTGGGCTAAAGTATAGTGATTAAAGTATAGTGATTTTTGAGATGTATTTCCCTAAAATCATTGTTTCCTAATAATTTGTAAATTTATATTCAATTTATATTTACATATTTATAAAAAATATAATTATCTATCACTTTTTTGCTATTTTTTCAACTATTTGTAATTAAAATTCATGAAACCACATTTAGGTTTCAATTTACAATTATTGATAATTCAAATTTAATTTACTCTTTCTTGGTTCAAAACATCTAGGTTACTAATTGAGACAAAAGTTGAGCAATTTATAGTGCTGGGACTAATAATTAGATTATATATTTTTCTTTTGAGAAAACATTATTTGTTTGAAGTCCTAAAGTATTCATCAGTTGCAATTAACTTGTTTAATTACTAATCAAACGCTGTTGTATAGCTCTCCAATAAGCCATCACCGGAATTTGATAAATTTCCAAAACTAACCAAAATATAATCACAAAATGGGAGAAAAAAGTTAATCCCGTCCAAATATAGGGTATCCAGGTCAGGGGAACATCTACTTGAAGGGGGAAATGAAAAGCTATGCCGCCAATTAGAGCAGTTGGCATGAAAATAAAGGCTAATGCAGCCATGACATAGCCCCAGCCTAATTTGACTCCTTCCAATTGCGCTTCAGTCCAATGAAAACCGTTCCAACGCCAAACTAAAGGTGGTTGCCTAGAAGGCATTTTGATTTGTTGCTGTTCTATATCCGTAGTGAAAATTTGTTGACAAAAGTCACATGACATGGCCTCCATTAACGTCATGTGATTAATTTTTCCGACACGACATAAAGGACAGGGATATTCATCTCTATCGTTGAAAGATGATTTTAAAAAGTTGGACTTAGGCATCGTTAAAAGAATGTAGAATTTAGAATTTAGAATTTAGAATTTAGAATTGCAACGGAGATTTTACCCCAACGCAAAACGTGCTGCTTGTAGAAGCAGGGGAATTTAACCCCCAAAGTTGGTTAAAATTCTGGGGTGAAATTAGGGATTTGGTTTTAGAGGTGGGAAGTTTGGGTGGGAGAATTTGCATGGGAGCATGGGGGAAGCAGTTAGGTCATTTGGCTGTAGAAGGCTGATATTATCACTTGTAGTCCTATTCACACAATAAACTTGATTGCCAAAATTGTACTGAGTCTACCTGTTTTTTTAAGTGTTCTAGGGGTCTTGAC
>JAAUYD010172856.1_pt1 | contig 14548 bp, 12 predicted proteins | sample 7278101 | NCBI WGS metagenome assembly JAAUYD01 (sample SAMN14350128, study PRJNA611818) | marine sediment metagenome | isolation source: surface marine sediment (0.6m) | place: French Polynesia: Moorea | collected 2018-08
CAAAACACCCAAGCTGCGATAATCCCGCCGAAAATGTACAGCCCCAGGTACCGCAAACGGCCCAATCCCATCTCCAGCATGCAGCCGACAATCCATAAAAAAATCATGTTGCCAAACAAATGACCGGCGCTGCCGTGCAGAAACATATAGGTAAATGCCGTCAAAATCGATTTGTATGCTGGACGAAAGCCGTATTGACGGGAAATTATCTGGGACCGTTTGTGTTCATATTCAGATTTTAGATATTTCCATTCGGCATATTGGGGGTCCGAGGATACTATAATTTCATCATTGTTTAGCCTTTTGAGAAAATCGGAATCCCGTTCCATTTCAAAATAATATCCAGCAAGCGTATCATCATCGAGCTGTTGGATTTCCAAAATATCCGCCGCCCCTGGATCGTTGCCTTCGCGGTATGCAACGTAGCGTGGTATTTCAATGTCCGCCAGACCCGATTCAAAATAATAATGGAACACTTCGGATTGTAATTCGGATTCATCTGCCTGAACGATAAAAAATACCAGACAATTAAGCAAGATGAGCCCAAGGGTAACAAAAGGTGGATTGCGCCAACTGATTTTGCCGATAAGTGGGATGATGAACATGAATATATATCGGAAAGGCGCTAGCGGAACTTAAGACATTTCGGCTGGAAAGTTTAGCTAAAAGAATTCAAAACGGTGACATTTCAGATCTCACAATTTAGTATAAAAATGGCTTTACTTTTTGGACATTTTTATGTCTGGGTGTGAATCTACCTTTCATCAATCGGCGCATAACCGGTTTCATTTGGCCCCGTGTAAATTTGGCGAGGTCGATTGAGTTTCCAATTGGGATCATCGATGCTCTCCTTCCACTGGGCGATCCATCCCGGAAGCCTGCCGATGGCAAACATGACAGTGAACATCTTGGTGGGTATCCCAATGGCTCGCAGGACAATCCCGCTGTAAAAATCGACGTTGGGATACAAATGATGATCGATGAAATAATCATCGTTTAAAGCAATCTGCTCCAGTTCGACGGCAATATCCAGCAGCGGGTCTGAAAGATTCAATTTTTCCAACAGGGTGTCGCACATCTTTTTCATGATTTTCATTCTGGGATCAAAGGTTTTGTACACCCGGTGGCCAAAACCCATCAACCTGAAAGGATCATTTTTGTCTTTGGCCCGTTCAATGACCTGTTTCATATTTTTATTTTCCGCAATTTGGCTCAGCATTTCAATGACGGCCTGATTGGCCCCGCCATGCAACGGGCCCCAAAGAGCGGCAATACCGGCAGAAATCGCGGCATAGAGATTCACCCGGGCACTTCCAACTACCCGAACCGCAGTTGTCGAACAATTCTGCTCATGGTCGGCATGCAAAATTAAAAACACATCCAGTGCCTTGACCACATCCGGATCAATCCTGTAAGGCCGGACCGGCGTGTCGAACATCATGTTTAAGAAATTGGCACAATACGTCAGATCGGGCCGCGGATAGACAACTTTGTGGCCTCTCGAAATTTTATAAGACATGGCGGCCAGGGTTCGGACTTTGGAAAGCAACCGCGTGACGGTCATGTTAATCTCTTCTTCCAGGTTGTCCAGCGCTGGATAAAAACTGCGCAATGCATTGACCATGGAAGAAAGAATTCCCATGGGGTGGGAAGAGCGCGGATAGTTCTCGTAAAAAGCACGCATGTCTTCATGGACTAGAGAATTGTCGTTGAGCAAAATGGAAAATTCGGTTAATTCCTTGGGCTTGGGCAACCTCCCGTTAATGAGAAGATAGGCGGTCTCTGTAAACGTCGATTTCTCAGCCAGCTGCTCCACCGGAATCCCGCGATATCGCAATACGCCTTTTTCTCCATCCATAAACGTTATAGAACTGGTACAGCTGCCGGTGTTGGCAAAGCCGGAATCTAATGTTATCAATCCGGTGTCTCGCCTGAGTTTTGAAATATCGATGGCTTTTTCTCCTTCAGTGCCCTCGATTATTGGGAATTGATATTCTTTTCCGCCGTAGATCAGTTTGACAGATTCGGACATGATGTTTCCTTTCAGTTTTCTTGGTTGCATTAAGTATCCGCAGTTTCTATATCAATAACCAATGAAGGTCAAGTAGGCCGTTGTTGGGTTTCGCATTCGACAATAACATCGGCAGCAGGTAGGTTGAATTGAGTGCAATGAAACCCAACAAAGCCAGGTTCAGGCTCAACCCAACCGACAAGATCCAAATTGACTCAGATTAAAAACCAGCTCCAACTTTTAAGATCTGACGTCACACCAAATCCGGGGAGAAACAGTTTCCGTCCTGGATTTGAGAGCGCTGTGAGCCTAAGATAACCGCAGAGTGCCGTTTACTTAATGATTACTTTATGATAGATGGCTATCAATTAAAAAGCGCAATTCAGATGTGAATACGGAGGTTGCCATGTCTTTCAAAGAAAATTTATTAAAAAAAGTTAAGATCGATCAACTTGCCCGAAAGGTTTTACGAACCATCGGAACGGCGGAAAGCGGCCTCAAAATCGACAAAGACGCCATGCGAAATCTCCTGGAGATGGGTCCCTACCAGCATCGCCAGGAGCGGGACCTTGATTTGTATATTGAGCAATCCGATGAAGGACAAAACATCATCCTGGTGCTTGACAATGAACTGCCAATGTATCAAACCACCGTCGAAGACGTGGTGATTCGCAAAAGTCCCTATACCAAGGAAATGCTAAATATCAGAAATATAATAAAAATCTTAAAAGACTCGGACGTAAAGCTTAGCCGCAAGGAAGCATCGGTCAAAAGGGTCCAAAAAAAGAGTATTGATCTTTTGGACTTAACCTATCAAGAATCAGACATCGCATCCTTGGCAGAAGAAGGAGCACTCGCCCTGGAAAATGGTTATGCTGAGGGGATATTGGAAAACCTAGCCCTGTTCTCAGAGCTGCTGGATTATAAGTCCCCACCGCGAGCGTTTAGGATACCTCACTATGAAATTTTTGGTGCGGTGAACAAGAAGGACGGCGGTGAAATAATCTTCGGACCAACGGTGGCATTGAGCCGGATGGACAATTCTCTAAGGATGATTAAAAAGCAAATCAGCCATCTGGACAAACCAAAAATAGAACTGTTTCAGCAGCTTATTCAGGGAAAAGAACCGGCTGATGCCGAGGGCGCAGCCGTCTTCCGATACCTTAAGGAAGAGGTTCTGAACCCAGAACCTTTTAGAGTTGATAAACAATAGGCTTTTCATATGAATCAATTTCGATGCCGACGATGTCCCCGGTTTTAAATCTGAGTTTTTTGAACTTTTTCACCGCTTTTTCGTGCTTGTCCATTTTCCAATAGACTGACCACATGGGATTGCGAATCGTATCGATCCCGTAAGCGTCATGCCCACAAAGATTTAACCTGAATTTATCTTTGGCGATAAGGGTGTCGGTTTCGGATAAAAAATAGTCGATTTTATACAGGTTATCATGGAGTGCTCTGGAAAAATTTTCCTGCATTTCCGGAAAATCATCCAAATAATGATTGGCAATCTGGTATAATTCTTCCGGTTCCTGAATCGAAAGGCCCAAAACACAAAAACGCGGATATTTAAGGGCAAATTGTTCAAGACTAGATTGATAATCGAAAATAATATCAAAAAGATCTTTCATGGTTGCGCTGGGATCTCCGCCGCCGAGAACAAAATCTTCACACCTGGCAATTATTTTTAAATAAAATTCTTTGTTGTCCATCACGTAAAGCGGGCGTTCCCTGTAATTGTGGTTCCTTCTGACCCTGCGCACCCCATCTAAATGAACGGATTTTTCGCTTTGTTCTAATTCAACGATCTCAATGTGAGAAATATCCTTTGCCTGAACAACGTGGATCTCACCGTCCTCTGACACCACATATTCAATTTCACAGCGGTAGCCCAGATGCTTTTGTATTTCTTCGGACAGTTGTAGTAGCCCCAAATCATGCGGTGTTCTGGTAATAAAAGGCTCCTGTTGAACTTTATGACTTCGGTCGCGGCAATACCCGAATTCCCAGTGATTTCCGAGCATCTTCGCCATGACGCTCGTTCCGCTGATGTAGGGCATAACAATCAGCCCCATATTTTCCAGATCAATCTCAGGGGCATTGCTGAATTTTTGCTGCCTGCGAATCGACAGTTTTTTAGCATTACCCGCTAGATTAATAATTTTTTTTCTGGCATACTGAATACCACCCAAATCGGCATAGGTTTCGAGGGAATCAAATGTCCCACCTTTGAAATAAGCCTCTTTAAGGTGCGCACTGCGGGCAATGACCTTAAAGCTTTCCCGATGGTGGTCCAGAAACGCTTCCAGGGCTTTAAAATTCTTTTTTTTAAAATCAACAGCCGAGACGTAGATAAATTCGGGGACATTGAATCCGCCACTTTCGAGGCGTTTTAATAAAGCGGCTTTTTCGGGTATGACCGTTTCCATAAATCCTCAATAATCAATCGTCAATCTTCATTTCCAGCTTTACCGGGTTGGGACACAGACTCTATAAGTATTTGTGAATATAAATACTTTTTTATTAGTGTCAAACCTTGGCCGATCCGCAATGGAGTAAGATTAGATTATAAAATAACCTTGACCATAGCGGGTGTTAATCGTAATAAAAAAGAATTTTAATTTATTTATTACAGATAGTGGGGATACGCTAGTTGATCAATTTGCACTAAATCCTGATGAAGCAAACAAGAAACTGCTAATGAAGAATCGGTCAAGTGGTCTTCAATACCGATAGATACGAAAAACAGAGGTAAAAAATTCTTTTTAAAAACATCATTTCATACATCGAATGGTTACATGGCTATGATGCCGCGAGATTGAAAAAGGATTTTCTGGCGGGCCTGACAGTGGCGCTTGTCCTTATTCCCCAGTCCATGGCCTACGCCGAGCTGGCCGGTCTGCCGCCATATTACGGGCTTTATGCCTCCTTTCTACCGCCGATGATCGCGGCGTTGTTTGGCTCCAGCCGCCAGCTGGCCACCGGGCCGGTGGCGGTCGTATCATTGCTAACCGCAACGACTCTCGAACCTCTAGCGACAGCCGGGAGCCAGCAATATATTGCTTATGCCATTTTGCTGGCTTTGCTTGTCGGTTTTTTCCAGTTGGCCCTTGGCGTACTAAAATTAGGATTGGTCGTCAATTTTATATCCCATCCGGTGGTCAACGGTTTTACCAATGCAGCCGCCCTTATTATCGCGACATCCCAGCTACCCAAGCTATTCGGCGTCCACATCGACAAAGCACCGCACCACTACCAAATGATATACGCCGTGATCGTGGCCGCTGGCAACTTCGTTCACTGGCCTACACTATTCATGGGCGTCCTGGCGTTTGCCATAATGTACGGTCTAAAGTGGGTGTCTCCAAAACTGCCGAACGTTCTCGTGGCCGTCGTCACAACCACGATTCTTTCTTGGATCCTCGGTTTTGAGCGCAATATTATGGTGGACATTTCGTCCATCAAATCGATAAAGGTCCAGCATAGAATTGAGGAATTCAACCAGGCCTTGGAACCGGTAGCAAACCTGAGTGAGAACCGGACCCAACTGATCCGGCGTCTCAATGCCTCCAAAAATCCAATAAACAAACTCGCTGAACTCGAAATCAGGCAAGCTGCGGAACGTATCTCTCTGCAAATGGAGCAACTAAAAACCAGGGCCGGCAATTACAGGGCACAGATACGTCGTGTTTTGCTTGAAGGGGTCATGGGAAATGACGGCATACTGTCATTTTATCCCCTCAACGAATTTGCTGATCGCCAGCGCGTGGACGGCCGCGTCTGGCGGATTAAGGTCGGAAGCACCCCCCTGCAAATGGATCGTTTAACGCTGATTGGGGGCGGCGAGGTGGTCGGTGACATCCCCCGCGGACTGCCCTCATTTTCGCTGCCCCAGCTTGATTATCATGTCATTTTGTATCTTTTACCTTTTGCGGTTATCATTTCACTGTTAGGGTTTACTGAAGCCATATCCGTGGCCAAGGCGATGGCCGCCAAGACCGGCCAGAGGCTCGATCCCAATCGGGAGCTCATCGGCCAAGGCTTGGCCAACATCTGCGGGGCCGTCGCAAAAAGTTACCCGATTTCCGGTTCTTTTTCCAGGTCGGCCGTCAACCTCCAATCCGGAGCTGTCTCCGGACTATCCAGCGTCTTTACCAGTCTGACAGTGATGGCGGCGCTATTGGTTCTGACACCGCTTTTTTATCATTTGCCCCAATCGGTATTGGCTGCCATTATTATGATGGCAGTGGTAGGGCTGATAAATATCAGAGGTTTTGTGCACGCCTGGCAGGCTCAATGGTACGATGGTGCCATTTCAATTATTGCCTTTATCAGTACCCTGGTTTTCGCACCGCACCTGGATCGTGGCATTATGATCGGGGTAGGTCTATCCATTCTGGTCTTCCTTTATAAAAGCATGCGTCCCAAAGTGGTTGATTTGTCTTTAGACGTCGATCGCACCCTGCACGATGCGGTAGCCAGCGGTTTGCAGGAATGCCGCTATATCGGTGTGGTTCGATTCGACGGGCCCCTATTTTTCGCCAATGCCAGTTATCTGGAAGATCAGATCAGAAATCGTCGGCGGTCGAAAAAAGATCTCAAACACATTATTATCTCAGCTGGAAGTATCAATGATATTGACTCATCCGGCGAAGAGGCATTATCTTTGACTGTAGACCGCGTCAGAAGTGCCGGAATTGATATTTCACTGAGTGGTGTCAACCGGTCCGTTATGAAAGTGCTCAAACGGACCCATTTAATTGTAAAGATCGGCGAAGATCACACATATCCCACAATTGAAGACGCTATCAATGCGGTGCATGAGATCACTCACGAGGGTGGACAAGAAAAGGATTGTCCTTTGACAACAGTCTGTCGCATTGCTCGATCATCGACCACCAGCAGAGCTGTGGGTATGAGAATGACCCCTTAAAGGAGCCGGACTCATCTTACAGGTGGACGATGATTTTCAAAAAAGGGGAGAATTAAATGCCCATCATTACCATATTCAGCGGTAGCTTCTGCGAGGAAGGCCCCGTGGTCCGGGAGGTCGTTTCCCGCACAGGATACAGACATATTATTGATGACGAAATTGTTGCCGAGGCAAGCCGGCGCTCTGGCTTGGCCAAAAATAAAATTAAGCGGTCGTTTACACCCGGAACTTCTGTGTTCAACAATTTCACCCATGAAAAGGAACGCTCCCTTGCATACATAAAATTAGTCGTCGCCGAAATGATAGCCGCTGACAATGTCCTGATTACATGTTTTTCCGGGCAACTTATCCCTAAGACCATCAGCCATATTCTGCGGGTATGTTTAATCGCGCCCATTAAATTCAGGATTGCTGCCGCCTCCCGGCAACAGGGTTTGTCGGAAAAGGAGGCTGCCAAACTTGTGCTCAAACGCGAAGAGGATTGCACCCATTGGATCGATTCTTTATTTAATACTGCCGATCCCTGGGATCCCGCTCTTTACGATATCGTCCTTCCAATTGATAGGATGACGCCCGAAGATGCGGCGGGTCTGATTGCAGATTATGCCGGCAAGGATGTTGTCAAACCAACCGTAGCTTCGAAACAAGCCCTGGAGGATTATCGGCTTGCAGCTCAAACCGAAGTAGCCTTAATAGGTGAGGGACATATGGTGGATGTCAGTGCGACCAACGGCGAAGTGACTTTGACCATCAACAAACACGTCCTCAGACTCAATCGGCTTCGCCAGGAACTGAAGTCCATCGCTGAACCGATTGCCGGGGTCAAATCGGTGGAAACGAAAATCGGCAAGGATTTTCATAAAACCGATATCTATCGCAAGCACGATTTTAAAATGCCGTCAAAGGTGCTGTTGGTCGACGACGAACGAGAATTTGTTCAAACCTTGTCTGAAAGGCTGATAATGAGGGACATGGGCTCGGCCGTCGCCTATGATGGCGAATCGGCGTTGGAGCTGATCAAAGAAGATGAACCCGAAGTCATCATTGTCGATCTTAAAATGCCCGGTGTTGATGGTATAGAAGTATTGCGGAAAGTAAAGAAAGACCACCCGCAGATCGAAGTCATCATTCTCACCGGGCACGGTCACGACGAAGACCGCCAGCTATGTATGGAGCTGGGTGCGTTTGCCTATTTGCAAAAACCCTTGGACATTAATGTGCTCAGCGAAACAATCCAAAAAGCCAATGAAAAGATTCGGCAAAAAAAGGACATGGCGGATTGAAGATGTTAAATAAATTGAAGCCGGCTTTTCTGGATCACAAGGACGTCACTTCCGGGCCTTACAAACATCATTTTGACTTTCTGAGGATTTGGAAGCGGGCAATTATCGTCACGGCGACAGTCGCGCTCGTACCCCTAATCGTTTGGGCCCTATCCGGATACCGGCTTACCATGGGAACCATTGAGTCGGAACTTGCCCTGCGCACTTCTCAACTGGTTTCTAATTCCTGGCGTTCGGTTTCCCTGTTTCTTACCGAGCGCAGATCGGTGTTGGATTTTATTGCCCATGACCACACTCTGGAAACCTTGAAGGATCCGGTCCGTCTTGCCGGAATTTTGGAAAACCTGAACAAACGCTTTGGGGGTTTCATCGATTTGGGCGTCATCGACAACAGCGGAAAACGGATATCACATGCCGGCTCGCATCAAATGAATGGCTCTGATTACAATCAGCAGCACTGGTTTCGTGAGGTTTTGGATCGCGGTGTCTATATCAGTGATTTGGTCACTGGAACACATCAGGAGCCCCATGTGGATTTTGCGGTCAAACGCGATTTGGCGGATGGCTCCTTTTTTGTGCTGCATGCGGCCATTCAGCCGGAAGAGCTTGCCGAATCCATCGCTCAAATTGATGTGGGTGCCAAAGGAGATCTTTTTATTATCAATCGCGACGGCGTGCTGCAAACCCCCTCCCGGTATCATGGACAGGTCCTCAGCAAAATTTCGGTCAATGTCCCGGAGTATTCTCCCAAAGCGCAGGTTTATGAAACCAGCAATGCTAAAAATGACCGTATTGTCATCGGCCATGCCCATATTCCGGACACCCCTTATATTCTGATGATCATCCAGGAACAAAGCGAAAACGTCCAGCCCTGGTATAAAACGACCTGGGCGTTTACGGCAATTTTGGCGGCCAGCATCATCATGATCCTGCTGGTCACGCTATGGGTCGCCACACATTTGGTCAACCAGATCCATGTCGCAGACCAAGAAAGGGTCGACACACTGCACCAGGTGGAATACGCCAATAAGATGGTTTCCCTCGGACGTTTGGCATCCGGGGTTGCCCACGAAATCAACAACCCCTTGGCGATCATTAATGAAAAGGCCGGCCACATCAAAGACATATTTACCTTGACCGAGACCTACGCCAAGGATCCCAAACTCATCGGCCTGGTGGATTCGGTGATATCTACCGTGCAACGCTGCGCGAAGGTTACCAGAGGTCTTTTGAATTTCGCTCGCCATCTAAATTTGAGCATCCAAACCATCGATTTAAAGGAAATCATTGATGAGGTTAGAGGCGTTTTAGCAAAAGATGCAGAATACAGATCGGTAACCGTCAAAGTGCGGGTAGCGGAAAATATCCCACTGTTTGAGGGTGACCGCGGTAAGCTCGAGCAAGTATTTTTTAATTTATGCAACAACGCGATCGGTGCCATGAAGGATGGCGGTCAACTTGAAATTACGGCTGCTCGCATAAATGAAAATGCCATTTCAATTTCAATTGCCGATAACGGTCCCGGTATCCCGAAGTCTGATATGGAGCACATATTTGATCCGTTTTTTTATTCCAAAGCCAGGCATGACGGAACCGGTGTGGGCTTGGCCGTCACCTATGCTCTCGTTCAAGAAATCGGTGGTACCATCAGTGTTGAAAGCCAGGTGGGCAAAGGGACCAGTTTCAATATCAAAGTGCCATTGGATGCGAGTGCAAATCACCCAAACGATTCTTCGCCACGCGCGAACATAGAGGTTTAAATGGACGATAAGGTAAATCAGATCGGGGAAACCGGTCTTCAATTTTTTGGTAAAATGACGGCTTCTACCTCCCATGAAATTAAAAATGCACTAGCGATAATCAATGAAAATGCGGGATTGTTGGAAGATCTGACCTTAATGGCCAGCCAGGGAAAACCGCTTGATCCAGCCCGGCTGAAAAAAATGGCCACGGTTGTAAAAAAGCAGATTGAAAGGGCGGACGGAATCATTAAAAACATGAACCGCTTCGCCCACAGTATTGACGAAACGGTCAGCGAGGTTGACCTAAATTCTATGATCGAACTGTTCATGAATCTGACAGCAAGGTTTGCCGCAATGCGAGGGATTACAGTGACTCAGCATCTGCCGGCAAAACCGCTGGCGATCACGACAGCACAGTTTTACCTGATGAACCTTCTGTGGCTATGCCTTGAATTCGCTATGTCCGCTAGTGGAGATGAGAAACAGGTTGAGCTCGTTTTCGAAGAAAAAGGAAACAGTGTTCTCATCCGGTTCCGTAAGCTGACGGGCTTTAGCAAGGCGCTATCAGTCACTTTCCCGTCTCATCGTGAACTGGATCTGGCCACGGTGTTGAACGCCGTTCTGACGGCAGACTCTGATCGCGAAGAGGTTGTTTTGCAGCTTTCTAAAAAAAAAACGAAACGTCTCACAAAACCGCAAGGCCAGACAGTTAGATCGCATCCAAACAACCGAATTAGGTAAAACGCCTCATTAACTGCGTATCGGCTGAACAATGTTTATAGCCCGACTCGGGCGGAATTAATTGGAGTAATTATATGTCCGCAAAGGTTCTGCTTGTTGACGACGAAAAGGATTTTCTAGATATCATGGCTGAGCGCATGACGGCTCAGGGCATGGACGTTTCCACTGCAACTTCAGCTGAAGATGCCCTCGAGATGGTTTCAAAAGAGTCCTATGATGCTGTCATCATGGATTTTGTAATGCCGGAAATGGACGGTTTTAAGGCCTTAAAATTATTAAGAGAATCATGTCCGGAGGTATCAATCATCCTTCATTCCGCTGGCGTGCCGGAGCATAGGTGCATGGAGGCCATTAAACTCGGCGCCATGGCGGTCGTTGAGAAACCTGCTGATCTAAAACTGCTTACCCAAGAAATAGAAAAAGCAAAAGCATCGAAAATAAAAACGTCGAAATGAAAAACAACCCATTGTTTTGAGCCGGCATTTTATTTCTCATCATCATCCAAATGCATCAACGATTTGAGAATGCCCATAGGACTCGAACCCATACTCAACATTTCGATTTCTTCCATTCGTTTTTTGTCGTTTTCGAATTTTTTCCTCAGTCTTGCCTCGTAAGCTTTTTTCAGTACTTCCATAAGGTTTTCAAAGTCATAAGGCTTTTCCAGGTAAGAGTAAGCCCCAAGCTTGGTCGCCTCTACCGCTGAATCGATTGCACCATGCCCGGTTAGCATGATTACCTCTAGGAATTTGTGCTTTTTCTTCAAAAGCCGAAGAAGTTCCATTCCATCCATACCTGGCATTTTCAGATCGATTATCGCCACGTCAAATTTGCCTTTTTTGGCAATCTTGGCGGCAAGATTCCCATCGCTGGCAGTGGTGACATCAAAATCCCTCATCCCAAGCCTTTCTGCAATGGAATTTAGAAAATCTTCTTCATCGTCAACGATGAGAAGCTTAATTTGTTTCTGTTCCTCTGACATAGAAATACCTCCTGCAATAAATATTGTCCCGATACCTAAATTGTTATGCTATGAATATAATTGCGAATATTAAATGTCAAATGAATTTCAATAAAACTAGGTTTTTTGGAAGATCAGATCACCATTTTCTACAGGCCTTTGCAATCCCCCAGAGAGGTTTCGTCCCAAATGCTTCCTTCCCCACCAATAAGCTCTCTTAAAATGTTTGACAAGTAAAACCGTGTATGTTAACTGGCATTCCTTGTGCAAAAATTTAAAATTGAAAGTAAAAGGAGGAGGTGTATGGGTAAATATTTCAGGTCTCCGTGGCTTGAGGTGATCGTAATGGTGGCCGTGCTTGCCATTTCTTATATAGCGCTGGCCCTGATCACCGGAAGTGCGGAGACAGAACCTGGCGCCATGTCCGGCGGAGCCATATGGGGATGGCTTTTTGGTTTCTTTTTTCTCAGCTTCGCCATCGCCATGGTTGCCGTCATCGGCGGCATCGGGGGCGGTGTTTTGTTCACACCTGTCATGTTGGCATTCACACCCGTGGACAGCCTCATTGTCCGGGCAACCGGTTTGATCGTGGCCATGTTCAGCGGTTTGGTGTCCACAGGCCCGTTTATGAAAGGGGGATTGGCCAACCTCAAAGTCTGTATCTTCTGTGCGGCTGCTTACGGTGTGGGGGCATTTGGCGGCGCCCAAGGGGCAATTCTTGTAGCCCAACACCTGGGAGAAACCGGGGAAGGCATCATCCGTCTGGCCTTAGGTGGCATTCTCTGCTCGCTGGCCGTATATTTTCTGGTCGGCGGCAAAAAAATCGAGTGGCCCGAAGTCAAGAAAGTGGACGGGTTTACCAAGCGACTGAAGCTTTCACAGCCTTATTTCGAAGTATCCCTGAACAAAATCATCGATTATCCGTTGACCAGAGCCGGTTGGGTTCTCATTGCGATTGTCGGCATCGGTATGCTTTCCGGGTTTTTCGGTTTGGGTGCCGGCTGGGCCATCGTGCCAGCCCAAAACGTAATCATGGCGGTTCCCCTTAAAGTGGCCGCGGCCAACAGCGGGGTTCTCCTTGGAATGGGCGATTGTATCGCTGTGTGGCCCTATCTCCTCATGGGAGCCATCATCCCTGTTTTTGCGGCACCCTGGTTGGTGGGACAAGTCCTGGGTGGTTTGCTCGGCGCCCTGATTCTCATCCGGGTTAAGGCCGGTTTTGTAAGATTTCTGCTAATCGGATTTATGTTCTTTTCATGCTTTGGGTTGCTGACCAAAGGCCTCATCATGCTGGGTGTCATCGGCGGAGTACCTGTGTGGCTCAATGGTTTGGTATTTCTGGTAATCTTTGCAGGTGTTACCCGATCGATAATAAAATTCACGCGATCGGGATCCTAAAGGAGGTGAAGATATGAGTGCTGAAGAAGCTCCGAAAATGCCACGAGCAAATACTGTCTACGGTTCCATTGTGTATTGGATCACCATCATCTCTTGCCTTATCTGCATGGTCGGGCCGGTCATTTCCGTCGCGTTTCCGGAAAATAATGCCCTGAATCCCTATAAACTTTTTAACGCCATTTTTGAGGGTAAAAATGCCCAGCAAGTGTGGCAGGAAGTAGGCGGCGAATACCCAGGAGGTCATTTTTATCTCAAGAATCTCACCTATGGTGACGGCTTCACCCAGTTTGGCTTGGCTCTGGGTTGCAGCGTCGCCCTGTGGGCGCTTATAGCTACAGCTATTGCATATTCCAAGGACAGGATTTATCTTTATGCAGGACTGGCTTTGTGGGTGGCGGCTATGGTCGCCCTGTCGATGGTTGGCATTGTCGCGACACACTAATTTGTGCCCGTCCATAAACGTCCTTTATCAGTGACGGGCACCTTTTGGTGTTTCCAATCCAGAAATGAGCGGATTTTTGCCCAAGCTCAAGGAAATCAAGTGGTTGTGCAGAGGCGTAGTTTACTGCGCCGCACAAGCAAGCGCGCAGATTGACGCCGAGATTGGGCAAAAAGACCATTTGTGGATGGAAACTAATTGGCAGAACGTCATTGATGATATAATAACCTATTTCGAAAGCATTTTGTTGTTTGGGAAGGTATAGATATGGAACAACTAGTATGTGAATGTCCTTTAACCAGGGGTGAAAGAATCTTGGTGGCCGTTGACGGTTCTGCCTTTAGCGATACAGCGGTGGATCAAGCCATCAGCCTGGGGGGGATTTGCAACAGTGAAATCTTTGTGATCAGCGTCGTCGATCTCTACCCGGAACAAATGGAAGTTGCCCCGGCACTTGTTGAGAAAATGTCGAAAGAAGTCAGGCAACATCTCGACAGGGCCCAAAAAAAAGTGGATGAGTCCGATATCCCCTGCGAGACTATTGTTCATATGGGAGGCGCACCCCATCAGTTCATTATTCAAGAAGCCAAGGACAAAGAGATTGACCTCATCGTCATGGGAACCCATGGCCGGTCGGGAATCAAAAGGGTTCTTTTAGGCAGCGTGGCTCAGAACGTGATCGGGCACGCGCCATGCCCCGTGCTCGTTGTCCCGAATGTAGAATAACGATCATAAATGTTGCTCATAGATGTATTGGGACCGATGCTCGCAGCGCTGCGCCTTGAGGTAACACGGAAGTCTATAAAGAACCACTATTGATTTGATATAGTCATAAAAATAGCGGCACTTCTGATTAGCGACAGGAGATAAATAAGGATAGCACCGACCTACCATATACGATTGTCAGTCGGAAAAAGGTGCTGAAAATTCCCTCCAACTATCGCGTCTGAACGGTCCTTAAAAAACCTAATAATCTAAAATCGCATGCTACCTCAATAAAGTAGCAGTCCTGATTTCTTCGCCAACTCTTTCTTATAGAG
>JAAUYD010105778.1_pt1 | contig 14545 bp, 15 predicted proteins | sample 7278101 | NCBI WGS metagenome assembly JAAUYD01 (sample SAMN14350128, study PRJNA611818) | marine sediment metagenome | isolation source: surface marine sediment (0.6m) | place: French Polynesia: Moorea | collected 2018-08
CAGACCCCCAAGGCCTGGAAGGAAAACGGCGTCGTCAAGTACTATCGCAACGGTCAGGTGGTCATCGTCGATGCTGGCGATGTGGAGCGTTTGATCCATTCGGCGGCACCGTCTGAGTCCCAGGCGCCATCTGCGGGGCAGCCCGCCGCCGGGCCTCCAATGCCATCCGCCGGGGATTCGGCCCAACGACCGCCTCACGCCCCCATCACTACAGGCAGCGATGCCGGCTACCTGGGCCTGACATGGGGCCTGTCCCCATCGCAAATCGACGGGTTGGTTTTCGTCGAGACCGATCCGGCGTATGGCGGGGTAAAGCAGTATACCAAACAATCGCAACAGAAGCGATTCGGTCGAGCCCGGGTAGATAATATCTATTACGGTTTCTGGCAGGAAGGTCTTTATACCATCCTTGTAGAGGTCAGCAATTTTATGGATTTCATGGATCTCAAAGCGGAAGCCTTCAGGCGCTTTGGACCCAGCACGCCGCAATCAGAGCAGATGGAAATCTATCGCTGGCGAAGCGAGGGCGCCGACCGGCAGCTGGCATTCGACCATTCGGCCGACAGCGGCTACCTTTGGATGCGCTCTCAATCATTGCACCGGAAGGTCAAGGCACGCTACCCTGACTAAAATGATCCGGCAGCCCGCGATTCAGTCGACTTGAGGCGATTTGAGATACCGGAGGGTATCGACCGGACCGGAAATCAATCCCTGCTGAAGCATGATTTGCTCTGTTTGCTGCCAGGCGGCCCTGTCGATATGACCTATGGGAATATCGGGATCGGGCTGGACCATCTGACGGGTGATCGCCAGCTGGCGTCGAATGACCGATGGTGCGGTATCCCGGTCGTGGGCCGCCACCGTCCGGATCGCGGCGGTTTCGTTGGCCGGTGCCAGGGCTGCCTGCCACCCGCTTAACAGGCCGCGGACAAAGCGCGCCACCACCTGCGGATATCTATCGATCATGGTCTGGGATGTCACCACGCTGTTGGCCACGAAACGGATCCCGTGGTTGGCCGGAACCAAAAAGGCGGCCTGTTCCCCCGCCTCGGCGAGTTTGTCCGACAGGTAAATGCCCTGGGTGTTGCGGTACACGGGCCAGACCGGAACCTGGCTTCGCAGAAAGGGCGTGTAGTCGTAGCGCACACTGGCCAGATTGACCTGGGCGGCATCCATTCCGGCAAACTTGAGCAGGGCCCGCATGATGGTTTCGTCGTTGCCGCCGTAGGTGATGCCCACCGTGAGGCCAGCCAGATCCTGGATCCGTCTCAGCGAGAAATCATCCGCCCGGTAAATCCATTGGAGCGGATTGACCTGAAACAATTGAGCCAGAACCACGACCGTCGCCCCCTTGGAGAGCGCCCGGATCACCTGGTCGGCCGAGGCCACACCGAACTGGGCGTATCCCAGTTCCAATTCCCGGATGGCGTCGCGCTCCGGCCCTCCGGCCTTGACGGTGACCTGCAGACCCTGGTCGGCAAAGTGCCCCTGCTCCCGGGCGAACACATCGCCGGCCGTGCTGGCGTTGATCAACCATTTTAGCCGATATACCGTCTTTTCATTGGCACAGGCATCACCGCCGACGATACCGCTGGCGATGACGGCACTTAACAGCAGCACCCGGACGAAGCGGCGACAGATGGTACGGTACGCATGCATGGCGGCCTCCTTCAGGCCATGAGCATCAACCGGCGGCCCAGGCCTTTTTCATGGCGGCACCCAGTTGTTCCAGCACCCCCTGGTACAGGGACAAGGTCACACCGATGATGAACAGGGCGATCAGAATCTTGGCCAGATCGCTCTGGTACAGGGCGATGCGGATGCTGTAGCCGATGCCGGCATCGGCGGCGATAAACTCGGCCACAATGGTGCCGGCCATGGCCAGGGTGGCGCTGCCCGCCACGACGGTGGTCAGCTTGTGCAGATTTTCAAAGGCCCGGATCTTGACTTCGAGCTGCCAGCGCAGCCTCCCGGTTACCCGATAAAAATGTTCAACGTCGGACACCGGTTCACTCATGATGCCGATGACCGACAGCAGCAGGGGGAAATAACAGATCATGGCGGCGATGAACAGGCGGGTCAAAAAACCATCTCCCAACAGGATAAACAGAATGGGCGCGATGGCAACGATTGGATAGGCCTGCACATTGTAGGCCGCCACCTTGATGAACGAGCCGAACCAGGTCGCCCGGCGTCCGGCCACGCCCACAGCCAGTGCCATGACGATGGAGAGAATCTGGCCGATAACGGCTACGGTGAAGGTGTCGAACACATCACCGCTGTAGCGCGAGAATTGCGCCAGGCCGGTCTGCCAGACACTCCCGGGGCCCGGTATGACGTAGTCCGAGAGGTTCAGCACCAGTTTTATGCCGAAGAGCATGCCGACACCGACGAGATAGACGATGAGAAATTGAACCATCCGCCTAAGCAGCATTGATGATCTCCAGCATGGATCGCTCTTGATCGTTGGTATCGAAGGGTTCGTCGTTGCGGTGGTCCTGGCCGTTGATCTGGCGGGTCGGAGGCGATTTGCCGGCCCCGCGAAAGACGACGATCTGCTTGCAGAACCGTGACACCTCGACCACATTGTGGGAAATATAGAGAAACCCGCTCGACGGAAAGGTCGCTTTAATGGTGTAGAGAATCTTGTGGCGCGTGGGCTCGTCGACATTGGCAAGGCTCTCATCCATGATCAGGATGCCGAAGTCCTGAAGCAGGTAGCGCAACAGGTTGACGCGATTGCGTTGGCCCATGGATAGCTGGGAAAAACGCTTGGCCAGGATCTCGGACAACCCGAAATGGTGGATCAGCGACTCTCGCAGCGGCTGGCGTCCCTCAGGGGTGGTGCGTTTCAGGTGGCTGCCGACCGATGACCAGCCGGGCAGTCGTTCCAGGTTATGGGTGTACAGGCAAGGGGCTTCACCGTCGGTGACAACCCGGCCCGAGAAGCTGTCGATGTCGCCGGATATGATCTTGGCCAGGGTGGTTTTGCCGACGCCGGATGGTCCGAAAAGGGCATGAAAACCCGGCGTGGTGATCTCCACCTGCAAGCCCTCAAAAAGGGGTTTTTCTGCACCTGGATAGCGAAAAGAGATGTCATGGCAGGCAATCATGGTGGTGAGTCCATCTGCACATGGCCATCGTTTACAAGGTTTGAACGAGACGCCATTGTTTTCTTCAGAAGATCGCAAGGATACATATGCCAAAAGGCGTTTATATTCTGATCCGCACACCAGCAGTCATCCCAGTCACAACCGGGAGCAAATCCACCATCTCATCGATCGGATTGGTGCCCTTTTTGTTTGACACAAACATATCTGTTCAATATCATTTAGAAAAAAAAATTTCCAGAGATATCCTCGATGACATTCAGAACCCACAGCAGTAAGGATACACTGCGGAGGCGACCATGACCGAAGCGCGCGATACCGACATTATCCACACCTCGCGGGGCGGACGATTCACGCCGTCATTGAGGATATCTCAAACAGGCCGCCCGCACGGGGCCCCAACTGGCCATACAGCTGTTGCGCGCACGGAATAACGCCTGGTAAATGAACGACACCACGATACCTAAACCGTACTGGCCGTCCATCATGCGGGTCGTGGTGGTCATGATCGCCGTGCTTGCCTGCCTGGTTCTGACGGTCTGTTTGATCCTGCCTTCGCTGGCTACGCGATACCTTCCCGTAAATGCGATCAAAGGCATGGGGGTGGCCGATTTCCAAGGCCGGGTCTCCAGTATCGGCTGGTATCGTGCCACCGCCGGTCCGTTTGTGTTGGGCCACCCCGAGCGACCCGCCGTGACCATCGGGTCCGTTGCGGTGGACTACGCACCAAGAGAGCTGTATCGAAAACGGATCAGACGCCTGCAAATCAGTGATGTCACCATCAATGGAACCGTCGGTGCCGGTGGCATCCGCCTGCCGGGAGTGGACCCGATCAGAGGTGATGCAGAAACGCCGACGGTGAGAGCCAATCCAGGCGGTTGGACACCGCCCATGGGCCTGGCCGTCGGCAGAATAGAGATCCGCAGCGCCAGGGCTATCTTGGAATGGCGGCAGGTCACCCGCCGTATCCCTTTTGACGCTGACCTGGTGCCAGAGGGGTCGGATCCGGCGCGATGGAAAGCGCAGGTCCGTCTCTATCCTGGCGACCAGAGGATGCTTCTGAATGTGAACCTGGATCTGAACGAGCGCGTGGGCGAGCTGCGCCTCGATGGCCACGACCTTGCATTGGATGCCCTGGCGGGACTGTTCCGCCCGGCACCCGGTCTGGACGTCAGCGGCAAAATGGCCCTTCTGGCCAAGGCCACGATCGGCCTGGCCCCTTTCGACCTTTCGGATATATCCATAGACCTTTCTTGGCATGAAGGCCGGCTCTCCTACGGTGCGGCCTCGCTGGCGCCGCTGTCCAGATCCGCAGCGGCCTCGTTTTCGGCCGCATCCCCAGATCTTGAAAAGTGGCAGATCAAGGCTGGTGGGCTTCGATTACAGACGTTGGTACCCGCCAGCGTGCACACGCTGGATGCGAGCCTCGATCTTGGCCAGGATACCCAAACGGCTGAGAGCAGAATCGATTTGGAACTGTTGCCTTTCACGATGCAATGCCCCCGGCCGGTGGCCTTGGAAAAAGCGCTGGCCCTGCCGCTGAAGTTGTCTCTGACCCGGCACGCCGCTGGTGACTGGCGTGTCGAAGGCGGTATCATCAAAGCCAACTCAAACCAGCCGTCAAAGGGGCCACATGCGGTCATTGCCGGGGCGCAGTTCCGCGCCGGCTCGCCGCAGGCCACTCTGACCGCTGCGGGTCGGCAACTGACGGGCGAGATTCTTTATCAAGCAGACCTACCACACGTGCAGGCCACCGCGGCCGGCACGACCGTCACCGGACCAAAGGCCACCATCGGGGGGGCGCTACGATTTGACCTGCAGCCCGACACCCCCCTGTGGTCAGGCCAGGCACGGGCTCAGCTTCCCGCATTGCGTCTGCAGGGGTTCGGTGCGACCGGCAGGCTCGAAGCGCTGATCCTGTCCGCCCAGTTCGAGGGGCAGGGTGATGCGCCACCAATGGTTGCTGGTCAGCTGCAATTCGTGAATGGCCGGTTTCAGCATGATGGCAGCGGCATGCGCCTGGCCGGCATTCGTCTGGACCTGCCATATCGCTCCAACCCGAAACAAGCGGACGCTGGCGGCACCTTTTCAATCGCTCGGATCGCTCACCGACAGCGCGACCTGGGAGATATCCAGGGACGGATTGACCAGCAGGAAGACGGCTACACGATTGCCGCTACCCATGCCAGCAGGCTGTTTCCGAATCTGAACGCCGAGGTGAGCGGCAGGGTTGGTGACGGTGGGTGGCAATCATCGCCGGCCACCGTCACCGTCGATATCCCCGCCTACACCGTGCCGGATGACAGTGACCTGGGGCGCTGGCTGCCGGCGGCGCAGGGGGCCAGCCTGTCCGGGACGGTATCGGCCCGGGCGACGGCGTCCATCCTTGACAATCGTCTCCACGCTGAGCTTGATCTGACCTTGCAGGACGGCCTGGTGCGCATCCCTGAGCGGAAAATGGTTGTGGCCGGCATCGATACCCGCCTGCATTTCCCGGAGCTGCCCCGCATTCGCAGCGCACCGGCTCAGTCGCTTCGCTTCGATCGGGCTGCCATGGGCGCCATCGTGGTCGACGGGGGCCAGTTCGATTTCCAGCTGGAATCACCCGACACCCTGCTTGTCGAGAAGGGGCGCTTGCGTTGGTGCGGAGGCAAGGTGGATACTCAGGCGCTGCGCATCACCGCCGGCAAGCGGGACTATCAGGTGAGCCTGTACTGCCAGCGGCTGGGGTTGTCGCAGATACTCGAGCAATTGGGATCGGTGCATGCCCGGGGCACCGGGACGGTGAACGGCAGGATCCCCGTCAGTTTCAGCAATGGCAAGATCCGCTTTGACGACGGGTTTCTTTTTTCCACGCCCGGCGAAGGCGGCCAGATCAGACTCACCGGAACAGAAGTACTCACCCGGGGAATACCGTCGGGGACGCCTCAGTTCGTCCAGGTGGAGTTGGCTCGGGCAGCCCTCGAAGATTACGCCTACGAGTGGGTCAAGCTGGGCCTGGAATCCCAAGCAGAGGATATGGTCATGCGTCTGCAATTCGACGGCAAACCGGCCAAGCCCCTGCCTTTCCGGTACCAGAAGGAGATCGGCAGTTTCGTCCGCGTCGAGACCGGTCAACAGGGGTCGCTCTTTCAGGGGATCAGCCTGGACGTGAACCTGAGACTTCCCCTCAACCGGCTTTTGCAGTATAAGGACATCGTCAACATGATCGACTGAGGTCCATCCATCATGTTCATCCATTGAAATGAGATGCGATCAACCAAGGAGATCCGTCATGCTGAAGAGGATTATTCTGCCGGTGGCGGCGGTTGTCTGGTTCCTGGTGGGATTTACCGCCTGCGCCACCCGACATGAGGTGGAGGTCAAACCGGTGGAAATCAAACCGATCCACATCACCATCGACGTCAATGTGAAAGTCGATCGGGCACTGGACGATTTCTTCGGCGACATCGACGAGACTGCCGAAGCGATTCAGCCCACCGACTAAAGCAGGTGCCAGCGGTGAATGGCAGCCAATGAAAGGACTACTGTAATGAACCAGACACGATATCTGTGGGTCTTGGTGGCGGTCATCGCCGGTCTCTTCCTATTCTCGGCATCCGCGCTTGGCGGTGATATCAAAGCGCGCATGAAAGCGCGCCTGCCGGCCATCGTCCAGCTCAAGGCCGCCGGCATCGTCGGTGAAACCAACCGGGGCTTGCTGGCTTTTGTCGGAGTGGAGAAACAGCAGCAGGATCTGGTGGCGGCGGAGAACGAGGATCGCAAAACCGTCTATGCCGCCATTGCCAAGCAGCAGGGCACCACCGCGGACGTGGTGGCCAAACGCCGGGCCCTGCAGAACGCCGAACGGGCCCGACCCGGGGAATGGCTGCAGGATTCGGCTGGCAAGTGGTACCAGAAGTAAAGCAGACCCGCTTCGATATCCACTCACCGGCGGCCGGCGGTCGCTTGGAGGCGCTCTGGATCGGTCCAGGACCCGACGACGCACCCACCCTGGTGTTCCTTCACGAAGGATTGGGATGCGTCGCTCTGTGGCGCGATTTTCCTCGTCGTTTGGTGCACCTCACCGGCTGTGGCGCCCTGGTCTACAGCCGTCTGGGATACGGGGGTTCGGATCCCGCACCGCTGCCGCGCCCGGTGACTTTCATGCACCATGAAGGCCTCGAGGTGCTGCCCGATGTCATCCGGCAGACCGGCATCCGCGATCATCTGCTCATCGGCCATTCCGACGGCGGTTCCATCGCCTTGATCTACGCCGGCGGTCATTTGACGCCGAGACTGATGGGTGTCGTCACCCTGGCGGCCCACGTCTTTTGCGAAGCGCTCACCTGCCAATCCATCCAGGCTGCCCGCAAAAATTATCTGAACGGGGATCTCAAACCCCGTCTTGGCACCTACCACGGCGCCAATACCGATGGCGCCTTTTGGGGCTGGAACGATGTCTGGCTGCGTCCGGAATTCAGGCAATGGCGCATCGATGCACTCTTGTCGACCATCCGTGCGCCGCTGTTGGCCATCCAGGGGGACGCGGATCCCTATGGAACGAGAGCCCAGGTTGACCGTATTCAGGCTGCCTGCGGAAGCTATGTGACCGCTGCATTGATACCCGGTTGCGGCCATGCACCGCACCTCGAACACCCGCAAGCGATATTGACCACCGTTGCCGGGTTCGTTCGCGGCCGGTTGCCCAATAATCGGCCCTGATCGGGATACCCGCATTCGGTGAACGCCGTATAGGACTTTCAGGCGACAGAGGTGAGAATCTGGAAACGCCGAAACAATTTTGGCGACCGGTCACGACCCGGCCGGCAGGCGCTCCAGCACCTTGCCGTCTTCATCCAGGACGAAGACGAGAAAACCGTTGTCGGCGGCGTGACGGGCAAGGTCCTCGTAGATGATAGCCTGCACTTCGATTTTCTTCTTTTTTTCCAACTGCAGTTGAAACAGGGCCTGCTGGGCGGTTTCCTTGTCCAGGAATGCGGGGATATATGAGATGTCGTGTTCCGTATCGGTCTGGCCGACAATCTGTTCGTCGGAACCGGATGCCTGGATGGCCACATAGAGCCAGGTGGTCGCTTGGATGGTCATGCTCGTCTCCTGTATTTGGTCGGCGGGGGATGGTCCGGTTGGCGTGTGGACCGATTGATGGTGCCGAGGCCTTGGATGTCAGCCACGGCGGTCCGGCTTACCCGCAACCATTTAGAATCCCATCTCCTCATTAATCAGGACAATCTTCACGCGGTGCTTGGGAAAACTCTTCTCGGTAATCGTCCAGGTGTTGCAGATACGGTCCGGACTGCTGCAATTTTCGCAGCGCCCGGTTTGACCACAGGGGCTTTTTTTCTCCAAGCGCATGACATTTACGGGAGCCGCGTAATTTTTGACCCGCTCGATGGCCGCGTCACGATCGGCTACGATTTTGTTGCGGCCGATGAAAAGAAGCACCTGTTTGGGACCGAAGGTCAGGGCCGCAATACGATTGCCGATCATATCCAGGTTGACCAGTTGGCCCGCTTCGGTGACGGCATTGGTGCCGGTGATAAACAGATCCACCAACAGTGATTCGCGTCGCCGCTGGATGCTCTCTTGCGGTGAGAGGCTTTTATCGTAAGTGTCAATAACGGTGTAGCGGGGATCATTTTTCAGGGCTTCATACAACCGCGTACCCACGAACGTCATGGACCCGCCCCATGAGATCGTCTTGGGGCCCATGGCCGGAATGATCGTGTCGTAGGCGATCTTTTTGGCCAGATCCTTGTTGTCGGCGATATAGACGTCGAAGTTGTTGTGCGCCAGGGCCTTTTGAACGTTTTTCAGCCGGATCTCCCAGTAGTGGCGAACGGGGTTGTCCATATCCGTCTCCTCTGCATTGGTCATTCAGGTGGTCTAACTGCCTTTTTATGGTGCCGGTTGTATCCCCATGCATCGGCGGTGTCAAGGAATCAGAGACCCGTTTATGGGGCGTATGCGCCACGCTCCTCAAACGCACCCCATCGTCAATATGCCGTCTTAACCGGTAACCTGCCGCTGCATGCGATCCAGATAATCGTCCAGTTCCTTCATGCTGGAGAAGACCTGCTTGGAGGGCAGGGCCTTGATGATGTCGAACACTTTTTGGATCTGGGGCTGCAGATTCAACAGCACCACTTTGCCATGGTAGGACTTCATTGTTTTCTGGGCTTTGGCGATCACCCGCACACCCATGCTGGAGATGTAGTCGAGCATTTCCATGTCGAACACCAGGGTGTGCGGCCGCTCCTGCAGCACCACGTCGACCCGCTCCTCCAATAGGTGGTAGGTGGCTGTATCCAGACGACCCGAGGGCGACAGGATGTAAACGCCGTCCATTTTCTGTTTCGACGCTACCGTCAGATGCATTGGCTTCTCCTTGTCAGGCTATCGATATCGCTTCTCCATTCTCAGAATGTTTTTTCCCCGTTCACGGCGGTATTCCATGCGGTCCATGAGGTTTTTTGCCAGAATGATTCCCATGCCGCCCTTGTCTCGTTCTTCGAGGGGGGTCTTGCGGCGGCCCACCTGAACGTTCAGCGGATTGAAGGGTATGCCCTCATCCTGCAATATCAGGATCAGGGCGTCGCCTTCGACAAGCAATTGCAGGGTAATCGTGTGATCCATATCGTCACCGAATCCATAGAAAACGATGTTCGAGAAGATCTCCTCGATGGCCAGCGTTATGTCATGGACCACAATCGGGGGGCAGGAGACCGAATCCGCCATTCGGGTCACTCCTTCCACAATCCGGCGCATCTCATGGATATCATTTTTCAATGCGATGGTTGTCGCGCTGTCATCAATACGATTCGGAGAATAGTAGGTCAGGGACAACAGTGTCAGGTCATCCGTCAAGGGGCGACCCTCGGTAAATTCACGGATCCGGGACAAGATGGCTGCAATTCGCGCCTTGGGAGGCAGACCGGCTGTCAGAGAGACTGTGTTCATCAGTGATTCTTGCGTGAACATGTGGTTTTTGGCGTCCTGTGCTTCGCTGACACCGTCGGTAAACAGCAGCAAGCCCTCCTCGTGTGCCAGGGTTACGGTGGCCTGGCGATACTGGAATGTGTCGTCTAAGCCGATCGCCGGACATTGTGCATCGCTGAGAAGTAGCGAGTTGCCCTTGCGTCCGATAAACAGCTGCGGGTTGTGACCTGCACACGAATAGGTCAATCGCCCCGTATTGAGATCCAGCACGCCGAGAAACACGGTGACAAACGTCAGCGACGGATTGTTCCTGGCGATTTCCCGGTTGACGTCGGCGAGGATGAATTCCGGCTCCACCAGCAAGCGCGCGGCGGATTTGATCATGGTTTTGGTCATGGCCATGAACAGGGCCGCAGGAACGCCTTTGCCGGACACATCACCGATAACCAGACACAGGGCGTCTCGGTCGATGAAAAAGAAATCGTAGAAATCTCCCCCCACCTCCCGGGCCGGCTCCAGGCAGGCAAAAATGTCGAATTCTCTTCGCTTGGGAACGTCCGGAAAATCGCTGGGGACCAGTTGAAGCTGGATATCCCGAGCTACAGCCAATTCACTCTCAATCTTCTCCTTTTCCGCGATGGTCGTTTGTAGTTTCCGCGTCCGAAGTTTGACCTGGATTCTGAGAATGATGTTACCGATGATAATCACGCCCATGATGCCGGCGGCAATGCCCAGAAACCAAAACGGCCGCAACCACATTGGCAGCGTGACTGTACGCACCCCCCGGGTCCAGCGGTCCAGGGAACGGTAGAAGATCGAATCGGGTTTGCGTTTAAGTGTGTTGAGGTGATGATCGATTTTCTGGATCGTCGGGGCATTGCGCACGTCGGCCACTGCAAATCGGAGGTCTGTCGGTCTGAACCCGATGGGACTTCTGCTCACCCGATATCGCTTTTCATGGTAGGCGCCGTAAAGCCGGGGAACGATTCCGGCGGCAACCTTTTTCTGATCTACTTGGGACAATACGGCGGCGTAGTCGTCCACCAGGACGAACCGGGGGTGGATCTCGAATTGGTTCAATACGGTTTCAAAGTATTGGAAGTAGGCATCGGCTTCAACCACGGCGACATGCTTGAGGTCGAAATCGAAGAGCGTTGTGGCATCGTTATCTGCCGGGACGTACAATTGGCCCCAATTGGTGACGATGGTTTCATCGCCCAAGATGAACCGGTTCTGCATCGCAGGTGATGCGGGCATGCCCGGGAAAATATCGATAACCCCGGTTTCCAAGCGGCGGATGCATTGGGCATAAGAACCGGGAAGATACCGGATCCGCCAGCCCTGTTTCGCGGCGATATGGGTGAGCAGATCGATGGCGATGCCCTTTGCCTGATTGTCCGAGTCCATGAATATCAGCGGTGCATTTTCATGGACGCCTACAACATACAGTGGCTCGGCGGCAGGTGCTGCGCTCCTGTTGAGGAATCCGAGAAAAATGATCAGCAGGAAAAGTCGGGTGTCAGTTTTCACAGACGTGGTAATTGGTCTCCACAATACCATGAGCCGCAGTGTGCCTGCAGCGATAGTGATATGTGGGTTGGTTGCGGTTTGATTTCATGGGAGCAGCACACGCCAGCGGACTGATTTTTGAACTCATCGCTCAATCGCGGCTTGATTCTTTCAGGACCGCTGCTGTTTGTCAAATCATCTTGATCACCATCGACAATAGCGGCAGTACGACGATCAATGCCGATGTGGTGAAAAACCAGCAGGCATTGGCCAGATCGAGGTCCAAATCATAAATCGAAGGCGGTATCAGTGCATTGAACGCCACCGGCATGGATGATAGGATCATCACCACTTTCAGGGGCAGGCCATTGTGAATTTGTCCATAACCGATAAACCAGGCGACGGAACTGGCACAAACGGGGATGATCGCAAATTTGATCAGGGCCACCAAGCTGCAGGCCTTCAGATGATGGCGAACCCGCTCAAAGCGCATGGCCAGGCCGATTGAAATCAACAGCAGGCCGGTGCCCAAGGGAATGAAGCAGGCATTGACGGCGGCGAAGAACCCGGGCCGGTTCAGACCGCTGAGATTGAGAAGGCCACCCAAAAGGATGGCGGTCAAAGCGACGAGAATGAACGGATCACGGATCAGTGCTCGCAGACGAGCGGCTGTCGAATCTTGTTCGGCGTCGATGGCACTGTAATACTTGGCGATGGGAAAGCCCACCGCATAATAGGTCAACTCCTCGAACAGTTTGTAGATGGGGACCAAGGCAAAGCCTTTTTCTCCCAAGTAGATATAACAGACCAACGCGCCAATGGATCCGATGTTGGTAAACGACCCGCAGGGGATCAGTGCGCCGGTCTGGCGCGGCGCAAGTTTGAGCAGTCTGGCCGCCCCCAGCGCCAGGACACCACCCAAGGTGATGGCCCCCACGCCGATCAAGGGGAGCGCCGCTATGGTGATGGACTGGATGTCAACCACCCAAATAGCTCCCATGACCGTCACCGGCAGGATGAAGAGTAGGGCGGTCTTTTGAAGGATCTTGCGCAACTTGTCCAGGGGGATGCGCAGCTCTATGCGGCCATTCAGGGACAGACGTTGGATGGTATAGCCCAGGGCCAGTCCCACCACGATGATTCCCAGCGACAGCATCAGTTTGCTCACTGGTTTTTCTCCTTGCGAGTCTTCATACGGCCGGTGACGATATTCGGAAGCATGATGGCCTCCAAGCGATCGCGCTGTCTCTCGAAGGCCTCTGGTCCGTCTGCCGGCGTCAATTGCATCGGATCGCCGAAGGTCAAGGTGACCCGTGAAAACGGCAAGGGCAGCATAAACCGGTCCCAACTGTTGAAGTAGACCGCCCATTGGGCAGACACCGAGAAGGGAACGATGGTGGCCCGGGCTGCCTGGGCCAGGCGGATGGCACCGGGTTTGACGACCCCCATGGGACCGGTGGGGCCGTCAAGAATATGAGCTGCCAGTTGACCGTTTTTCAGGTGACGGATCATTTCCCCCAGGGCGGATTTGCCTCCCCTGGATGATGATCCCCGAACCGTTCGCCATCCCGTCCGGCGCGCCACGGCTGCAATCATTGTCCCGTCGCGACTTTGACTGATCATCAAGGCCGGTCGATATTTGGCGTATCTTTGAAAAGGTCGAATGGCAGCAAAGAACTGCTGGTGCCAGACGCACAGCAGCACCGGCATACCTTTCTCGATCAGTCCCTGCCAGCGGCGTTCATTTTCAATTTGCAATCGGAACGATCGACTATAAAGGCGAATGACATGATATAATAATTGATGAAACCGCGGTGCGGCAAGCAGATGCTGTAGTGAGCGATTCATGGTCTCTTTTGATTGGGTTCGATGCAATCAAAAGAGCGGGCATCCGATATTGGAAACCCGCCCGATATGATTGAAAAAGACAGTCGCCGAAATCACCCGCGACGCGCGCTAAATCCGGCCACCGGTTTTATCTTAAATCGTTAGTGAACGACAACATCCGACTCTTGACCCAAGGCACTCATTTCCTTTCCGCATTTGGGGCAAAAGATTGTGGCCATGTTGTTTTTGTCCATGATGGCCTCGCCCGGCAGATCGATGAAAAACAGGTCGGCGCCCTGGTCACTGCATGTTTCGTTGTGGCAGTAGAATCGTTGACTATTCGTGTTTTCCTGGGCACTCAGCGGCAGCTGTTTCATGGGTTTACCGCACCGGGGGCAGAAGATGGTAGCCAGATTGTTCCCGTCCATGACCGCTTCCTGAGCCAGTTCAAGCACGAACGGGCCCTTGTCCGCGTGGGTGCAGCTTTCGCTGTTGCAAAAAAATTTGGTAGACATAATGGTTGCTCCTTGAACGTAATTTCTATACGAATTAAATCTAAACCGGTCGGCTTTGGTTTACAAGCATTTGTTGGTGCCCGGGCATCTTTCCGGAGCTGTGGCCAAACAGGACTTGTCTGTGATGCTACGGATGTTATGTTAGCAGCGGGTTAATGGCACCTAATTCGAACTGCATTTATAATGTGATCGATTGCGATGGTTGTCAAAAACACCGAGGCTGGTCACCAACGCCGGAGCGAACCGTCACCAAGACGACACTGTCGTGACCTTGAGGGACCTGATTCGGGAAATCTCCTACCATGGCCTATTTTCGAACTTTAGATGGCTGCAGTCTCTACTACGAAACCATCGGTTTCGAACTTGCGCGCCCGCTGGTGGTATTTCTAAACGGCACCATGCAAACCACCATGTACTGGAAGGTGATTGCCGGGGCATTGAAACCTGAATTTCGGTCACTCATCTATGACGCCCGAGGTCAGGGGGAGAGTGAACTGGGTGATGTGCCCCTTTCACTGGATCTGCACATGGCGGATCTTTCCGCGCTGCTGCGTCATCTCGATCCTGGTGCGGTTAGTTTGATCGGATTGAGTCACGGTGCGCTGCTCGCCTACGCCATGGCCAGGCATCAGCCCAAAATGGTCA
>JAAUYD010137753.1_pt1 | contig 14545 bp, 11 predicted proteins | sample 7278101 | NCBI WGS metagenome assembly JAAUYD01 (sample SAMN14350128, study PRJNA611818) | marine sediment metagenome | isolation source: surface marine sediment (0.6m) | place: French Polynesia: Moorea | collected 2018-08
AAAAAGTAAAACTAAAAAAGCTAAAGATGTGTAATTAACATAATCTTTTCATCAAGTTTATTAGGCTTTTTTCCTTAAAATTAAATAAATTAGCTGAAATTTTTACTTTTTTAGCAATCCTCACTTAAAAAAATTACCTTATCTAGACCCCACCTAAAGTTTTTCATTTAGATGGGGTCTAGCTAATGGATGGAAATTCTTGTTTTGTTATTAAATGAAAGAAGATTCCTGACCTCTTTTCTTAAAAAACATAACATAATAATAAGATTTCAACAGTAATTGTAAATAGAATTTACTACTGCTTAAAATGTCTTCATATAACGGTCTTAAGATTATTTTTATTGGAATTAGAGATATAATTGAGTTAATAATTAAAGAATGATAGAAAAAAATAGCTAAAATTAATTCTTAGCAAATACTATCCTCAGTTACATCAAACTTTAAGGATGCTGTTGATTGGAAACCCCTTGCTTTAAATGACTTCAGAAACAACAAAGCCTAAAAAATTTGCTTTAACTACCCCCTTATATTATGTTAACGGTGTCCCCCATATCGGTAGTGCCTATACCACCATTATTGCCGATGTCATTGGTCGCTATAAACGATTAACAGGAGAAGAGGTTCTTTTAATTACAGGAACCGATGAACATGGTCAGAAAATACAACGAACGGCTGAAGAAAAAGGATTGCCACCCCAAGACCATTGTGATCAGATTGTCAGCAGTTTTGAAGAATTATGGCAAAAATTAGAGATTCAATATGATCGCTTTAGTCGCACAACCGCCACCAAACATGAAGCCATTGTTAAAGAATTTTTTGGGCGGGTTTGGGATAATGGAGATATTTATTTAGCACAACAACAGGGATGGTATTGTGTCCAGTGTGAAGAATTTAAGGAAAAACGAGAACTATTAGAAAATGGTTGTTGTCCCCTTCATCCTAACAAAAAAGCAGAATGGCGAGATGAAGAAAATTATTTCTTTAAATTGTCCCAATATCAAACAAAATTAGAAGAACTCTACCAAAAAAATCCTCAATTTATCGAACCAGAAAGCCGTCGCAACGAAATCCTTAACTTTGTTAATCAAGGCTTAAAAGACTTTTCCATATCTCGCGTCAATGTCGAGTGGGGTTTCCCCATTCCTAACGATCCCAATCATACCATTTATGTGTGGTTTGATGCCCTGTTAGGCTATGTCACAGCCTTACTTGAACCAGAGGAGGAACCCACCCTTAACAATGCCTTGTCCTATTGGTGGCCGATTAATTTACACTTAATTGGTAAAGATATTTTGCGTTTTCACGCGATTTATTGGCCAGCCATGTTAATGTCAGCAAAATTACCTTTGCCTCAAAAAATTTTTGGTCATGGTTTTTTGACAAAAGATGGGCAAAAAATGGGCAAAAGCCTAGGAAACACCTTAGATCCCTTTGCATTAGTGGATAAATATGGTGCCGACGCAGTGCGCTACTATTTCTTAAAAGAGATAGAATGTGGAAAAGATGGGGACTTTAACGAAACTCGTTTTGTTAACATTCTTAACGCTGATCTGGCTAATGATTTAGGTAATTTGCTCAACCGAACCTTAGGAATGACTCAAAAATATTGTCAAGGGTCATTACCGTCCATAACAGCAACAGAATTACCCCAAGAACATCCCCTAAAAACCATAGGCTTAACTCTAGGGGAGAAGGTAATAAAAGCCTATGAAACCCTCAAATTCAATGAGGGATGTGAGGAAATTTTAACCTTAATTCAAGCAGGGAATAAATTCATCGATGAACAGGCCCCTTGGCGTTTGTTTAAAGAAGGAAAACAACCCGAAGTAGAAAAGATTTTGTATGCAGTGTTAGAATCAGTGCGTCTATGCGCTTATCTATTAGCTCCTATTATTCCTAATCTGAGTAGCAAAATCTATCAACAACTGGGTTTTTCTGTAGACTTTAATCAAAGCGATCGCTTGAATAAAGTTATTCCTTTTGCCAACCATAGTCAATGGGGGAAACTACCCGTTAATCAACAGTTAACCAAACCTCAACCCATCTTTGCTAAACTTGATCTTCCCTGAGAAGACCACCCTTAACAACTGAAAAAATTAACATTTTTTCTATTTTTGTATTGAAAACAACCACTATTTACGATTTACGATGAAATACAAACCTGAACTCACAAATAATTTTCATACTCCCTCCTTTTTTGACGAGCAACGAGGCTTAACAACAATGTATGATGACTTTGAAGATGATTCGATTTTTTCTCCAGAACAAGTCTTAGAAAATCGAGGTAGAGTAGCTATTTTCATCGATGGCTCTAATTTATTTTATGCTGCATTACAATTAGGCATTGAAATTGATTATACAAAGTTACTTTATCGTTTAACCGAAGGATCTCGCCTCCTCAGAGCCTTTTTCTACACAGGAGTTGATCGCACCAACGAGAAACAACAGGGGTTTCTACTGTGGATGAGACGTAATGGTTATCGGGTCATTGCCAAAGACTTAGTACAATTACCCGATGGGTCTAAAAAAGCCAACTTAGACGTAGAAATAGCTGTGGATTTAATGGCTTTAGTGGGTTCCTACGATACGGCTATTATTGTCAGTGGCGATGGAGACTTAGCCTATGCGGCCGACTCTGTAAGTTATCGCGGGGCCCGGATCGAAGTAGTCAGCTTACGCTCCATGACCAGTGATAGTTTAATTAATGTAGCAGATCGTTACATCGATCTCGATCAAATCAAAGAGGATATTCAGAAAACCCCCAAACCCAACTTATCCTATAATGGCTACTCTAGTGTGGGAATGCTTGAACAAAATAAGCCTTAATTTACCAGTTAGAAAAGAAAAAGCGGTAGGAAGACTCCAAAGATAATGGGATTGACCATTTCTTGAGGCTTCCTAACCCTCATCATTCTAAACAATACGATGAAGATAGGAGCAAAGAGTTCCTGCATTAACCCCTAACTCACTGCGCTCTTTTGCAGCTAACATTCCTGCTTCGGCGTGCCACCAAGCAGAGGTTGCTACCATAGCATCTAAAGGATGATTAACCATCCGGTTTTGAGCCAATAATCCCCCCATTAACCCGGTTAATACATCCCCACTGCCTCCCCTAGCTAAAGCGGGGGTACTGTGGGGAATGATCCAAACCTTGCCTTGAGGGTTAGCAATGATAGTTTTTGCCCCTTTTAATAAAATAATTGCCCCACTTTCATGAGCAGCAGTTTTTGCTGCGGTTATTCTATCCTTTTCAGGGCGATCGATATCAGGAAAGAGACGTTTAAATTCTCCTAAATGGGGCGTTAATATTGTTGCAGCTTGACGTTGACGTAAACGTTTTATCGTTCCCAGTTGAGCGAGGATATTGAGTGCATCTGCATCTAACAATAAAAGACATTCTGTTTCTAGTACCTTAGCCACCACATCAATTGCTTCTGTTGTTAACCCTGGACCGCAGGCAATGATATCATAGGAATCGAAGTCTGTTGCAAGTGGGGGCAATGAGGCAATCGCCCCCTTTTCCGACTCTGGACAATCAAGAATTAAACCATCAGGAATTTTAGCCACTAACAACGGTTTAAGAGACTCAGGAACCGCTATGGATAACATTCCCACACCGCTTCCTTGGGACCCTAACCCAGTCAAAATACTTGCTCCAGCATAGCGACGGGAACCAGCAATAAGCAACAAATGACCCTGTTTATATTTATGGGTGAGTCGGGGACGGGGTAACGGTAAAAACTCTAGTGCTAGGGTTTTTGTCAAAAGTTGTAAGGGAATAGGTTGAGGAATAACTGACCAAACCTTTTGTAACGGAATACCAAAATCAATTCTTTCTGCTTGACCAATATACGCTAACGCTTGATCCTGAAAATAAACTGGTTTCCATAAACCTAAACAAAGACTATGGGTTGCTTTAACGGCAGTTCCTAACGCTTCTCCTGTGTCAGTGTGTAACCCAGAAGGAATATCAATACTCACCACAGGGATAGACCATTCGTTGAGACGATCAACATCTATCGCTAGATTACCAGAGAGCGATCGCGTCAGTCCAAACCCAAATAAACCATCGATAATTAATTGACAATGACTTAAAGATTCGAGATCGCTATAGTAAGGAATACCTAAACTATCTGCATAATCAGCGTGTTGTTGAGTTAATGCCTTTAACTTGCTCAAGGGACGATAAAGACAAACGTTATACCCTTGTAGATGTAACTCCCTAGCAATGACTAAAGCATCTCCCCCATTATGACCTGGACCCACTAATACCCCAACTTTTGAGATAGTATTAAGAGGATAAAGCTGTTGAATAGGTTGGCACATCATCAAGGCTGCCTTTTCCATTAAAGCAGCCACCGGCATACCGGCCTCAAAAATTTTCCCCTCAATGTTAGCCATTTGTTCCGCTGTTACCACAATTGAATCAAGTTCTTGTCTGGGTTGCATAACTATCCTTACTGGTTGAAATGAGATTAATAGACACTCATAAGTGATATGAGCTAAATTGGTAACGAGTATGTTTAAGTCAGTCTCGTTAACATTTTATGAAGGAAAACCGAGAAGAAACTACAAAAATTCGTTCTCTAGAAGATGCTTTAAACCGTTGTCAATGTCTGGGGATGCGTATTAGTCGTCAGCGTCGCTATATCTTAGAATTGTTATGGAAAAGCCAAGAACATTTGTCTGCTAGGGAAATTTATAATCGTCTCAGTCAAAATGGTAAAAATGTTGGCCATACTTCAGTTTATCAAAACCTAGAAGCCTTATCCAGTCAAGGTATTATTGAATGTTTAGAACGATGTGATGGGCGACTGTATGGCACCATTACAGACTCCCATAGTCATGTTAACTGTCTTGATACTCAGCAGATTATTGATGTTCATGTTAAGCTTCCTTCAGACTTGATCCAACAGATAGAAGCACAAACAGGCGTTACTATCACTGACTATCGTATTGATTTTTATGGCCATAAACAGCCAGAACAGTCTAAACTAGATGAAACCTTAAGTAAGCCCTCACCTGTGTAATATTTGTGAGCGATCGCCCTATCTCCCTTCTCCTTGTGGACAGAGATCCCATTTTTCGCTTAGGACTCGCAACGATCTTAAGCAACTATTCTCAATGGGAAATTATTGGTCAAACGGATAATTTAACCGATGCTTTGACCCACCTATCAGATAATAATTGCGATTTAATTATCTTAGATCCTAATTTAACAAACGAAACTTTAACCGTTGAAACGTTTTATCAACAAATTAAGCAAATTAACCCTCAGATCAAACTATGTTTATTCAGTTATGATTTGAGTTGGGAACAACAACAAGAATTTAAACAAACAGGAATCGAAGCATACTTAAATAAAGGAAAAGCTATAGAAGTTTTACTGGAAAATTGGCAGAGAATTATTCAAGGTGAATTAATTTGGCCAACGATTGCCCCTAGACAATTATCTGAAGTAACGACTAAAATTGCTAAAGAAAACTGGCTTTCTAGGGTAAGAAAATCAGGAATAGAACAAATTAATACTAACTTACGTTTAATTAATGAAAATCTGAAAAATCAGACCATTTCTCAGTTAGATGAACTTTTTTTACGAGGAAGAAAACGAGAGTTATTAACAGCGCGATGGATAGTTAAACAATTATTACCAGTTGAGGTTATTATATTATCTTCTAAAGAACCCAATTCTCAAATTATCAGCAGAAAAGATTTAATACCAACGACAACATTAGTAACAGAGGAAAAAGAACTAAAAATTTTTGATGAAACCGTTGATAAGCTTGGGTATAATTTAGAAAATATAAGTAATTCTTTATTAGAAATTGATGTTTTAAAACTTGATAAAAAACAAGAACTTTTAGAATTAGTTTTAAAACAATTTTACAGAATTATTAGCGATCTCAGATTTATTAAAACCCCCAGTACCCAACTATCAACAAATAGCCTAGCTGTTTTAGAAAGAGTATGGAGAGAATCATCCTTAGTGTTTCTCAGTAAATACTGTCTCAATAAACAACAAGTATCCTTAGAAGATATGGAAATATTGATAGAGCAAAATGAGGATTTAGTGTCCAAAGAGATTTTACAAAAGATTCCTTATTTTACAGAATTATTTAACTATTTTGTCCTAGAAAATGAAGGGGAACTGCAAAAAGTAACTTCCGTTAATGAAACAGCAGAAGGAATTGATAAAAAAGAAAAAATATTACATAATACTATTATTCAGATTTCTAATGGAATTATCGCCTTAATTTTAAACTACTTTTCTAATCACGAAAAAGTCAAGAGAAATCTATACAATTCAGAGATAGTATCATCCAGGGAAGTAGCTAAATTTAGGAATCGCTTAGCATGGGCATATAGAAAGCAAGAATATTGGCAAGAACCAAAAAATATTTTTGAAAGTCAATATCAACTCTTTTTTTTCAGTGAAAAAGGGATTGATTGTACCCTAACTTATGCACCCCGTCAGCAAGAACTAGAGACGTTAACTGGACTAGGTTGGACAGTGACTATCCTCTTAGAAATTCGAGATGCGATCGCACCGTTGCTACATTCTCTAGTGGGAACAGTGGGTAAAGCTCTGGTCTATATTTTAACTCAAGTGATTGGCCGCGGCATTGGATTAGTGGGTAAAGGTATTGTACAAGGAATTGGCAACAGTCTTTCTGAAAAAGATTATCAGAGGAAACCAACCAAACATAATTCTAAATTCTAAATCAGCAGTGAGAATCCCCAGTCAAATGTTAATAAAAACTCATAACATTTATGAAGTAAGATTGTCAGATGGAGAATCATCACGATTAATAATCTCCTTAATCTTAACCTTAAATAACTGTTTATAATTCCGAGAAATGTTATAGTAATAAACTAAAATAAAGACAAAATAATTTAGGTTTATGATGATATTGGAATGGTTAGAAACTGACCTAGATCAAGGGTGGTTGATGATCAAAAAAATCTTTACAACAAAATTGATTACGATGGGAGATATTAACTTATCTCTGTGGTCTTTATCTAACATCGCATTTTGGATTATTATTGCTTTTTGGGGAGCAAAACTGATTAAATTTATTATTTCTCGTTGGCTACTGTCCCATTTTAAACTAGAACGAGGAACCTATGAAGCCATTGTTTCTATTATTGGCTATATTTTAGTTGTGTTTGCTTTTATTGTCACCTTAGAAACCTTGGGAATTAATTTGAGTTCCTTAACTATCTTTGCTGGAGGTGTGGGAATTGCTTTCGGTATTGGATTACAAGATTTAGGGAGTAATTTTATTAGTGGATTAACGTTATTATTAAATAGTCCTTTGAAAGTAGGGGATTTTATTACAGCAAATAATATTGAAGGGACTATTGAAAAAATTTATTTTCATTCTACTTTAATTCGTACAGTTAATGATGTTATTATTGTGATGCCTAATAACAGTTTAGTGAAAGAAACTGTTATCAATTGGAGTTATACAAAAAATAAGTTTCGCATTGCTATTCCTATTAGTTTTTCTGATGTCCAAGATCCCGTTATTATCACAGAAGCATTAGTCTCGGCTGCTTATCGAGAACCCCAGGTTTTAGCAACCCCTTCCCCACAAGTTCGTTTTAAAGGTTATAGAGAAGGAACCATTGAATTTCAATTATTAGTGTGGTTAAATAAACCCGAAGAAAGAGAACCTATCAAAAGTTCAGTTTATTATTTAATTAATGAAGAACTTAAAATGAGAAAACTAGAAACTGCTGCACCAAAACGAAATATTACTATTCATCCAACTGAAAAAGTCTTGTCACTTTATCCTCCAGTTCATATTAATAGTGATAATAGTCAGGTTAATTTTGACCATGATACTGCTCTTAATAATCACTTACATCAAACAAACACTCTAAATAAAAATATACCAGCATCAGAAACATCTTATCAACTGAATGTGTTACTTAAAAACATCAGTTACTTTCAAAATTTATCTGATTTAGAGTTACGTCAACTCATTGAGTTAGGCTATCGTCAAACCTTAGAACCAGAAGATATTTTATTTAATGAAGATGATCCAGGGGATGCTTTTTATATTATTTTATCAGGCTCTGTCGAAGTGTTTAGTCCTAAAACAAATAAGCATTTAACCACCTTAACAACTGGCACATCTTTTGGGGAATTATCCCTTTTATTAGGAATTCCTCGAACCGCCTCCATCAAAGCATTAGAACCTACTTTACTCTTTGTTATTCATCATCAAGCTTTTCAAAATTTATTACAGCAATATAAACATTTATCACAAAGTATTATTAAACAATTAGAAACCCATCAAGAAGAATTGACAGAACGTAAACAAACCTTACAAGCGATGGGATTATTAGAAGAAGATAAAGATAATAATAGTGTTACTTGGATTAGTCAACGATTGAAAAGGATCTTTTCTTTAAATTAAACCGGTTACAAAATCTTCTAACTTCAGTAAAATTTAATTGTTTAATTTTTGTAAAAAATATTGAATATTGTTGCAAAAATATGCTTAAACTGTAGGGGGAATTGTAATTATATCGGGATCATTCAATTCGTGAAACCAATGAGCAGAAAATCAAGTTTAAACCTGTTAAAAAAAGCTAAGTTACTACTTTCTTTGATGGTTTTAGGGGTCTTTTCTCCCTTATTACCCGTTCTTTCTTCCTCTTTATTCAACCATTCTCTCGTTAGCTTAAGTTTTCCCGATACTGGTAATAGAGGCGCGCCGAAAAAAAGTGCAGGGGGAGGAACCCGAAGTGATGATGAAACTTGTTTAAGTAATGAAGAGAATGAACCTCCTTTAGTTGCTTTGATGCCCAACCGAGAAAATAAAGCAAAAACTGCAACGAATACCCCCACTTTTTATGGATATATTCCCACCACAACCGCCACCCAAGGAGAATTTGTTCTAGTAGATCAAAGCAATAACGAAGTCTATTATACTCAGTTTCTCTTACCCTCAACCCCAGGCATTATTAAATTAGAAATCCCAGAAACAGTGGCTTTAATACCAGGAAATTATACTTGGTCATTGATGGTTATTTGTGATTCTCGTTATCGAAACCGAGATAAATATGTCGAGGGTTCTTTAGAATATGTTATTCCCACTGAACAATTAGAAAATCAAATAAAAGATAAACCTTCCCTAGAAAAAGCCGAAGTTTATGCCAATGCAAGTCTCTGGTTTGAAACCCTAGATACAGTAGCCAAAATAAAAGAAGAAAGCCCGCAAGAATGGCAAGAACTTTTAACTTCAGTTGGGTTAGAAATATTAGCAGAAGTGCCGATGATTGATTGTTGTCAATCAGATAATTAGTTCGTTTTCAAAACTGACTCAGTTTAACTTATTGATGGCTTTTGCTTCTTAACTCTTACTGTAAGAATAATTATTGTTCCTTAATAAAACTAGAGAAGATTTTTGAAAGATAAACTCACTATAGTCTGCTAAATCATCAAGACCAAGAAAATTAAGTAAGATTTCGCTCATTAAGCTAATGAATAGATATAGTAGTAACTTTTTCCATTTAACTTGCATTGTTTCAATCTCCCCATTATTATTAAATGTTTTTTGGTGTTCATCATTTAATAGGTTTGACTTCAGGGATCTTATGCAGAAAAAAACTCTAAATAAATTAACCATTGATTGATTCGATAAGGACAATTATGAAGAATTAACACCAATTTCGGTAAATATCAGTTTAAAATAGGCTAACAATCATTACGTTTTCTTCAATCTCTATGTGGGAAGAGTTAAAACATTTTTTTTGGCAAACTCGTGGGGTGTGGATCACAACACCAAGCGTCGCAGGATTAGTGATTCTTTTACGCTTGGGAGGGTTATTACAAGGATGGGAATGGGACTTATTTGATTTTTACATGAAATCTCGTCCCCCAGAACCGACAGATAATCGCATTGCCATTGTCGGGATCAATGAACATGATTTACACCGACGCAATCAATCGATTATTAGCGATCAAGTTTTAGCAGAATTATTAAACAAATTAAAAGCCCAAAACCCTCGCGCCATTGGGTTAGATATTTATCGAGATTTACCCGTACCTCCTGGCCATGAAACCTTAGTTCAGGTATTTAACACAACCCCAAATCTTGTGGGGATCCAAAAAGTCGCCGGAAAAGTGGGATGGGAAACCGTTGCACCACCCCCTACTTTAAAAGAAAAAGGTCAAGTCGGGGCAAATGATTTGATTTTTGATGGAGATAACCAAGTCAGACGGGGATTAATTTCCTTAGACACCGAAAAGGGGGAAACGGTTTATAGTTTTAGCCTTCATCTGGCCTTACATTATCTCCAAAAAGAAGGGATTAGACCAGAAATGATACCAGGAACGGATCAATGGCAACTGGGAAAAACCGTATTTTCTCCTCTTACTGCCAATGATGGGGGTTATGTTCGCACCGATGCAGGGGGTTATCAACTACTAATTAATTATCGAGGAGGAGATGGTACGTTTGAAACCGTTTCCATGAGCGATATTCTGGAAAATAAAGTTCCATCGGACTGGGCCAGCGATCGCATTATTATCATTGGCAAGGTGGGGGAAAGCTTTAAAGATCTCTTTTTTACCCCGTACAGTAGTGGTTTAATTGGTTTAGCTGAACCGGTAGCCGGGGCAGAAATTCACGCTAATTTAGTTAGTCAAATCATTAGTGGGGCCTTAGAAGGTCGTCCTTTGTTCAAAACTTGGTCAGATCCCATAGAATGGCTGTGGATCGTCTTTTGGGCAGGGACAGGGGCAACTCTAACCTGGGCGTTTCGCTACCAAGATCGGTCTAAAAACGTCTCTTGGAAGCGATGGGGAAGTATTTTCGGGGCTGGCGTTATTTTGATGGGCAGTACCTATGTCGCCTTTCTTGAAGGCTGGTGGCTTCCCGTTGTTCCTGGTTTTATCGCGTTTGTGGGGTCAAGCATGGCCATCACTGCTTATATTGCACGAATGGCAGCGGATATTCGTAAAACCTTTGGTCGTTATTTGACGGATCAAGTAGTGGCTAATTTGTTAGAAAATCCTGCCGGTTTATCTTTAGGGGGAGAACGAAGAAAAATTACTATTTTAACTTCAGATTTACGAGGGTTTACGGCAATGTCTGAGCGATTATCCCCAGAAGAAGTGGTAAAAATTCTTAACTTTTATTTAGGAAAAATGGCTGATGTAATTACTCATTATGAAGGGACTATTGATGAGTTTATGGGAGATGGTATTTTAGTGTTATTTGGTGCGCCTATTTCCCAAAAAAACGATGTAGAACGGGCGATCGCTTGTGGTATTGCTATGCAGTTAGCTATGGAATCGGTCAATGAACAGATGAAACAATGGGAATTACCACCATTAGAGATGGGAATTGGGATTAATACAGGAGAAGTAGTTGTCGGTAATATTGGTTCTGAAAAACGCACTAAATACGGTGTTGTGGGTTCTCAAGTTAATTTAACCTATCGCGTGGAATCGCACACCATTGGGGGACAAATTTTAATTCCTCAATCAACCTTAAAAGAAGTGGATTCAATGGTTGTCATTGAATCAGAAAAGCAAGTTCAACCCAAGGGAGTAAAAGAACCCATTTCTATTTATGAAGTGGGAGGAATTAAAGGTGCTTATAAGTTATTTTTACCGAAAAAAGAAGAAATTTTTGTCAAGATACCTCAACCTTTACTGATTGAATATAGTATTGTAGATGGAAAAAATGTTGCTGATGCTAGGTATTGTGGTAAATTGATAGCCTTATCAGAAAATGAGGGTATCATTGATTATAATCACGATGATCCTCAAGGGTTTATTTCGGGAATGACTAACATTAAGTGTAATTTATTAAGTTCAGAAACTTCTCAGTCCATTAGTGATGATATTTATGCTAAAGTTTTAGATAAATCTAATAATAATCAAAGATTTTATATTCGTTTTACTGCCAAACCCCCTCAAGTTACTAAACAACTAGAAGAACTTTATCAAAGTCTTATCTAAAGATTTAGTAATAATTAGAAATATTATAATTTTAACTTAGTTTATATCTCAGAATGGCTCAATTACTTTTTTTAGGTTCAGGTTCAGCATTTACCGTCGGGGCTGATAATTTTCATTCTAATATATTTCTCATCACTGAAACAGGGAAAAAATTATTGATTGACTGTGGTTCAGATATTCGTTTTTCTTTGAATGAAGAAGGGTTTTCCCATCGAGATATTACCGATATTTATATTAGTCACTTACATTCTGATCATGCTGGAGGATTAGAATATATAGGATTAACAACTAAATTCGATCCTCAATGTAAGAAACCTAATCTTTATTTAAGTCATGAAATTGCTAATAAGATTTGGGGAAATACGTTATCAGGAGGAATGGGATCAATTGAAGGAGAAATTGCCAGTTTGGAGAGCTTTTTTAATCTCTATTCTATTAATAATAACCATACTTTTCGTTGGCAAAACATTAATTTTCAGTTAGTAAAAATGATTCATATTGATAATGGAACTTATCTCATGCCAACTTATGGATTATTTTTTAGAATTAATAATGTAAAAATTTTTATTACAAGTGATACTCAATTATGTTATCAACCCCTACAAAACTACTATCAAGAAGCAGATGTTATTTTTCATGATTGTGAAACCTCAAAATATCCTAGTCCTGTTCATTCACACTATCAACAATTAGTTAAGTTACCCAATAATGTTAAAGAAAAAATGTGGTTATACGGTTATCAACCTGGAGAACTTCCTCAAGCAAAAAATGATGGTTTCTTAGGTTTTGTTAAGAGAGGAGATAGGTTTTTAATCACAGATAATTCTCTCAAAAGAAAACACGATAGTATCCCTTCATGAATACGATTTTAGATAAAATTTATTGGCTTGTAGATTACCCAATTATTAGCATAGGTAAACAAGGTATTTCTATTAATACTATCCTGCAAATAATTATTGGTTTTATTATAATTGTTATTCTAGCTAAAGTGATTACAAGTTTCTGTAAAAATTGGCTATTTAAACAATTAGGAATTGAACCGGGTCATCGAGAAGCATTTTCTACCCTTATTTTCTATTTTATTATTACTTTTGGTACTATTATAGGCTTACAAGCAACCGGACTTAATTTACAATCCTTAGCTGTTATTGCAGGTGGTTTAGGGATTGGGGTTGGTTTTGGATTACAAAGTATTATCAAAGACTTTATTAGTGGTTTAATTTTATTATTAGGAAGAGCCATTAAAGTCAATGATTTTATTCAATTTGGTAATCGTCAAGAATTTTCTAATTTACAAGGAATTGTTCAAAAAATCTCATTACTTTTTACTGTTATTAAAACAAAAGATGCAGCCTATCTAATTATTCCGAATAGTTATTTGATCACTTTTCCTATTATTAATTGGAATTATGAAAAAGCTGAGCATCGAATCAAAATTAGTCTAAAAGTTGGTAAAAATACTGATTTTTTATTGTTGACAGAAATTGTTTTAGACACGGCTCATCAGGAATCATCAGTTAAAATGAATCCGACACCAAAATTAATTTTTAGACAGATCCATGATTACTATTGCGAGTTGGTTTTACAAGTGTGGATTAATGATGTAAAAGATGAAGACTTTACAATTAATAGGCTGAATTATGCTATTGAATATAATCTACGAAAAAATGGTATTAATCTGATTTTTCCCACACAACATATTGCTTTTGCCGATCCTAACTTTAATCTACCAATTTCAATTAATAAAAATAATACATCCCCAAAAGTTTCTAATCTCCAATCTATTCATAGTAGTTATATTTCTCTTCGGGATATTTTAATCAAAAGTCCTTATTTTGCCCATTTAACCCCTCTCGAACTTCGTGAATTAATTGAGATAGGATACAGAAAAAAACTAAATAAACATACTATTTTATTCAATGAAGGTGATCCAGGGGATTCCTTTTATATTATCTTATCAGGAGCCGTAGAAATCTTTGTTCCCCAAATCAATAAATATTTAGCAACGTTAAAAGCGGGGGATATGTTTGGGGAATTGGCTTTAATTTTAGGAATTCCCAGAACAGCTTCAGTTAAAGCAGTGGAAAAAACTCGATTATTTGTCATCGATAAAATTGGGTTTAAAAAAATATTACAAGAACAATCTAATATAGCAGAAGTTATTTTTGAAGCGTTAAGTCAACATAAAGAAGAATTGTCCCAACGTCAACAACAACTCAGAAACATGGGATTAATTAGTGAAGAGGAAGATGATGTTAACTTAGTTAATTGGGTGAAAAAACGATTTTATAAACTATTTTCTACTTAAACCAGATCTGGATGATTGGTAAAGAATTATGACTACATCGACACGGATATTGGTGGCGATCGCCGTTGAATTTTTGCGATCGCTCCTCAATGGTAGATAAGTTCTGTATTCAGCAACGGAAAATTTACAGGGGGACTTTTTTCGTTGACGGGGTGACAAGGGAGTTACAGTTAAGACAGGGTGTGGGGTATGGGGTGTGGGGTGTGGGGAAAAATTGCCTTGGTATCACGTTATCCCTTCGACTCCGCAGTCGC
>JAAUYD010102203.1_pt1 | contig 14541 bp, 13 predicted proteins | sample 7278101 | NCBI WGS metagenome assembly JAAUYD01 (sample SAMN14350128, study PRJNA611818) | marine sediment metagenome | isolation source: surface marine sediment (0.6m) | place: French Polynesia: Moorea | collected 2018-08
CGTCGATCCCGCGGACGCCTCCCGTGAGATAGGGAAGGCACGTGGTGGGGAGGCCGGTCCACTCGCGGACCCGTCCGAGATACTCCTGTCCCAGCTCGTAGCGCTCGCGCAGGTGTCGCGTGCACTGGGCGAGGGCGCTCGCCGAGGGCAGTCCCGCCACGCCTGTGGGCAGGTCGAGCGCCGCGAGGCGCGCGTCGAGCGCACCCAGGGAGGCCGGGAACGGCGCGTCGGGGAGGGCGTTCACGATCACGCGGTCCACCGTGACGCCGATCTCGCCGCGCAGCCGCGCCACCAGCTCGGCCGTCTCGCGTGCCGGCAGCTCCTCGGCCAGGGTCACCGGCAGGAGCAGGGTGTCCCGCGGATCCTTGATCATCGCCTCGACCCAGCCCGCGTGTCGTTGCAGGGGGCCCGCGCGGACGGCCGAGACGACGACCCGCGGCACGTCGAGGAACACCAGGCCGTGCCCCGTGGCCGGCGCGTCGACGACGATCAGGTCCCAGGTGGGTCGCCCGTCGTCCTGTGCTTCGCGCAGGTGCCAGACCTTTCCCAGCGTGATCAGCTCGCGCCAGCCCGGAGCGGCGTCCATCAGCTGGCGGAAGCCGGGATTCGAGAGCACGCGGGTGACGATCCCGGGGATACGCAGCTCGCTGCGCAGGTACTCGGTGAGGGCCGCGTAGGGCTCGATGCGCCGGGCCCGCAGCCCGGGCAGGAGATCGCGGCCCTCGTAGCCCACGGGCGCCGCGGCGGGCTCGAAGAGCCGGGGGGCGTGCTCGGCGCGGCCGGTCTCGAGCAGCGCCACCCGCCGCCCGCTGCGGGCCGCCGCCAGGGCCAGCGCCGACGCCACGCTGGTCTTCCCGGTGCCCCCCTTGCCGGTGACGATCACGAGCCGGCGGGCCAGCAGCGGCCGCAACGCCCCCTCGGACGCCTCGCCCGACATGGGGGGCGCGTCGCTCAAGGGCAGCTCTTGCTCGGCCGAAACGCTGGGGGGCACAGGCGACTCCAGGCCGACACTAGCGGTCCGTTCTCCTGTGCGCGCCGAGCCTCTCCGTGATCATCACCTGCGAGCAATGCGAGACCCGCTTCGAGCTGGATCCGAGCAAGGTTCCGGCCAAGGGGGCGCGCGTCCGCTGCTCGCGCTGCAAGCACGTCTTCCAGGTGCTCCCGCCCACGTCGGACGTCGCCGACGCGCTCGAGGACGTGGCCCTGAGCACGGCCCAGGAGCCGGTGGCGGCCCCCGAGCCCAGCCTCGACGGGCCGGAGTGGGACACCCCGGAGCGGACCGGGGGCGACGGTGACGATCCCTTCGCCGACACCATGCTGGGGGGACGGGTCGACCTGAGCTCGCCCGACCAGCCGGCGCCCCCTGGCCATCGCACCGACGCGATGGAGCTCTCCTCGCAGGAGCAGGACTGGGAGTTCAACGAGGAGCCGCCGACCGCCGTCGTCGACGCCGCGGCCGAGAACGCGGCAGAGGCCGGATCCTGGCCGGACGCGCTCGAGTCGAACGCGCCGCCGGAGCCCGCGGCTGCCACGGCGGAGGCGCCGCCCGAGGTCGCCGCTGCTCCCGACACCTCGCCCCCGCTCACCGACCGCCGGCGCGAGGCGTCTTCCGGCGCCGAACCCGACGCGTTCGACGCGTCCGACGCCCTCGGAGACGAGCTCGGCTCGCTCGGCGCACTCGACGATCTGGACGAGCCCGACGACGATCCCGCCGAGGCGGGCGACGACGCCGGGACCACCGACGAGGACCTGTTCGGCAGCTTCGACGATCTCCTGGAAGACGAGCCGGCTCCGCCTTCCGAGGCTCGCGAGACCCGAAGCGCGTCACACGACGCGGAGGGGTTCGAGGCGTCGGCGCCGGCCGAGGACCTGGCCGCCAAGGCGTCGACCGAGGATGCCGCGCCCGCTTCGCGCGAGACGCGCTCCCCGCGCTCCGAGAGCGAGCCGCGGGCCTCGCGGCTTCCCTCGCTGCGCTGGTCGCCCGAGTGGACGCAGGCGATCGGGGGAGTGGTGGTCGCCGCATGCCTCGCTCTCGGGATCGCCGGCGTGGCGGCCGAGGCGCTGCGCGAGCCCGAAGTCGTTCCCCACCGCCCCGGCCTCGTCGGCCCGGGCCTCGAGATCGGCTCACTCGGCGTGCGGCTGGTCGACAACGCGCACGCCGGCCGGATCCTGGTCGTGTCGGGCACCCTCGGGCACGCGGTCTCCGATGGCAGGCGGAGCGTGCGGGCCGTCCTGCTCGACGCCGAGGGACGCAGGCTCCAGACGTCCTGGGCGGGTCCGGACCTCGGCGAGGAGTGGCTACGCGAGGCACGACCGAGCGAGATCGTGAGCGAGCTCGAGGCGCGCTCGGGCCGCTTCGCCTTCTTCGGCGGCCGGCTGCAGGCCGTGTTCCCCGCGCCGCCCGAGGACGCCACGGACTTCCTCTTCGAGGAGGCCACGCGACCGCCGCAGCCGGCCCCCGCTCTGCCCGCAGAGCCGACCGCTCAGGCCGCGGACGCCGGGGACTAGGCACGCCCCCTCATCCAAGGGCGTCCTCGGGCGTCGGGCCCGGACCTAGGACTTGTCGCCCTCGGCGACCTCTTCCTTCTTCGGGGTGACGTCGATCTCGTCGTCCCCGGAGACTCCGGCGCGGAAGCCCTTGATGGCCTTGCCCAGGCCCGAGCCGATCTCCGGCAGCCGCCGTGCTCCGAAGAGCAGGACGCAGATCCCGAGGATGATCAGCAGCTCTGTCGCGCCGAGTCCGAACATGCTTCAAGAGTGACCATCGGCAGGGACGGGGTCAAGGTGAAGCCCTTTGCGGGGCCGGGGAGCCGCAGCGAACGCGCGCCCGCGGGGCCTCCGGGGGCACTCTCCGGCCAACCGGGCCCGCGAACCGGCGATGGACCGCGGGGGCGGGCCAGGAGGCCGGGCCGGCTTTTCGGCCGACACGAGCCCGCCTACTCTCCGCTGCCATGCCCATCTTCAAGGCGTACGACATCCGGGGTCTCGTCCCCGAAGAGCTGTCCGAGAAGGACGCCCATCGCATCGGGCGCGCGACCGCGCGCCATCTCGGCGGCCGCCGCCTGGTGGTCGGGAGCGATGCTCGCACCCACTCACCCGGGCTCGTGCGCGAGCTGATCCGTGGCATCACCGACGAGGGGACCGACGTCGTGGACATCGGTTGGGCCGCGACCCCGATGCTCTACTACGCGGTGGAGTCGCTCGAGGCGGACGGCGGCATCATGGTCACCGCCTCCCACAACCCGAAGCAGTACAACGGCTTCAAGGTCTGCGGGCCGCACGCGCGTCCGGTCGGCCAGGACACGGGCCTTCGCGACATCGAGGCGCTGACCCACGCGCTGGGCGACGCGCCGGGCGGCGGCTCGGTGGAGAGCGTGGACGTTCGCCCGGGCTATGCGCGTCACGTGTTGGCCGTGGGTGTCGGCCGCCCGGAGCTCAAGGTGGCGATCGACTGCGGCAACGGGATGGCCTCGGTCGGCCTCGAAGGCGTGCTGGCGGAGCTGCCCCTCGAGGTGGAGCGGCTCTATTTCGAGCCCGACGGGACCTTCCCGAACCACCCGGCCGATCCCCTCGAGGAGGAGAACCTCGCGGACGTGAGCGAAGCGGTGCGGCGCACGGGAGCGGCGTTCGGCGTGGCGTTCGATGGCGACGGGGATCGAGCCGTGTTCGTGGACGAGAGCGGGCGCCCGGTGGCGTCGGACCTGATGATCGGCGTCCTCGCCCGCTCGCAGCTGCGGCGCTACCCGAAGAGTCGGGTGCTCTACGACCTGCGTTCGAGCTGGGCCACGCCCGAGGAGATCGAGGCCGCCGGCGGCGAGCCCGGCATCTGTCGGGTGGGTCACTCGTTCATCAAGGCGGCCATGCACGAGAGCGGGGCGTCCTTCGCCGGCGAGCTCTCGGGCCACTTCTACTTCCGCTTCTCCGAGAACCTCGTGTGCGACGACGGGACCGCCGCCCTGATCGCGCTGCTCGACGTCCTGGCGGACGACCCGCGCCCGCTCTCGGAGCTGATGGAGCCCCTGCGCCGATACTTCGCGAGCGGCGAGATCAACCGACGCGTCCCCGATCCCCACGCCCTGATCGAGGAGGTGGCGAAGGAACACGCGAGCGCGCCGGAGACGTCGCGTCTCGACGGCCTGCTGGTCCGCTACGACGACTGGTGGTTCAACCTGCGCCCTTCGAACACCGAGCCACTGCTGCGCCTCAACCTCGAGGCGCGCAGCGAGGATCGGATGATCGAGGAGCGCGACCGCCTGGTGGCGCGGATGGAAGCGGCTTCCTAGGAGTCGGCGAGCTCTTCCTCGATCAGCTGGACGAACTCCTCGAGCGGCCTCGCGCCCGACATCATGATGCCGTTCACGAAGAAGGCCGGGGTGCCGGTGACGCCGGCCTTCGCCCCGTCCTGGAAGTCGTTCTCCACCAGGTCCTTGTGGCGCCGCTCGGCGACGCACGCCTTGTACTCGGCGAGATCGAGGCCGGTCTGCTCGGCGTAGCCTTCGAGGCTCTGGGCGTCGAACTTCGCGCCCTCGGCGAAGAGCTGCTTGTGGAAGGCCCAGAACTGCCCCTGATCGTCGGCGCACGCGGCCGCCTCGGCGGCGCCCCGGGCCTGGGGGTGGATGCGGTCCAGCGGGTAGTGGCGGTACACGAAGCGCACCTGCTCCGGGTAGCGGGCGAGCAGGGCCTCGATGGTCGGCTCGACCCGTCGGCAGAAGGGGCACTGGTAGTCGCTGAACTCGACGATCGTGACCGGAGCATCGTCGGGGCCGAGCGAGGGGCCGGTGGCCGCGACCTCGGTCCGCGGCGCGTCGATCAGCACCTCGATCTCCTGCCCCTCGCGCAGGGTGGCCAGGTACGCGTCGCGGACCGTGGCCAGGTTCTGCTGCTTCAGGTGCTGCTCGATCTGCGGCCGGATCTCTTCGATCGGGCGCCCGATGCGCTCCTGGTTCTCGTCGTAGAAGGCCTGGACGGCCTCGGGGGTGACCGTGTTGCGCTGCTCGACCTCGCGGCGCAGCAGGTCGTTGGCGGAGAGACCGGCCTCGGCGGCGGCCGCCTCCACCAGCTCCTGGTCGATCATGCTCGTGACGGCGTCGCGCCGCGCCGTCCACGTCTTCACCGGGTCGCCGTCGTCGGTCGCGCGCCGGAAGAGCTGGTCCTTGATGAAGTCGTCGACCTCCTCGACGGAGATGGTGCGATCCCCGTAGCGCGCCGCGGCGGGGCTCTCCGCGGTCGTCGCGGCCGGGGTCGCCGAAGACTCCGGCGCGCTCTCCCCCGCGCTCTCGCCCGCCGGCTGGGTGCACGCCAGCGCGAGCAGGCTCGCCAGGGCCAGGGCCACACAGCGGAAGGTCGACGGGGCGGGCATGCAGGTCCTCCTTGGGCGGTGGGGTCGTCCACCGAGCCGCGAAGGATAGGGGCCCCGTGGGCTACGCCAAACGCGTTTCCGCGGGCGCTCAGCCGGCGGCGCGGAGGCGGAGTCGCGGCTCGACGCCCACGAGGGCGTCGGCGATGCCGGCTGCGAACCCCCCGCTGGCCACCAGCTCGCCCGAGACGTCCTCGGGCAGCTCGGGGCAGAGGGTCGGAAGCAGCCGAAGCCCCTGCCGCACGTCGCAGAGCGCCTGCTGTCGGGCAGCCTCGATGAGGCGCTCGCGCTCCTCGGGAAGGAGATCACCGGGCGGCGGCGTCGCCAGCTGATCGCTCAGCTTGGGCGTTGCGCGCCGGGCGCAGAGTGGCAGGTCGGGGACGAACACGAAGGCGCCGTCCGCGGCCAGTGCGGCAGCCGAGGCGTGTGAGCCGCCCTCGGAGTCGAGCAGCACCAGCAGCTCCAGCGGGCTCTTCGGGGCGGCCGGTCGGAAGACGGTCGCGGGCACCCGGTCGCCTCGGCTCGTGTACTCGACCTCGAGGGGAGCGCCCGGCGAAGGCTCCTCGACGAAGAGCGCCGGCGGCTCGGCCGGGTCCGGTGCGGTGGGGTCCAAGGTCTCGCTCATGGCGGGATCCTACCCGTTCCCGGCGACCGGTGGGCCTGGGCGGGATGTACGACCCGGACCCGCGCCCGAGGCCGGCTGGGCCCCGGACGCGAGTCCGATCGGATCGTGGCGTCGCTCGGTGGGCCCGCGTCAGCGAGCCAGGAGCAACCGCCGTGCACGGTACAAGTGCGACTTGATCGAGTCCTCGGTCTTGTGGACCGAGGCGGCGATCTCCTGGATCGTGCGGTTCTCCAGGTGATGGAGCCGGAACAGGTTCCACTGCTCGGCGGTGAGGTCCTTCTCGATGACCTCGCCCATCTGCCGCATGCGCTCGTTGCACTCGTAGGACTCGAGCGGGTCGTCCTGGTTCGACTGCTTCGCCACCTGCGCGAGGCGCGGATCCTCGTCCTCGCTGGTGAGCGGCACCATCTCGTGCCGCTTGCGCTTGAAGCGCGCGGCGATGGTGCGCCGGGTGAGTCCGAAGACCCAGGCCGCGAAGGGCGCGTCGCCCCGGAACCCGTGAACCGAGGAGAAGAGGTTGATGAAGACCTCCTGGACCGTCTCCTCGGTGTCGGCTCGGTTGTTCAAGCGTCGGTCGACGAAGCGATAGACGCGCGGAAAGTACCGCTCGTAGAGCTCGTCGAAGGAGGCCCGGTCACCGGCGCGTAGCCGATCGACCAGCTCCTCGTCGCTGACCAAGTCGGTCAGAACGGATGCTGTAGCCATTCTGGATGTGTCCCCTTCCCCAGTTTCTGCCGGTTCTTCCCAGTGCTTTCCGGTGAGCCGCTCTTCTCCATGTGGAGCCGTCCTTCGGTGCCGCCAAACCTGGCAACGAGGCAATGGGGTCGAAACGGTGCTCACCCCCGATGCGGATGTGTCCGCGAGCGCGCGGCAGGTGTCAGAATTCGTCACCGGAAACGAAATTTGTCACCGGGGCGGCGCACCCCCGGGGAGTTTTCGACCCAAAACGGCGTTTTGAGCCGAGATCGGGACGCTCCAGGGGGATCGACGAGGCGTTCGTCCCTCGCGTCCCGGCCCGCGTGTGTGCGGGGCGGCTCAGCCCCGGGCGCGAGAAAAAGTTCGCAGCAGCCGGACGCGGGCCCCGCGGGAGGGGTCGTCCAGGACGGCCGAGGCGCCCTCCAGAGGCGCCGCGAACCGCTCGGCCACGAGCAGCAACCGGGGCGCGTCGGCGGAGAGCCCGGCCCCGCTCGCCCGGGCCGCCTGGCGGCGGGTCAGCCACTCGAGCTGGGCGAGGCCCAGGGCGAGCAGGTCGACTCGGGTGCCCTCGTCCTCCGCCACGAGCACCAGCACCCCCAGGCCCTCGGGGTCGCGCGCGAGCAGCGTACGCGTCGCCTCGGGGCCGAGCTCGGGAGGCAACCCGTCGAGCTCCTCGCCGAGCGAGAGCGGCGGCTCGAGGCGGGCGAGGGCGGGGCCGAGCCAGGAGCGGTCGCCCGGCGCGGACTTCCGCGGGACGTCGTCCAGGAAGAAGTGGAGGACGTCACCGAGCTCGCGAGCCACCGGGGGGCGCTCCTTTCGTGGGCGCACCGGCCCGGTCGGTCAGCTGACGACGAGGACCGAGTTGCGCCCGCCGACCGGGGCCGGGACGGCGTTCGGGTTCTCGGGATCCTCGCACCACTCGCCGTCGACGACGTAGCGGTACTGGTAGGTGCCCGGCGGCAGGTGCATGACCTTGACCCACACCCGGCCCCGCTCGTCCTGGCGCAGGCTCGACGCGACGCCCTTGTCCGGAATCCAGCCGTTGAAGTCGCCGGCGATGCGGACGTCGCCGACCTCGTCGCCCCGGAACTCGACCGTGACCTCGCGCTCCCGGTCGCCGCCGAGGGACACCGTCTCCACCGGCAGCAGGTCGTCGTCGAAGCCCGGGTCGAGGGCGATCACCTCGACGGCCAGGGCCGAGTAGTCGACCGCCCCGTTGGCTCGCTTGGAGAACGCGACCAGCGGGCTGCCGCGCCGTGCCGCCTCGCGCAGCTTGATGTTCGAACGGATCACCGTGTCGAAGCAGAGGTCGCCGAAGAGCGAGCGGATCTCCGCCAGGGTCTCGCGCGCGTAGCGTGTGCGGCCGTCGTAGAGCGTCGGCAGCAGTCGCACCGTCGGGTCGTGGCCGATGCGCTCGGAGAGGAGGGCTACGGTCTCGAGCAGCTTCTGCACGCCGTGGATGGCGAAGTCGCTGGTCTCGAGGGGAACGATCACCTCGCCTGCGGCGCGCAGGGCGTTGAAGGTGAGCACGCCCACGTTCGGCGGGCAGTCGACGAGCGCGTAGTCGTAGCTCTCGGAGACCTCCTCGAGGGCGCGCCCCAGGCGCTCGGTGCGTCCGTCGGTGCGGTCCGCCGTCAGCCGCTGCTCCAGCGCCGACAGCACGATGCACGAGGGCGCGACGTGCAGCCGCTCGTTCCAGGGCCGCACGACCGAGGAGAGCGGCGTCCCGGCTCCCTGCTCGGGATCGTTGATGAGCACCTCGTAGAGACTGTCGTCGACGTCATCGGGCGCGATGCCCAGGGCGAGGGTGGCGTGCGCCTGGGGATCCATGTCGACGACCAGCACACGCGCGCCCTCCTGCGCGAGTGCGCCGGCGAGATTGACGGTGGTGGTCGTCTTCCCGCATCCGCCCTTCTGGTTGACGATGGCGATGGTTCTCACGAGGAGCCTCCTTCCGGCCGGTGCGCGTCGTTCGGCTCGGAAGCCTGCGGCGCGATGCCGGTGGAAGCGACCTCGAGGAGCCGCGGGCGTTCCTCGGGCCGCAGGGGCGTGCGGCGGGGGAAGCGCAGGACCGGCGCGCCCCCGGGTTCCGGCGGGCGGCGAAGCCTCGCCCCATCTCCCTGGCCGCGGCCTCGGCGATTGCTCGGGAACGGCGCGCCGGCCACGCCGGCGCGGTGGGTCTCGCAGAACGTCTGCACGTGGACGAGCCCCCCCGTCATCCGTTCGCAGGCTAACGCCGCACGGTGTCGGGGTCAACACGGAAAAACTCCTAGAAATAGGTACTTGTGACTGGTGTTGCGACTCACCGGGGGCCCTGCGACCGGCGTTCCAGCGGCCCTGCGGGGCGTGGGTTAGCTTGACCTCGATGTCGTCGGAGAAGCCCCTCGACCGTCCGCCGGGCTCCAAGCGGCCGATGGTGCGCGACGCCTCCGGAGAGCGCCCCTTCATGCGAGGGATCCTGGTCCACTCGCTGATGGCCCGCGGCGCAAGCTTCGACGAGGCCTACCGCGCCGCGGGAGAGGTGCGCGAGCGGATCCGTGGCCGCGAGGTCGTCGAGCGCGCCGACCTCGCCCGCTACGTGGAGGAGCTCTTCGCCAAGGGACGGCTCGAGCGGCCGCTGCCCTTGCCCGAGACCATCGTGGTGGTGGCCGAGAGCGGGAGCGAGGCGCCGTTCTCCAAGGGCGTCCTCTCCCAGTCGTTCCTCGCGGCGGCCGTCGATCCCAACGATGCCTTCGACGTGGCGCGCGCCATCGAGGCCGACCTCGTGAGTCGTGGCGTGAAGCAGGTGGGCCGCTCCGAGCTGCGCCGCCTGGCTCACGACCAGCTGGCCCAGCGCCTGGGTGAGCGCCCGAGCGAGCGCTACCGGGTGTGGCGCCGCTTCGTCGCCTCGGAGCGTCCGCTGGTGCTGCTCCTCGGTGGGGCGCCCGGCGTCGGCAAGTCGACCCTCGCGCAGGAGGTCGCCCATCGCCTCGGCATCTCCCGGGCCTCGTCCACCGATGCGATCCGCCAGGTGATGCGCCTGATGCTCTCGCCCGAGCTGGTTCCCGCGATCCACGCGTCGTCCTACGACGCGCATCAGCACCTGACCCCGCCGGCCGACGACGAGGAGGCGGTGGTCGCGGGCTTCCGCGCCCAGGCCGGCACCGTCTGCGTCGGGGCACGGGCCATGGTGGAGCGCGCGGTGCAGGAGAACACCTCGGTGATCCTGGACGGGGTCTCGGTGGTGCCGGGCCTGCTCGACCTCGAGTCCCTCGGTGGGGATCCCCACGTGATCTTCCTGATGCTCGCCAACCTGGATGCGGAGACCTTCCGCAACCGCTTCGAGACGCGAGCCCGCAGCGCGAGCCAACGCGAGCCCCATCGCTACGTCTCGAACCTCGACGCCATCCTGCAGATCCAGGATCACCTGCTCGAGCTCGCCGAGCACCACGAGGTCCCGATCGTCGAGAACCGGAGCTTCGACTCCTCGGTGGCGTCGATCCTGCGCCACGTGAGCGAGTCGCTGCGACAGACGGGGGCGCCCACGGCGTGACCCGAAGGACGTCCTCCATGGCCCCGTGGCTTCGGCAGCTCGTGCTCGCGGCGCTCGTCCTGCCCTGGCTGGCCTGTGCGTCGAGCATGTCGACCCAGCAGGAGGCCCGGCTCGGCGACCAGATGGCCCGGCAGGTTCAGGCGCAGCTGCCCATGCTGAACGACCCCGTGCTCGACGCCTACGTCCAGGAGATCGGCGGCCGGATCCTCGACGCCATCGGCCCCCAGCCCTTCCGGTACCGCTTCTACGTGGTGGCCGACCCGGAGATCAACGCCTTCGCCATGCCCGGCGGCCACATCTACGTCAACGCCGGCACCATCCTGTGGTCGCGCAACGTGACGGAGCTGGCCGGCGTGATCGCCCACGAGATCGGCCACGTCTGGCATCGGCACATCGCCGAGAACATCGAGCGCGAGCGCTGGGTCGGGATCGCCGGCGACATGGCGGTCCTGGGCTCGGCGATCCTGGGCGGCCCCACCGGCGCCGTCGGGCTCGCTTCGGACCTCGGCAGCATCGGCGTCATGAACACCTTCGGCCGCGACGCCGAACGCGAGGCCGACGAGTTCGCCATCGTGGCCCTGGTCCGCGCGGGCTACGACCCGAAGGGGCTCTTGAGCTTCTTCCACACCCTGCATCGCAAGGAGGCGATGGAGGGCCCCGGCCGGGTCGCCTTCCTGTCGAGCCACCCGGCCACCGAGGAGCGGATCCAGGCGGCCCACGACGGGATCTCGCAGCTCCCGGCGATCGAGGGCCTCGCCCTGGACGACAACGGCAAGCTCGAGATCATCCAGCGCCGGCTCGAGCTGCTGGTCATGGGCGGTCGGGACGGCGGCACGGCGGCCGGCCCCGGCTCACGCTGAAGCGACGGAGAGGACGAGGCGCGCCCGAGCGGGCAGACTGGAAGGGGGAGGAAGCGGAACATGGCGGAGTCGAGAGCGCGGACCCTGGGCGAGCTGCGGGCATCCGGGGTGGGCCCCCGGACCCTGCGCGAGGAGATCCGAGCGAACCTGCTCGCGAAGCTCCGCGCCGGCGAGAATCTCTTCCCCGGCATCCTCGGCTACGACGACAGCGTGATTCCGGCCGTCGAGAACGCGCTGCTCTGCGGCCACGACCTGATCTTCCTGGGCGAGCGCGGCCAGGCGAAGTCGCGGATGATCCGCGCGCTGGTGCAGCTGCTCGACGAGTGGATCCCCGAGGTCGCGGGCAGCGAGATCCATGACGATCCCTTCCACCCCGTCTCCGCCCACGGGCGTGCGGTGGTGGCCGAGCGCGGCGACGACACGCCGATCGAGTGGGTGCACCGCGACGACCGCTACGTGGAGAAGCTCGCGACGCCCGACGTCTCGATCGCGGATCTGATCGGCGACATCGATCCCGTGAAGGTGGCCGAGGGCCGCTCCCTCGCCGACGAGGGCACCATCCACTTCGGGCTCCTGCCGCGCACCAACCGCGGCATCTTCTGCATCAACGAGCTGCCGGACCTGACTGAGAAGGTGCAGGTCGGCCTCTTCAACGTGATGCAGGAGCGCGACGTCCAGGTGAAGGGCTACCGCGTGCGACTGCCCCTCGACGTGCTCGTCGTGGCGAGCGCGAACCCCGAGGACTACACGAGCCGCGGCCGCATCATCACGCCGCTCAAGGACCGCTACGCGGCCCAGGTGCGCACGCACTACCCCCTGACGCGGGAGCTCGAGCTGGCCGTCCTGAAGCAGGAGGCGCGCGTCCCCGGGGTGCCCGGAGTCGAGATCGTGGTGCCTCCCTTCATGGAGGAGATTACGGCCGAGCTCACGCTCCAGGCGCGCAGCAGCCCGGACGTGAACCAGGCCTCCGGCGTCTCGGTGCGGATGACCCTCGCCAACTACGAGACCCTGCTGGCCAACGCGGTGCGCCGCGCCCTGCGACGCGGGGAGAAGCTCGCGGTACCGCGGATCAGCGACCTCGAGGCCCTGGTGCAGTCGAGCGCGGGCAAGCTCGAGCTCGAGTACGCGGGCGAGGACCGCACCGAGGAGGACGTCGTCCGCAACCTCCTGAAGCGCACGACGCGGCTGGTCTTCGACGCCCAGGCTCCGGTCGAGGCGCTCGGGCCGGTGGTGGAGTCCTTCGATCAGGGATGGAACGTCGAGGTCGGCGCCGACATGGCGTCGTCGGACTACCTGGAAGGGGTCGACGAGATCCGCGGGCTCCGCGAGGTCGCCGAGCATCTCGGCGGCGGGCCCGAGCCCGAGCGCATGGCCTCCGCCATCGAGTTCGTACTCGAGGGGCTGCACCTGCAGAACCGTCTGAACAAGAGCCAGCCGAACCAGACCCATCCGGACCAGTCCGGAGGGGAGGGCGCCGTCCGCTACGGGCGCTCCTCGGCCGGCGGATCCCAGGGCGATCCCACGGGCGGGGCCTGATCGGGTGAGCGCCGCCCGCCGCCATCGCTACAGCCGCTGGGACGGCTCCCTCGAGGAGTTCTCCCTCGACGCGAAGCGCGCCCTCGACGCCCTCTCCGAGCTCCTGATGGAGGGGCTCGAGGTCGACGAGGCGCTCGACTGGATGCGTCGCTTCGGCTTCCAGATGGCGGGCATGGACTTCCGGGTGATGGGCGCCGAGGAGCTCGCGAACGAGCTGCGGGAGCAGGTCCGTGCGCTCGAGCAGCAGTACAACCTCGACCACTCCACCGAGGAGCTCGCCCGCCGGCTCGACGAGATCCTCGATCGCGAGGAGCAGGCCCTCCGCTCCGCGCACGGCCACGAGTCCCAGCGCATGAACGAGTTCCTGTCCCGGCGCCACGGCGGGACGGAGCCCAACGAGAGCCTCTCCCAGGCCATCGAGCGCCTGCGCGATCACCGCTTCGAGGACGAGGAGGCGGGCTCGGACTTCCAGGAGCTGCTGGCCGAGCTCGACCGTCTGAAGGCCCTCGAGGAGTTCCAGCAGCAGCGCGGCCAGCGCTTCCGCGGGCCCGAGTCGGCCGACTACGAGCAGGCCCAGCAGATCCGCGAGCAGATCGAGCAGCTGGAGCAGCTGGCCCAGCAGCTCGCGGACGGCGATTTCCAGGGCGCGAACATGACGCCGGAGCAGCTGCGCGAGCTGCTCTCCGAGGACGGCGTGCGCTCGCTGATCCTGCTGCGCGACATGGAGCGCAACCTCGAGGAGGCCGGCTTCCTGGCGCCCGGCGAGGAGGGCCCCGAGCTCACCCCCCGCGCGATCCGCCGGATCGGCGCCCAGGCCCTGGCCTCGGTGTACGGCGCGCTCCGCAAGGGCCGGCCCGGCGCCCACGACACGGTCCACTACGGCGTCGCCACCCGTAGGCCCGACGAGACCAAGCCCTTCGAGTTCGGCGGCGACCTCGACCTGCACGTCGTGCGGACGCTCATGAACGGCGTGCGCCGTGCCGCGGCCGCGCGGCCCGGCGAGCCCCTCGAGCCGCCGATCCGCCTCGACGTCTCCGACCTCGAGGTCTACGAGTGCGACTTCAGCACCCAGACCACCACCGTGCTGCTGCTCGACATGAGCTGGAGCATGTCGTGGGCGGGGCGCTTCCCGGCGGCCAAGCGCGTGGCCATGGCCCTCGATCACCTGATCCGCACGCGCTACCCGCGCGACGACTTCTTCGTGGTCGGCTTCTCGACCCGCGCCCGAGAGCTCCCGATCCGCGACCTTCCCCTCGCGCGCTGGGACATGGGCGACCCGTTCACGAATCTTCAGGAGGGGCTGATGGTCGCCGAGCGGCTGATCGATCGGCACCCGAGTCCGAGCCCGCAGATCCTCGTGATCACCGACGGGCAGCCCACGGCCTACTACGCCGACCGCGAGCTGCACGTGGAGTGGCCCATGGGCTTCGGCGGCGTCTCGCCCCACGCCGTCGCCGAGACGCTGAAGACCGTGCGGCGGGTGACGCGCCGGGGCATCACCATCAACACGTTCATGCTCGACGACGCGCCCGAGCTGGTGGGCTTCGTCGAGCGCATGACCGAGATCAATCGCGGCCGCGCGTTCTTCACGTCGCCGACGCAGCTCGGCTCGTTCCTGATGGTCGACTACCTGAGCCGGCGTCGGACTCAGCATCGATGAAGGTCGTGCTCGGCTGATGGCCCGCGAGCGCAACCTGCCTCGGCGTCTCGCGACGGGCGCCGGCTGGCTCTGGCGCCGCGGGCGCGGGCGCCTGCGGCTGCCGCGCGGACGCTTCTGGCTGCGCCTGCGGCTCCCCTCGCCGATCCCCGAGTCGCCCACCCCGGGCTTCTTCGGGCGCCCGGCCGAGCTCTGCTACCTCGACGTGCTGCGCGCCCTCGACGCCGCGCGTACCGACCCGCGGGTGGCCGGCGTGCTGGTGCGCTTCCACGGCCCGCC
>JAAUYD010091979.1_pt1 | contig 14540 bp, 6 predicted proteins | sample 7278101 | NCBI WGS metagenome assembly JAAUYD01 (sample SAMN14350128, study PRJNA611818) | marine sediment metagenome | isolation source: surface marine sediment (0.6m) | place: French Polynesia: Moorea | collected 2018-08
CCCAATAATTTATAACCAGCTTGTTTGAGAGTGAAAGATTTATATTTTCTGGTTTTTTTGAAATTAGGTGGTCTAGTCCCTTTTTTGTTGTTTTTAAAAAATAGTTGATAGGCTTTTTCGATTCTCTGGCAAATATCTTGTACTGCTTGAGAACCTACTTGTTGCCAATATTTAATTCGCTTTCTTAATTTAGCTATATGTTTCATTAAACGGTACTGGTTCAAGTGCTTACCAAACATTCTGTAGTACCGTTTATGCAAAGCGATACAATGATTATAAATACTGCCACTCCCATTAATACATGAGTGGAGATATTTATTTTTTCTTGTTTGATATAATTTGAATTTGTACGTTTTCATGCTCTTAGTATTATACTAGAGAAACGAGTATAATTCAAGATATTAGAACGCCCTAAAGGGCTCCCGCTTTAAACCCATTATCACGAGGGTAAAAAATACAGATAATTGCAAACTAGTACTAGATGAACCAAAAATTCCAGATATTTAAAATTTCTCTGGAAGCCCCCGAAGAATCTGAAGCGATGATATTTTTCATATTTTTGAAAACTCTTCCGTTGATTTACCCATAAATTGGCAACCATTAGAAGGTATCGAAACAGCAATAGATATTTTTATTGGCTATTTACTTTTAGATGCTTGGATTGGTAATAGCGATCGCCTTTGCTGTTAGCGATCGCGAGTTTCGCAAGAGGTCTATTAACTCCCAATCTGCTCAAGATTTTACTGTGTAAGGGTTATAGATATTTTAGGATTATCTTTTGTCAGTCAATCAGCTCTCAAAACAAATTTGACAGACTACTAATCACGCCCTAATGTCGATATCAGAATTTTTTTGTTATCAACCTCAACTTGATCAACATCAACTAAAGAGTTTTGCAAAGGATATCCTTTTTCAAAGTCTCTCAGATTTGACAAAGTTGTTTCGGCAATCTTACTGAGAGCATTGTCAGTCAAGAAAGCTTGATGACTGGTAATCAGTACGTTAGGAAATGTTAAGAGTCTTTCCAACAAATCATCCTCAATGATTTTATTCGACCAATCCTCAAAGAAAAAACTCTCCTCTTGCTCGTAGACATCGAGACCCAGATAGCCAATTTTCTTACTCTTAAGCCCACTAATTACGGCTTTAGTGTCAATTACTCCTCCTCGGCTGGTATTAATCAGCATCACGCCTGGCTTCATATAATTGATAAGTTCTTCGTTAATCAGGTAACGGGTATTTTGAGTTAAAGGGCAGTGAAGCGAAATGATGTCAGATTCGGCAGCAAGTGAGACCAAATCGACATATTTTACTCCTTGAGCTTCCAAATCTTGGTTTTGATGCAAGTCATAACCTAAAATTTTGCATCCAAATCCTTTGATTAACATCTGCGATACAAGAGAGCCAATTTTACCAGTCCCAATAATTCCCACACTCTTACCATAGAGGTCAAATCCTACAAGACCGTCTAGGGAAAAATTACCATCTCGCACTCGGTTGTAAGCACGATAAATTTTTCGGTTTAGGGATAGAATCAAAGCGATTGTATGTTCGGCGACGGCATATGGCGAATACTCAGGAACACGCACAATGGTTAACCCCAACTCCTTCGCAACTTTTAAATCTACATTGTTAAAACCAGTGCAGCGTAGTGCAATGAGCTGAGTTCCCCCAGTGGCAAGCTTACAAAGGGTTTCTTTATCCACTTGGTCATTAACAAATACACACACTGATTTAAATCCTGATGCTAAAACTGCCGTGCGATGATTCAGATGCATATCCAAAAAATGCAAATCATGACCATAATTTAAATTAACTTCTTCTAAGAACTTTCGCTCGTAGGGTTTTGTACTAAATACTGCTGCTCTCATGATTTTATTTTGGTAATTTATCATTTAATATATCTTAATTTATTTCTACATATTTCTCAGTATATGTAACTACAAATTTTTAATTTTCTACATGACAAAAGCTAAAATTGTGAAACTGAATGTGTATTTTATATGTAGTTAAACATATAAGCATAAAGAATAAAGCTACTTTTAGTGCTATTGAATCGAGTTTTACAAGAATAAAAAAAAACCAAGTAATTTCCCTGTCCAACACTTACAAGTATCAGTTTCTAATAGTTTTATATTATAGGTTCGCTAGAACCTCTTTTCTTTTCTATTTAGTTTGTAAGAGATATTTCTATTTCTTGGAAAAAACATCGGTGTTTGTAATACTAGCCATATATTTCTTAATAATATCAATATGACTTACAGGTTCATTTTAGATCATATTTAATACTTAATTTTAGGGGTGTTGAGCGTTAGAACCAGTGAGAGACCGTAGCGACCATCGGGAGGTAGGTCGGGTCACTCACTGGTAACTATAGTTATTCGCTAAATAGATTACAATATTTAAATAATTTATTATTAAGCGATCGCTACGGTACTTAAACAATTTTAGAAGTCAAAATGAGATAAAATACTTTTGCTGATTGAGTTTAACATTATCCTAAATAGCGATCTCCCTTGATGAAAGAAACAACTCCCGCAGCTATGGGGACCTGTTTTGATAGATGGTGTAAAAAGTTTGATGATTTACTGAGAACTAAAGCACAAAAAAGGGGATTCAGACATTATTTAGGCTGAAGATATTGACTACTTAATCACAAATGTTGAAGGGGAAATAGTAACGGAGCAATGGATAGTTGAAACTTATTCAGAAAAAAATTGGGTAACAAATGACTTGAAAAATTAGGGTGGTCTTCAGTAGCCGATAACTTAATAACTCTGATCATTCAATTAATTTAAAAGACCACCCTAATTTTTTTTTGTCTCCTTCTGTAGAAGTTTTCTATCGAGAAGCTAAGGTATGATTAGGATTAAGTGAATATCAAGTCCGAGAAAAAAAGAGTTTAGAAAGACATTTTATTCTGGTCTTTTGTGCCTATACTTTTATTCTTTGGCATAAGCTGACGGTCAGGTTAAGAAGGCGTTGGGGGAACAAACCGATTCGTACATTTCCTGAAGCTAAGACAGTCTTTTCGTACAGCTATATCTTATCGTTTTGTCCAATGGCTCAACGAAAATCAGCACGTATTTGCAGCTTACAAAGCCAGTTGTGGCTTTATTTGGGATCAATTTTTGTTTAAGTACCGTTAACAGTAAGTAAGTCAATCATTATAGCTATACAAATTTAGGTTATGACATAGTATGTGTAGGGGTAATTCATGAATTACCCCTACTGTGTTAAATATGATGTCTTAACCGATGCAAGCTAGCAACAGTAAAATTGTTTATAAGTACCAAGCACAAAAATATTTAAACAGATTTCATATTAGGTGGTTTTATATCCCTCAAATTAGCCATTGCGCCAGAATAGACTTTACCCTGTTTAGCATCAAGAGTTAGAATTGCTCCTTCACGGATAATTTCTGTTGCATCTTTAAATCCGACAATTACGGGAATACCTAGACGCAAACCTAAAACCGCAGCATGACTTGTGAGACTATCTTCTTCGGTTATAATCCCTGATGCTTGCCGAATCACGTCAATAAAATCGACATTGGTAGAAGGTGCAACTAAGATTTCTCCTGGGCTAAAATCATTAATCTGTCTGGGATGATTAGCAACTCTAGCTCTACCACTAACCGCACCCTGTCCAATTCCTTTTCCTTCACCCAATTCTGCTCTAACCAATTCTACTTTGATTAAATCCGTAGAACCAGCTACACCTTGTAAAGTACCTGCGGTCATAACTACTAAGTCTCCAGCAGTTAACCAGTTTTTTTCTTGCGCTACATTAATAGCTGCTTGGAAGGTTTGATTAGTAGAAGGTAAATCAAGTACTAACAATGGCTTTACACCCCAGACTAATTGCAATCTGCGAGAGACATGAACATGAGGTGTAATAGCTAAAATTGGGGTTTGGGGGCGAAACTTGGAGACATTGCGCGCTGTTGAACCAGTTTTAGTCAAAGTCATGATAGCAGAGGCGTGTAACTGCTCTGCAATTTGACCTACAGCAGCCGAAATTGCATTGGGTATTGACCATTGACCCCCAGATCCTGGTGAAATACGATGTTGTTCCTGTTCGATGCGTTGAGCAATTTTCGCCATAGTTTTAACTGCTTCAACTGGGTACTTACCTACTGCGGTTTCGTTAGATAACATTACCGCATCTGTACCATCGAGAATAGCATTGGCTACATCAGAAACTTCTGCACGAGTGGGACGAGGATTGTTTAGCATACTGTCTAACATTTGGGTTGCAGTAATGACAGGGATACCCAATTTGTTAGCAGTAGCGATCAGGCGTTTTTGTAGAATGGGTACATCTTCCGCTGGTAATTCTACCCCCAAGTCACCTCTAGCAACCATTACTCCATCACAAAGAGAAAGAACCGCATCCATTTGTTCAATGGCTTCATGTTTCTCAATTTTGGCAATAACAGGAATAGATTTTCCTGCGCTAGCAATCAAGTCTTTGATTTCGATAATATCTTCAGGGTTACGGACGAAACTTAGTGCAACCCAATCTACTCCTTGATCTAAGCCAAAGATCAAGTCTTCTTTGTCTTTTTCGGTTAAGGCGTTGATGGAAAGACATACCCCAGGAAAGTTAACCCCTTTATTACTGGATAAGTCTCCCCCTACTACTACACGACAATGCAGGTTTTTATGTTGAGTATCTATTTTCTCTACCTGCATCTCTACTTTTCCATCATCTAACAGAATAGTAGCGTTTTCAGGTACTTCTTCAGTTAAACGCTTGTAACTAACATAACTGATTTCGCGATCGCATTCTACTTGACGACTGGTCAATATGAAAGGATCGCCATTGTTCAAAGATATTTTTCCACAAGCAAATTTTCCCAAGCGAATTTTGGGTCCTTGTAAATCCTGTAATATTCCTACAGGTTGATTCAGTTCAAAAGCTGTTTGACGGATGAGGCGGATAGCTTTTTGATGGTCTTGTTGTGTACCGTGGGAGAAGTTGAGTCTTAGAGTAGTTGCACCTGCTTTGATCAGTTGACGTAATACATCAGGCTTTAGAGTCGCAGGGCCTACTGTAGCAACAATTTTTGTCCGACGCGGGGATTTTGGCGAGCGCATTATTTTACCAACTTAGATATCAACAGCTAGAATATCTCGATCGAGACCATAGCAATGCACAATTATACTGCAAGTTATGCTTTTACCATCCCGACTTTTTTATTGCTTTAATAGTTACTATGGGGATGAAGAGACTCGAACTCTAAAATAACCTCTACACTAACAAACTTAGATTAGACCTCTTGCAAAAATAAATATAAAATCAAAACTTATATCTATTGCCTCGGGAGGAGACTTAATATATCTAGGTATTGAACTCAAAATAGATCGATTTTGTAATAAAGTCTCCTTCGGTGCCCTATTGCCTATTCCCTTGTCTTCACCAGGGTTTATGAAACTTATGCAAGAGGTCTATTGACCGAAGTCCCTAATAGATATACATTTACGCCAGTTTAGGGACAAAATGGGGACAGAATAGAAAGGTTATCAATCCGAAATCAACTGGTCTAAAACAAGAAAATAAAGCTCATTCTGGTGTGGGTGATGTATTAGATGGAGTTAGGAAGCTAGCTTGAATGGGTAGTATATTATTGTGAGGGTTTAGTATCTTACAAAAAATTCTCCTATATAATATTTGCCCATAATTCAATTTATATTAATAATATGTCTGATAATTATTCCGATTCTTCTCAGCCTCAGCCTAAAAAAACCGTAGAAGAATCAAGTTTAAATTCTCCCCAAGGAAGAGAAACTGTAGTCGAACCAGACTTTTTTCAGCCTCAGCCTCAAAAAATCGTAGAAGAATTAAGTTTAAATTCTCCTCAAGGAAGAGAAACTGTAGTCGAACCGAATCTCAAGGAATCTTCTCGAACTCCTTATGTTAGAAAGGATGGCTTAGAAGGAAAAACTGTTGGAGATAATAATCGCTATTTGCTACAAACTTTGCTAGGACAAGGAGGAATGAGTAAAGTCTATCGAGCGCTAGATACTAAATTTGAAGACCGTGTAGTAGCTGTTAAATTAATGACTAATTATTCTTCTGCTAGTAGTCAACATCTAATTAAAAGATTCATGGCAGAAATAAAAGCTATTTCTCGTCTCAAACATCCTAATATTATACAAATTCTTGATTTTGGTATTACTCCTAATCAAGCTCCTTTTACTGGTTCTCCATTTTATGTAATGGAATTTTTTTCTGGTAATACTTTACAGAATTTATTAACTAAAAATAAAAGCCTACCTATAAAAGATATAATAAATATTATTCGTCAAGTTTGTGCAGGTCTAAAAGAAGCTCATAAAAAAGGAATTGTTCACCGAGATTTAAAGCCTGACAATATCTTTTTAGTTGCTGGTGGGGCTTTTGGGGAAGTTATCAAAATTCTTGATTTTGGCATTGCTAAAAATATTAGTTCCGACGAGCAAAAAGATTATACTCAGTTGACTCAAGAAGGTTCTTTTATCGGGACCTATCGCTATGCTTCCCCTGAGCAATGTCGGGGATTACGAAATATAGACCAGCGAACGGATATTTATAGTTTAGGAGTGATTTTGTATGAGGCAATATGTGGCAATAATCCTTATAATTTAGATGATGATTTTAGTACTACTCAAGCAGATTGGATTGCTTGCCATATTAGAGTACCTGCTAAACCGTTAAGAGAACAAGCAGGGTTTGAAAATATTGATAAAAATCTCGAAAATATTGTGATGAAGTGTTTAGCCAAAAAACCTCAAGATAGATTTTCGGATCTAAAAGAATTACAAAATGCCCTAGTTAATATTTTGCCAAATCTTGCAACAGTTGAGAATAAGGTTGTTACCAATAAGACAAATGTTAATGATGTACAACAGAATAATCAATTATCACCACAAGCACCCCCACAACAAAATCCAAAATCTACTGTAGTAGAACCTCCACCAAAAAAGCAATCTAAGGTTAATCAAAAACAAAAGAAAAAAACATCTTTAGGAGGAGTAGCTGCTATAATTGCTATTGTATTAGGAGCATTAGGAACGGGAGGCTATTTATTTTCTAAGTCCTCTCAAAAGATAGCTAAAGATAATTCAAATATTATAGAAGAAACTCCTAGTACTAATATTAGTAGTATCAGGAAAAATACTGATAATCAAAATCTCGATTCTTTATTAGAAACTTTAGAGAATCAATATAATCAAGGCTACTATCAAGATTGTTATCAATTAGCTATAGATAATCCTGATAAAAATAATATTTTAATACAAAACTGGCTCAGTAAATGTGGTTTAGCAGCAGCAAAAGCTAAAGCAGAAAATAATAGTTATACAGGAGCGATCGCCATTGTTCAAAAAATACCCAATACTGTCAACAATTATCAAGAAATACAAGAAAACATTAATATTTGGTCGGAAAAAATTTTAGATTACGCTACTACAGTTTATAAAAAACAAGGCAGAGAAGAAGCAATTAAAATTACTAAATTGATTCCTAATAATTCTGATATTAAGGCAACAATTCCTAAGTTGCTTGAAACATGGAAACAAGAAGAATTAACACATCAAGCTATTATTAACAATGCCCAAAATTTTTTGAACAAAGGTCAATGGTATAGTGCAAAAAAAGAAGCAGAAAAAATACCAACTGGTTTTTTTTTATGGCAAGAAAAGGCTAAACCAATTTTAGATAAAGCTAATAAACAAATTAATGCGATCGCAGCAGAACAACGTCGCAAGCAACAAGAACTTCAAAGACAAAGAGAACTTCAAAGACAAAGAGAACTTCAAAGACAACAAGAACTTCAAAAACAACGAGAACTTCAAAGGCAACGAGAACTTCAAAGGCAACAAGAAAAAACCACTATTGAATGTGATGGAATTGGCAATTGTCAATAATTGATACTAATTCCAAGTATCTAATAATACGGTTAATTGTTTATTGTTAGTGGTTAGTAGTTAGGGGTTTATTTTTCCATTATTACTAATACTAATTCTCCGGTAATAGCTAGATAAATAGAAAGTTATTTATGATGAAGAAAAAACTTTCAAGCCCTTATTTTCTCTATTGCCTTTCCCTCTACTAAGTCCACTGGTAATGGGTGAGAAATAGTATAATTACTCATTACAACCAATTACCCACCAACACAAATGGAGACCAATAAAAGGGGTGTTGAAACTCTCCTTCTTGTAAAGCCTTAATTTGGGACTGTCTTAAAATTTCTGCTCTACTAGCATTAGAAGTATCCAGTTCGTTATAGAGTAAATTCATAAAGTTAGCAGTACCTTTATCACTAACTTTCCATAGGGTTCCGATGGTACTTCTCGCTCCCGAACGAATTGCTACCCCTGCTAAACCCAGTGCTGCTAGATCATCTCCTTCTGCGGTCTGACAAGCACTAAAAATCAACATCTCAATAGGACTTCCGCTTTCTTCAGTACGATTTCGCAGTAGTTCAGTTAATTGATTAGCATTAATTTTCTGATCGTAGGTAATAATAAAAGTCTCTTCTGGCGTAGAACCAAATTCACCGTGGGTAGCTAAGTGGACAATAGGAGAAGAAAACTCACGAATTTGTCGATTAAAGTTCTCGTTGGTAAAACTTGCATCTTGTAAAACGTTACTATCAGGAAGTTTAGCTTCAATAGTAGCTACTTCTTCTTCAACACTAGGAAGAGGATCGTAACCAGCTACCCCTTCAGTCAATGCTCCGACAAGAGCTTTTAACGAGCGACCAGCAAAAGGACGGGGTTCTACCAATTGTAAACCAGGAGTAAGTGCGATCGCATATTTTTCGATTAAGTACTGTTCTCCATCATGAAGCACTCCCATCGGAATGTTTCTGAGTTTTCCGTCCAGGATAAAAGTTAAAGTAGCAATTTCAGTTTGAGGAAGGTCAGCTTCTAAAGCTTCAAATAGCCAACTATAAATTTTTTGAGAATATTGCAAATAGTCTGTGGAATTAGGACTGGTTATGGTAGCAGTGAGATTATTAATCGTGCTTTCCAAAGTATCTTTGTCAATGTTGGTTGAATAGTGGCGTAAAGACTCATCCCCAGGAACACTGACAATAATCTCTAGAGTATTATCCAGAATAATAGGATAAATTACCGCAGCCTGTCGATCAATTTCTTCGATTTTTGCTGACTTGACTACATCACAATCAACCCGAAAGAAATTAACTAATTCTGCTACTTGCAAAGATTCAATCACCTCACGAGCTTCTATGATATTATTCTGGTCAGAGTTTGTTGATCTACGAGTTGCTATAATACCTGTCTGAGAGGGAAAAGAATTTAATAACAAACTTACTAAGCCACGATACACAGGCTCGACTTCTCTACGAAAAGAAAATCTTGCTTCAGGGTTAACTACAGCTAAACCACTACGAATAGTTTGCAAAGTATTATAAGCTTCCCGATAAGATTTAAGGGCTTGTTCTGGCTGGTTTTCTTCCTGAAAAATCCGACCTAATTGCCATTGCCATTGATAAGTAATATCTGGCGCATCAATCGCTTTAGATAAGAGTAAGGCTTGCTCAGTAGTCTTAGCTGCTTCTTTCAATTGTTTTTGAGCTTCGTAAAGTTTTCCTAAAGTACCAAAAGCTTGTGATTCTGCTCTAATATCTCCTATATTACGAGCTTTACTAATTGAATCTGCTAGTAATGCCACAATTTCTTGATTATTATTCGTATTTAAAGTTATATCATTGCTAATACTGGCAATTTGATGGGATTGGGAACTAGCAAAATTATTTCCTTGTGCTTGTAAGTCAAACAAACTTCGAGCAAAATTAATTTGTGCATAAATGGCTTCTCGACTCACAGGAAGACTCTTAAGGCTATTTCGGATTAGAGCTTCGGTTTCTTGAAGCAAAATAGAATATTCATTGGAGTTTTGTATTTTACCTGTAATAACACCAATTTCAAAAGCTCCTTGAGTGCTGTCTTCTAAGAGTAAAGTGAATAGATTGACTAGAGCTTTTATTTTTAAAGTAGTAGCAACAGCAGTATCCGCAGCTTCTTGATAATAGTTAACTGCATCTAAAATTGCATCTTCGGTGCTAGTTTCATCAGTACGAATAAAATCTGCTAATGCTATTAGAGCAAAAGTAGTTTCTCTAGAAAGTCCTGAATCACGGGCAATTGCTAAACTATCTTGAAAGTTTTGTTGGGCAATTTCTTTTTTGCCTAAAAATTCAGCAACTTCTCCTGTTTGCAACAATAAGTTAGCTTTTAGGGCAGGATCGGGACTAGGGAGAGATTCTAAGATAGTTTTTATACAATTAGAATTGGGTTCTGGGGGACAAATAAGTATTTGCTCTGCTTGCTGAACTTCTCCTTTTAGTTGTAATACTCTGGCTCGGTTTAACTCACTACGAATTAATCCTAATGGGTCTTTTCCCTGCTGATAATACTTAGAAGCAGATTCTAAAGCAACTAAGGCTTCTTCTAGTTTGCCTTGTTCCATCAGGAGACTGGCTTGATTATTTAGTACTTGTCCTCGTAACAAATTTATCCGAGGAAGTTCGCCACTATTCATGGCTAAGGATGTGCTACTATTACCTGCTTCATAAGCATCTTGCCACTTTCCTAGCTTTTGATAAGCCAGAGCTAAATTACTTAAAGCTTTAGCTTGATTGATCACATCAGAGTTACTTTCCGCTATTGCTGCTGCTTTTTGCCAGGTTCTAGCAGCAAAATCAAATTGTCCGTCAAGATAATACTTCTGACCTTGTTTTAACAATTGCCAAGATAAGTTTTGAGTTGGTGCTAATTCTGTATTAAGGGGGGGTTCCGCTTTAGTTTCAGGATTGAAACAGATAAATATTGTTCCTAAAGCTAACAAGGATAAAGTTAAACGAGAATAATTAATCATTATTTAGATGTAATTAGTGGTTAGTGGTTAATAGTTAGTAGTTAGTTTTTACAGATAAGACTAAAAAGGACGATTTGTAATACGAAAGAGGAAGCCATCTTCTTGTAAAGAATCCCCTCGATTGTCAACATCAGTAAGAGCAGCACCATATTCAAATCTAGCACTAAAGCGATCGCTGATATTCCAGATCAAACCAACTCCTACAGAAGCCAAGTTATTAGGATCAGGATCGGTATCAATACCACCATTCCAAGCCACACCATAGTCAAAGAAAGGTGCAAGTTGAATCACGCTATCCCAAGAGCGAATGCGAATTATAGGTATCTGAATTTCTGCTGAAGCTATAACACCATTATCTGTTAGTAGTAAACCTTGGCGATAACCCCGCACACTATTTGCTCCACCAATCCCTATTTGTTCTATGGGAAGCAAAGAACTATCCGCCAATTGAGTATTAATATTAAACAGAAATATAGTATCACGAGCTAATTGGCGAGCGAATTGAGCTTGACCTTGCCAACTAAAAAAAGTCCCATCAGGGATATTTTCGTCATCATTGATCGTCGCACCAAATAAATCTAGACCTAAATTTAATTGCGATCGCAATCCCATTACTTGACTCTGTCCTCGCCTCAGCCATTCTTGATAAAATCGCAATGCTGTAACATGAGTTTTGCCATCATCCTCTGCACCATTAGAAAAAGCAAACCCATCTCCACCTAACTTAGTTTGACTAAACTGGCGATCCAAAATTAAACCTAAAGCAAACTCCTGTTGGGGAGAACGGACTAGAGGTTGACGAAAATTTAAGCCAAAAATTCGATACTCTGATTGAATGTCCAACTCGTTAGCTGGCTCTTCAACTACATCATTCCAACTATTACTAAAATCAAAGCTAATAGTCCCATTGTTCCTATTGAGAGGAATCCCATAGTTAAAACTAATTTCGTCGCTACCTTTAGTATTAAAATATCCTAACCGTACCCTATCTCCTTGTCCCAAAAGACTACCATCAGAAATTTGTACACCGCGACGAAAACTACCCACACTGGGAGAGCGATCATTATCTAACTTAGTCACTAAACTAAAAGTATTGGCGGGATTAACCTCCACATCTAAAATACTATTCCCCAACTGTGAACCAGAACGCAACTGAGTCGAGAGAGAATTTACCAAAGGATCGAGTTGTAATAACTGTAAACTAGCGACTAAGTTATTGACATTTAGGGGTTTCCCTTTTTTCCCTTGGATACGTTTTTTAATATAGTCAGGATGAACCCCATCAACTCCAGTCAGATTAACCTCTTCTAATTTTCCCTCTACAATCTCGATAGTAACCACCCCGTCATCAAAAGTTTCATTGGCGGGAATATAAGCTCCAGAAGTAATGTAACCTTGCTTGTTATACTCTTGAGTAATCTTTGAAGTTACTGCCAATAATTCTGCAATAGTAACTGGTGTTCCCGTTACATCCTTGGTAAAAGCTTGTAAATCTTCGGGACTAAAAACCGTACTGTTCCCGAAAATAAATTCATCTACCACAATAGTTTCAGGAATATTGCTACCAGGAGTCGGTTGTACCTGCCCATTAGAATTAGGAACATTCAAATAATCTTCTAGAGGTGGTAGCAAAGGCTGTTGCTCTCGACTCAAAGACTTGAATGGTAAAACATCCTGATTCGGAATATCAGGAACTGATACATTATTATTTTCTTGGGCTTTACTAGGAAAACTTAGCCCTAAAAACAAACCTAAAGTCATTATTAAAGAAAATTGACCTTTTCCTAACCTACTAATACCAGATTGCACCAGAAATTGATTTTTCATGATTGCAGAAATAAATAAATATGATGTAAATAAATTTTTTCATGACGTAGGGTCGGCAATGCCCACCCTACCTATATTGCTGCCCTACTTATCTACGGAAGCAGCAAAACAATTCTGGGGAAACTTCCAAGTAGTAGTATAAGCAGCAACTTCTGCTTGTAGATTCGACTTCGCAAAAGAGAATGAAGGTGTAATAGTTTGAGTTTGATCGCTATTTTCTTCTATTTCAGGCTCAAAAGTACCGAAATCAGGCAAAATACCAGGAATTGATAGGAATTTATCCAGGTTTGGTGGTAAGCCACCCTGTCCGACCATGGTGAAGCTGCTAACATTGTCCCCACTAGATATAGCACATCGGCGGTCTATCAGAGAAGAAACATCTACTACTTCTTGAGAGAGTTGAGGAACGAGTTGATTATCAATTTCAGGGCTATTAATAGTGACATTATTCCCAGTAATATCGTTAAGAGGAGTATCTTGTTCTCTTTCTCTCAAACCCACAACCAAGCCATCATCAAGAATTGCTATATCTGCATCACCACCAGTAAAATCACCACCAGTAAATGTAGTAATAACATCACTATTGTCAGAAGCAATGACAAAGCGAGCATTAATAAATATCTTTCCTCCTTCACTTCCCTCAGTGCGAATATCACTATCGTTTGAGAGAATAACAGTTTTTTCAGGGAGTGAAAACAAATTATCTTCTTGTAGTTCTCTTTCCCCTTGTAGTCTTACAATAATATTTCCTGCTGTAATCCTATTATTGTCGTTAAATGTTGTACCTTTAGGAATACCTGCACTTATGTTGGAATTGTTATCCTGACTTAGTGCCAACGTAGAGATAAAAATATTACCACCAGTTCTTGTTTCCTGACCGATATTACTTACATCAGTATTAGCAGAGATTGTTGCTCCATCTGTCATTATTACTCGATCTATTGGTTCTACTGGTTCAGAAAAGTTATTAATCTCATTATTAATATCACTCAATGAGCTACCAGCATCAATTTCTCTAATGGTTTCTCTTAAATCATCATTGATATCTTTGGCAATGATGATAGTTCCACCTGTTCCTGTTCCACTAGCATTCGCCACAATCCCAGTTGTTTCATTTCGATTACCTGTTCCGGTGATAATTAAATTACCTTTATCGGGATTATCAACAGTTTCATCATCAACAATTTCAAGGAATATACTTCCTCCAATTCCTGTACTTGTAGTACGAGATTGGATAGTACCCCGATTTTTAATAGTCAAGTTGTTAGTAGTGATGTTAATTTCACCACCATTACCAGCACCTTCAGTATTTGCAGAGATTGACCCACCGTTAATAATATCTACATTGGATGTAGGTTCTCCTAATTGATTACTAATAGAAATTTCACCACCCTGTCCATCTATCGTATTAGTGGAAATTTCACTACCCGCTCCTAAAGTTAAATTGTTATCTATACCCAAGAAAATATCACCTGCATCACCTAAACCTGTTGAATTAGACTGAATGCTACCATTATCAATATTTAAGTTATTGGCAGTAATAGAAATTTCACCACCCTGTCCATCTATCGTATTAGTGGAAATTTCACTACTATCTACTGTCAGATTAGTAATGCCTGTCAGAGTTATATTTGATTGTGTATCATCATCAATGTTTTCAGCAGAAATTAGAGAACTGTCAGTAAGATTTACTTCTTGAGCATCGAGGGCAACACTTCCTGCTTGTCCTCCATTCTCATTTGCTGCTGCTGTAATTGTTCCCTGGTCTAAAGTAACTGATTGGACTGGGGTTTGACCTTCTGTTTGATTGATTAAAACAC
>JAAUYD010010079.1_pt1 | contig 14539 bp, 17 predicted proteins | sample 7278101 | NCBI WGS metagenome assembly JAAUYD01 (sample SAMN14350128, study PRJNA611818) | marine sediment metagenome | isolation source: surface marine sediment (0.6m) | place: French Polynesia: Moorea | collected 2018-08
CCCAAGCTGAGCGATTGTCGAGCTTGCCTCAGATTCAAGGCAGGTGTCGTCGCGCTATAGTGAACTATGCGCGGCGATACCTAACGCCGAAGGTGGGGTGAGCTCGGCAAACCCAACGGGTTTCACATTTCAAGAACAACAGTCGGTGTTACCCAGTCGGTATCATTATCAAATCACTCTCTTCGAGAAAGGTGAATCGCTCAGATTGGGTGTAATGTTCTCGCGAAGTGTCTTGATTGACCGCTGTTTAGGTGATAATCAGCGGTCATGCGAATCCTACGGGGCATTCTGATTTCGATTATTGTGCTGTCCGGCTTGCTCGGAACCGCACTTCCTCCCGCCTTGGCGCAGGATGGCACCCAACCGTCCGACGCGTCGCCAGAGGTCCGAGCAAAGACCGGATATCAGTTTTCCTACACACCCATCTATCAGTTCGAAACCGATTTGGACGCAGGCGGTAAGTTCGATGTCCAGCGCCATTTCATTCGCTTCGACGTCACCCGTTTCATCGATCGCAACTGGATGGCCGGCGTGGGTCTGAGCTTCGACTACGAGCGCTGGGATTTTTCGGGCATCGCGGGGTTGGCCGGCATCGATTTGTGGGACGAACTGTACCGGCCGGGAATCAGCATCCCTGTTTTTTACCGTACTGATACCAATTGGCGTTTCGGGTTCATCCCCTCCCTCGATGTTGCCGGTGCCAACGGTGCCGAGACCAGCGAATCGCTCTCTTATGGCGTCGTGCTGTCGGCGGCCTATGCCTTCGGTCCGAATCTGACCCTTGGATTGGGTGGGGGTGTCTTCGAGCGCCTGGATCAGACTGAGTTCTTTCCGTTTGTGGACGTGGATTGGACCATTAACGACCGGTTGCGCCTGACCAACCCCTTTCGGGCAGGGCCAGTGGGACCGGCCGGGCTGGAACTGATCTATTCTTTAAATGATCGGACGGAAATGGGCGTTGGCGGCGCGTATCGCTCGTATCGCTTCAGATTGGACGACAGCTCGACCGTGGCCGATGGCATCGGGCAGGTGGATTTTTGGGCCACGTTTTTACGGCTAAGCTGGCGCCTGGGCCAGTCCTACCACATCGACATCAACGGGGGCGCGCTGATCGGCGGCAAGATCACCATCGAGGATCAGGATGCCAATGAACTGGGCGCGTCCGATTATGATCCGGCGCCATTTGTCGGTGCCACCTTTCGAGGCCGCTTTTGATTAGCGCTACAGATCGCTATACTTTCGACATATGAACAGACACAACGAAGGCACCTAATGAAGTTGTTCGGCAAGAAGAAAACCCTGACCATGCTCGCCCGGACCTGCGGCTGAGCGGCCAAAATCGGTCCGACAGTCCTGTCGGAAGCGTTGCAGGGTCTGCCCGCGCCAGCCGATCCGAATCTGCTGGTCGGCTATGAATCCAGCGATGACGCCGCCGTCTATCGACTCGGCGACGATCTGGCGGTGGTTTCCACGGCGGATTATATCACGCCGCCGGTGGACGATCCCATCTGGTTCGGCCGTATTGCGGCGGCCAACGCCCTTTCCGATATCTATGCCATGGGCGGTCGACCCATCACTGCGCTCAATCTGGTGATGTTTCCGCAAAAGCAGTTGGGCGCGGATGTTCTCAGTGACATACTCAAGGGGGGCTACGAGAAGGTGACTGAAGCCGGTGCCTGTCTGGCAGGGGGGCATTCGACGGACAATCCGGAGCCGATGTACGGCCTGGCTGTAACCGGTGTGCTGGCGCCGGCTCAGATCCTGACCAACCGCGCTGCCCGTGCCGGTGATGCCCTGATTCTCACCAAGCCCTTGGGTACCGGGGTGCTGTTCAACGCCTGCCGTTCAGGCCGCCTGCCGCGCAGGGAACTGGATGCAGTCTTGCCGCAGGTCGCTCTTCTCAATGGGCCGGCCATGGAGGTGGCTCGCAGGCACCGGGTGCATGCCTGCACCGATATCACCGGATTCGCCCTGGCCGGTCACGCCTTGGAGATGGCAGCGGGCAGCGGGCTGATGATCGACATCGACTATGCGGCGCTGCCCATTCATCCCAATGCGCTGGAGATGTACGCCAAAGGCGAAACCACCGGCAGCAATGCCGCCAACCGCAAGCTGGTGGTCGGGCAACTGGAATTGGCCGCCAGCCTGACGGCGGAGCGGGAGGAGTTGCTTTTCGATCCGCAGACCTCCGGCGGGTTGCTGTTGGCTGTCCCGGCGGATGACGCCGAGGCCTGTGTGCGCGAATTGCACGCAGCCGGCATCGGGCAGGCGGCCATCATCGGTCACGCTCGGAGGGACGCCCGGGCCGGGATCCGGATAATCTAGCCGAGCGGCCTGTCTCCCATCAGCTGCTGCGGATCATGGTCAGCAGCATTTTGAACGGCGTGGCCGCCTTAAGGGCATGGGGTTCATTGGCCGGCATGATGATGACCTGACCGGTGGCTACCCGGTGAGGGCTGCCGGCGATACGGATCTCCACCTCCCCATCCAGAACCTGCACCATGGCGTCGAAGGGCGCCGTGTGTTCACTCAGCCCCTGTCCCTGGTCGAAGGCGAACAGGGTCACCGTTCCGGTTTTCTTTTCGATGATGGTTTTGCTGACCACTGCATCCTTTTGATAGCCAACCAATTCGGCCAATTCGGTGGGTGTTGCCGTTTCAATCATCCTTTTTCTCCTCGCCTCTGTTAGAATTATTCACAGGCATTCACTATGAATATGGCTCCAATGGTGCCAATTTCAACAGCCAGGGTCAACACGGGTACTGTTTGGGTGGTGCCACCGCCTAAACCGTGATGTGCCAACAGCGGTGGATGGTTTTGCGTTTGTGTACGTAGTCCTCGGGTATGGTTCTATCAGTAATCTCCGCGATCCGGTCAACCTTCAGGTGGTTCAGGCGTGGTTCGAAGCTCTGGTGATTGGTGGAAAAAATAAGGCTGGCGTTGGGCCGCATCAGTCTGACCACCGCCTCCAGAAGCCGGGGATGATCCCTGAGGACGTCGAAACTCAGGTTGCGTGTCTTTGTGGTGGAGTAAGACGGTGGGTCGACGATGGCCAGATCAAATCGCCGGTTCTCCCTGGCGGCCGTTTTGAGATAGTCAAAGGTGTGCGCCTGGATCAGATGGTTGGTTGCCGGATCGATACCATTGAGGGCCATGTTTTCCCGGGCCCATTGAATGGTATGTTCGGAGCGGTCTACGGAAATGGTTGACCGGGCGCCTCCCTTGGCGGCATAGCAGGAAAAAGCGGCCGTGTAGCAATACAGATTTAATACGTCTTTTCCGGCAGCCATTTTTCTGACCATCTGCCGGGTGTTGCGGTGGTCGGAGAAAAGCCCCGTATCGACGAAGTCGTAAGGGTTGACCAGAAATTTGAGGTCTCTTTCCGACAGAACAATTTTCTTGTCCGTATGATCGATGCGCTCGTAACGCAAGCCTTCCGAATTGCCCGCCCGTCGCTCTTTGAGGTGGACCTGCGGCATGGGCACACTCAATGCGGCAGCGACGGCCTCGGCCATCATGGGCAGCCATTGGGGCACCGATTGGCGGCGCAAATACTCGCCGACCACTAGGTGGCCGCCATACCAGTCCACGACGGCACGGATCTCGGGGATCTCCCAGTCGTAGAGCCGGAAGACGTCGATGTGCTGTCGGCTGAATCGTTTGTAGAAGTGCCGGAAGCGTTTTTTCACCCGGTTGGCCAGCATCTGTGCCTGGCGGCGGAAGTGTTCGAGATGCGCGTGATCAGTCATGTCGATGGATGAATCGTGTGGAGTGGTAGTGATTTGGTTCGCCATTATGCGCGTTTGGTTGCCGATGTCAATCGACGATCGAAGACACATGGTTGTATCGCAGTGGCCTTGACCGAAAAAGCCCCACCGGCGCTGTCGGGCCGATGGGGCTTGAAGCGGTTGGATCAATTGCGAGCTGTCTTGGGGAACATGCCCGCCAGGGTCAGCTCGATCCGCAGACATCACAGTTGGTCAGGCATCGTTCGTAGCGTTCGTCACGGTTGTCGACGGGCTGGCTAGAACCGGACCAGAACTTCAGGATGCACTGACTGATGCATTCTCTTTCACTGGGTGTGATTTCTCTTTTTTTCATGGCAGCCTCCTTGGCTTCAGGGTGCCGGTTGTCGGGCCGCTAGACCCGATATGCTTACACATATGGAAGAATAATCACGATTACGGAAAATCATACACGGAATCTTCAATAAGGGGTTGACAAATGAACACCATGTTATAAAGTTTGATGTATGTCAAACAATCAAAATAAAGAGCTTGAACGGCTGGCAGAGATCTTCAAAGCCCTGGCCAATCCCAACCGATTGAAGATCTTCATACTGCTGACCACCTGCTGTCGGCCCGGCACGGTGGGCATCTACGACCCGGAGAACGACGCGGATACCATGTTTATCGGGGATCTGGGAAAATCGTTGGATGTGGGTAAACCCACGGTGTCCCACCATGTAAAGGAGCTGCGACGGGTGGGCATCATCCGCACGCAGCGCCGCGGGCAGAAAATTGCCTGCTGGGTGGATCCGGAAATGATTCATCAGCTCAAGGACTTTTTCAGCATCTAAAATTTTTTTAGGCCATATATTTGAAAGTTGTCAAATAATAAAACTAAAGGAGGTTGTTATGAAATCCAACCCAACCCATCCGGATTCGATACGCCGGATCGTTCGTGACAATTACGGTAAGATCGCCGGCCGATTGGGGGGTTGCTGCTCGCCGGGCGGGAAGATACCTGATGGTGCACGGGCCAATGATCTGGCTGAGCGTATCGGGTATTCGCGGGAGCAGATCCAATCGGTTCCCCATTCGGCCAATATGGGTCTGGGGTGCGGCAATCCCCAGACGATTGCCAGCATCAGACCCGGCGAAACGGTACTGGATCTGGGCAGCGGGGCCGGATTCGACTGCTTTTTGGCCGCCAGCGCCGTGGGTGAATCCGGCCGGGTGATCGGCGTGGACATGACCGACGGCATGATTCGCAAAGCCAGACGCAATGCCCAACAAGCCGGCATTACCAACGTTGAGTTTCGTCAGGGGAAAATCGAGCACCTGCCGATGGCCGATCGGACCGTGGATGTCATATTGTCCAATTGCGTCATCAACCTTTCCCCCGAAAAAGAGACGGTATTCCGGGAGGCCTATCGTGTGCTCAAGCCCGGTGGACGACTGGCCATCTCGGATGTAGTCACGCTTCAACCCCTACCGTCGACAATGCTCAGGGATAAACAGCTGCTCTGTGCCTGCATCGGTGGCGCCACTCCGATCGAGGAGCTGAAACAGATATTGGAATCGGTTGGATTCACAGCGATCGTAATCACACCACTGAAACAAAGCCGCGAACTGATCGAAGCTTGGGTCCCCGGAATCCAGGCGCAGGAAGGTGTGTTGTCCGCCACCATCCAAGCGGTTAAACCCAATTCCAGCACCACCTGCTAGTGGTGGTAGGGAGCTGTCACCTGATCAACCAACCCGATCAATAAAGGGGCTAAGATGAACACTATCGATTCTGTCAGGGCGAAGGACCATCGACCGATCCGGATTCCCGCGGACCCACAGTGGCCCGCTCGCATGAAAGCCCGATCCGTGGACTATGTCAGGCGTTTTGACAGCTGCAGTCAAAGCATCTTGTGGACCTTCATGGAGTCGCTTGAGTTGCGTGACCGGCAGGTGCTTCGCGCCGGAGGTGCCATGCAGGGGGGCATGATGCATTCACTCACCTGCGGGGTGCATACTGCCGGCTTGATGATTCTGGGCCTGCTGGTGGGCAGGGAAAGCCTGGAGAGCGGGCTCGATGGGCTGATGCCAATCATTGAACCTGCCCAACAGATGGTGGCCACCTTGAACCGTCGACTCGGCGGTCACTCGTGCCGCCAAATGACCGGTGTGGATTTCACGGACCTGGCAGCAGCCATGACATATAAATTGTCTGACGATCACGAGCGATGCGTCGTCCGCGTTGGCGATGGCGCCGAGGTCATCGCCGGTCAGCTGCAGGAAATGTCGGCACGTGGTGAGCTATTCAGGATGAATCCTGGCCCCGGGGAACCATCCACGATCTCTGGCCCGGCCGTGTGAGGCGTCTTCGAAACCTGTCATATCCAGCCTGCCAATCCGGAGGCCTGGCCGGCTGTACGCCCACCGTGGTGAGAACACCGGCCTAAAACTACGGCGCGACAAGGCTGCTCAGAGCCGGGGTTGATATGGTTTCGCCTTTTTTCAAATTTCGTTAGATATTCGGGCACGATCTATTCAACATGTTCATGCCCGGCGGCAGACGTGCCGGTGGGGGGGATTTTAACCTGGCTAACCATCAATGAGGTTTAGGATCACTTACGGCCAGCCGGTTGTATAGAGGGCCTGAAAATCGAATTGACGATCAATGGTTGCATCTGTTACCGTCAATTGTTTGTGTTTATCTATACAACCGTTTTCAAGCGTGGGCGGATGTACTATTCTCACTTCTCAACCGGCAATGTCAGAATCGACAGCGAGCATGCCAATATCGACTGTATGATCGATCTGTGCCGAGCCAAGGATGAAAAATGGGTGCCTGCCGCCCAAATTCTGATTACTGCCCTGGCCAACCATCTGGACAGCGAGGAAACCATCTTTCAGGAAGATGGGTTGACCATGACGCCTGATCACCTGGCGGAGCATCGCCAGCTGAAGAAGCGGCTGGCCGTTATCGAGGCCCAGGTGATCAATGCAGAAGTCGAGAAAGAGATGTTTCTGAGCAGCTTCAGAGACATGTTGTTCTATCACATTTCAAATTTCGACAAACACTTGGTCCCGCACTGACCCCCCCCGCCAGCGAACCGTCATTCGATGCCAACCGATACCGACCGAGGTTGGCTCGCTTTCGGACCCGGTATCTCCACCGTCAGCACGCCATTTTTGAATCTGGCCTTGATATGTTCGGGCGCGATCTTCGCATGCAGGCTGAACGTGCGTTGAAACGTCCCGCAGATGCGTTCACGCCGATAATAGTTGATTGCCTGGCATGACGGGTCGGCACTGCGTTGCCCGCTGATGGTCATCAGGTTGCCCTTGACTTCCACCACTAGCGCTTCCTTGCTTACACCGGGCAGATCGACGGCAATCACGATGCCGCAGTCGGTTTCGTATATGTCCGCACTGGGCGTCCAGGCGCCCGAATGGACCTTGCCGTCATCGGGTGTCTGGCGGGGAAACGAGTCATCGAACAACTTGTCGATGCGGTCCTGCAAGGTGGTGATATTGCCCAACGGGTCCCACTTGATGATGGCCATGACGGTTCCTCCTGATCGATTCCTGCCTATCTGTTGATTAGCGCTTCTGCGGGATGTTGTAAACAATGGAATAGGCCCCGTGGCTTGCTTTCATGGTCAGCTTGTCCGGCGACCGCGTAGCGCTCAGCTGTCCATCCGGGCACCATTAATCGCAAGTATGTCCCCAAGTTGCTGCTTTCGGGGCGCCTGAGGCAATCTCCACGATAACCTGGCTGTGTACCGCCATCTCACCCCAATCGGCCTATTTTTGGGAAGGGTATTGCTTGTCAGTTTTCGAGCGCCTCACCAACCCGACAGCGTTGGCCACGAATCGTTGAGCGCTACCGTTTTACGAATTGATCTAAAACCCATAATAGGCTTGCAAAAGCCATCATTTTCTGGTGAAGTTGCCGCACATTTTCAGAACGGGGAGAGTGAGTATGGACGACGATGTTGAGAACGCATCTTCGGGTGCGGAAGAGAGTTTTGCCGACCTATTTGAATCTTACAGCGCCGGCATGAACGAAAATATCCAGGTGGGCGATCGGATCCGGGGACGCATCATTTCCATCGGCAGCAGCAGCGTGTTCGTGGATACGGGCACTAAAGTGGACGGGATCGTGGAAAAGGCCGAATTGTTGGATGACGATGGCCAGTTGAGTGTCGCCGAAGGCGATGAATTGGACCTGTATGTCGTGGCTGCCGATGAGAGTGAGATCCGTCTCTCCAAGGCCATTTCCGGCATCGGCGGGCTGAATATGCTCCGGGACGCCTATGAACAGCGCATTCCGGTCGAGGGCAAGGTCGTGGCCGCCATCAAGGGCGGGTTTCAGGTGGAAGTCATCAAACGGCGGGCCTTTTGCCCCATCAGCCAGATGGACCTGACCTATGTGGAGGATGCGGCGGCCTATGTGGGCCAGACCTTCTCCTTCCTGATCAAACGATTCGAAGAACAGGGCCGCAACATCGTGATCTCGCGGCGGGATATCCTCCAAAAAGAGCTGGAGGCCAGCCGCCGGGCCTTCATGGAAAAGCTGGACGTGGATGCGGTTTTCGAGGGCACCGTGGTGCGCATCATGCCTTTCGGCGCCTTCGTCTCCCTCGCTCCCGGGGTCGAGGGATTGGTGCACATCAGCGAATTGAGCTGGTCGCGGCTGGACACCCCGGAGCAGGCGGTATCGGTGGGTGACCGTTTGCAGGTGAAGATTTTGGACATCAAGGCGGGAGATAAACCGGGAACCCAGAAGATTTCACTGTCGGTCAAGCAGGCCATGGGTGATCCCTGGGCCGAGGCGCCCAGCCGCATCCGCGTGGGTGACAAACTGATGGGCAAGGTGACCCGTTGCGCCAATTTCGGCGCATTTGTGGAGCTTTTCCCGGGTATCGAGGGACTGGTGCACATCAGTGAGATGAGCTACACCCGCCGGGTGATGCGTCCTGAGGAAGTGGTTGCCCCCGGCGATGCGGTCATGGTCATGGTCAAGGAGTTCGATCTCGATCGCAAACGCATCTCCTTGAGCATCAAGGATGCCGAAGGTGACCCCTGGGCGGACATCGACGACAAATTCAAACCCGGACAGACGATCCGGGGGCGGGTGGAGAAGAAGGAGGGCTTCGGCATCTTCGTGAACCTGGCCCCGGGCATCACCGGGCTGCTGCCCAGATCCAAGATCGCCGCTTCGGAGAACGCGGCCGCGATCGAAGCGCTCAAACCCGGCAGCGCCATCACCGTGTCCGTCGACCGGGTAGATGTCAACGAGCGCAAAATTTCGCTGGGTACCGGCGACAACCCGGACGAGAGCGGATGGCAGGAGTTCTCCGGCGGCACGTCCGATTCGCTGGGTTCTCTGGGAGACCGGCTGAAAGAGGCCTTGTCCCGCCAGAAAAAGGGAGGATAATCATGGCACAGTGCGAGTTTTATGACCTGGTAATCATCGGTGGGGGACCGGGCGGATTGTCCGCCGCCATCTATGCTATGCGCGCGGCGATGAAAACCGTTTTGGTGGAGAAAGGGGTCCCCGGCGGTCAGGTGACCATGAGCGACGAGGTCGAAAATTATCCGGGGTACACCCACATCAGCGGCGCCGAGCTGTCGATGAAGTTTGCCCAGCACGCCGAGTCTTACGACCTGGAAATGATCTCCCAGGAAGTCCTGGCTCTGGACCCCGGACTGGATCACCATACCGTCAAGCTGGCCAACGGCGAAGTACTGAAATCCCACGCCGTGATCCTGGCCACCGGCGGCAGCCCCAAGAAATTGGATGTGCCCGGAGAGGATGAATACTACGGCAAGGGAGTCTCCTACTGCGCTACTTGCGACGGATTCTTCTTCCGAGGAAAAACCGTGATGGTGGTCGGCGGTGGCGACAGTGCCGCCGAAGAGGCCCTTTACCTATCCAAAATTTGCAAAAAGGTCTACATCGCCCATCGCCGCGATGAATTGCGCGCCAGCAAAATCCTGCAGCAACGCATTTTTGACGACTGCAACATCGAAATGCTTTGGAATACCGTGCTCACCGAAATCAAGGCCGGCGCCGATGGGGTGGAGCAGGTCGCGTTGAAGGACACCGTGACCGATGAGACCAGGGGGATGGAGATTGACGGTGTCTTTATCTTTATCGGCTTCAATCCCAACAACGCGCTGGTTCCTGCCGGTACCCGCATGAACGCCGACGGCATGGTGATCACCGACGAAAAATGCGAGACCACCTCACCGGGGGTTTACGTGATCGGGGACCTGCGAGAGAAATTTGCCCGCCAGATCGTATTGTCGGCAGCCGACGGATGCACGGCGGCACTGGCGGCCGCCCATTTTGTGGAGGCCAAAAAATCGGTACGCGGAGATGCCTGCCAACTGCCAGCGGACCTGGCCCAATAGCGGAGTCCCATGTTCAGTCTGTTCAGAGAGTGGAAGGACCGACATTTTTCAGATCCCCAGCGGGTGATCTTGGGGCTCATGCTGCTGGCCGGTGCGGGGCTGATCTACTTTTTGGGCAACCTGCTGGCCCCGGTACTGATCAGCATTATCATTGCCTACCTGCTCGATGGTCTGGTCAGCCTGCTTCAGCGGACCAAGATTCCCCGGCTGGCCGCCGTGACGACCGTTTTCATGGTGTTCATGCTGGGCATGCTGGTGATGATATTGTGGTTGCTTCCCCTGACGGTCAAGCAGGTCAGCCAACTGGTTCAGCAACTGCCCGGTATGTTGTCTACGGCCCAATACCGTCTGCTGCAGCTGCCCACCAACTATCCGGAACTGATATCAGAAGGCCAGGTCCGCCAGATTATCGATTATCTCAACACGGGCATCAACTCCCTGGGCAGGCAGGTCTTATCATTGTCGGTGGCCTCGGTTGTGGGGTTGATGCACCTGGTGGTGTATCTGGTGCTGGTGCCTTTCATGGTCTTTTTTCTGCTCAAGGACAAACACGTGATTATCGACTGGGGCCGGCGGTTTCTGCCTGACAACATGGATCTGACCGAATCGGTATGGCAGGAGGCCAACGTCCAGGTCACCAATTACATCCGGGGCAAAGGCTGGGAACTGCTGATCATATGGGGAATCAGCTATGTGGTTTTCAAGGCCCTGGGTCTGCAGTTCTCTCTGTTGATCTCCCTTTTCGTGGGACTGTCCGTGATCATTCCCTACATCGGCGTGACGGTCATGGGATTCGTTATGGCCCTGATTGCCTTCATTCAGTGGGGTTGGAGCCATGAGTTCGCCTACGCCATGGTGGCCTATCTGGTTATCCAGATATTCGACGGCAACCTGCTGGCGCCGCTGCTGTTGTCCGGGGTGGTCAACCTGCACCCGGTGGCCATTGTTGTGGCGGTGCTTCTTTTCGGCGGGCTCTGGGGCCTTTGGGGCCTCTTTTTTGCCATTCCCCTGGCAACCCTGGTCAATGCCGTCATGAAAGCCTGGGTGGCCAGGCTCGAGCACCAGTCAGACACGTAAGTGGTTTGGTTGTTGGTCCCGCCGTTGGCAGATGCTCGAGGTCCTTGTTTTCATCGCTCATATCGGTTTAGTGGGTTTCCCCGAAAAAAGGGCTTGCGTCCAGACACCCGTATATTACAATCAGACCAATGCCATGATGATTAGAACCGGCGCCACCGTTTCCGTCATAGTATGAAGCGGCCGGGCCAGCGAGGTGACGCATGCAGGAAACCGATTTCCTAAAAGGTAACCAAAGGGTTCTCAACGACATAAAAAAGTTTGAAATTTTCGAGCCGTTTCAGGACGACGAACTTCACCACCTGATGGCCATGAGTAAAATCCGGAAATACAACCCCGGGGAAAAAATCTTCGAGCAGGGCAGCGCCGATACATGGCTCTACTTCCTGGTGTATGGCCAAGTCCGGCTGATGAAGGACAATCAGTCCGTGATTCTGCTGCAGCGACGGGGGGATATTTTTGGTGAAATGGGCGCCATCGAGTGTGCCCCGCGCAGTGCGTCGGCGGTCGCCGTGGGTGAAACCGTCTGCCTGGCCACGGACATCTACTACATCGAGCAGCTCACCGGCACCGATAAACTGGCCTTCGGCTATGTCATCTATCGGGTATTCGCGGAGGTCTTGGCCGAGCGCTTGAGGACGACCACCGAAGAGCTTCTGGAGTTCAGGGGCCGCAGCCTCAAAATCTGGTAACCCCATACCGGCCGACGGCTATCATGGATGGCGGGATGGGCATGTTACCGCCATTCGTGTAATCGACGCACCTTCCCTGTCAGCCCACCGTTGAACCCATCCACCAACAATCCAGAATGTCCAGGGCCATGTGAATGACCAGACCCAGGCCGACCAGCCTGGTTTTGGGAATTACCGCGAGCACGGCATACACCGATATGGCCGGCCAGGTGTGCAGGGGATGTAAGCCGATGCTGCAGCGGTCCGGATCGAAGATGGGGGCGGCCAGCAGATGGTCCAGATCGGCCAGCATGGCGGTCATCATGACCAGATAGGCCCGTTTCCACCGGTTGGCGAAGCCTACCCGGGCTGCAATTGCCGGCACTGCCAGATGCAGGGCCAGATGAATAGCAGGACGCAACATGGGCGGCGTTACAGCTTGGTCAATTCATAGTTTCGGCTGCCCAGACCCAACGTCTGGGCGTATTCCAGTTGAATTTCCCAGTCCACCTTGGGATAGATGCCTCTGAATTTATCCTGGCCCGGTTCGGTGTTGGTCGTCAAACTGCTGCCGGCCAGCGCCGGTTCGGCGTTCACCAGATCCACCGAAGCCTGGTCAATGGCCACCGGATCGGTGGATGCGACCACCCCGATGTTTCTGACGATGGGCGCGTCGTTGGCCGAATAGCAGTCGCAGGCGGGGGATACGTCGGTGATGAAATTGATGAAAAAGGCTTTGTGCCGTTTATCGACCAAGACACCCATGGTGTACTCGACCATGTTCTCCAGGAAGACGGGGATCGACTGGTTCCACTGCACCTCGATGGCCTCGCTGGGGCAGATCAGAATGCACTCCCCACATCCGATGCAGGCATCGCTGTCGATTTGCGCCTTATCCTCCGCCATGGCGATGGCGTTCTGTGAGCAGTGTTCCTGGCATTCCCCACAGCCGATGCACGCTTCGCCGATTCCCGGAGAGAGACTGGAGTGTTGGGCCAGTTTGCCTTTGCGGGAGGCGCAGCCCATACCCACGTTTTTGATGGTGCCGCCGAAACCGGACAGCTCATGCCCCTTGAAATGGGCCACGGAAACCAAGGCGTCGGCTTCCACGATATCCGTACCGATATAAACCGCCTCGAAGCGTTTCTGATTGATCGGGACCGCGGTTTCGTTTTTTCCGCGCAGGCCGTCAGCGATCACCAGAGGCGCTTCCACCACCGCATAGTCGAATCCATTCTGAACGGCGGTGGTGAGATGGTGGGGTGAGTCGCTGCGCGTGCCGGCATACAGGGTGTTGGCATCGGTGAGAAAAGGGACGCCTCCGGCCTGTTTGATGGTCTGGACAACCTTGCGGATGTACACCGGTCGGATGAAGGCGGTATTGCCCAATTCACCGAAATGGAGTTTGACGGCCGTCAGGTCCCGTGGTTGGATGGTGCCGGCCAGCCCTGCGGTTTCCATCAGGCGGCCGATTTTGGTTATAAAGTTCTCTTTCATGGTTGCGCGCATGTCGATGAAAAAGACGTCGCTGGTCATGATGTGCTCCCGTGTGGGTTGGATACCGGCCGGATCACCCCGCATGAATCGCCGCCAGCCAGTGAGGCGCACCCGGACGGCGCTCCGGCAGGGCGCCGCAGGTGACACAAGGGGCGGATACCGATGATCTATAGGCGGCATCGGTGGTTGTCAAGGCATTTACGGCAATTGCGAGTGGCTGGAAAAAGGGAGGCGATTGGGGTATAAGGAACATACGCAAAGCCAACTGTTGATCTTTGCCGAAAGAACAAAACATGGAACTGCACGCAAAGTTGATCCTGCTGGAACACATGGTCGCCATTCATGACGACGTCGTCGCTGAATTCGACCTGGCCTGTAAAAAATACTGCGCCCACTGCTGTACCGCCAACGTAACCATGACCACCTTAGAAGGGTACCGAATTCTCTCCCACCTGGAAAAGTCCGGCCAGACGCACTACTTGGAGACCATCTCAAAAGGCGCGCATGCCGAGCGATTTGTCCCCCGGGTGTCCATCAATCGTATGGCTGACATCTGTGCCCGGGATGGCGATCCGCCGGACGAACAGCTGAACCCGGACGCCGGCCCCTGCCCGGTTCTGGCGGAGGCTGCCTGCCCGCTTTACGCGGTCAGGCCTTTTGGCTGCCGTTGCATGGTATCCGCCAGAAATTGCGGCAAGACCGGATTTGCCGATATGGATCCGTTTATGCTGACCGTCAATGATGTTTTTCTTCAGCACCTGGAGCACATCGACGCTCAGGGATACACCGGCAATTTTAGCGATGTGATGCAGTTTCTGTCTTCCGACGACAACCGTCAGAATTATGCCGCCGGCCAGCTCGGTCGTCCGCCCGCCGGACTGGTGGCCAATCAGCCGGTGTTTGTGCTCATGATTCCCCCGGAACATCGGGAGCGAATCCAGCCGATACTTAAGCAGATACGCAGCATCCAAGTGTAGCAATTTAATCCAAGAATCGGCATCTTGCGGCTCATATCGGCGTTCTCGCAATTTGGTAATCCTCGACGTAGCGCTCCTACGCCTGCGGTTCCCAAATCGCTGCGGCCTTGATCTGAACCACAATATACCGATGATTGAACAAAATTGGTGCTCCAGGCCATCAACGTCGTTTGATGTTCAG
>JAAUYD010106492.1_pt1 | contig 14533 bp, 14 predicted proteins | sample 7278101 | NCBI WGS metagenome assembly JAAUYD01 (sample SAMN14350128, study PRJNA611818) | marine sediment metagenome | isolation source: surface marine sediment (0.6m) | place: French Polynesia: Moorea | collected 2018-08
AATCTTACCGTTCCTGCCAACAGTAATGCTTCCTCAGCGACTACCAACAAAGAAGAAGGGATTACTTTTCCCTACGGCTCTCGTTTATCTCAAGCAGCAATTTCTGCCAACTGTTCGGGGGGAATCATATCTACTAATGGCTTAAGAAAAATTGCACTAATGCGAGTCGACCAAATTACTGGAAAAACCACCTTGCTAGAGCGTTCCATTGAGGATTTGCTAAGTAATTCTCATAATGATGCTGATAACCCCTTACTCATGCCTAGAGATGGAGTAACTTGCTATGATTCTGGAGTTAGCAACCTTAGGGATGTTTTCCGTACTCTAGGAGACATATTAAATCCGATCGATATATTATTGCGAAGATTTTAGATGGAAAGCAGCCCCAATTCTTTACCAAAGGACAACTCAGTAGTAGTCTCGAAGAAATCGAGACTACTGCGTACCTTGAAATATATGCTTATTGGCACTCTCTGCAATAGTGCAATTTGGGGTCTTTCTATTTTTTACTTAAAAACAACTGCTCCTTCATACACCAGCGAAATGATTCTGAATGTGGGAGCAACAGGTCCAGGGGTCAATATCAACTTACCAAATATTGGTCAAGCAATAACTTCAAGTAGCTCTGCCTTTGGTAGATCGTCCGATCCAAGGGAAAATTACAAACTGATTGCCATGAGTCCTGCTGTCCTAGCTGCAGCAGCAGCTTCACTGGATATATCGGAGCAAGAATTCGGCGAGCCTACCATCACAATAGTCAATAATACTACTATGTTAATGGTAGAGCTAGATGGAAGTAATCCCGCCAATTCACAAGCCAAGGTTAAGGCTCTCTACGAAGCCTTATACAAGCGCATTGAAAGTCTGCGAGAGGCAGAACTTCTGCAGCGAAATCAAGCAATTCAGAAAGCTGTAGAGAATGCTCAGGTAAAATTGACCCAAGCGCAAAAAAATATTTCCCTCTATAAAGCGAAATCGGGACTCAATTCTTCTAACCAAATCACAGATTTAATTAATAATATTGAAAGTTTGCGCAAACAAAGAGCGGAAATTATTGCACAACAGCAGCAGGTTGCTCTTCAGCTTCAACAGCTTTCTGCCCACCTCAAGTTGTCTCCTCAAGAAGCTGCTGATGCCCTAGCCTTGCAAACCGATCGACAGTTTCAAAAATATCTCACCGAATACGCAGACGCAACTACGACATTAATCTCCCTTCAGAAAAATCGAGGTCCCAACTATCCAGATGTGGTGGTAGCTCGACAAAAACAAGAAGCAGCTCTAACTGCTCTTTTAGAAAGAGGTCAAATCTTATTAAATAGACCAGTGGAACAATTAACCCTGGAGCGGCTGAGTCTGGATAATAGCAATGGTTCTGGCATCAAACGAAGTGAACTTTTTCAAAAAGTCGTAACCTTAAATGCACGATCGCAGGGCATAGCCGCTCAAGTTATGGTGCTGACGCAACAGATTGCTCAATTAGAAGCCAGATTAGCGGATCTAACACCCAAAGAATCGATCTTGGAAAGTTTGGAAAGAGATCTCCAAATTGCTGAAGCTGTCTTTGCCTCTACTTTAGCCAAGATAGATTTAGGCAAAGGAGATCCATTTGGATCTTTTCCTCTGCTGCAAATTATTGAGGAACCTAGCTTACCCGACAATCCTACTTCTCCTAAGACAAAACTAGTTCTGGCTGGCTCCCTTTTGGGTTCAATCCTGGTAAGTACTGGATTGATTTTAATTTGGTGGCGGGAGCCTGTAAATAAAGCGATGAAAAATATCGTTCGAGAAATATTGGCGTGACGAATAAAGTTGATAATACTCTTAGTTCTAGAAGTAGCAAAGCTGATATTAAGCCAGAAAATTTCCCTGAGAAGTTGGTCTGGCACACCATGGTCTGGACTTACGCTTTCTACCTCATCGGCGGCTTATATATTGTTGGCGCAGTTTTAGCCTGGATCTTTTTTTTCTACCTAGTCTTGAAGATTTGGTTTCAAACTGAGGAAACACCATCCAGCCAAAGAGTTTTCATCCCGTTGATTATTTGGGTGTGGATTGTTGGGATGCTGGTTATGGAAGTTGCCCTAATTATGGGTCATCTCGATTTTAACTTGCCGACCTCCCTCATCATTAAGTCTTCTATTGGTTGGGCAAAAGGTTGGGCTGTGCTTGCTCTCTATCCACTTGCAGGTTGTTTGAAAATTCGACCTCAGATCGTTTACCGCGCTGCTTGTATTGTTTGCTTTCATACCCTTTTGCTCTCACCCCTGTTGATTGTTGCTCCGATTTTGCACTTGCCAGAAATTCTCTATGTTTCTCCACTCAAAGCAGTAGGTGGACCAGGTACAACCTTTTTTGATGTTTCTTTATATGAAATAAATTTGGAAGGAGAAATTCGTCAGCGCCTATTTGCGCCTTGGGGACCAGCACTGGGTTTTGTGGGTAATGTTTACTTTGCTATGGCTCTGCGGGAGAAAAATAAGAAGTGGCGCTGGTTCGGAATTATTGGCTCGATCTACATGTGCTTAATATGTAAGTCACGGCTAGCCCAAGTTTGCCTTATAGTCACCCCTACTTTTATCTTTTTTATCTCTCGACTCACCCGTCCTTTCGTTCTCGTGCTTCTAGGTGCAACTAGCGTATTTGGGGGACTGCTTTCTACACCCATAATCAACGCCTTCGATTCTTTCTGGACTAAATTTAAGGAGGCGAGAGCCGAATCTACGCGAGTGCGCATGGTTCTTAAAGAAATCGCAGGCTATCGCTGGGAAACTGAAGCCCCAATTTGGGGACACGGCGTAGTAGAGCGAGGCCCTCACCTGGTAGAATATATGCCTATTGGCTCCCACCACACCTGGTACGGTCTCCTGTTTGTCAAGGGAATTGTAGGTTTTTACGCTTTAGCCGTTCCGATGGCTTTGAGTTTCCTCGTGCTTCTGATTAAGGCGCAGAGATATGAGACAGCGCGATCGGGTTTAGCTATCTTATTTATTCTTTTTCTCTACACCTTTGGCGAAAATTTAGAGATTCTCGCCTATCTCTATTGGCCTGGCTTGGTAATTATGGGTATTGCTTTTAAACCTACAATTCGCGAGAAATAAGCTGTTAGCTGTTAGCTGTTGGCTGTTGGCTGTTAGCTGTTAATTATCTCCCTGCTCCCCTACTCCCCATCTCCCCCTCTCCCCCTCTCCCCCTCAAGAAATCCCTATTATTTATCTTTAAGCCAGCTAAACATCGCCCGTAAATCTTTGCCCACTGTTTCAATCTCCTGTTCGGCTTCTTGACGGCGCATTGAGGTGAATACTGGTTTACCAGACTGATTTTCCAAGACAAATTCCCTTGCAAATTGACCCGATTGAATTTCTTGAAGAATTTTGCTCATTTCAGCGCGGGTTTGGTCGTTAACAATTCGAGGTCCGCGAGTATAATCGCCGTATTCGGCAGTATTTGAGATGCTGTCGCGCATTTTTGCTAAACCTCCTTCTACAATTAAGTCAACAATTAATTTGACTTCGTGGAGGCATTCAAAATAAGCTAACTCCGGTTGATACCCTGCAGCTACTAGGGTTTCAAATCCAGCTTTAATTAAAGCCGTTAAACCACCGCAAAGGACTGCTTGTTCACCAAAAAGATCGGTTTCTGTTTCTTCTCGAAAGGTAGTTTCTAAAATACCCGCTCTCGTACCGCCAATTCCTTTAGCATAAGCCATGGCACGATCGCGAGCTTGACCTGAAGCATCTTGATATACTGCAAACAGACAAGGAACTCCTTCTCCTTGTTCGTAAGTTCGTCTTACTAGGTGTCCTGGCCCTTTAGGAGCAACCATGACCACGTCTACTTCTGGTGGAGGTACAACTTGACCGAAATGGATATTAAATCCGTGAGCAAAAGCTAGCATTTTCCCCTCTTTTAAATGGGGCTTAATTTCGCGATCGTAAACTGTTTTTTGTACCTCATCTGGTAGCAGAATCATGATTACGTCAGCAGCCGCTGCAGCATCAGCAACATTCTTAACTTGCAAACCTTCTTTTTTCGCCAAGTCGATCGATTTACTACCTGGATACAGCCCCACAATGACATTAATGCCGCTATCTTTAAGATTGAGGGCGTGGGCGTGACCCTGCGAACCGTACCCTACAATCGCAACTGTTTTATCTCCAAGTAGGTCTAAGTTGGCATCTTCGTCGTAGTACATCCGAGCCATAGGGCTGTCTCCTGAGTCTAAGCTTTACGATACTGCTTCGATAAGTCGTTTTATACTATTACACCTGTTTAGATCTCTAAAACTACTGTATAAGGATAGTTTTAGATTCATCTAATTTTCTTTTAATATCCGACCGATCGCTACCTTCCTGGAAATAATTCTATAGATAATCTAAAAATTGTTCGGGAACTAGATGCAATTCTCCCGAGCGAAAGCGATCGACATTAACCCATAAAGCAGTTTTTTGACGTTTCCCTTCATTAAACTTTATCTCTTCTCGTTGATAAAATTTAGATTTGACAAAGTCGCACTCATACAATTGAATAACTTCGTGTCCTTGCTTGCCACTATAGACAAAAACATTTTCCAGACATCCCAGATATTTAATATTAGTAATTTCGGCATTTATTTCTTCTAAAAACTCTCTTTTTAGTGCTTCTAGACTGTGTTCGCCAAAGTCTACACCCCCACCCATAGCGCGGTAAAAGGTTTGTTTTTTCACTGGATCGAAACCAACAGAAACAAATACTCGATCGTTATCTCTAATTAGCCCGAGTGCTAAAACGCGAATTTTTCCTTCTTTATGGGGCATTGTTTTTAAGCAAATTTAATTAAATTGTTCGTCAACAAAAAGAGAACGACTTTCTTTATCAATTGGCCAATTTTTATTTTCACCGCCAATGATTAGTGTCTTAATTTGAACGTATTCTGTGCTAAGTTGACTTAAAGCATTAATTAAAACATCCAGGGCGATCGCGTCGCTGGTTCCCAGGTCAATCCAACAGCGTCCCCAAGTACCTTGATACTGCATATCGGCCATATTGTGCATGGGAGCCATTAAAGCTTTACTTGCTACTTCAGCATCATATTCCATGTAGCTAATGTCAACGCCCATATCTTGAACCTGAAGATTTTCGGCGTTGAATCCTCCCAATCTACCCAAGTAAAACCACGAATTAAACACTTCTTCTACATACTGTCTTTCCATTGGCGAAGGAACTGTGTCAAATTCCAGCCAAATCCAGAGATCGAAAGGATTAAATTCTCGAAACTGTATTTCCATAGCAACTGCGATCGCGCCCTATAAGTTATTGTTCTATTCGATCTTCAATTACCCTAGCCCAGCAAGTAAAATGTTTACTAAAGTTAATAATAAAAGACTGTGACAACTCAACCAATAATACCGACAAACAACATAGAAAAGCTTTCCTGGACTTGGCAAGGTCGCGAAATTAAGTATACCGTAACTGGAGTAGGACAACCCTTACTCTTAATTCACGGTTTTGGTGCTTCGATCGGACACTGGAAGAAAAATATCCCCGTCTTCTCAGAAGCGGGTTATAAAGTATTTGCTCTAGATCTCCTCGGATTTGGAGGTTCCGATAAACCAGCCCTAGACTACAGTATAGAATTGTGGCAAGAACAGGTAAAAGATTTTTGGTTAGCTCACATCAACGAACCTACCGTTTTTGTGGGTAACTCCATTGGGGGGTTAATTAGTCTCAGTGCGATCTGCGATCGTCCAGAAATCGCTAAAGGTGGAGTATTAATTAACTGCGCTGGGGGACTAAATCACCGTCCTGAAGAGTTAAATCTCCCGTTGCGGTTGATAATGGGGACTTTTACTAAAGTGGTAAGTTCTAAAGTCGTGGGAAAATTTATGTTTGATAACATTCGCCGCAAATCCCAAATTCGCCGCACTCTCTACCAAGTTTATTCTAACCGCGAGGCAGTTACCGACGAACTGGTAGATATGCTTTACGAACCTTCTTGCGATCCTGGAGCGCAGCAGGTATTTGCTTCCGTACTTAGCGCACCACCAGGGTCAAAACCTACTGAGTTACTCAATAGGTTACAACATCCTTTGTTGGTTTTGTGGGGAGAAGACGATCCTTGGACTCCAATTAAAGGGGCGAAAATTTACCAAGATTTGGCTGCAACTAGAGAAGATGCGGAATTTTACTCTATTCCTAATGCCGGTCACTGTCCTCACGACGATCGACCGGAAAAGGTCAATGAGTTGATTTTGAATTGGCTGGGAAAAATGAATTAGATCGACGGCACTTGCAGCATAGGGGAAAGGGTAAAGTTCCTTTGTATGCTAAATACGTGAAAGAAGATAGCAATGCAAGATCTTAAAAGAGCTGAGAATTTTGAGAAATACCTTTCCCCTAATATAAAGGGTAAAGTTCCCGTCTATCTTGACCCAGACCTAGAAGGTAATACGGTTAGAGTTAATTACGATATCGATGAGAATGGGCTGGTGACAAACATCCACATCAGATGTGGTTTAGAAGCTAAGCCGATGGATATAGTCCTTCACGATCGCACTGCGCGGACGATGCTGCGTTACAGTGGCTTTATGGAGCAGATGACGCAAATTAAGAATAGTTTGCAAAAGCAGATTAATAATAGCTTGCAAAAAACGATCGACTTCAAAGAGGATTTCCCTGAAGACCTTCGTTTTTGGGAAGCTCGTAGAGAGGTCGAACTGCTCGAAAAAATTATTAAAAATCGACTGGATGCAAAATCTGAGTTGGGTTTAAAAGATAACGACCAAATAACTCTTGATGCAGAGATTCAGTATTTAGAGGAGCAGCTAGCCCTTCACGAGAAGAACCTTAATGAATGAATCTCAGTCTAGCGATCGATCTCCCGTCTGACTCTTCCCTTGCGTCTTTATATTAATTTTTGTCACTATCTGTATCCAAGACTGCTATTGGTGTACAATTAGAGTCCAAATACTACCCTAATTTAAAATTCAGCTTTCTATTATACAACAAACAATCAAAAGTATTCGCGAACCTCTGTCTAAATTAACAATTTTAGACACTTGTGATATCATTTTCCGCACATCTGGCTAGTTATATTTTTGTTGGGGTAAAGGAAAGTAGAGACGTTCCCTGGAACATTTCTACAAGGATAATTATTTACCCATTCGCCCTCTCAAGAGCGATGGTCCGTTAGAGCCCTGACATCAAGTTAAATAAATCTTAATCTGTCCGCGACGGGAATGTTCGATTTCCGATTCAGGATAAAAAATTCTGTTTTTGAGAGCTGGCTGTGTTGAAAAACTTGACTTAAATTTGTTGCGTGGTTTACAAATTTAAAACCATTGATAGATATATTTATGACAGAATCAAACTAAAATACTCCAAAAGAGATCGCAAAGCCCAAAATTGAATATAATTTTCATATTCAATGTCCAACTATCTTAAATTGAATTTTCTTGTGAGACGTTTTGGCCCTTGTCTTACGGGCTTAAATTAAACTTCTAACTCTTATTTTGTCCTTAATACAACTTATACTCAAAGGTCTCACACCAATGTTCAATCCTCGCTCGGTCTCCCTTCCCATTCCCCTTGGTCTCAAAAAATAACGGGATCTTTATTCTAATAACTTTAAGGCTTCTCGGGTACGAGGCTTTAAAAAGCAATGTTTAGAAAATATAGGGGAGATTGAGAATAATCTGTCACTCCCGTGTAACCTTTGCTCTCTAGAATTATCGTAACCCAACCCCCATATGGACTAATACAAGTGGGAAACCGCTCTAAATCCTAAAAAGATAAATTAAATTTATCACTAAACAATCTAAATCTTTACTAAGGTGTGATTTCCGACATGGGCAATTAAAAAGATACACTTCACAATCAATAAAAGCGAACACTTTAACACCAAAGAAGTAAATTTGAATTTGACGTAGGAAAACAATTATGGCATCTATTACTTATTCTCGATTTATTAATTTTTTGGAAGAAGAATTAGATATCTCTACCGACTCAATTGCTGTTCTAGAACGCTCTGTACAGAAAAATCCAGGACCTTTACCGATGATCCTCTGGCAGTATGGTCTAGTTACCTTAGAGCAGCTAGACCGCATTTATGACTGGCTAGAAACAGTATAATCCCGAAATATCAGTAGAGAGGAATTTGATAATGTTTCGAGGATTATACTTTAATGTCGCTCCTATCCCCAGATGGTTGTTTAAAGAAACTATTAGCAAATATCAAGAAAATAAATATTATGCGGGTTGGGATTAACCCGCTTTTTTTATAAAAAAAATACAAATTTTTCTAAAATAAAAAAAATGTCAAAACAACTAGTACTATTTGATTGCGACGGTGGGATCGACGACTTTTTAGCTCTCGTCCTACTGATGAGAATGGAAGATGTTAGACCTATTGGGGCGATCGTTACTCCTGCTGACTGCTACATTTGTTCTGCCGTTAGCGTAACGCGTAAAATTCTCGATTTTATAGGACACTATGAAGTGCCAGTAGCTCAAAGCACCGTAAGGGGTATCAATCCCTTTCCTTCTCTCTACCGACGAGATTCTGTAATTATCGATCGCTTCCCGATCCTCAACGAACAAGAAACAATTCGCACCCCTCTAATAGAAGAATCAGGACAAATTTTTACCGCCAAAGTCTTGCAGTCAGCTCCAGAGCCAGTTACTCTAATGGTGACGGGACCTTTAACAAATTTGGCTGCTGCTCTCGATCTCGCTCCAGAAATCGAAACAAAAATTAGACAAATTGTTTGGATGGGAGGATCCCTAAAGGCTGGAGGTAATGTAGAAAAAAACTTTGCTCCAGAACACGACGGGTCAGCAGAGTGGAATGTTTACTGGGATCCAATTGCTGCCGATCGCATTTGGCAAACCAATATTCCGATCGTTCTATGTCCTCTGGATCTAACTAATACCGTACCCGTAACCTCAGAATTTACCACTAAACTAGCTCGAAATCGTCATTACCCTCTCTCAGATTTTGTGGGGTTGTGTTACGCTCTCACCAGTCCCCAAGATTATTATTGCTGGGATGTTGTCGCTACTGCTTATTTAGATCGTCCTGAATTTTACCAAGTTGGCGAATGGGAGACAGCTATTGTTACAACTGGTATCAGTCAGGGTCAAACGAAGATCCAACCTGGGGGACGAAAAATTAAGGTAATGGAAAAAGTCGATAAAGAATCCTTTTTTGCTTATCTGCTCCAACAATTTTCTGCTTGACCGAGAAAAATGGGATTGGCATCTCTAGTAGTCCAAAGACGGTAAAAAATCCGTGCCTCCAAAACCGTCAATTTGTGCGAAATCTATGCCACTGAGGCGATAAAGATAAGTCCGCAAGTCAAATTTGTGAATGAGATAGAAAGTCCCCTACCTCTATAGGTAGAATGTCTCCTTTTAAATCCATGAGGGAGACCTGATAACTGATAACTGATAACTGATAACTGTTTTAATAATGCCAGCTTTTCTGGGTTCCGTTCACCAGCCAGAATCGCTATTTCATTTTTAATAAAAAAATAGTAATTTTTCAATCATATCATAAAAAACTTTTAAAAGTTGTACCGTGCCTCACTCAGGATTTGTGCTTTCTCCAAAGTTTAATAAGTTTCGATGAAGTTCAATTTAAACTGTGCCAGAGTTCAAGAAGTTTCGATGAAGTTCAATTTAAACTGTACTGAGTAGAAAAAATTCGTGTTAGCATCATTGTTGAAATCGAAAAAATAATTTACTACAGTAATAAGTATGTTTTAATTTGACAAAGAAACAGTCTCTATCTCTTTACTACATACTTCTAACACAAATACTCGATTTATTCATGGTTACCAAAGACTAGTTTGCCAATTCTCGGTCATTGGTAGCTAATTCGAGGCGAGCAGTACCGTTACATTCCAGTAGTTTAAAGTGAAGCTTTAGAGTCTAAAAATTATTAATTACTAACTCCTCGCTACCAAAAAGTAAGCTCATATAAAAATCAATCTAAATCTAATATGAAGATATTACTACTAGCTCCCCATCCTTTTTATCAGAACCGTGGCACACCAATTGCAGTGGATTTGGTTCTAAAGGTACTGTCTAAACGTGGGGACTCCATTGATGTCGTCACTTATCCTGAGGGGAAAAATGTTAATTATGAAAACGTTAAAATCTACCGAACACCTCAGCTTCCCTTTGTTCGTAATATTCGACCAGGCTTTTCCTGGAAGAAAATAATTTGTGATTTTTTCATGTTTTTTCAAGTTATCCAGCTTATTTTTTGCAAGCGCTACGATTTAGTTCACGCTGGTGAAGAATCTGTTTTTATAGGTTTAGTGCTGAAAGTAATCTTCAAGCTTCCCTATGTTTATGATATGGATTCGTCTTTAGCTCAACAAATGATTGAAAAATATCCCCTCCTAAGTATTTTTGCTTCATTATTTGATTACTTAGAAGGTATTGCTGTTAAGAATGCAAAGGTGATTATAGCAGTTTGTGATGCCTTGGCTGAGGATATTCGCAAGTACAACCCCAAGCATGTGGTAGTCATTCCAGATATATCGCTTTTAAAGTAATTTTTTGTTAAGAGGATTTAGAGATCGATATGAAGAATAATTTAAAAAAAGAATTAGGAATTAGTAATCTCCTAATCATGTATGTTGGCAATCTAGAAACTTACCAAGGGATTGACCTACTTTTAGAGAGTTTTGCCTTAACTTTAAAACACACAGACCAGAGTGATTTAGTGATTATTGGTGGAGAAGCTTCTGATATTAAAAAATATCAGAATAAGGCCCGAGCTTTCGGAATTGAGACAAAAGTTCATTTTTTAGGGCCAAAACCAGTTGACCATCTAGGATTTTATCTCGACCAGGCCGATCTTTTAGTATCTCCTAGGATTAAGGGCAAAAATACGCCAATGAAACTCTATTCCTATCTCGACAGTGGCAAAGCTTTACTAGCTACAGATTTACCTACCCATACTCAATTATTAAACCAGGACATTGCCATGCTGGCTGAGCCCAGTGCAGATGCTTATTCAGAGGCAATGATTTGTCTAATTAAAGATGCTAATTTGAGGCTTGTGCTGGGAGATGCAGGTAAACAATTGATAGAACAGAGACACACTTTTAGGGCTTTTCGCCAAAAATTAAACAATCTCTATGATTGGCTGCAAGAAGATTTATTGCGGGATAAAGCTGCACCTTCAATCAATTTTATGGAAATTACTAGGAGTAATTAAATGCAGAGAGATTTAGCAGAGTTAACCAAAAATGCTTACGAACTCCTAGTTATTGGCGGTGGCATTTATGGTGCTTGCATTGCCTGGGAAGCAAGCCTGCGAGGTTTATCAGTAGCCTTGTTAGAAAAAGGAGATTTTGGAGAAGCTACCTCTGCTAACAGTCTCAAAACCATTCACGGAGGATTGCGCTATCTACAACACGCCGATTTAAAGCGGATGCGCGAATCAATTTACGAACGCACAACCCTGATGAGGATCGCACCCCACTTAATTCATCCACTACCAGTATTACTCCCTACCTACGGAAGTGGAATCAAGGGAAAAGAAGTGTTGTCTGTGGCTTTGTTCCTCAATGACCTAATTAGTTGCGATCGCAATTGGATAAAAGACCCGCAAAAACATATTCCCAACGGTCGTATATTTTCTAAGCAAGAGTGTCAGAGCTTACTACCAGGTATTTCTAGTCAAGGGTTGACTGGGGGTGCTTTATTCTACGACGCTCAAGTTTATAACTCAGAGCGGTTAACTATCTCGTTTCTACGGAAAGCTCAGCAAACTGGCGCGGCTGTGGCTAACTACGTTGAAGTTATCGGCTTTCTCCAATCTGGAAATTGCGTTACTGGTGTCCGAGTCCGAGATTCACTAACAGGCGATCGGTTTGATATTCAGGCTAAGACAGTGGTGAATACTTCTGGTCCTTGGGTTAATCGCGTTCTGGGCTTGGTTAAAGGTTCAAAAACTCGCTGCCAGGTGTCTTTGGCCAAAGCAATGAATTTGGTAATTCGCCGTCCCCTCTTCAAAAACTATGCTGTTGGTATTTCCAGTCAGAAAAGCTACAGCGATCCTGACGCTGTGATTAACAAAGGTTCTCGTCTGCTGTTTGTTGCTCCTTGGCGCGGCAAATCGATGATTGGCACTAACTATAGTGTTTACGATGGAAATCCAGATGACTTTCAAGTCACAGAGAATGATATCCAAGCTTTTCTCAATGAAATTAACCGAGCACATCCACCAGCGTCCTTAAAAATGGAAGATGTTGATTTTGTTCACGGCGGTCTTCTTCCTAGAAGCGGCATCGAGCCAAAAACAGGAGAACCATTGCTGAGTAAACATTATCAGTTGCACGACCATTCCCAAGAAGGATTACTAGGATTGATATCGGTGGTAGGGGTGAAATATACAACTGCCAGAGATGTCGCTCAGAAGGTAATCGATCGGGTATTTAAATCGTGGGGTAAAAAACCTCCCAAATCACTTTCAGCAACGACACCAGTGTATGGTGGAGAAATCGAAAAATTTGAAACTTTTTTAGACGAGGCGATCGCCAATGCACCCTATGGTTTAGACGAGGAGATAATGCGCCGCCTAGTTTATAACTACGGTTCTGCTTATCCAGAAGTACTCAAGTACTTAGAGTCCAATCTCGATCGAGACCAGAAATTCCTGGATAATCTAGATGTAATCAAAGCTGAGGTTATTCACGGAGTAAGAGAAGAAATGGCACAGAAATTAACAGATGTAGTTTTTCGCCGAACAGAACTAGGAAGTGCTGGATATCCTGGAAATAAAGCCCTTCATATTTGTGCTCAAACCATGGCTGCAGAACTTGGCTGGAGCCTTTCCCAAATTCAACAAGAACTTCAAGAAGTAAGCAATGCGAGTAAAAGTCACTGTTTAGTTAGAGAGGAAGTTTAGAACAACCAATTTTTTCTTGGAATATAATAGATTTTTATACTGACATAACCAATGCCATCTCCCATTGCTCATTCAGTTTCTGGATATATTCTTGCCAAGTTTCTGCCACTGAACCAATTAATTCCCTTTGGGTACAAGAGATGGGGCATACATATTTTCTATCCTGTCTTAGTCGCTATTGCTGCTGACTTTGATTTTATTCCTCAATTAATCACAGGAGAAAATTATCATCGGGGTCTGACCCACAGCTTAATCTTTGCCATTGCCTTTAGCGCAATTATTGGCTTAATATTCAGTCACTTGTGGAAATGTTCATACAAGATTATATTTGGATTGACGTTAATATTTTATTGTTCTCATCTATTGTTAGATTTATTCAGCGAAGGTAGAGGTATACAACTTTTTTGGCCTTTCACAGATAGCTACTTTCAGTCACCATTAATAATTTTCCCAGGATTTCATTATTCCAGGGGTCTATGGGACTCAAGCCACCTCATCCCTTTAGTTTTTGAATTAACCTATTCAGCCTTACTCTTTTGGTTAGTTGCTCGGTGGAAAACTTTCCAGGTTAGAAAAAAAAATAACTCCTAATTAGCAGACAGACATTCAATTAATTTAATACCAATGTAACTTGATGAATTCCATAATTTAAGAAAATAATGACAGCTTTTTCCCAAGACAATCAATTGATCCTTGCTGACGCTCACGTTCATATTTACGACTGTTTTAATCTAAGTAAACTGCTCAATTCAGCTTGGAATAATTTTCAAAAATTTGCGAGTAAACAAGGTTGTTCAGAAAATTTTACCGCCGTATTGTTCTTGACAGAAATAGGCCCTCAAGCTTGTTTTAAAAAATTTCTCGATCGCGATCCAAATCAAACTAATACAAGCATTTCAAGAGATGATTGGACTTTCCATCCCACTCAGGAAGGTTTATCGTTATACGCCAGCAAACAGAGCGATCGAGGAATTTTCTTAATTGCTGGCAGACAAATTGTTACAGCAGAAAACCTTGAAGTTTTGGCACTGATAACCGATCGAAGCTTTGAAGATGGTTTACCTCTAGAAGAAACGATCGAGGCGATTCTTTCTGAAGGTGGGATACCCGTACTCCCTTGGGGAGTTGGGAAATGGATGGGAAGTAGAGGTAAACTTTTAAATAATTTTTTGGAAGCTAATAGCTTTCCTATTCTTTTTCTTGGTGACAATAGTGGTCGACCAATCTTTTGGCGGCGACCATTTACTTTCCAACTAGCAGAAAAAAAAGGATTGCGGATTTTGCCAGGAACCGATCCACTACCTTTGGCTTCTGAATTCTCTCGTCCTGGTAGTTTTGGATTTACAATTGAGGGTTCATTGAGTAGAGAAGAACCAGGAAAGCAGATCGAACAAATGCTACTCGATTCTACCACAAATATTCAGGCTTATGGTTCTCTAGAAACACCTTTGCGATTTATTCGCAACCAGTTAGCAATTAGGTATAGAAGTGAAAATAAACAAACTAAAGTAAATAAACAATTAGTTTCTACAAATGGTTTTCCAGAAACAGCAGATATTGAAACTTCTTCTGAAGATTATGCATCGCGTTTTGCTGGAGAAATTGGTGCTTGGCTTTTAAAAGTGCAAGAAG
>JAAUYD010003568.1_pt1 | contig 14530 bp, 12 predicted proteins | sample 7278101 | NCBI WGS metagenome assembly JAAUYD01 (sample SAMN14350128, study PRJNA611818) | marine sediment metagenome | isolation source: surface marine sediment (0.6m) | place: French Polynesia: Moorea | collected 2018-08
GCGCCATCGTCTCGGTGCCGCCCAACTTCGTGAAGGACGCCGTCTTCGAGGCGATCGAGAACGGCGTGAAGCTGATCGTCGTCGTGACCGAGAACGTCCCCCGCCGCGAGGTCGCCCAGTGCGTCGAGCTCGCCGAGCTGCGCGGCGCGCGCATCATCGGCCCGAACTGCCTCGGCATCATCTCGCCGGACGAGGCGAAGATGGGCGGCGTCGGTGGCCCGGCGGCGAACACCCGCCAGGCCTACACGAAGGGCAACATCGGCGTCATGAGCCGCTCGGGCGGCATGACCACCGAGATCGCCTCGACGCTCACCGCCGCGGGGCTCGGCCAGTCGACCTGCGTCTCGATCGGCGGCGACGCCATCGTCGGCACGACCTACGCCGAGCTGATGCCCTACTTCGAGGCCGATCCCGAGACGAAGGCGATCGCCATCTACTCCGAGCCGGGTGGCCGCATGGAGGCCGAGCTCGCCGAGTGGGTGAAGGACAACGACAGCCGCCTGCCCATCGTGGCCTTCATGGCCGGTCGCTTCATGGACGAGATGAAGGGCATGCGCTTCGGCCACGCCGGCACCATCGTCGAGGGCAAAGAGGACACGACGGCCGAGAAGATCAAGCGCATGGAGGCGGCGGGCATCAGCGTCGCCGAGCGCATCGAAGAGATCCCGGCGCTCTTGCAGAAGCGCCTGGCGGAGGTGGGCTGACATGCCTGGTGAATTCATCGACGTGAAGGTGGACGACGCGGTCGCGAAGGACGCCGAGATCGCCGCCAAGCTCGAAGAGGTGTGCACCGTCTCGATCTTCAAGGCGGGCGACGCGGGCCTGGAGATCGTCGAGGAGAACCTCGACGAGTGCGTGCTCTGCGACCTCTGCATCGACGCGGCACCCAAGGGCAGCGTCCAGGTCATCAAGCTCTACGAGTGATTCGACGCGGCTGCGGCCGCGCCCCCACCCAGCCCCGAATCTTCCGGAGACACCCCATGCGAAGTGCCAAGGACTTCTTCCAGCCCCTCGCCCTCGGCGCACCCGCGCCCGTGCGCGAGATCCCCGTGCTGCCCTCGCGCATGATCCACTTCTTCGACCCCAGCAACGAGAAGATGGCGGCGAAGATCCCGGACATGGCGCAGAAGTGCGACGTCCTGCTCGGCAACCTCGAAGATGCCGTCTCGGCCGACAACAAGATCGCGGCGCGCGAGGGCCTGATCAAGATCGCCAACGCCACCGACTTCGGCAGCTGCCAGCTGTGGACGCGCATCAACAGCCTCGACAGCCCGTGGATGCTCGACGACCTGACGGAGCTCGTGACCTCGATCGGTGACAAGCTCGACGTGATCATGGTGCCCAAGGTCGAGGGCGCCTGGGACATCCACTACGTCGATCGCCTGCTCGCTCAGCTCGAGGCGAAGGCCGGGCTCCAGAAGCCGCTGCTCGTACACGCGATCCTCGAGACGGCGCTCGGCGTCGCGAACGTCGAGGAGATCTGCGCCGCGAGCCCGCGCATGCAGGGCCTCTCGCTCGGCCCGGCCGACCTCGCCGCGAGCCGCCGCATGAAGACGACCCGCGTCGGCGGCGGCCACCCCGGCTACGTCGTGCGCGAGGATCCTCCCGGCGGCGACATCGAGGCCCAGCGCATCACGGCGCAGCAGGATCTCTGGCACTACACGATGGCCCGCATGGTCGATGCCTGCGCGGCCAACGGCATCCTCCCCTACTACGGGCCCTTCGGCGACATCAAGGACACCGTGGCCTGCGAGGACCAGTTCCGCAACGCGTTCCTCATGGGCTGCGTCGGCGCATGGAGCCTGCACCCCGTGCAGATCGACATCGCCAAGAAGGTGTTCAGCCCGCCGGTCGACGAGGTGAAGTGGGCGCGCAAGGTGATTCGCGAGATGGGCGACGGCACCGGCGCGGTCATGATCGACGGCAAGATGCAGGACGACGCCACCGTCAAGCAGTGCCGGGTCATGGTCGAGCTCGCCGACCTCTACGCGAAGGCCGACCCCGAGCTGGCCGCCGCCTACGGCGACGACTGAGCCTCACGTGCCGCGCGTCGCCACGAACGGCATCGAGATCGAGTACGCCACGCACGGTGACCCTTCGGGTCGCCCCCTGCTGCTGCTGCGTGGCCTGGGCACGCAGCTGATCCAGTGGCCGCCCGGCCTGCTGCAGCGGCTCGTCGACGCCGGTCACTACGTGATCTCGCCCGACAACCGCGACGTCGGCCTGTCGACCCACCTCGACGATGCGCCCACGCCCTCGATCGGCGAGGTGATGCAGCGCGTCGCCGCCGGCGACGACCCGGGCGTGGCGTACCGCATCCACGACATGGCGGCCGATCACGCCGGGCTGCTCGACGCGATCGGCGGCGAGGCCGCGCACATCGCCGGCATGTCGCTCGGCGGCGCCATCGCGCAGCAGCTCGCGATCGACTTCCCGGCCCAGACGAAGAGCCTGATCTCGATCTACTCGACGACGGGCGCGCCCGGCCTGCCCGGCCCCACCGAGGAGGCGATGGCGGCGCTGATGAAGGCCGCCCCCGACGACGTCGAGGGCTACGTCGCGCACAACCTCGAGACGGGTCGGGTCTTCGGTGGCCGGAGCCACCCGGTGGACGAGACCGATCGCGCCGCCCTCGCGCGGCGCTGCTTCGAGCGCGCCTTCGATCCCGCCGGCGTCGCACGGCAGATGGCCGCGATCACGGCGAGCGGCGATCGCACCGCAGGCCTGCAGGCGCTCGACGTCGCGGCGCTCGTGATTCACGGCGACGAGGATCCGCTGATCCAGGAGCCCTGCGGCCGCGCCACCGCCGACGCGATCCCGGGCGCGCGCTACGCGCTCATCGAGGGCATGGGCCACGATCTGCCCGAGACACTGCTCGATCGCGTCGCGAACGAGATCTCGAGCTTCACCGCGAGCGTCTGAGGCCCCGCGCTACTCGCCGATCAGGTCGATGACCCGCTCGCCGTCGACGAGCGCCGGCTCGAACTCGGCCGACGCGTCGTAGTCGACGCCCTCGACCTGCCAGCCGTACAGGTTCATGTACTCGACCTTGAAGCGCTCGAAGCCCGCGGCGGTGGCGCCGGGCGGTGCGCCCGGCTCGTCGTGGCTCCAGCACTCCGCGATCGCCTGCTGCAGCGCGGGCTCGAGCTCGTGCGCATCGAGGCGCAGCCGCCCTGCCTCGTCGAGCAGGTCGCGCCACGGATCGCCGTCGCCGTAGAGCGCCTTCGCGAAGAGCACGCCCACGTCGAGGGGATCGTCGTACACGCCGTTTCCGGCGTCGGCGTTGCCGAGCAGGTCGCTGATGTACCGGAGCATCGCGGGGATCGCGACCGAGGCGCTCGTCACGACGGCGGGGTTCATGACGGTCATCGCCTTGCCGCCCACCGCGTCGGCGAGCCTCGTGTTCAGGCTCGCCGTGGTGGCGTCGATGTGCTTCTTCGCGTCGCCGAGCGCGCCATCCCAGTACATGCGCCGCACGGGCGCGAGGTCGGGGCCGATGTAGGAGAGCGCGGTCACCGTCATGCCTTCGGCCGCGAGGCCGGCGTAGACGAGCGCGTTCACCCACATCTCGAGATCGTCGCCGCCCATGACCCGGCGCGTGTGCTCGACCTGAAGCTCGCTCGCGACACCGACCGTGAGGGGCTTCAGCTCGCCGCTCTTGAAGTCGAGGCCGAGCACGTCGAGGGGCTCGTCCTTGACGAGCAGGCTCGACGTCCACTCCTCGCCCAGGTGCTGGCGCCGCGGCGCCGCGACGCTGTAGACGACGAGGTCGATCTTCGTGCCCGCCGCCTTCAGGTCGGCCACGAGCCGGTCGCGGGTCTCGGGGGCGAACGCGTCGGCGAGATACGTCGTGATGCCGTCGTCGGCCGCGTGCAGCGCGTCGGTCAGGTACCAGCCGGGGGAGGCCATGGCGAGCTTCTCGCCCCGAAAGCTCGGGGCCGTCTCGAAGCCGACGCCGATGATGCGATCGAAGCCGGCGGCGCGCAGCGCCATCGCGGTCGAGCTGCCGTAGCCGAAGGTCGTGCTGCCCAGCACCAGCGCCGTCTTGCCCGCCGCCGCCGGCAGCGGCTTCTCGATCGCCGCCGCCGCACGCTCGCGCTGCTTATCGAGCAGCACGCGACAGCCCGCCGGATGCGCGGTCAAGACGAAGAGCCCGCGCGCGCGCGGCGCGGTGAGTACCAGCTCGGTCACGATCCCCCCCTGTGTGATGCGGGCATTGTGGCCCAGCGAGCGGGGCTCCGCGACACGGGGCGCCTCAGTCGACCGGGCCCCAGCGACGCACGTTCGGCAGGCAGCGATAGAGCACCGCGTGATAGAGCCGCCGCGGAAGCAGGCGCCTCAGCATGTAGAAGACGCGCGCGTCCATCGTCGCCGAGACGCGCAGCGGCGGGTTCGGCCGCTCGAGGGTGCGCAGGATCCGCCGGGCCACCGTGTCGGGCGTCGCGATCGCCCAGTTCATCAGCGTCTCGATGAAGGGCGTCATGCTGTCGTAGACCGGGCCGTAGGGGCTGCCTGCGATCGAGCGCATGGCGACGGCGTCGCGGCTCAGCCGCACGTTGCGAAACGACTCGCTGTGGATGAAGCCCGGCTGCACCAGCGTCACCGCGACGTTCCACGGCCGCATCTCGTACCACAGCGCCTCGCTCGCGCCTTCGAGGGCGAACTTCGAGGCGCTGTACACGCCCATCGTCGGCATCGCCATCATGCCCCCCACCGACGACACGTTGACGATGTGGCCCGAGCGTTTGCGGCGCATCGACGGCAGCACCCGGCGCGCGAGATCCATGGGGCCGAGGAATTTGATGCGCATCTGCTCCTCGATCTCGTCGGTGTGCAGATGCTCGTGCACCGAGCGAAACGTGAGCCCGGCGTTGTTGATGAGCACGTCGACGCCACCGAGGCGCTCGTCGATCTCGGAGACCAGGCTCTTGCGCTCGCTGTCGCGGGTCACGTCGAGCGGGCGCAGCCAGAGCCGCTCCCCCTCCTCGAAGCCGGCCTCGCGCAGGCGCGCCAGCGACGAGCTGCGGGCGGTGACGACGGCATGCGCGTCGCGCCAGGTGCGCAGGCGTCGCGCGAGGGCCAGGCCGATGCCGGAGGCACAGCCGGTCACGAGCACGACGGGAGCAGCCGGCAGCCGCCCGTTGCGGGGGAGCGCACCATCCACGCAGAGAGGGTTCCGCGACCCGGTGTCGGCTTCAACGGGGGCGGGTCCACCCGATCGGATGCGCTCCCGGCCGCGCACCCGGGGCGGCTCGCGAAGTGGGCCTCTATGCTCGCGCCATGGATTATCACCCCCTCGGCTCCACCGGCATGCTCGTCTCCTCCCTCTGCCTCGGATGCATGAGCTACGGCTCGCCCGAGTGGCGCCCGTGGGTGCTCGACGAGGCCGCGGCGGCCCCCTTCTTCCGGCGAGCGGTCGAGGCCGGCATCAACTTCTTCGATACCGCCGACATGTACTCGCTCGGCCAGAGCGAGGAGGTCACCGGGCGCCTGCTCGCCAAGTACGCGAACCGCGACGAGGTGGTGATCGCGACGAAGGTCTTCTTTCCAACCGCGAAGGGCCCCAACATGGGCGGGCTCTCGCGCAAGCACATCCAGCAGGCGTGCGAGGCGAGCCTGCGCCGGCTCGGTGTCGAGGCGATCGATCTCTACCAGGTGCACCGGCTCGATCCGCTGACGCCGCTCGAAGAGACCCTCGAGGCCCTCGACCTTCTCGTACGTCAGGGCAAGGTGCGCTTCATCGGCGCGAGCAGCTGCTACGCGTGGGAGTTCGCCCGGGCGCTGGCGATCAGCGAGCGCCGCGGCCTCGCGCGCTTCGCGACCATGCAGAACCACTACAACCTCGTCTATCGCGAGGAGGAGCGCGAGATGCTCCCGCTCTGCGAGGCCGAGCGCATCGGGGTGATCCCGTGGTCGCCGCTCGCGCGGGGCCTGCTGGCCGGCACCCGCACCGCCCTCGACGACAAGCAGTCGACGTTGCGCGCCGAGAGCGACGGGCTCTCGCAGTACCTCTATCAGCAGGATTCCGACTGGGCCGTGGTCGAGGCGGTGCGCAGCGTGGCCGCCGATCGCGGCGTCGAGCCCGCCCAGATCGCGCTGGCCTGGCTGCGCGCGCAGCCGACGGTCACGGCGCCGATCATCGGCGCGACCAAGCTGCCGCACCTCGACTCGGCCATCGCGTCGCTCGACGTCGAGCTGACCGACGACGAGATCGCGCGGCTCGAGGCGCCCTACCAGCCCCATCCGGTGCGCGGCATCGGAGAGTCGGCGGTGCTCGCGCAGCTGCGCCGATCGTGAGTCACGCCTGGCTCCACGTCGATCCGCTGCCCGCGGCCGGCGAGCCCGTCACGCTCGACGCCGACGAGGCGCGCCACGCGAGCGGATCGCGCCGGCTCTCCGCGGGCGACGCCGTCGTGCTCTTCGATGGCCGCGGCGCCCTCGCCCACGCCCGGCTCGAAGAGGGCACCACGCGCAAGACGCTGGCGGCGCGGGTCGAGTCGATGGAGCAGCGACCGGCGCCCTCGCCCGCGCTGCGCCTCGGCGTCGCGCTGCCCAAGGGCGATCGCCAGTCGACCCTCGTCTCGATGGCGACACAGATCGGCGTCGCCGCGTGGGCGCCCCTCGAGTGCCGGCGCTCCGTGGCGCGACCGGGCCGCAACGCCGAAGAGCGCTGGCAGCGCGTCGCCATCGCCGCCTGCAAGCAGAGCCGCAACCCGTGGCTGCCCGAGCTGCTGCCCGAGGCGACGCCCCGCGGCTTCGCGGGGGCCGAGACCCGCCGCGGGCCCTGCCTGGTGCTCCACCCCGGCGAGGGCGCCCGGCCGATCGCGTCCGCAGCCGCCGAGGCCCTCGACGAGGCGCCGGGGTCGCTCTCGATCGTGGTCGGGCCCGAGGGCGGGCTCGAAGACGAGGAGGTGGCGGCGTGCGAGGAGCGCGGGGCCGTTCGGGTCTCGCTCGGCGCGACGATCCTGCGCACCGAGACGGCCGCGGTGGCCGCGCTCGCGATCCTGCGGAGCCTCGTCGACGTGCGCTGAGGCGCGCGCCCCGCTCAGCTCAGCTCGAGCATCAGCTCGATCGGCTTCAGCGCCTTCAGCCGGATGTCCTCGGGCACGGTGACCCGCGGCTCCAGATCGCGCAGGCACAGATACAGCTTCTCGAGCGTGTTGAGCCGCATGAACGGGCACTGGTTGCACGCGCAGCTCTCGTCGATGCCGGGCGCCTGAATGAGCGGCTTGCCCGGCGCCTGCTGCAGGATCGAGTGGAAGACGCCGTCCTCGGTGGCGATGATCGCCATCCGCTCGGGCTCCTCGAGCGCGCGGTTGATGATGCCGGTGGTCGACGCGATGAAGTCGGCCTGATCGAGCACGGCCTGATCGCACTCGGGGTGGGCCAGCACCTCGGCCTCGGGGTGCTGCACGCGCAGCTGCGCCAGCCGCTTCGCGCTGAACTGCTCGTGCACCACGCAGGCCCCGGGCCAGACGATCAGGTCGTCGCGCCCCGTCTCCTTGCCGACCCAGCGCGCGAGGTGGCGGTCGGGCGCGAAGACGAGCTTCTCGCCCGCGAAGTGCTCGGCCATCCGCTTCGCGTTCGAAGAGGTGCAGATGAGGTCGCTCATCGCCTTCACCTCGGCGGAGCAGTTGATGTAGCTGAGCAGCTTCGCGCCGGGGTGCTGGTCGAGCAGCGCCTGCAGCTCGTCGGCGGGGCAGCCGTCGGCGAGCGAGCAGCCCGCGTCGAGGTCGGGGACGACGACCGGCTTGTCGGGGTTCAGGATCGCCGCCGTCTCGGCCATGAAGTGCACGCCGCAGAACGCGATGACGTCGCAGTCGGCCTCCTGGGCCGCCTTCGCCAACGCCAGGCTGTCGCCGACGACGTCGGCGAGATCCTGGATCTCGTCCTCCTGGTAGTAGTGCGCGAGGATGAGCGCGTTGCGCTCGCGCTTGAGCTCGAGGATCGCGGCCTCGAGATCGTCGGGGAGATCCTGGGGGGTCTGACCGGCGTCGGGCATGGTCGAAGCCTTCTGGGCGGGGTGGGGTCCCGGGGCGCTGGAAGGCGCCGAGGGTAGCGCACGCCCTTCACACCTTCGCTCGGCCCGTCGCGCCGGCCGCTCGCGGCCGGGCGATTCGCTACACCCTGCGCCATGCATCGCGAAGGCGATCGCCCAGGCCCGTGTGTGCAGCGCGCGCCCCGACGCGCGCTCGGGTGGGCACGCGTGCGGACGCTTCGGGCGATCGTGCTCGCCGCGCTCGTCGGCGGCGCGCAGCCCGCCTGCTCGACCGGCGAGATCGCGCGTCCCGACCTCGTCCTCGTCACGCTCGGCACGGTCCCGGTCGAGGCCCTCGCCTGCCACGGCGGCCGCGCCGACGTCGGGCGCGACCTCTGCTCGGTCGGCGACCAGGGCAGCCGCTTCGTGTGGGCGTTCGCCGCATCGGGCGCCCCCGCTCCGGCGATGGCGACGCTCCTCACCGGGCGAGCGCCGCTCGAGCACGGGGTCACGGCCTCGGCGGCGAGCTTCCTCCGCAACGACGTGGCCACCCTCGCCGAGCAGGCCGCCCGAGCCGGCTACGCGACCGCCGCGTTCGTCACCGATCCCGCGCTGAATCGCTCTCGGCACTTCGACCAGGGCTTCGACCGCTTCGACGACGGGTCGGGTCGCCGGGCACGGAGCCAGACCGCGGCGACCGAGCCGGAGCCCCGGCGCCTCGATGCGTCGACGCCCGACACCGGCACCGCGGGTCGCGCCGCGCAGTGGCTGGCGGTGGCGCCCTCCCCCTTCCTCGCCTGGGTCCATCTGGGCGGCGCGGTGGGCGACGGCGCGAACGACGAAGAGCGCCTCCAGCGCCTCGACCGCGAGCTCGCGCGCCTGCTCGCCGTGCTCGATGCGCGCCCGGCGCCCCCCGCGATCCTCGTCACCGGCCTGCCACCGCGAGACGCCGCCGCCACGCTCTCTCCCGCGGAGACCCGGGTCGCGCTCCTCTGGCGACCGCCCCGGGTGGGCGGGGGCCGGGGCGTCACGCGGGTGATCCGGACGCCCGTGAGCCAGCTCGACGTCGCGCCGACCCTGCTTCGGGCGATCGGGCTGGTCGACGCCGCCGCGCCGCTGCCCGGCCGCCCGCTGCCCTTCCGCGAGCGCCGGACCGGCGAGGAGGGACGCACGCTCGAGATCGAGGGCGAGGGTCGCCGCGCCCTGGTCGGCGAGGGCGTGTACGCGTTGATCGACGAGGGGGGAGACGCGCTCGGGGTCGCGCAGCTCCCGCTCGCCGGCGAGCGCGCGCCGAAGCTGGGGCGCCCCGACGCCGGGAGCGAGCTGCTCTCGAGGATCTGGGCGGCTCCGGAGAACCCCTGACACGCTCCGATCGCGGTGTAGGGGGAAAACTCTTTCACCATTAGGCGAACGGGGCTTCCCTTTTTCCATCCGAGCGGATCCCGGTGTCCCCGCGCGGACGCGGCGACCAGACGCAACTGCTCGATTTTCCTTGGCAAAATTTTCCTCTTTTTACTTGATTCATACGGCATGCCGGTTGCAGTATGCCCATATCGGGAAGGGGATGCGTCCAGCATCCGTTTGACGCCGGTTTGTCCTCTTCTCCCCCGTACTCCGGTACGGAGCGCCCCCTGCGAAGGGCGTGAGAGTGGGACGAACCGGCTTTTTTGCGTCTGGTGGTGCGCCTGCGCGATCACGGCCGAAGCGGCTCGGCCCTGCGCGGGAAGCACGAGGAGAAGCGCGGATGTTCAAACTCGTCAGCAGGTGGGTCGTTGCCTCGGGAGCGGTGGCTCTCACGTTGCTCTTCGCGGGGTCGGCCTTCGCCGTTCCGCAGTTCACGCCGTCGGCCACGGCCCTGCTCCACACGCTCCAGTCGGGCCAGCCTGGTGTGTCCTACAACAGCGGCGGCCTCGGAGCGGGCGGTCAGATCAGCTACACGAACCTCGGCAGCGGCAGCGGCACGCTGAACATCAGCGCCGAGATCGACGTGCTCAACTACTACGACCCGGCCAACGGCGCGTGCCCGACGAACGTCGGCTCGAACTGCGCGTTCAACTTCGGCCAGACCGGTCAGAACCTCGACTTCATGGTCAACGCGGATCTGCAGAGCGTGTCCGTGGCGCCGGTCGTCGGGGTCCCGACGTGGCTGCAGATCGACATCCTCTTCGAGTCGACCGGCCTCGGCAACGACTTCACCTGGACCGACCCGCTCGACGGCGACAGCGACATGCTGACGGCGGTGTGGACGGCCGGCCTCTTCAACGGCCAGCCGACCACCGGGCTCCAGGCCCAGGTCTTCTGGGATACGGCGACCAACGACCTCGTCCTCGGGACGGGCGTGAGCGTGACCGGCTTCGCCACGATCCAGTCGGGGCTGTACGCCGACCTGTTCGGCAACGAGCCCGTGCTGGTCGACCTGAGCCAGTTCTTCGACTTCAACCCGTCGTTCCCGGCGATCACGACGGCGGTGATCGGCACCGGCGAGATCCCCGACTTCACGGCGGAGATCCAGGGACAGATCTTCCGGGTCGACAGCGGCGAGTTCGTGCCCGAGCCGGGCACGGCGCTGCTCCTGGGCGTCGGTCTGCTGGCGCTGGGGCGCCGCGGACGACGGGTGTAGGGATCGGATCGTGCGGTGGCCGGGGACATCCCCCGGCGCACGCGCGAGACGAGCAAGGCATCAACGGCAACGGCTGCTCGACGCGCCCATCGAGGAGCCAGGACGTCATGCGCTGGAAGCGAGTTGGCAATGAGCTGGAAGAAGGCTGCACCGGCAGGGGGTGAGAAGATGAATCATCGAGCACTTCGAGTTCGAGGGCTCCGCGGGTGGCTCATGGCTGCGGTCGCGTCGTGTGCGCTGCCCGGCATGGCCACGGCCACGACCTTCTCGTTCGGCACGATCGACCCCACCGACACGATCACTTCGATCATCATCGCCCCGTCCGAGAACGACACCACGTACACGGCCGGGACCAGCACCCTGGTGATCGACGCCTACGTGTCGACGATCAACTTCTCGAATCGGGCGCCGATCGCGATCAACCCGGGCGACGTCACCTTCTCGAGTCAGCTGACCCTCTCGAACGTCGTGTACGGCGGCCCCGCGTGGGATCTCGTGGTGGTCGGCGGCGAGCTCGCCAACGGCATGACGGACGACTTCAGCATCACGGACCTCGCCGGCGGCAGCCTGATGCTGGGCGGCGACTTCGACGCGCCCATGGGCTTCGTGGCCTCGTCGGTCTCGGGCACGGTCTCGGCGAACCTGGCGGCCGACATCGGCTCGGCCGTCTCGGGCGACTCCGACTTCCTGAGCGCGTTCGGTCCCGCGGGATCGATCGACCTCAAGATCGTCCTCGGCGCGGGGACCCTCTGCTCGACGATCGTCACGTGCCCGCCGATCCCGCTCTCGGCGCCGCTGCCCGAGCTCCACGACTTCGCGGGCCCCACGAACGGGACGATCATCCCGATCCCGGAGCCCGGCACGGCAGCGCTGCTCGGTCTCGGCCTCTTCGCCTTGACTCGACGAGCACGCGTGCGCAGTATGGGCGCATAGCACCGCCCGGCGCTCGCCCGCGCCACCCGGAGATCTGTCGTGCTGACGTTCGATGCGGCTCGAGCGCCTGACACGCGCGCGCGCCAGCTGCTGCTCGCTGTCCTGATCCTCGTCTCCATTGCCTCGTTGGGGCCCGTCTGTGCCCCCATCGACCCGTCCGACCCCGGCTCCGACCCGGACGACGGCGGCGTGCCCGCCGTGCCGCCGGTCGTCAGCATGACGCTGAACGGCATCCCCGAAGACACGAACCAGATCCTCGTCGTGCCGACGAGCGGCTTCGTGATCAACGTCGACTGGCAGGTCACCGAGCACCCGGTCGATCCCGAGAGCCTGAGCGTGACCGTGGCGGGCTGGGACGAGACGTTCCTGATCCTGCGCGACTTCTCCACCGATGCCGATGGGGGCTGGCTCGTCCTGCCCGAGTCGCGCGCCCTGCCCGAGGGCAGCCACACCCTCTACGCCACCGTGAGCGACGTCGAGGGCAACACGGCGCAGGTCGACTACTCGTTCGCCGTCCGCGACTTCGCCTACGGCATCGCGCCGATCGGCGAGGGCCAGGAGATCTGGTTCGACTTCGATGCCGACCGCGACGGCACGCCGGGGCCCGACTTCGACGTCGATCTCGAGACGCTCGGCTTCGCGTCGCCCACCGCCCCGGCCTGGATGAACGAGGCGATGCGAGCGTGGATCATCGCCGAGACGCTCGAGCGCGTGCGCGAGGTGTACGAGGACTCGAACCCGGCCGGGCTCGACGAGCCCGACCCCATCGAGGTCGGCTTCTCGGAGCGCGACCTCGGGCGACCGAGCACCACGCGGATCTGCGTCGGCGGCGAAGACCCGACGGGCGGCATCACCCTCGGCAACGTGACCCTCGACCCGAACAATGCGCAGCGCTCGACGGTCGAGTGCGGGACCCTTCCGCCCACCGGCGTCTTCCCGCGTGAGATCCTGATGTACGCGGGCCAGGCCGAGTTCCAGGCCACGATCGACGCGCTGCGGCCCGCCGCCGGCGGCGTCCCCGTCGGCGAGCACGGCGCCGACGAGGTGGTCCTCGACCCCGACTTCGATCCGGAGGACACGCCCGTCGCCCTCCCCGGCCGCAACCGGTACGCCGCCGTGAGCGACGCCGTCGCCGCGTTCTCGCAGGCGCTGGGCACCGTGCTCGCGCACGAGACGGGCCACGCGCTCGGGCTCGTCCCCGAGGCCGCGCCGGGCGTCGGGCTCTATGGCGGGGGCACGGGCGCGGCCTATGCCCACAACGAGATGCCCGACGGCTCCGCCCCCACCGAGACCTGGCTGATGAATCGCGGTGGTCAGTTCACGTTCGCCGAGCTGGCCGCGCTCTCCGGCCACCCGCCGGCCGAGCTGCGCCCGCTGAACCACGCCTACCTGCGTGATCGCGTCGTGCTCTCGGCCGAGGTGACCGAGATCCTGCCGCCGCCGCAGCTCGAGTCGCTCGAGCCGGCGGTCGTCAGCGAGTCGTTCCAGACGATCCGCCTCTACGGCGCGGGCTTCGAGCCGACGCCGCAGGTGACGCTCTCGAACCCGCAGTTCGTCTACGAAGCGATCGGCGAGCAGTTCGTGACGGACACCGAGATCACCGCGGCCATCGTCAAGGGGCAGGTCGTGCCCGGCGTGTACGACGTCACCGTCGTGAACCCGGACGGGCAGATCAGCTACATCCTCGGCGCCCTCACCGTCGAGTAGCGATCGCGCGCGGGGCCTCGCCGCTCACAGATCCCAGAAGAAGTCCGCGTTCGTGAGCTCGGGCTCGTCGGCCGAGCCGCCTCTCTCGCCCTCTTCGTCGGGCGTCGCCGGGCGTCCCCCTTCGATCACGTGCAGCTGATCCTCGAGGTCCTGGGTCTCGCGCACCCAGTAGTCCTCGCTGCCGAAGTGCGGGAAGGCGTCGGGAAAGCTCGGATCCTCCCAGCGCCGCGCGATCCAGCCCGCATAGAACACGTACCGGAACGCTCGCAGCGGCTCGATCAGCTCGAGCCAGCGATCGTCGAAGGGGCGGAACGTGCGGTAGGCGTCGACGAGCAGCGCCCGCTGCCGCGCGGCCTCGGCGTCGCGACCGGGCAGCAGCATCCAGACGTCCTGCACCGCCGGCCCGATGACCATGTCGTCGAAGTCGAGGAAGAACCAGCGATCGCCGTCGCGCAGCAGGTTGCCGGCGTGGCAGTCGCCGTGGATCGGCTGCAGCGGCACGCCCGCGGCGCGCTCGCGGTAGATCGCCACGATCGACTCGACGAGCGAGCGGTAGCGTGCGTCGACCGAGGGGGGCAGGAACCCGCCGGCATCGAGCGCCTCGAGCGCCCGCAGCGGGACCGACTCGGGGTCGAGGGTCGGCCGATGCCGAAGCCGGAGCCCCTCGGCCGTGTCGTGGATGCGCGCCAGCAGGCGGCCGAGCAGCGCGAGCTCGTCGTCGCGGAACTCGTCGGGCGAGCGGCCGCCCGTGCGTGGCCAGATCGCGTAGTGGATGTCGCCGAGCGTGTGGAGGGTCGCGCCATCTTCGAGGCGCAGGGGCACGCAGACGGGGATCTCGGCGGCCTCGAGGGCGTGGAGCATCGCGTGCTCCTCGCCGATCGCCTCGGCGCTCCAGCGGCCGGGCCGGTAGAACTTGACGACCACGTGGCGCTCGTCCTCGAGGCGCACGTCGTAGACGCGGTTCTCGAGGGCGTTCAGGGCGAAGCAGTGGCCCGTCGTCGCGAAGCCGGAGGCCTCGACGGCCTCGAGCACCGAGTCGGGCGAGAGCGCGTAGAAGTCGTCGACCGTCGACATGGACGGCAGGGTACCCCAGCGATTCGTCCCGAATTGTTCCGGGGAGCCGATTTCGGTAATTTCCACGCCGACTTGCGGCCGGCCCCCGAACGCCGCCCGCGGTCCGGACCGGCCCGGCGCCCCCGGCCACGCCACGCGGTGCGCCGCGATCCGAGCCCCCGAGCTCCGCCCCTTACCCCGAACGTCGAAACCAGACCCGAACCGAGAAGCGAGACCCC
>JAAUYD010149793.1_pt1 | contig 14518 bp, 9 predicted proteins | sample 7278101 | NCBI WGS metagenome assembly JAAUYD01 (sample SAMN14350128, study PRJNA611818) | marine sediment metagenome | isolation source: surface marine sediment (0.6m) | place: French Polynesia: Moorea | collected 2018-08
AACAGCATTCGCCTGAGCTGGCTGAGTGAAGAGGTGGACGACCGGCTGAAGATTATCATGCGAGGCATTCACGACAGCTGCCTGACCGCCGCAGAGGCATACGGCAGCCCCGGCAACTATCTCATGGGTGCCAACATTGCCGGTTTCATCAAGGTGGCCGACAGCATGCTTGACCAGGGGATTATTTAGCCGCAAAGACCCCTTCCCATCATTTGCAAACAGCCCCATCCGCTTGTTTATGCGCCCTTGAAGGCAGGGTTGCCGATGATTAGAGTTGAATTGCCGATCGGCAGTCATGATTTGGCTATGCGGGGCACGTTCGAATCAATACCGGCCGGTTGCGCGTCAGCAAGGGCGGCAAGCGCCGATTGATCATTCTTTGCAAACCATTGCGGCATAATCGAAAGGAGAGATCCATGATCAGTGATAAAATGACCCAGGCTTTGAATGAACAGGTCAACCGGGAGATGTACTCGGCCTTTCTCTATATGGCCATGTCGGCCCACTGCAACCAGGAGGGCCTGAAAGGCTTCGCCAACTGGTTTATGGTGCAATACCACGAAGAGATGCTGCATGCCATGAAGTTATATGAGTATATCCAGCGGCAGGGTGCTGAGGTGAGGCTCGCCGCCATTAAGGAGCCGCCGGCTGTCTTCGAATCACCGCTGGACATGTTCACCAAGACCCTGGCCCACGAACAGTACATTACCCAGTCGATCAACGATCTCATGGAGCTGGCCATCGCCGAAAAGGATCATGCGTCCCAGATTTTTCTGGAATGGTATGTCACCGAGCAGGTGGAAGAAGAAGACAACGATAACGACATGATTGCCCAACTCAAGCTGATCAAGGACAACCCGCAGGGATTGATGATGCTGGACCGGGAACTGACCGGCAGGGCAGTCAACGTGCCCACGGATTTTAGCAAGGGTATCGAATCGGCCATGGCCGCCGCCGGGACCTGATCCGACGTCGAACAAACGCATTGGCCATGCCGGAACAAACGCGAGGGGGGTAAGGCGGACACCGGCTCGACAATGGGGGTTCCATTTTAAAATCATCTGATATGCCGCCTTTTGCGATTGTCCTTTTCCTGAGAAGACGGTATTTTTGGTCCCCATGAAAACCATGCGCAAAACGATGCTGCTGATCGCCGCCACCCTGGTGGCCGCGGTGTGCATCGTTTGCTTGAGCGGCCTCTTCTGGATCAAGTCCGGCCATGGGCGCCGATGGGTCCAATCCCGGATCAACACGGTCATTCCGGGTGAAATAAGCATTGAAACCCATCGATTGTCTCTCTTCGGGCCGGGCCTTGAGCTTGATGGTGTCGTGCTTCATGATCCCCAGGGGCTTGCCCTGGCAGGGTTTGGCCACCTTGCCGTAGAATTTGGCGCGTGGGCCCTGTGGCGACGGGAGATCCGGGTATCAAGCATCCGGTTGCAGGATCCATGGGTCAATCTTCATGTCGATCAGGCCACGGGCGTCAATCTGGTGACCGCCCTCATACCGCCGGCCGAGCAAGCGCAGCCGGAAACGACGACGTCCGAAAGGGCCGGATTGCCCTTCAACATCGTTTTTGAATCGATTCAATTGACCGACGGCCGGTTTGCCTTTGGGCCAGCGGACAACACCACGCACCTTAAAGCCACCGGAATCAGCCTGGCGGCCGACGGCAATTTCATGTCGCGAACCGCGAACCTGGAACTGACCGCCGACAGCGTCCGTTTCAGCAGCACCGGCGTTCAACCACAACCGGCCCGCATCACCTTGAAGGCCCATTTGAGAAATGATGCGCTGAGGGTGACAGGCCTCGATGCGATTGCCGGCCAGACTGCGCTGCGTCTCTCCGGTTCGGCCAGCGATCTGTATGCCACGCCGATGATCGATGGCGATCTTTTTGTCAAAAGTGAACTTTCCGAGTTAATTCCTATCTTTAATCTAAAGGACGACTATGCCGGCCAATTAAAAGGCACGCTCACCCTCAAGGGCCCATTGAACAACCCCGATGCCGGGCTCGTCCTCGCCATGCAAGATGCTCGGCTGGCCGGTCAACCGCTTGACCGCGGAGATCTCTCCGTCAACCTGAAGGACCGGCAGGTAGAAATCGAATCCGCCGCTTTTCGGCTGGCCGATGGTGTGGTCCGCCTGCATGGAACATCGGACTTGCGAGGGGCCTTCCCAAAGGGGTTCCATACATCACCGGCAGACCTGAACCGGATCGTGTACGATCTCAACCTGGCTCAGGAAATCCCGGATCTCAACCCATGGTTGAACCGCTTCGTCGACCTGTCCGGTCGCATGACCAGCCGGTTGTCGCTTTCCGGAAAAGGGGTGACGCCGGCCGACATCTCGGCCAGGTTGTCGCTGAACGCATCGGGCAAGGATCTGTTGGCGCCCGGTATGGAACGACCCTTACATGCGGACGTGGATCTGTCGGCACAGATAGAACGGGGAAAGATCGCCATATCGCGTCTCGACACGGTCGCCGATGGATTGGCCATGCATGGCGTCGGTCATTTCCGAATGGACGACCAGACACTTGACGGGAACCTGATCCTGACCGCCGAGGATCTTTCCCATGCCCTGGCCGCAGCAGGCATCACCTTCGTCGATGGCGCCTGCGATGCGGCAATAACCGTCACCGGCAGTCTCATCCAGCCGCAGTTCTCGACCAAGCTCATCGCGAAGAATCTCGAAATGGACGCCTACACCATTGGAAACCTCTCTATCGAAGCCGACTTGGACCATGACGGCCGGTTGCATTTGACCGATCTGATGCTGCAAAACCGGGGTTCCCGGATCCAAGGCAAGGGACACCTTCGGCTGCTGCCGGACAGCGGCGGCATCGATCCCGCATTTATCAATGCCCTCGACCTCACGCTGGAGAATGTCTCCGCGGCCGATTTCATGCAGGCCCCACCCATGGATGGTGCCCTGCATGGCTGGCTGAATCTCAAGGGCCCGATAGAATCGCTGTCCGGCGAACTGTCGCTCACCGGCAAACGACTGAAAGCCGATGCGGCCACCATCGGTGATGTGGAAACGCGCATGCACCTGGCGGATGGAAACCTCGTTGTGGATCGGCTGCACCTCACCAATCAAAGCTCCACGCTCACGGCAACGGGCAACATCCAAGTGCTGGTGCCAGGAACATGGCGCCCGCTTGAGGACCCCACATTTGCTTTCAGTGCCAGCTCGGATCACTTTGATCCGGGACATTTTATCGATAAGGCCAGCGGTGACTTCGCTTTGAATGCCGAGGTGTCCGGCAGTTTAAATGCGCCGGTCGGCGTGGTCACCCTCACAGGACAACAGGCGATCCTGGCCGGTCAGCCGCTGGAGACCCTTTCACTCGATGCCCGTTTCGAAGCAAGGCGCCTGTTCCTGGACCAGCTGGTGGCGGCTTTTGCCCCCGGCGAACAGATCGTGGGGGACGGATGGGTGGGGCTGGACAAGAGTATCGACCTGCGCATCAAATCGACCGGCATCGCCATCTCCCGCATTGCGCGACTGAATGACTTGTTCCCCGGCGATGGCCTATTGCGTCTGGATGTCACCGGACAGGGGCACTTGGGCAATCCGGACGTCGACGGTCGCCTGACCGTCTCCGAGATCACTGTCAACGATGGGGGTATCGAGGATATCGACCTCACCGTCAGCCTGCACGACATGCAGGCCAAGGCCAAGGGCAACTTGAATTTTGAAATGGACGCCGCCTGCGATCTGGAAAGTGGCGATTTCGATGCCCGCCTGACATTTGACCGCACCGAGGTCAGCAGCTACCTCAAGGCTATGGGGAAGCCGGATTTTCATGGTACGCTGACCGGCAAGGTCCACGCATCCGGGAATCTCCGTGATGCCGCCAACGCCTCGGCCAAGCTTGACCTGAGCGCCTTTTACCTGTCGTTTAAGGATATCCCGCTGATCCGGTCCGACCGAATGGTGGCCCAACTGGCCGACCAGGCGCTGATCATACCCGAATTCGATGCGGCCGTGCTCGATTCGGGCCGCCTTCGCCTGAAAGGCGATGCGCGCCTCGGCGGCCGGATGAACATGGATATTGACGGTCGGATTCCCATGACCGCAGCGGGAATTTTCAGCGATGATCTGGCCGGTGCCACCGGCATGCTGAACCTGAAGGGTAAAATTGCCGGCGATACGGCTGCGCCGCGGATCGATGCCCGCATCGATCTGGAAAACATCGGGATGGCGCTGCCCGGCCTGGTTCAAAAACTTCGCGATCTGAACGGCAGCCTCCACCTGACCCCCGACACGATTCGCATCGAGGCATTGAGCGGCTTTTTGGATACGGGATCCTTCGGCCTCAACGGCACGATCGCCCATGAAACGTTTGTGCCGAAGCAGATGAATCTGGCCATCGCAGCGAAATCCCTCCCGCTTGAAGTGCCCGACACCCTGGCCGTATTGCTCAACGGCGATATTCAAATTACGGGCAACGACCGGACGGCCGAGGCCAGGGGAGAGATTGTTCTCATGGAAGGCATCTACTACAAGGACGTCAAGATCAACCTGCTGCAGATGGCGACCAGCCGTCAGCGGGCCGTCGCCCCGGCGGTCGAGCCCGCGACCATCCCTTATTTTGATGTCGTCAATCTGAACATCGCCGTCGGCCATCGGCAGCCCTTTGTGGTCCAGAACAACCTGGCCCAGCTGGAGATCAGTCCGGAGCTGAAAATCGGGGGCCGTCTGGCGCGTCCCGTTGTTAGCGGCCGGGCGCAGGTCAGGGAGGGCACGGTCACCTTTCAGAAGAAAACCTTCGAAGTGACCAAGGGGGTGATCGATTTCGTCAACCCCTACAAGACCGAAGCCGAGGTCGACATCGAAAGCCAGGCCCAGATCCGCAGCTGGAAAATTAACCTGGGCATCAAGGGAACACCGGACAATCTGGATATCAGGCTGACATCGCAACCCGCGGAAACCGATGCGGACATTCTGTCGCTGATCCTCTTCGGCCGAACCGCCCAGGAGTTGACCGCCGGCGAGGGCGGCGCACAACGCACCACCGGCCAGATCATGGCCGAAATGATTGCCGACACGCTGGGTGACGACATCAAGAAAACCACGGGACTCGATATTCTTCAGTTGGAAACCACCGACAGCAGTGATGGCCAGAGCGCCGCCGGCGTCAAGGTGACCGTGGGCAAACGCCTTTCCGACCGCATGACCGTCAAATACGCGGTGGATACGAAGGACGGCGAAGTCACGCAGACGGCCATCACCGAATACAAACTGCTCGAGCATATCCTGGTCAGCGGGTTTCAGGACAACAAGGGCATTTACGGGTCAGAACTGGTGTTCCGGATCGAATTCAGGTGATTGAGCCGGTGAAGCAACCACAGCATAAAAAGCAGATCTGCCTGTGGGTGCTGGTTTTCGGCATCCTCTGGCTTCCGTTAGCTGGCGTTCTGGCCGCAGACACCATCACCGTGGACGATGACACCTCGTCTGCCGATGGGTCGCCGGCGGTAATCCATGACATCCGGGTGGTCATCGATGGCACACCGGATCAGCTGGAGCGCTACACCACGATGGCCAGGCGCCTGATCCGTCTCAAACCCGGAGATCCGCTGGATGATGGGGCCGTCCGGGCAGCCCTCGACACCCTTGAGCTGAGCCGCCGCTTCGCGACCATCCATGTGGATTCGATTTCCGAGCCGGACGGCGAAACGCTGATATTCAGCCTGACCCCCCATCGATTCATCAAAGACATTCAAATTAAGGGTAAATATCCCCTTTTCGAACGGGACATCCTTAACCAGATGACCCTCTACCCGGGAGACCCGTACACCCCGGCCGATCTGACCGCCCAGGCCGCAGCGATCGTTAAACGCTACCGGCGGGAAGGCTACGTCAACCCGAAGGTAGCGATAAACGCCCAGCGGGAAGGCGAAGACCCAAACGCCGTGATCCTGGTGGATATCAACAAAGGGTCCCACTATGTGCTGGGCGAGCTAATTTTCGAGGGCAACCGGGGCGTTGCGTCCAACGCACTGAAATGGCGCATGCGGGTCTGGCGAGCGGCATTGCTTCCCGGCATCGGTCGCTTCAGCGAATACCGCCTTAAAAAGGACTTGGAGGCCCTTTTAAAATTCTACCGCAGCAAAGGTTTTGCGGATGCCAAGCTTGCCTATCGCATCGATGATCCCGGCGACACCCATCGGGTAAACCTGACCGTCACGATTCAGGAGGGACCACGTTACACCGTCGAGTTCGAGGGCAACCGACGCTTTTGGAACCTGACCCTGAAAAAAGATGTGGCTATTTTTCGCGATGGCAACCGAAACAACATCGGCATCAGAAAAAGCGTTCAAAATATGAAGCGGCGCTATCATGAGGATGGATATCTCGATGCCCAAATAAAAACAGATACGAATCTTGTGCCCGGCAAACCGGTAGAGACGCGCCAGCTGCGCTTCGTCATCCAGGAAGGCCCGCAAACCATCGTCCACCAGGTCACCCTGACCGGCAACCAGAATATGGCTGAAAAGGAAATCAAAAAACAGATGCTCACCCGCCCACCGGCGCTTTTCCACGATGGTGCGTTTGTCCCCGAGACCTTGGAGACCGACACCTATGCCGTCACCACCCTTTACATGAACCAGGGTTTCCAGGCGCGTACGGTGGATGCAGCGGTGGCTTTCAATGAAAACAAGACCGGCGCCGACGTCTCGCTGAACATCGAGGAAGGCCCCCGCACAACGGTACGTGCGATTGACATCCAGGGATTGGCGGTGTTGCCGGAACACAAAGCCATGCAAGCACTGGTCCATAAAATCGGCGACCCCTTTCGCACCAGCCTATTAGAGGCGGAAAAGGAGGCCATCGCCAGCCGTGTTTCCGAGAAAGGATACCCCCATGCCAAGGTTCACAGCCGGGTCACCTACAGCCGGGACCGCACCCAGGCGGATATCCTTTTCGACGTCGATGCGGGACCGCTGGTGACCCTGGAAGATATCTTCATATCCGGCAATCTGCTGACTGCTGAAAAGGTCATCCGCCGTGAACTGGAAGTTGAGCCCCAGACACCATTGTCATTGCTTAAGCTTTACGACGGCCAGCGCCGCCTGAGGGACCTGGACATCTTTCATGGCGTGAGCTACCGCACATTTGGCTTGAAGGAAAAAGCGGAGCGTGTCAACCTGTTGGTGGATGTCGAGGAAAACAAGCCCTACTATGCCCAGGTCAGCGGCGGCTACGAATCGGACAGCGGCTTCTTCGGTCGCACGAAAGTCGGCGATCGCAACCTGTTCGGCCTGAACAAGGATCTGTGGGCCGGCGCCGAAATCAGCCAGACCGGTTACCGGCTGGAGACCCGGCTAACCGAGCCGCGGTTTTTGGGCACCCGCACCAGGGCCAGCATCGGTGCCTTCAACGAGGAGTTGACCGAATTTAACCAGCCTTTCGGTACGCGAACCACCGGTGGATCGATCGGCTTTGGCCGCGACTGGGGCAAGTATTGGACCACGGCGCTGAGTTTTCGCCTGGAAAGAAGAGATCAGTTCAGGGTCGACGATGACCCCACCATCGAGTTGGAAGAACCGACCCGGACCATTTTGGTGACCTCGCCCTATCTCCGCTACGACAGCCGGGACTCATTCGTGCGACCGACACGCGGGCTGCTCTCTTCCGTAAGCGTGGACATCTCCAAGGGCGTCCAGAACCAGTTGGATGATTTTGTGCGCTACCGGTTCGATACCCGCTACTTCCGAACGCCATTCGAAGGCATCACATTCGCCGGCCTGGCCAGATTCGGCCAGGTCCTGTCGTATTCCGACAGCGAGCTGGTCCCCGACGACCAGCTGTTTTTCTTAGGTGGAATCCGGAATGTCCGAGGCTTCAGGGAAAACCTGCTGCGATTCGATCAAGACGGCAATCCCGTTGGCGGCAAGACCGCCATCGTCGGCAGCCTGGAAGCACGCATCGATTTGGGATTGAACCTGGAACTGACCACTTTTTTTGACGTCGGCAGCGTCAAAAATGCCGCGGTGGATGAAGGTTCGGACCGTTTCCGCGCCTCGGTGGGGCTCGGCCTGCGCTACATCACCCCCATCGGCCCCATGGGCCTGCTCTATGGCCACAAACTGGACCGGGAGGAGGGCGAGTCGGCCGGACGCTTCCATCTCTCCATCGGGTATAGTTTCTAGTCCACGTTTAGACGGCGTGAGGATGGCTGCGGTCCTCGCCTCCACAGCGCCAAACCATTGGTGACACGAGGTAATTTTTTGGAGAACAGCGAACCAAACGAAACCGGCTTCATTCGCGTTTCCCGGCGTCACAGCCTAAAAACCAAAATTATTGTTTTTGCGTTGCTGGCCACCATCATCCCGTCTGTGTCACTGGGCACCCTCTCATATTTCCAAAACCGCCAATTTCTTCAGCAGAAAATTGCCAATGCACTGCGCAACGCGGCGTCACAGACCGCCGATGAATGCGACCTGTGGCTCAAGGCACGGTTGTACGACCTGAACGTTTTTGGCAACGCCCAGGTGGTCTCCGAGAATCTCCAGCGCATGCTGGGCAAAGACCAGGACAATATCGAACGCATCGTCGCCACCAAACGCGTACAGGAATACCTGCAATCGGTGCGTGAAGAATTTACCGACTACCTTGAACTGGTGCTGGTCTCCATGATCGGCGATCCACTGGCCGCCAGCAGCTTCGGAACACCCGCCGTCAACCTGCCCGCCCTGTGGTTCAAACAGCTGGAGGGCGGCGGGGCAATTATCGGTGATCCATACTGGGATCCGACCCTCAAAACTCGGGTGATCACCCTTGCCGAAGTGATCCGATCACCCGACAATCGCCGGCTGGGGATCCTGGCGGCAAAAATCGACGTGGCGTCCATCATGGCCATTCTCAAACGCAGGGCCGCAGAATGGGTGGATGAGATTTATCTGACCGACAAGAGAGGTCGGCTCATTGCGAGCTCGGCGGCCTTCGTCGGCAATCCCCCGCAGTCCATCTTTGCCACAACCCTTCTGTCCACCGCCGCCCACCTCGCCCAAAGGCCCTCCGAATATACGAGCTTCCGGGATCAGGCGGTGCTGGGACTCGGCACAATGATTCCGTCAACGGGCTGGGCATTGGTTGCCGAAATGGAAAAGAGCGGCGCCCATGCCGATATCATCCAACTTCGAAACCAAACATTGATGCTCGTTGGCAGCCTGCTGCTGGCCATGGGGGCACTGGCCTATTTGCTGGGAAACGCCATCGTCCGTCCGCTGAAACGACTCGGCGCTGATGCGGGCAAGGTGGCCTCAGGCGATCTGAATGTGGCCATTCCCGTTTACGGAAATAACGAGCTGAGCCATCTGACCCAGGTATTCAACCACGTGGTGTCCAGCCTGAGACGCGGACGGGCCGAAATCTCACATGCACACGAAGCCTTGATTGAGAAGAACCGTGAACTGCATCAACTCTCCATCACCGACGACCTCACCGGTTTGTTCAACCGCAAGCACCTCATGGACCTTTTCGACATGGAAATGTCGCGCGCCAGACGTTACCGGATTCCCTTTTCCGTATTGATCGCCGACATCGATCATTTTAAAAAAATCATCGACACCCACGGGCAATTGGCCGGCGATGCGGTACTCCGGCACATCGCCGATACCCTGCGTCATGTGGTCCGCGAATGCGACCATGTCGGCCGCTACGGTGGCGAGTCGTTTCTGATCATTCTACCCAGCAGCAATGCCACCGGCGCAACCAGAACGGCCCAACGGATTCGTGAGCAGATCAGCCAGTTGGACGTTGACAATGACGGCAACCAGATATCGGTCACGATCAGTGTGGGGGTCGCCCAATGCAACGACGGCGATGACAACGTGGCAACCATCCTCGGCCGTGCCGATAATGCACTCGGCCAAGCCAAGGCCGCCGGTCGCAATCGGGTTGTCGGTCCATAATTATCATTTCATCAGCTTTGGGCAAAACCATCTGAAACATCGACGAAAGGAACACCCATGATCACGATCGCTGGAATTTCAGGAAGCCTGAGAAAACATTCATTCAACGCAGGTTTGCTGCGTGCCGCCGCTGAATCGGTTCCCGACGGATGCTCGCTCTCCGTCAATTCGATTCGAGGCATCCCCTTGTATGATGGAGATGTGGAAACCGGCGAAGGGATCCCGCCGTCGGTGACCGAGCTCAAGCAAAAAATCATGGCTGCCGACGGGCTGTTGCTGGTCACCCCGGAATACAACAACGGCATCCCCGGTATTTTTAAAAACGCCATTGATTGGCTCACCCGGCCGCCCGAGGAACGCATGGCGGTATTCGCCGGCAAACCGGTGGGTCTCATCGGCGCCACACCAGGCAATTTCGGCACCGCCTTTTCCCAGTACGCCTGGCTTCCGGTGCTGCGTGTATTGGGCACCCAGGTGTGGTCCGGCCGACTATTGTGGGTCAGCGGGGCGATGGGCAAGTTCGACGACCAAGGCGATCTCACCGACGATGGGGTGAGAAGACAGCTGAAAAAGTACATGGCCGGTTTTACGGATTTTACCCGTCGGATGAAAGCCTGAAACCGGTAGACCGCCATGCTGGAGAGCCGGTGGTGCTGGACCAGGATTTACCACAGGGAAAAGGCGGCAGCCGAGAGAAAGCTCAGGTAGCGCAGCAAAACCAGCGATGGATCGGCAAAGGCCAGCACCGCCGGAGATTCAAAACACAAAGCCAATCGGCATTAACCATGTCATAGCCAGCGGATGCTGTCCGGCCGGTAGGACAGGGTGACGGGCCAGCCCCGGTGAAGGGTCATTGCCGCCAAGCGGGTGTCGTCGACCCGTACGACCAGCGTCAGCGAACCGGCACGCACATCGGCAAACAGATTGCCGCTCTGCCTTTCCATAGAGAGGCGCACGACCGTACCGTCCACAAACACCGTATGTGCGGTTGGGGACAGCTCTTTTTTTTCGACGATACGGATGGCGCCCGGGTCAATGAAGGCAGCGGCTTCAGCGGTCGGTGGCGCTGAAACCGCAAAATGGCTATCGTCGCCGATGAATTTGGTGAAAAGGCCGTTTTCTGCAGGGATCCACGGACCGAAAATCATGTTGCTCCTGCCGGTACCGACGGGTTTTCCCTTGAACAGGTGGACCACTTCGTCACAAACATCGTAGAGCCATTCGCGATCGTGGCTGGCAATCACCAGCGTCGCTCCCCATTCGCTGCGTGCGCGCAGGGAGGCGGTGCGGATCAGTTCGCTGGAGGCGGCATCCACGCTGGCGGTGGGTTCATCCAGAAGCAACACCCGGGGTTTCAGCACCAATCGCGCCGCCAGGGCCACCCGCTGGGCCTCACCGCCGGACAATTCGTCCCACAGGCGCCGCGCGAAGCGGTCGGGTTTCAGGCCGACCAGGTTCAGGGCATCGTGCACCGGCTGGACCCAATGGTCCCGATCCCCGCGCACCTTCAAGCCGTAGGCGACGTTGTTATGGACGGTGCGCTTCATCAGATAGGGGTCCTGGGTCAGCAGGGTGACCTTGAAACGGACCGATTCGTCGAATGGGACCGCCGGCACACCGTTGAACAGGATACGTCCTTGGGTGGGCCGAATGATGAAGGCCATAAGCTTGAGCAGGGTGCTTTTGCCGCTGCCGTTGGGCCCCACCAGCCCGACAATCGAGGCCGGTGCGATCTCCAGACGATCGACCGCCAATACCGGATCGATGTTGTACCGGTGGACCAGGTTTTCAATCCTGTAGATGGGTTGGGGCGCAGTCATTTTTTCCTTAGAAAAGAGAGGCACATATTCACACCAAAAGCGATAGCGATGAGCACCAGGCCCAAAGCGATGCCGGTGGAGAACATCCCCTTGCCGGTCTCCAGCGCGATCGCGGTGGTGATGGTGCGGGTATGCCACTTGATATTGCCCCCCACCATCATGGAGATGCCCACCTCGGTCATCACCCGCCCGTAGGCGGTCAATCCGGCAGCCATCATCCCATAGCGCACCTCCCACAAACTGCTCAGCACCAGCTGCCGTCGACTGGCACCCAGAGCGATCAGGAGCGTTCGCAGATGCCGATCCATGCTTTCCACGGCCGTGGCGCTCAGGGCGATGACCACGGGCAGGGCCAGTATGGTCTGGCCGATGGCGATGCCGGTCAGGGTGAAAAGCAGGCCCATCTCTCCCAGTGGTCCCCGGTTGGAGATGAAGGCGTAGACCACCAAACCGATGAACACCGTGGGAAGGGCCAGCGCCGTATCCACCAGCAAACGCAGCGGTCGCTTGGCCGGGAAATCATAATATCCCAGTGCGAATCCCAAGGGAATGCCGATTGCCAGGCTGGCAACCATGGAGCCGGTAGAGGCCTTCAACGTGGCGGCCACCGCAGACCAGGTCTGGCCATCACCACCGATAAGCAGGCGAATCGCCTCTATGAATCCGGCGAAGATAAAATCCATTTGATATTATTTGGCGTTGGGCACGAAAAGCGGTTTTCCCAGCAATTTGAAATCGCGGATCAATCCCTGGGCCTCGGCGCCAGCCAGCCAATCCGAGAAAGCGTTGGCCAGATCGAATTTGGCCTTCGCGCAACGTTGCGGATTGATGGCCAGCACACTGTACTGATTTAACAGGACCAGATCCTTCTCGACGAGTACCTTCAGCGGCGGATTGCCCCGCAGGGTGTCGGCGTATTTGATATAGGTGCCACGATCGGTCATGGTGTATCCGCTGCGTTCGGCGGCAATGTTGATGGTGGCCAGCATTCCCTGGCCGGTTTGAACATACCAGGTCTCTTTTTCCGGGACGACGGCGCCGGCGGTTCGCCACAAAAAAACCTCCTTTTTATGCGTGCCCGAATGGTCGCCACGGCTGGCGAACACAGCCTTCTTGGCACGCAAGGCATTCAGCGCATCGACAACCTTCTTGCCTTTGATGCCGGCCGGATCGCTCGGCGGGCCGATAATCACGAAGTCGTTATACATGATCTCCCGTCGATTGACGCCAAAACCCTTTTCCACATATGCCTTTTCCGCAGACGGTGCATGGACCAGCAGCACGTCCACATCGCAGTTTTCACCCAGTTTAAGGGCCTTTCCGGTCCCCACCGACGTCCATTTAAGCTCGATTCCCGTGGCTTGGGCAAAACGGGGGGCCAGGTAATCCAAAAGGCCGGTGTTGTCGGTGCTGGTGGTGGTGGCCAGCATCAGCGCGCTATCGGCGGCCATGGCCGGAACGGCCGTCATGATCAGGGTCAACATCGCAATTGCACATGCCTTTGCCGCCAGCTGCTTTTTTCTTTGCATCGCTTTACCTCGCCGATTGATTGGGGGGAAAGAATAATAATCGTTGTTACGGTCTTTTTGCATTCCCCGCCGCCGGCAACGGGGATTCGGGGCACGCTGTTGGCACAGGTGTTGGAGGTACCGAACCGCGTGTCAGGATTTCAGCTCGACTTCAGATGCTTCCTGTGCAGGCGGAAAAATCATTTTGCCACTTTTGGACACATCGTACCCCTCCAGCTGCCGCGCAGCCTGGGAAAAGACCTTTTCGTGGAGCAGGCTGAGAAAATACTGGATCCCCGGGTCGAAAAAACGTTCCCGGGTCACCAGCAGGTCGTAGCGCTCCTGGCGCAAGGGCAGAAACGCCAAACCCAGCAAAGCAGCCACCGGCCGGATGCCCGGCCCGGCATCGGCACGGCCGCCCAGAATCTCCAACCCCACATCCATGTGCCGGTTCATCTCGCGGTCGTACCCGGATATTCGCTCGCCGGCAAGGCCCGCATGCTTGAGTTCCCGATCGAAAAGCAGGCGGGTGCCCGTGGCCAGGGATCGATTGACAATCCGGATGCCGGATTTTCCCAAATCCTTCACGGCGGTGATGTTTAGGGGGTTGCCTTTTTGGAGAAGGATTCCCTGGTCACGTTTGCAGAAATTGACCACCACAGGCATCTGTTCGAACTGGCGCTTAAGGAAATCGAAATTGTACTCGTTGCCGTTCTCTTGGAGCAGATGGCTGGTGGCCATGTGACAAAGGCCGCGGCGCAGGGCGCGGATGCCGCCTACGGAGCCCAGGTTTCCAAATACCGCCAGGTGCTCCGGATGTCGGCCATTGAAAAGGGAAAGCGTTTTTTCCAGCAGGATGTCATTGCTGCCGGCGATAATCAGCAGCCCCTCATAAGGGGGCAAATCGCTGTGGCTCCGGGGAAGGTTAACCGTGCTGGCTTCAACCCATTGCTCCACCAGGTGCCTGGGGAAAATCCATTTTCCGGTAACCTTGGAAGCCGGCAGCCCCTTTTCCGAAATCAGGGCGTAGACCATTTTCTCATTGATCCCGAGGAACTGGGCGACCTCCTTGGTGGATAGCATCGGTTTCACAAAGCGGTGTCTCCCTTTTATCGTTTTCACTGACATGGACCTTGGCCAGTAAGGATGGTGATTATTAAAAAGCCCATGACGTTATGTCAATATTTTCCATCGGCTTGGACAATTTAAGGATATAGACAAACCAATACTTACCAATAACAACAACTATCTGCCAATTCGC
>JAAUYD010026079.1_pt1 | contig 14517 bp, 6 predicted proteins | sample 7278101 | NCBI WGS metagenome assembly JAAUYD01 (sample SAMN14350128, study PRJNA611818) | marine sediment metagenome | isolation source: surface marine sediment (0.6m) | place: French Polynesia: Moorea | collected 2018-08
TAATTTTTTGGCGTAGGTCTTGGTCGTAAGCTTTCATAAAAATATCATTGATACACCCCTGGTACTATTTTACCGTGTTTGTATTCTACTCAACTGAAAACCGCTATATTTGAATTGGTATTAATTGATCACTACAGATCTTCCATCAAAAAAGAGTTCCCAATTTGTATCTGGGAACTCTAAAATTCAACTAGGAAATTTACTCAAAACTATCGGGTTCATAGTCATCCGAATTAGTAAGATCCGCTACTTCATCAGCAATAAACTCATCATCTAAAATAGATGGCTCCGTGCGTCTGCTCAGAAACCCAGAATCCCCCATATTAGGGGAATCTAAATGATAACTGCGAGCGGTGCGGTCATCAAGAACCATATCCAACGGATCGTCCACTTCATCCAAAACCCCATTGGTCAAGTCTGTGGCATAATCATCAATGGGACTGGGCTCCTCATAAGCATTAAAGCCAGTACCAGCGGGAATCAAACGTCCAATAATCACGTTTTCTTTTAAGCCCCGCAACCAGTCAGATTTACCTTCAATGGCCGCCTCAGTTAATACCCTAGTGGTTTCCTGGAAAGAAGCAGCAGAAATAAAGCTATCAGTATTCAAAGATGCCTTGGTAATACCCAAAAGTACGGGGGTATACTGTGCCCTTGCACCACCAGTAATTGCCATTGCTTCATTGACTTGCTCCACTTGGCGCAGTTCGATTAATTCTCCCGGCAACATAGTAGTGTCACCACCATCATCAATCCGCACCTTCGCAGTCATCTGCCGCACAATCACCTCAATGTGTTTGTCAGCAATATCAATCCCTTGAGACTGGTACACAGACTGCACCTCATTCACCAAGAAAGTTTGTACCTTTTGCAGGGCATGATTAGCACAAGCATAAACCCCATCCTCAGAACCCAGATTAAAGAAAGTCTCTAAAATCTCATGGGGATTAGAAGGACCATCGGTAATCGGTTGCCCCGCACTCACCATGTCCCCATCTGGGATAATTAAGTTTTGTCCCGGGCCTAGGGGATAATCCGTAACCACCCCACTGGATTCTGCTATCTTTAGAGCGATCGCTTCATCCCCATCACTATACACTACTTTCAACTCCCCAGCCCGTTTTGCCAGGATACAAGCTTCTTTGGGCTTACGAGCTTCTAGTAGTTCTTCAATTCTGGGTAATCCTTGAATGATATCCCCGGTTTTAGCCCGTTCAAATACTAATAGTACTAAGTTATCACCCCGTTGTACTAAATCCCCGTCTTCTATTTGCAACACAGCACCAGGACTGACACGGTAAGGACGACCACTACGAATGGTAACGGTATAGTTTTGAGTAGCTAAGGCAGAATCATCACCACTAGCACCAGCAGCAGATGGTTTCACATCTATTACTTGTCCAGATTCCCTCGTAAATTGACCCACTGCCATTTCTATACCCTCAACCATCAAGTCACCAGCTTTCACCTGGGGCTTAGTTTTGGTCTCAATGTCTACCATATCTTGCTGCCGCAACACTAGGCAGCGGCGAACTGGCTCCGCTCCTTTTTTTAAGCTGCGGACAATACCCCCCTCTTTACAGAGAATTTGAGTCCTTGCCACCACTCCATCGGGGAGAATAGTATCCCCTTCCTTAACTTCCAGATTAGTATGGGTACTACCTTGAGTGGCATCCGCAGCAATGTCCCGACGCACAATCAAGGATTCCAAAATCACCATTTGTAGGCGTTGAATTTCTGGATTTTCTTCATCCACGGTCAATTCAATGTCAGCTGCCAGGGGAGAAGCACTATGCTCTTGTTCGGCTTCAGTTTCAATGTCTAATACCAGTTGGGTACGGAGTAACTCCACTCCTTCCACAGACTTGACTCGCTCAGAATCTTTGTATGGTAAGCGTTGTACCGCCCGCAATTCAATGGAGCGCCCAGTTTGCTGACTAACTGAGGTGGTGGATGGCACATCTGGTTGGTTGGGTACGGGGAACTCAACCACTGGACGGCTTAATATTGCTGGTCCCTCTGGAGATTCTACATACTGGATGTAGCGCAATTCCGTGAAGGTTTGTCCCAAAAACTCTTCCCCAGGTTGAATAAAGGTATCATCTTTACCCATCACTGCCTCTGGATCATCTACCATCAGCAGTTCCCCAGGCTTCACCACCACTTCCCGTAAAATATCATTTTTCTGGGTAACTTCCACCACACCATTAGTTTGGCAGAAGATATCTTTGACAATCTCGGTGCTAGCTTCGATGTATTGACCATCTTCTACTAGCAGTAGGGAAATATCTTTATTCACCTCATGGGTTTCTTCGGGTATCCACAGCAGAGTACCGCCCTGAACCACTTCATAACCCTGTTTCGCCTTACCTTTTTTCTGAACCTCTACCCCGGCATACTTGATTAATCCCCCGGTGTTGGTGCGGTAATGGTCATCAATTAATTCCGCCACCACTTGCCCATTTTGAACTTTTGTTCCTGGGGTGGCTCTAAGGTTAAACTGTTGATTATTACCTGTGGTAACTAAGTAATTATTACGACCTTGGTGGCTTTGAACCGTTACCGTTGCTTGGTCTAAAACCACAGAGGCGGTAATAATTTCAATTTCTCTGGTACTTTTACCGGGAACTGATTCTGGTAACCTGACTACACCACCATGAACAGTAGTCAGCTTGGTTTCTGCTAATACCCCATTGGCATCAATTTTTTCATTATTTTTAACCACTAATTCCGCACCTGGGGGCAAATTATAAACCTCCCCAGATAGGACCCAAATCAAACCCCCTTTAGCTGCGGTAGTAGTAGTATTACCTTGGCGGTCAGTTTTTTGTTCCGGGACAACATCAGCAAACTTCACCTCTCCAGCCAAGTCAGAAGCTACATCTTTGACAGCTTTTTCTGTATTCACCCTAGTGGTACGTCCCCCTAAAGCCACCTCCGCCAGTAGCTGTCCTTTCTGGACTTGTTTGCCATTGCCAATGTAAAGAGTAGAACCTTGGGTAACAGGAATCTCCTTATTATGTTTACTATTACCCGTTGCCGCCTCCAAACTCATGGAACCATTGACTTCTACATACAGAGCATCTTCACCGTGGCGGGTGCGGAATGCCCTAGTCTTCAACTTGCTAGGGATACGAATAGTACCATCAATTTCCGCCCGTACTTGTTTCGCCACCTCACCAGTGAACACACCCCCGGTGTGGAATGTACGCATAGTCAACTGGGTACCTGGTTCGCCAATACTCTGGGCAGCAATAATTCCTACTGCTTCACCCAAGTCCACCATTTTCGCGTGTGCCAAACTCCAACCGTAGCAATGTTGACAAACCGAACGAGCCGCCTCACAAGTCAAAGGCGATCGCACCATTACTTCCTGGACACCCGCCTTCTCAATGGTCGCTGCCAGGTCTTCGTCCATGGGTGTATTTCGCTCTGCGATCACTTCACTGGTGGTAGGATGGATTACATCTCTTGCCAACACCCTACCCATGAGACGGGTAGCCAGGGGAATTAAAGTCTTATTACCTTCCTTCATGGCTGTGATGGGAATTCCTTCGGTGGTACCGCAGTCAATTTCCCGAATAATCACATCCTGGGATACATCCACCAATCGGCGGGTCAGATAACCAGAATCTGCCGTCCGCAGAGCAGTATCCACCAACCCCTTTCTCGCACCGTAAGCGGAAATCATATATTCCGTCACCGTCAATCCTTCCCGGAAGTTAGTTTTGATCGGTAGGTCAATAATTTCCCCTTGGGGATCTGCCATCAGTCCCCGCATTCCCACCAACTGCCTCACCTGGGAAATATTACCCCGCGCTCCAGAGAATGCCATCATATAAACGGAGTTGAGGGGATTGGTTTGTTTGAAGTGTTTTACCACCTCATCTTTCAGGGCTTCACTAGTACCATTCCAGGTGTCAATTACCTTTTGGAAACGTTCAACTTCCGTAATTTCACCCCGTTGATAGCGTTCCTCCGTGGAACGAATTTCCGCCTCTGCCTCATCCAAAAGCGATCGCTTGGAGGGGGGCACCATCAAATCATCCACACTAATGGAAACCCCGGCTCTGGTGGCGTAGCGGAACCCTAAATCCTTTAATTTGTCCGCCATGACAGCAGTTCGCGCCGTACCATAGTTGTTAAATGACCAAGAAATTAACTTTCTCAGTTGACCTTTATCAACAACCCGATTCCGAAAAACCATCTTTTCATTAGTCATGAGTCGTTATCAGTTATCAGTGATCAGTTATCAGTTAGCTACCTGTGGGAGAGGTTGTGGGGTTTGGAGTATGGTGAGTTTTGAACTCCCAACTCCCAACTCCCAACTCCTATTCATTAACTTGCGATCGCCTCTTGAATCGCGTTATTGTAAATAACGCGACCAGGAGTTGTGTTTATATACTGAGAAATTAAATTTCCTTGGGCATCTTCCCTCACCCGGCGAGATTTATAGATAACGGTACGGGTACCATCATCATGCTTCACTTCTTCCTGGGGTTCGTTGTCAGGTTCCCCACTGTCCACTTCTCCGTCATAACGGACCCAGATGTAAGCGTGTAAATCCAAGATGTCCTGTTCATAGGCCATAATCACATCATCTAAAGACGCAAAATATCCCCCCGCTCCCTTAGTCGCATCTGGGTTTTCTGCGGTTAAATAATATGCCCCTAGTACCATATCTTGGCTGGGTGTAACAATGGGCTTACCAGTAGCCGGAGACAGAATATTATTAGATGCCAGCATCAACAACCGGGCTTCTGATTGAGACTCCAAGGACAATGGTACGTGAACCGCCATTTGGTCTCCATCAAAGTCAGCATTAAATGCCGGACATACCAAAGGATGCAATTGAATTGCCCGTCCTTCTACCAAAATTGGTTCAAACGCCTGAATACCTAAACGGTGTAGGGTTGGTGCCCGGTTGAGCATTACCGGGTGTCCCTCAATCACCTCTTCTAGGACATCCCAAACACTGGGGTCAGAGCGAGATATCAACTTCTTCGCGGCCTTGATATTATTCACCATCCCACTGCGAATCAAGCGATTAATCACAAAAGGCTGGAATAACTCAATCGCCATTTCCCTGGGCAAACCGCACTGGTGAATACTTAACTTCGGTCCCACCACAATTACAGAACGACCAGAATAATCCACCCGTTTACCCAACAAATTCTGCCGGAAACGTCCCTGCTTACCCTCAATAATGTCAGACAAAGACTTTAAAGGACGATTATTCGCCCCTACCACAGTACGTCCCCGTCGGCCATTATCAATCAAAGCATCCACCGCTTCTTGCAGCATCCGCTTCTCATTCCGCACAATAATTTCCGGAGCGAGAATTTCCTGCAACCTTGCCAAACGGTTATTACGGTTAATTACCCGGCGATACAAATCATTCAAATCACTAGTAGCAAACCGTCCCCCATCCAACTGCACCATGGGACGTAAATCAGGAGGAATCACAGGAATCACTGCCATTACCATCCACTCCGGCTGGGAACCCGTAGCAATAAAATTGTCAATTACCCGCAAACGCTTAATTAACTTTGCCCGCTTTTGACCCTTAGCCGAAGTAATATTTTCTCGCAAACTTTCAGCTTCCTGCTCCAATTCAATATCAGCCAGCAGGCGCAATAAAGCTTCCGCTCCAATACCTACCTCTACTCCCACCAGCTCAGAATCTTCACTATAAATTTGGTCCTCAATCTCCAGCCATTGATCTTCACTCAACAACTGTTTATAAGTCAGAGTTTCCGCATTCCCCGGGCTGAGAACCACATAGGAATTAAAATAGACAATCTGCTCCACATCCCGTAGAGGCATATCCAGCAGAATAGCAATATAACTGGGAATACCCTTGAGATACCACACATGAGCCACTGGTGCAGCCAACTTAATGTAACCCATGCGGTGACGACGCACCCGCGACTCCGTCACCTCCACCCCACAACGTTCGCAAACAATACCTCGGTGGCGCACTCTCTTGTACTTACCACAGTGACATTCCCAATCCTTCGCCGGACCAAAAATCCGCTCACAGAACAAACCATCCATCTCCGGCTTTAAAGTCCGGTAGTTAATAGTTTCTGGCTTCGTTACCTCACCCACCACCTGACCATTGGGCAAAGTTCGCTCTCCCCATTGCCGAATCCGCTCTGGTGATGCCAAGCCAATTTTCACATAGTCAAACTGATTATTTTGAGCGTGTCTCATAGAATCGATGGAATATGAAATTATCAAGTATGTAGAAGATTTGGTGGGAGAGATCCCCAACTTCTATCCTCGAAATAGCTACAAAGAGCGGTTATTGATTTAGAAGTCGGGGATCTGTTAGTTACCTAGCCCTCAAAACTAATGAAAAGTACTACTAGTGTTCCGCCACATTAGTTCTGAGGGGTAGAAGAAAAAACCACAAAGGCGCGAAGAGCGCGAAGAAATAGGAGGAGAGGATAAATTTGGAACCTGGTTTACCCATCAGAATTAAGTTGGTGAAGTACTAGTGCTCTGTCCCATTAATTTTGATAGTTTATTGTAGTGTGGGCATCTTGCCCGCTTACTTCTTACAGCAGGGAGCGAGACGCTCCCACTACATTTTTTTACCCCGCAGAATTAATGTGGTGGAGTACTAGTACTTCACCAATTTAGTTATGAGGGGTAGAGGAAAAAACCGCATTAGACACAAAGTGGCTTCGGTGCAGGGTAGGCGCGAAGAGCACGTTCTACGAAGTCGTTCCCGAAGGGTAGGAAGAGAAGGAGAGGATAAGTATAGAATTTGGTGTACCCAGCAAAGTTGGTGTGGTGGAGTAATAGTGTTCTGCCACATCAGTTCTGAGGGGTAGAGGAAGGAAATACTCCATGTGCAGAGAACATAGAGAGAGAGAAGGAGAGGAGAAGTCTAGAATTTGGTTTACCCAGCAAAGTTGGTGTGGTGGACTTAGTGGTCTATCGCACTAATTTTGCTGGGTTGCTGTAGTGCCAGCCAGAAAGTCCATTTACCTACAGCAGGAAGCGAGACGCTCCCACTAAAATTGTTTACTTATTCAGAACTAATACAATGAACCACCAGATTCCCGTAATAGCCTCCTGATTTACGACGATGGCGACTCCTCCTCCAGGGACTCCCGGGATAAGGATTCATAGGTAGGACGGGAAGGAGTGCGACGGGAACTATTGTCCGCCATCAAATCCACCTCCACATCCAAAGAACTACCATCTGTTTGGGTTTCCACCTTATGCACAGCAATATCCAAACCCAAAGACTGCAACTCCCGCATCAACACCTTAAAAGACTCCGGCGTACCAGGCCGAGGAATCGCCTTCCCTTTAACAATCGCATTTAACGCCTCATTCCGTCCCTGCATATCATCAGACTTCACAGTTAACAACTCCTGCAAAGTATAGGCGGCTCCAAACGCTTCCAAAGCCCATACCTCCATTTCCCCAAATCGCTGTCCCCCCTGTTGTGCCTTCCCACCAAGGGGTTGCTGAGTTACCAAAGAATATGGACCCGTAGACCGAGCATGAATCTTATCATCCACCAAATGCACCAGCTTCAACATATAAGCCACACCCACAGTTACCGGCTGGTCAAAAGGTTCCCCGGTACGTCCGTCATAGACCATAATTTTGCCCGGATTATCTGGATTAAACACCCAATTTCTACCAGTCTCGTCCCTGGCTTCTTGTAATTTGCCGTGGACAATGCGACGGGATGACTCTTCCCCATACATTTCATCAAAGGGGGTAATTTTAAACCGCACCCCTAAATTCTGACCTGCCCAACCCAATAAACATTCAAATACCTGCCCCACATTCATCCGGCTAGGTACACCCAAAGGATTAAGAACAATATCCACCGGCGAGCCATCGGGCAAATAAGGCATATCCTCAATGGGTAATATACGGGAAATAATCCCCTTATTCCCATGTCTTCCTGCCATTTTGTCGCCCACTTGGATCTTGCGCTTCTGTGCCACATATACCCGCACCACCATGTTGGCTCCTGGTGGTAATTCATCACCTTGTTCTCGGGTAAATACACGCACATCTACCACCCGACCTTTCTCACCATTGGGCACTCGCAAAGAATTATCCCGCACATCCCTGGCTTTTTCACCAAAGATTGCCCGCAATAACTTTTCTTCCGGTGGTTGGTCAGATTCACCCTTCGGTGTCACCTTACCTACCAAAATATCCCCGGCTTCTACCCAGGCACCAATGCGAATGATTCCCTGTTCATCCAAGTTACGCAAGGCATCTTCACCAACGTTGGGAATTTCCCTGGTAATCTCTTCCGGTCCTAATTTGGTTTGTCGCGCCTCAATTTCATATTTCTCAATGTGAATGGAGGTATAGATATCATCCTGCACCAACCGCTCGGAAATCAAAATTGCGTCTTCGTAGTTGTAGCCTTCCCAGGGCATATACGCCAACACAATATTTTGACCCAATGCCAGCTCCCCACCTTCGGTGGAAGAACCATCAGCCAAGACTTGCCCTGCCACAACGCGCTCGCCAATACGTACCAAGGGCTTTTGATTCAAACAAGTATCTTGGTTAGAACGCTGGTATTTGGAGAGAAAATATCTGATCTCCCCAGGATTATTTTCTTCTGTAGAATCTGGGTTTACTCTCGAACGCACCCGAATTTCCTTGGCATCTACGTAGGTTACATCCCCATCTGTACGGCTGACGATTACCATCCCTGAGTCCCTGGCTGCCTGGGCTTCCAATCCCGTACCCACTAAGGGACGTTCTGGCTTTAACAAAGGTACCGCCTGCCGTTGCATGTTCGATCCCATGAGAGCGCGGTTTGCGTCATCATGCTCTAGGAAGGGGATCATACTTGTAGCTACCGATACAATTTGTACAGGGGAAACAGCTACATAGTCTACTTGCTCTGGAGTTGTAGTTGACCAGTCCTGACGATAGCGCACGGGTACTTGGGGTCCAAGGATGTAACCATTTTCATCTAGCTGGGTGTCACCAGGAGCCACTCGCAAATCGTCTTCTTCATCGGCAGTCATATATTCTGCCGGTAAATCAAACCGCACCCGCCCATTTTCTACAGGTCTAAAGGGAGTTTCCAAAAAGCCATAGGCATTCACCTTGGCGTGGGTAGCTAAGGAACCAATCAAACCCGCATTTGGTCCTTCTGGGGTTTCAATGGGGCAAATCCTACCGTAGTGGGAGGGGTGAATATCTCTAACTGCAAAGCCAGCCCTTTCCCTGGTTAAACCGCCAGGTCCCAAGGCAGACAAACGGCGTTTGTGGGTTAATTCTGCCAGGGGATTGGTTTGATCCATGAACTGGGATAATTGGCTGGAGCCAAAGAATTCTTTGATGGCTGCCACCAGTGGTTTGGGGTTAACTAGGGAGGCTGGAGTTAATGCTTCAGCATCGGATACTGTCATCCGTTCCCTAATAATTCTTTCTAAGCGGTTTAAGCCCACCCTCACCTGATTTTGCAGCAGTTCACCCACACTCCTAACTCGACGATTACCCAGGTGATCAATGTCATCAATATTACCAATGTCGTATTCGAGGTTGATCAGGTAATCTACCGCAGCTAAAATATCTTGGGGGGTTAGTACCCTTACCGTATCCGGTACTTGCAGGCGTAGTTTTTTATTCAGTTTATAACGCCCTACTCTTCCTAAGTCATAGCGTTTGGGATCGAAAAAGCGGGAATCCAATAACTGTTGTCCACCCAATACTGTGGGAGGTTCACCGGGACGGAGCTTACGGTATAATTCCATCAAGGCTTCCTCTTCAGAAAATTGCCCTTCTTTTTCGATGGTCTTTTGAAAATATTCGGGATGGCGCAGGGCATCAAAGATTTCATTATCCGACAATCCTAATGCCTTTAATAACACCTGCGCTGATAATTTGCGGGTTTTATCAATCCGTACCCACACCAAATCATTACGGTCTGTTTCAAATTTGAGCCAAGCTCCTCGGTTAGGAATTAAACTAGCTGAGTAGGTACGTCTGCCGTTTTTATCAATCTCTGATTTGTAATAAACTCCTGGCGATCGCACAATCTGGTTGACAATTACTCGCTCGGCACCGTTAATAATAAACGTGCCTCGCTCTGTCATCAAAGGCAAATCCCCAATAAATACTTCCTGCTCCTTAATTTCTCCCGTTTCTTTGTTAATCAAGCGGGTGGGAACATACATTTGCACCGCATAGGTACTATCCCTTCTTTTTGCCTCTTCGACATTATATTTTGGTTCTTTGAGCCTGTAATTCTCACCCAAAAAGTGCAACTCTAATTTACCTGTATAGTCTGTAATCGGACTAAAGGAGTTCAGCTCTTCTATCAGCCCTTCTTCCAAAAACCAGCGAAAACTAGCACGCTGAATTTCAATCAAGTCGGGCAACAAGAAGGTGGGTGTCATCAGAGTTTCGTTAGTCATGCCTCTACCTTTCTCAACCTTGTTAAACTTATTGGTGTGCGAGAATTTATCTTGACACCGCCTGCTAGATGCAGGTATTGATAAAAAACGGGTATATTCAACCCACGAAAGCGTTTCAGCTAATAGTTACTCACCCCTAGGCAGCGATGCTCCAAAGGAGCCGCCTAACGGGGATGTTCATTTGAGAGTCCCTACGTGATTCGCATTTCCATGAATGCACTTCGGTCTTTTGACTGTAAATAAATGGAGTTAGAGTCCCTGCTCTGTTGTTGTTCCTCACTTCCCCTCCCCAGAATGGGTTAATTTGGATCGCGCTAATTTGTAAATATATATTCCCAAATAGAATATTTAACCGTATTTATACTCATATAGTGGCTTTAGCACCAAAGAGATGATATCCTAAAATGTGTAAGTACATATCTCCTCAAACTACTGTTAGTGTATACCAATTGACATTTACTCTAGATAATCATCAGATGATTGAGTACTAGATGCTTGTATAACAAAGAGATTTACTATCTACGTAATATAGCCATTCATTGTTGAGAGTGTAGGATAATTAGTAAAATGTAACTATCTGTCTAATTATCTGTATCAACTTGTAGAGGTTTTGGGACGGACAAGTAAATATGCTCAATTCTCAAACTTGTATTTGACAATTACTTCCTTAACCATTATGGCGCAAGCAAAATTTTTTGAGGATATAATTTTACCATATTTTTCTTATCCTCAAATTTTGCTTTGTCACCCAGTGTGGTATTTCTAGGATGGGTGAAAATTTAGATTGTCAACCCAAACAATGCACAGGCATTTTTGGTAGTTTGAGATGCGATCGCCTCCAAAGTTTCTCCCCTTAAATTAGCTACTTTCTCTGCCACATAGTACACGTATGCTGGTTCGCTCCGTTTTTCCCCCCTTTTAGGAACAGGGGATAAAAAAGGACAGTCGGTTTCCACCAACAATCTTTCCGAACTCACCATCGCGGCTGATTGATGTATTTGTTTGGCATTTTTGAATGTAACCGTGCCACTGAAACTGATATAAAAACCCAGGTCTAGGAACCATTTGGTCTCTTCTGGCGTACCACCCCAACAATGCATAACACCTTTAATCTTTTCTCCCTTGGCTTCGCGCCATTTCTGTAATACCTGTTTCAATTCCATCGCCGCCTGACGACAATGAATAATCAAAGGTAAATTTAACTCAGCAGCGACCGCCAAATGGGATTCAAGTACCATTAACTGTTGTTGACGGTTATCTGCCTTATAAAAGTCCAAACCAGTTTCCCCTATAGCTACCACTTTCGGTTCGGAAAGTGCCAGAGATTTAATTTCCTCTGCCATCTGGTGATGCCATTTGCCTGAATCTAGAGGATGCAATCCCACAGCAAAACTGATTTCTGAGAAACGTTGGGCTATGGATTGAATTTGAGTAAATTCTGATGGCTCAACGCATGAATGTACTAAATGTACCACCCCTGCTTCTTGCCACCGCGATCGCACTGCCAATAAATCTGGCTCAAAAACATCAAAGTTAAGATGAACGTGGGTGTCGATCAGCTGCATTTTTTTTCGCTTACAAATATCACATAGCCAAACAAGTGTTAGACATTAGGGCGTGTTTTCAAAATCGCCGACACCCTGGAGGGGTGCGGCTTGTTGTACTAACTCCGCCTGCGCGGGCTGGGAAAAATCAAGTTTTTTGCCTGCGTAAACAAGATTGGAAGGTCTAGCCTCAGGCTTTATCTATACTCAAGCGGGGTTTAAAACCCCATCCCCTACGGATTGTTTGTTTTGTGTTGGGGTTTAAATCCCCATTACAAAACGTAATTACGAATTACGAATTACGAATTACGAATTGTTTAAATGGTGTTTTAGGGGGGGTTGGAAACAAGCCCTAGCCCTTAGGAAAAACTAATGTCCTGATGGGTATTCACCAGCAGCTACACAGCTTCTGCAACTTGCTTGAGCCTTTTTGCAAGTCTTGATTTTTTCCTTGCCCCATTATTGGGATGAAAAACACCACGCTTCACTGCCTTATCAATTTTGCTGTAAGTCGCGGACATGTGAGCAAGCACTTCTTGTTTCGATTCTGAGGTAGGATTAGCTGTATATTCCTCTACAGCAGCAAAATACTTCTTCATCAGCGTTCTTACCGCTGATTTATAGTTTTTATTACGCAATCGGTTACGTTCCGCGATTTGGGCACGTTTGAGAGCAGACTTTGAATTCGCCACAGTCGGTTCCAGTAAAGACTTTTAATTATGTATACACACTACTAGACTTACTAATATAGCATTGTTGTTGCCAATGTTAGGATTTCTCAAAAAAATCTCTTTCTCTGGTTCATTTGCTTACACAGATCTATTAGGATTTTCCTGAGGGGAACTATTCAATGAAGGGTTCTATATATTTAGATATTAGTATTAGGACTGATATTTAATTTTTGTTGGCGTAGCCTGGTACTTGATTTTTGTGGGTGTAGCCTGGGCGAGTGCTTAACAGCTAAGGGTACACTGTCTGTTAAGAGTTCCCTAAACCACACATTTATTTTACGTTGATGGAGTCTGCCCACAGGGCTGATCAAACCAGATTCCTATATGTTTAAATGATATTACTGACAAGGTTGTCAAATTTGCCAAAAATTTAAATAATTTCCTCATTACTTTATCAATTATATATTGAATAAAATAAATCTAGAGAATAAATTGTATATAAGCAGCAAACACACCATTTATAATCAACATCAAATAAACACAAAATAATAACGATCAGTTCTAGATTTAACTCACACAAAAGTCATCTTGTAAACCCAGTCCAGATTTGTCACTGAGACTAATATCAAGATAATACTAATACATATATTCTCCCCTAGTGGCTTGTCAATAAAATTTTACGGAGTTTTTAGTAAGTAATTTCTGGTTTTTTGAGTCCTAAAATTCTGACTATGAACTGCTGAAATCTACATTGGTAGAATACTAGGGAGCATCCAGAATATTCCGAGCATATAGAATCATTTGACTGATTTTTCTCCAACTCGACTGGGTATTCTGAAACAAAAACCATCGGTTTTCAAAATAGACGTGGTTTGTTTTTAGCTCTGAACAATTATTTAACCTTTAAAAATGGCTATATCTGCACTGCAAAAATTTTTTATCCCACCTGTATTCGCTTCCTTGGCAGCTTTTTCTGCTATGACTGTCCCCCTCGGCTTACTTGGGGACAAACTGATTGAAATTAAACTAGAACAAGAACCTTTTTTCCACGGCAGACTCAGAGAAGGAGCAATTGGCTATGTTATAGGAGCTACGGTAATTAGTCTTGGTGCGGGAATTTCTGTGGCAGCTATGGGCGGTTGGCGTAATTCTGCTCGTAAATCCGTAAAATTTGAACAGCAGTTGTCTAATTTAGAAAAGCACTTGCAAGAAAAAGAAGAATTACTCAAAGAACTAAAATTATCAGAATCCCGCTTACAAATTTCTGGGCTGAGTGGTTTTCTGGATGATGAAGTACCATTTAATTCTGGTTTAAATCCTAAAGACACAGTTTCTCAGCCAGTGGAGGCAACAACTCCCGCTCAACTATATCAATCTCCTGTTACTCCCTCTTCTGTAGATGGTATATCTTCCATAAGCTCCCCTAACGCATTTAAGTCACCATCACAAGAATTTATCGGTTATACCCCGACAGCATCAAATACTGATCCAGCGGCAAAACATATTGAATTGGAAGAACTACAAAAACAATTCCAACAGATGATGTTACAGATGCAAGCAATGCAACATAACCTACAGCCACAGCCTCGAGTCAAACAGAACGAAGAGGAAACAGAAAAATTTAAGGTTTATTATGACACTCCTAATTTAACTGAAGTGCAGTTCCAGCGTAGCTAATTATGTGAGTGGGAGTTAGATTATTGGGTTTCATGAGGTGAGCGAAAAAACTGTGGGCAAATAAGAATTAATAAGTAACGCCTGATGTGAATTAAAAACCTCTCTTATCCAATAAGGGTTTTGAGACTTGCCCAACATCATGGTTTTGGAATTATCAACGTAATTACAATGGTTTCAGCACTTAATTCACATTAAACGTAA
>JAAUYD010249180.1_pt1 | contig 14516 bp, 11 predicted proteins | sample 7278101 | NCBI WGS metagenome assembly JAAUYD01 (sample SAMN14350128, study PRJNA611818) | marine sediment metagenome | isolation source: surface marine sediment (0.6m) | place: French Polynesia: Moorea | collected 2018-08
CATCGTGACGAATCACGTTCACGCCGAGATGACGGGCGAAGGTGAGCATGACCTGATCGCCTTCATTCAGGCGCAGGAGTCCCGTATCGACGAACACGCACACCAGGCGATCGCCGAGGGCCTTGTGCAGCAGGGCGGCCACGACCGATGAGTCGACGCCACCGGAGAGGGCCAGTAGCACGCGCCCGTGATCACCCACGGTCTCGCGCACGCGGGCAATGCTGTCATCGATGATGTTGTCCGGGGTCCAGGCGCGACCGCAGCCGCACACCTCGTGCACGAAGCGCTCGATGATGCGCTGGCCCTGACGCGTGTGCGTGACCTCCGGGTGGAACTGCAGGGCGTAGAGACCGCGATCCTCGTCGGCCATGCCCGCCAGCGGTGCGCTGTCCGTGCTGGCGATGAGCGTGAAGCCCGGCGGCAGTTCGTCCACCCGATCGCCGTGGCTCATCCACACGTCGAGAAGCCCGTGCCCCTCGGCGTTGGTGTGGTCTTCGATGTCGCGCAGGAGCCGCGAGTGGCCGCGTGCGCGCACCTGGGCGTAGCCGAACTCGCGGTGCGCCGAGGCTGCCACCTTGCCGCCGAAATGGGCCGCCATGCTCTGGAAGCCGTAGCAGATGCCGAGCACCGGAACGCCGAGCTCGTACACCGCCTGCGGCGCTACGGGGGTGACCACCTCGCCGTCGCCACCGGTGACCGACTCGGGCCCGCCGGAGAGGATGATGCCGCGCGGGGCAAAGTCGCGCACGGCGCCATTGTCCGCATCCCAGGGGTGGATCTCACAGTACACGCCGGCCTCGCGTACGCGCCGCGCGATGAGCTGCGTGTACTGCGACCCGAAATCGAGGATCAGGATTTTCTCGGCGTGAATGTCGCTCATGCGTTCCTCGCGTTGCTCAGGATTGGGGGAAGCCTAATCCATTCGATAGTTGGGCGCTTCCTTGACGATCGTCACGTCGTGGGCGTGACCTTCGCGAACGGCGGCGGTGGTGATGCGCACGAAACGAGGCTGCGTGCGCATGGTCTCGATGTCCTTGCTGCCCGTGTAGCCCATGGCCGAACGCAGGCCACCGGCCAGTTGGTGGATGATGGCGCCGAGCGGCCCCTTGTACGGAACCCGCCCTTCGATGCCCTCGGGCACCAGCTTCTCCACCTCGTCGGTCTTGTCCTGGAAGTAGCGATCGCTGGAGCCGTGACGGCTGGACATGGCGCCCAGGGAACCCATCCCGCGATAGCTCTTGTAGGAGCGGCCCTGGTACAGCTCCACCTCGCCCGGAGACTCCTCCGTGCCGGCAAACAGACTGCCGACCATGATCGTGTGCGCACCGGCGGCGATGGCCTTGGCGAAGTCACCCGAGTAGCGGATACCACCATCGGCGATCACGGGCACGCCGGTGCCCTCCAGGGCTTTCACCGCCCGCGAGATGGCCGTGACCTGCGGCATGCCGACACCGGCCACCACACGAGTGGTGCAGATCGACCCCGGACCGATGCCGACCTTCACCGCGTCCACCCCGGCTTCGACCAGCGCCGTGGCGGCCTCCCCGGTGACGATGTTGCCGGCGATCACTTGCAGGTCGGGCCACTGGCCCTTGAGGCGACGCACCGTGTTCAGCACGCCCTCGCTGTGGCCGTGGGAGGTGTCCACGACGACCACGTCGACGCCCGCGTGCACCAGGGCCTGGACGCGCTCGTCCGTGTCCGCTGACGTACCCACGGCAGCACCGACGCGCAGGGCGCCTCGAGAATCCTTACAGGCCATCGGGTAATCGGTGGCCTTCTGGAAATCCTTCACGGTGATCATGCCGCGCAGTTCGAAGTTCTCGCCCACCACCAGCACCTTCTCGATGCGATGCTTGTGCAGCAGGTGAAGCACCTCCTCCTCCTGGGCACCCTCGCGCACGGTGACCAGCCGTTCCTTCGGGGTCATGACGCTGGTGACCGGCGCGTCCATGTGGGTTTCGAAGCGCAGGTCGCGATTGGTCACGATGCCGACCGTCTCCTGCCCGTCCACCACCGGCACACCGGAGATGCGATGGGCGCGGGTCAGCGCCAACACTTCGGCGATGGTCTTGTCGGGAGTAACCGTGATGGGGTTTGAGATGATGCCGCTTTCGAATTTCTTGACCGCGCTGACCTCGGCGGCCTGCTGCTCCGCCGTCATGCTCTTGTGGATGATGCCGACGCCGCCCTCCTGAGCCAGCGTGATGGCGAGGCGCGCTTCGGTCACCGTGTCCATGGCTGCGGAGAGCAGCGGCAGATTGAGATCGATGTCACGCGTGAGGCGCGTGCGCAGGCTGACGTCGCGAGGGAGCACCTGGGAGTAGGCGGGTTCCAGTAGCACGTCATCGAACGTGAGGCCTTCGTCGACGAGTCGCATAATTCCTCCTGAACGCGGCCGATGAGTTAACCGGGCATTGTATAGCAAAGGCCGGGCCGTGGGCTGTTGTCGATGGCAGACACACGGCGCCGCCCACCGCCCCGGAGCCCGCGCTATCATCCTGTCCATGCCCCGAAACCCACCGCCGCCCAAGCCACAGCAGGAAAGCCTGTTCGGGTCTTCCTCAGCGTCTTCAGCCCCTCGCCCGGGCGGGTCCAGGCGCCGACCGCCACCGGCACCGACCGAACCGGCGTCGGACTCGCCGCCGCCCACCGGGGTGGCCGACTCCCCCGTGGATCCCGCCACCCTGCGAGCCGCGCGGCGGGCGGCCGAGCAGGCCGTCTTTACGGTCAGCCGCCTCAACAGCGAAGTACGGCGTCTGCTCGAGCGCTCCCTGCGCACCGTGTGGGTGGAAGGGGAGATTTCCAACCTCTCGCGCCCGAACTCAGGTCATGTCTACTTCACCCTGAAGGACGCCCGGGCTCAGGTGCGTTGCGCCCTGTTTCGTCAGCGCGCCCGCGCGGCGGTCCCCCTGCGGGACGGGCAGAAGGTGCTGGTGCGCGGCCAGCTGACCGTGTACGAAGCCCGTGGCGAGTACCAGATCCAGGTCGATACGGTGGAAGAGACGGGCGAAGGCGCCCTGCGGCGCGCCTTCGAGGAACTGAAGCGTCGCCTGGCGGCAGAGGGACTCTTCGCCGCCGAACGAAAACGCGAACTTCCGCCCCTGCCCCGTCGAATCGGCGTACTCACCTCGCCAACGGGGGCTGCCGTTCGCGACATCCTGCACGTGCTGGAGCGACGCTTTCCTGCGATCCCCGTGCGCATCTATCCGGTCCCCGTTCAGGGCGCAGAGGCGGCGCCGAACATCGTGCGCATGCTGCGCACGGCCATGCGCCGTCGCGACTGCGACGTGCTCATCCTGGCCCGCGGTGGCGGCTCCCTGGAAGACCTCTGGCCCTTCAACGAGGAACGCGTGGCCCGCGCCATCGCCGAGTGCGACATCCCCGTGGTCAGCGCCGTCGGCCACGAGACCGACGTGACCATCGCCGATTTCGTCGCCGACCTGCGCGCCCCCACCCCTTCCGCCGCCGCCGAGTCGGTGGTACCCGATGCCAGGGAATGGCTGCGGCGGCTGCACGGACTTGAGCAGCGCCTGGTCGTCGCCGCCCGTGCCACCACGGCGCGCGGCACCCAACGTATGCATTGGGTAAAGGGACGTCTGCGCCAGCAACACCCGGCCACGCGCCTGCGTCAGAACATGCAGCGCGTGGATGAACTCTCGCAGCGGCTGCAGCGCCTGGCGACGCAGAAGGTCGACGCCGCACGCCTGCGCCTGCGCAACGTGCAGGCACGCCTCGCCCCCGTGGCACCGAGTCGACGCATCGAGCAGGCGCGGCGCCAGCTCGAGGGCCTACGCGAGCGCCTCACGACCACGGGCCAGCGACTGATTCGTGAGCGACGTGAGCGCCTTGCCGCTGCCGATGCGCGCCTGCGCAGGACGTCACCTGCCTTGAGCTTGCCGGCCATGCGCGAGCAGCAGCAGCATCTTTCGGCTCGCCTGGAAGGCGCCGGCCGGCGCACGCTGGAGCGCTTTACGGCCCGCTTTGCGCGCGCCGCCGATACACTGCAGGCGGTCAGCCCATTGGCCACCCTCTCGCGGGGCTACGCCATCGTCGAACGGTTCCAGGCGGAGGACGGGGATGCGCCGACCACGACGATCGTGCGTCGGGCCGACGAGGTAGAGGAAGGAGAGTTGATTCGGGCGCGCCTCGGTAAGGGCGCGGTTAAGGCCAGGGTAACCGCCGTCGAGCCGGGGACGGGCGGGAGCGAGCGGGACGACGGCTAGCGAAAGCCGTCGTCCGGGCGATGAACGCTTCGATCAGGCGTCGACCACCACGCCCCAGGGGCCCTTGCCCACCTTGATCGTGTTGATCACCTTGTTCGACTTCACGTCGATCACGGACACCGTATCGCTGCCGCCGTCGGTGGTGAACAGGCGCTCACGTGCCTTGTCGAAGCCGAGGCCCCACACGCGGCGACCGACGGGAATCTCATCCAGCACCTGCAGGGTCTGCGCGTCCAGCACGTAGATGCTGTTGCTGCGACCACCGGCCACGTACAGACGCCCGGACGCGGCGTGCTCGAGAATGTCCTTGGGCTTGGAGTTCGGGTCCTTCAGTTTCGCTCGACGATCGATCTCGAAGCTCTCGAGATCCACGCGCACGATCTCCGCTCCGATTTCGGCTGTGGCATAGGCGTAGCGACCGTCCGCGCTGAAGGTGGCCGAGCGGGGCCGGGAGCCTACCAGCACGTTCTCGATCAGCTCGTGATCCTTGGTACGGATCACGTGCAACATGTTGGTGGACTCGCTGGTGATGATCACCAGTTCGCCATCGGGCGAGATGGCCACGCCCTCGGGCTCGATGCCCACTTCCACCTCGGCGATCACCTCACCAGAACCTGGCCGCAGCACGGAGGCCTGCGCGTCCTCTTCGTTGGCGATGTAGAGATCGCCGTTGGCGTGGACCATGAAGTTCTCCGGGTCCTCGCCGCCGTCGAGGTTGCGCAGCACCTTGCCGCTGGCGGGGTCCACTACCGCGATCGCATCGTCGCGACCAAGGGCGATGTAGATCTCCTTGCCGTCGGGTGACATGCCGATGCCGCGCGGCTGCTGGCCAACCTTCACCGTATCGATGAGCTCATACGTAGTCGCGTCGATGATCGACAGGGAACCCTCATGCTCGTTGGTCACGTAGATGCGGTTGCCAGCATTCACCGTGCCCGTGGCGACGATCCCTGACGCTAGCAGTAGCGCAGCCGCAAGCGGCGCGTTAACTCGACTCATGGGGCACTGCCCTCCTTACAACCATTGAAGCCTAGTGTTTCTAATTCATGGGCAGCGGCCACGCCGCGTACGGGCGCCGTGCCCACCACCTTGCCGCCCTGCTCCAGGAGCAACATCTGATTCAACTGTCCCGACGAGCGGAACCGCATCGGCACGCCCTTGGCGCCGTCGAACTGCACATCCTCGCTGTGCAAGGCATCGAGCATGACGGGCGCTGCGGCGCCGCCCTGCTCCATCACCACCTGCGTATACAGACGCGTACCCGCCCAGCCGGCGTAGGCCAGATCACTCATGGGTCGGCCCTGCCCTTCCTCGAAGCGATTGCTCAGCTGGATAGCCGCATAGCGACGGAACTGCGTGTTCCAGACCTTTGCCTGCACCGTTGCGGGGTCGTTGCCGGCCTTGGCCCATTGGGCGAGCGCGTCGCCCAGCATCCGATCGCTGGCCGGCGCGTGGAAGGCATTGGCAAGACACATCGAACGCAGTGAATCGTCGCGTGCACTCAGGTTGAACACGGGCAGGGAGGCGTGTTTCCGAGCCAGCGTGGCAAACGGGGTAGCCGGCAGCGATGCGAAGACGGCTGACGTACCTGAGGCGAGTTGCGTGGCGGCACCATCGCCGGGCGCGACGCGCTCCTGGGCGAACTCGAAGCCGAGAAAGCGCCCCTGCCGGTTGGCTTCGTCAACGGCCTGACGGAACCCCAGATAGGCCTCGTCCTCGGGGCCGACAAAGGTCAGGACGACCTTCTCCTTCGCCTGTGCGACCGCCGCCGCCAGCGTCAGCGCCATCACCATGACGACGGAAACTACCAACTCGCTCTTCAAGCAGAATACCCCTCGATCCTTCGGCACACCTGCGCGACCCCACTCGCTGACACCCTGCGGTGCCGCTTCAGCGCGGCCGGCATTATCGCCAGGGTGGCGGTGACAGCCAATGATGCACCGTCAGACACGGCTTACACGCCATTGCTCCAGCGCAGTCTCGGGAATTTTTCCCGATCTCTTTCGGGCGCACGTGGGCTGTATCAGAGGGTCGCGCGTTGTGCAGAGCACAAGCACGCTTCGCGTGAGGGTCACCATCGACGGCGTAAGGGGCCCGAAAGCAACTCGCGGGCCGGCAGAAACCCCTGCAGCGCAGGAAGCGCTGGATCAGAAGGCGGGCGTCAGAGCCAGATACCGGGCGGTAGCGGAGTGAGTTCGAGCTTGCCCGTCAGGCGCATGCCGCGCTTGTCCACCAGGCGCACTTCGACCTCCCAGTTCTCGCCCGAGAGCCCCTCTGCCTGACGCGGCGTGAGCTGCAAGCTGCCGGACAGGCCGCCACCGAGTACGTCGAGCGTGGACTCGCCTGCGGCCAGATCCAACACCAGGGGCCCCTGGCCGACTACCAGATCGCTGTCCGGACTGCGCATGGTGACTTCCGCGCGACGTGCCGAAGTACCCGCCCATTCGATCTCCCAGGACAGCTCGTTGGTCGAATCGTCCAGGGCGATACTGGCGTTGCCGCGCGCCGGGCCATCCTCGCCAGCGGGCCAATCGTCCGCCGTGAGTTCAGCCGAGAAGCTGGTGATGGCTGCCGACGAAACACCCGGCAGCGCAAGCAGCGCAGCGACGCACGAGCCAAGCCAAGCCTTGCTGTTCAATTTCACTCGGGGTTACTCCCGGAAACCGCATATGCGCTGACGACGTCAGCGGTCATTGTGCCCAAAAGGATTCGTCCGGGGAACACGGTTGGACGTCCATAAGACTCCGTTCGCCGCTGTTTGAGACGCGATTTCATGAATTATGACAAATTCAGCAGATGATCGAAGCATTCCGCGATCGGTGGTCGGAAGCGATCCATGTCGACCAGAAAGGAATCGTGGCCCTGGACGGAGGGCAACTCCACCATCGTCACCTGGCGCTCCGGGGTCTCCAGCATGCGGGCCATCTCGCGCTGCTGCTCGATGGGAAACAGAAAATCCGTCACCGCGCCTATCACCAACGCGTACTCCAGACACCCCTCGCTGGCCTTGCCACAGTCGAGCGTCGGCCCGTGGTCCGTAGCATCGAACAGGTCCATGGCGTGGGAGAGGTAAAGGTAGCAATTAGGATCGAAGGCGCCGGTGAACTTCATCGCATGCGCCTCGAGGTAGCTCTCCACCTCGAACTCGATACCGAAGGGACCGACGCGCCCGTACTCGCCAGGCTCCCCCCGCGCGTCGGCGACCCGCTCGCGGCCGAAGCGGTGCTTCCACTCCTCCGCCGATCTATAGGTGATCATGCCGAGCTTGCGCGCCAGGCGCATGCCCTTGATCGGCCCGACACCGAAGGGATACTGACCATCACACCAGTCGCTGTCGCTGCGAATCATCTCCCGCTGCAGCGATCGCAATGCTATCGAAAACGGTAGGGAACGCGCCGCCGCCGAGATATTGATCATGGCCCGGACCTGATTGGGGTACTGCAGGCAGTAGGCCAGCGCGGTCATGCCGCCCATGGAAGGTCCCACCACGGCCAGCAGGCGCTTGATGCCGAGCGCCATCACCACCTCGTGGGCGGCGCTTGCCACGTCCTCCAGAGACAGCACGGGAAAAGTTAGTCGGTAGGCATCTCCGGTGGCCGGATCGGTCGATGCGGGCCCCGTGCTGCCGAAGCAGCTACCGAGGGAGTTCACACAGATGACGTAGAGACGATCGGTATCTATGGCTTTACCCGGCCCGATCACGTCCTCCCACCAACCGGGCGTGGGGTCGGCAGACGACGAGGCGGCGTGAGAGGACGGCGACAGACCGGTCAGCACCAGCACCGCGTTGCTATGCGTCCCGTTCAACTCTCCCCAGGTCTCGTATGCCATCTCGATGCCCTCGAGGCGACCGCCGCGGTGCATGCGCAGCGGACGATCGAAGCTCATCAGACGGGCGGCGGGAGGGACTCGCGGGGTGTAGATATCGGCCATGATCGGTCCAGCACGGGCGTTGACGGTCAGGCACGCAGTGTACGGCAACGCGCTGACAGGCGATCGACCGATCGGGAATATCGATATCGTGGCGCGAGCGGGCAACAAAAAAAGGGGCGCCCGCCGACGGCGGACACCCCTCGCGCCTAAGAAGCCGGCCCCGCCGGAGCGGGTCGGCGAGGCGTCGGCCTCAGTCGGCGAAGTCGTCGAAGAGGATCAGGCCCAGCGGCGCACCACCGCCTGCCGCATCACGTGCCACAGCCGTGTAGACACCACCGGCTTCGACGGTGATGGCGGCGGGGCCGATGGCCGCGTCGGTGGTACCGGTCGGCGTCACGGTCACCTCGTAGTCACCGGCTGCCAGGGGCACGTAGCCGGTGTCCGCGCGGAAGGGCACGGCCGTGAAGGCGGGGTCGACGGTGCTGATGTCGGTGCCCGGTGCGGTCACGTAGATGTCCACCTCACCGGCGGCCGGTGAGCCGTGGACGATGCGCACGCGCGCTTCCGTAGCGATCGAGCGATCATCGTCCACCAGCGGCAGCAGGGCGAAGTCGGCCAGCACACCGGTGGCCAGCACCGTGTACTCGAGACCACGATCGAGGGTCACGTCATCGCCCATGCCGTCGTTGTTGACCACCACACCCGCGTTGTCGAAGGGCGTGACCTTCACGTTGATGGTGATGCTCGAGTCACCTGCCGGCACAGGCAGATCGATGAAACCGGTCACCACCGGGAAGGCGAGATCGTTGACCGCCGGGTTGTCCGCGTCGTCGTTGACGATCACATCAACGTCGGGCGCATCCGGAGAAGCGTGGACCACGCGCAGGGACGTGGGGGTAGCCACATCGAAGATCTCGAGCGTGCCGTCGATGGTGCCTGAATTGTCGATCGCAGCCAGCGTGATGGGCGCATCGCCGGTAGCCGTGTTGTTCACGGCGTAGATCTGCAGGTCCAGACCGTCGGCCAGGGTCACGGTGCCGGAGTCGAAGACCACCGTGTCGATGTCGTCTTCAAGCGTCACGCGGATCTGATAGTCACCGGCGGGCACTTCCACCTGGCTGGTGAACTCACCGAAAGCGAAGGACGTGAGGGGCTCGCCGGCGGCCGCCAGATCGGCGTCAGGGGCGGTCACGAACACGTCGACGGTCGGCGCAGCCGGCGAGGCATGCACCACCTGCACGCGCACGTTGCCCGCGGTGACAGGCGCAACCGTGTTGGCGATGACGATCGGGGCGATCGTGGCCACGGTGCCGATCGCGGCAATGGTGTATTCCGTGTCTGCCAACAGCTCGACGCTGGTCGGCATGATGACGGTGACGTCACCGCCCGGGGTGATGGCATTGACGGAGAACTCCGTAGCAACCGCGTCCACCTCGGCGAAGGCCGTACCCGCCTTGAAGGCGACGTCCTCGAACACCACGTTGCCGTCGGCCAGCGCGTCCACGTCAGGCGCATCCGCCACCGCGTGGAAGACGCGCGCGAGGGCCGTGGCTACGGGATCGTCACCGCCGGCGTCGCCGCCGTCATCCTCGGCAACGTCATCGTCGTCGTCATCATCGAAGATGTCGCAACCGGTGGTACCGGCGACTAGGACCGATGCGAGCGCAAGGGTAGCGAAGTGGCGCCACCAGGGAGTGGTGGTGGACGTCGTGGCGTAGCTCATCAAGAAGCCTCCTGAGGACAAACAAAGAAACTGTCGGCCTCAGGTTTCGCGAGCTAGCGGGAAACGGTTTTATCTTTCGCGTACGCCGAACATCGACAAGCGGAGCGTCAACGGGGACAAGCGGTGAAACCGCTTACCGAAGCAATAGTTTAGGTAGATTCCTATCCTGCAGGGCAAGAGCAAGCGTGGCGAGGGCAGCACCGTGATACACCGCAACAGACTGCGGCAGGCGGTACAACATCACGATGAACAGGCCGGTCACGAGCAGCAACGTGACAGCGCCGATATAGGCCAGCGAACGCGCGGCATCGACTTCGCCTCCAAGGCGCCACCACACGCCGGCTACCACGATCGACGCCAACACCAGCTTCACCGCACCCATGAACCGCAACAGATTCGCGAGCTCAGGATCGTTCAGCACGGCTGAGTCGCCAAGGGTCAGCAAGGGCGCCATCAGCAGGGCGCCGAGAATCGCGACACCCAAGACGATACGTGCCGGCGTGAGCGCCGATACGGGTGCACGCGCGACTACCGCGGGGGTTCGGTCGACGGGCGTGAGCGGAATGTCCTCGTGAGATATGGCCATCGCGGTCAGCCTCCCTGGCTAGTGGGCCGCTTGCGGCAGGCGGTCTGCACCGCCTCCATACCTCAAGGAGTGTACACGGACGGCGCAAGACGTCGGCTGATGCGACGTAACGCGACTACTTCTTCTTCTGCTTGACGTGCTTCATCAGGCGCTTGCGCTTGGCTTCCTGTCGCGGTGTGAGCTTGTTGCGGCGCCCGGCGAAGGGATTTTCCGTCGTGCGCAGCTCCACGCGCACGGGCGTGCCCTGTAGGTGAAAGCGGTCGCGGAAGAAATTCACCAGATAGCGCTTGTAGTTTCGCGGCAGGCGATCGGCCTGCGTACCGTGCACGACGATAATCGGCGGGTTACGTCCGCCTTGGTGGGCATAGCGCAGGCGCGGCCGACGCCCGCGCACTGTCGGCGGCGGGTGCGCCTGCAGTGCATCCTCCAGGGCGCGGGTGACTTCCGCCGTGGGCAGCTCGCGCACGGCAGCCGAGAAGGCCTTGCGCACGGAACCGAGCAGATCGCCTACGCCCGTGCCATGCAAGGCGGAGATGAAATGGCGTGGCGCAAAATCGAGGAAAGGCAGCTTCACGTCGATCTGCCGGCGCACGTCATCGCGCTTGTCCGGTGAGAGGCCATCCCACTTGTTGATGGCCACAATCGTCGCCCGCCCGCGTTCCAGGGCAATACCCAACAGGTTCGCGTCGAGATCAGTCACGCCCACCCGTGCGTCGACCATGGCGATCACCACGTTGGCGTTCTCCACCGCCTGCAGGGTTTTCACCACGCTGAACTTCTCGATGGTCTCGTTGACCTTGGAACGCCGTCGCACGCCCGCCGTGTCCACCAGTTCGAAACGCTGCCCACCACGTTCGAAAGGTATGCACACGGCGTCGCGGGTGGTGCCGGGCGTATCGCTGGCCAGCACCCGTTCGTCGCCGAGCAGGCGATTGACCAGCGTGGACTTGCCCGCGTTCGGCCGCCCCAGCAGCGCGATACGAATCGCGTCTGGATCTCGCTGCGAGAGCAGGCCCTGCTCGCTGTCCTCCCCCTGGCCGACGATATCCTCGGGCAACTCACCGAGTACGGCATCCATGAGCGCGCGCAGGCCCTGATGATGGGCGGCGGAGATCGAGGCAGCATCGGCGATGCCAAACTGCTGGAAGTCGGCAGCGGCCATGTCATGAGCCAGGCCCTCGGCCTTGTTCACCACCAGCCACAGGCGCTGCGCCCGGCGACGCAGCAGTGCTGCCGCCTGCTCATCGGCCGCCGTACAGCCCTCGCGCGCATCGGTGACGAACAGCACCACGTCAGCTTCGTCGAGGGCGCGCAGGGTCTGCTCCGCCATCAGTCCATCGAGGCCGTCCTGCTCGCCGGAGAGACCGCCGGTATCGATCACGATGTAGGGCCGGGGCCCGACGCGCCCGTAGCCGTACTGGCGATCGCGGGTGAGGCCCGGGAAGTCCGCCACCAGGGCGTCGCGCGTACGCGTCAGGGCGTTGAAGAGCGTTGACTTGCCAACGTTCGGTCGGCCGACGAGGGCGATGACGGGAAGCACGGGCGTACCGCTTGGCCCGGTCGGCGGCCGGGGCCGCTAACTCTCGTCGCGCAGCCGCAGCGCATGCAGGCTGCCGCTGTCGGTCTGCACGAACACCAGATCGTCGAGCACTGCCGGCGAGGAGCTGATGGGCGTATCGCCAACCCGTTCACGGGCCACGATCAGTCCGGTCTCGAAGTCGATCCAGTGCAGATACCCCTCCAGATCCCCCACCACCACATGGCGACCAATAGTCACGGCGCCAGTGGTCTTGCGCCGGCGCAGGTCCTGGTTGACCCAGCGATTGGCGCCGTTCGAGCGATCGATGGAGCGCACGTTGCCCTCGTCATCGGTGATGTAGATGCGGCTCCAGTCCACGCCGGGGCGCTGATGGCCGGAGACCTCCATGGTCCACACGATCTGTCCCGTGGGCACGGAGAGCAGCGCCAATTGCGTCTGATAGCCGAGCACGTAGGCATCGTCGCCGACCACGCGGATGTCCGCGTCGATGTCGGCGAGGCGATCGATCACCGTTCGACCACCCTCCGGCAGGAAGGAGACGTCCCACAGGATTTCACCGGTGCGCAGCTCGGCGGCCAGTACGGAGCCGTCATCGAAGCCGGCGACGACCCGCGTACCGCTGGAAGCCGGTGCCGCATTGCCGCGCAGGCTCAGGGCCGGCACTTCACGCTTCACCACCCAGCGCTCGATGCTGTCCTCCACGTCGATGGCCAGCAGGCGACCATCCACCGTGCGCACCACCACCAGGCCGCCGACGATCAAGGGCGTCGCCAGCACCTCGGCACCGATGTTCCGTTGCCACAGGACCGTGCCGTCGGCCGCGTTGAGCACGGCCAGGTCACCATCGTTGGAACCCACCGCGAGACGCTCGTCGCCGTAGCCGGGACCGGCTGCCAGGGGCAACTTCGTCTGCGACGACCAGCGCCGTTGGCCGCTGCGCGCATCGAAGGCGTGCACTTCGCCGTTGTGACCGGCCGCATAGATCAGCGTGCCGTCGGAGACCGGGCGCAGCTGCAGGTTCAGGCTCTCGCCGCTGCCCCCCACCTTGGCGGACCACACGCGATTGACCCGGATCGGGTCACGCAAGTCCGCCAGCGGCGTGGGCAGCAGCTCCTCGTCGATTTTCTTGCCACCGCAGCCGGCAAGGCCCGTGGCCAATACCAACGCGCTGGTGCCGATGAGCAGCCAGCGCCTGGTGAACTCAGGACTCAGCATCGGCCGGAGCAGCCTCGCTGTCGTTCTCGATCTCCGGTGCTGGGCCAAGCGCCGCCAGCTTCAGTTCCAGCGCCCCGCTGCCGCGCGACCCGCTCTCCGCCATGGCCACCAGCGCGTCGTTGTAGGCCGTGCGCGCCGCTTCCGTACGACCCAGCTGAAAGAGCGCATCTCCGTAGAGCTCGAAGTGCAGCGCCTTGAAGGTGGCGCTCGGCGCATTGCCTTCCAGCAGATCGAGTGCATCCTGGGCGCGATCGTCACTCAACATCACGCGCACCAGACGGTTGCGCGCCACCTCGGCGATCGCCGGGTCGCCCTCGCCGTCCACGGCCTGCTGCAGGGTCTGCGCGGCGGCGGCCAGTTCACCGGCTTCCACCTGCAGCCGTGCAGCGGCGAGCAGTGCCTGCGTGTCATAGGGGCTGGAGGCGTAGCCTTCGCGCAGCTCGGCGCCCAGCGCCTGAACCTCGTCGAGGTCGTTGTCTTGCAGCGCCTCGACCACCTGCCCGTAGACCTCGGAGGCCTCCTGCAGATGGCTCTCGCGGCTGTCGTTCCACCACTGGTAACCGAACAGGCCGCCGAGGCCGACCACCACACCGGTGACGAGGACGGCGCCGTTCTCCTGGAACCACCGTTTGAGCGCTTCTGCGCGCTCCTCGTCAGTCATCATCTCATCGACCACGCCTGATACTCCTGCTAGTTGCGTCCCGCCTGAGGGCAGGCCGCGTCGTTCTTATTCAATGTGACCGCGCAAGGCGTCGGCCAGACCCTCGATGGCCACACTGCGCTGCTCGGCAGCGGCGTCGCGCAGGGGCTTCAGGGCCACTTCGCCACGCTCCAGCTCCGCCTCGCCCAGAATCAGCGCCCACTCGGCACCGCTGCGGTCCGCGGCCTTCAGCTGCGCCTTGAAGCCGCCACCGCCACAGTGCTGCACCAGGCGCAGGGCGGGCAGCTGATCGCGCAGCCCTTCCGCCAGGCGCAACATCGGCTGCGCCGTGCCCTCGCCCACGGCCACCGCGTAGACGTGCGGCGCCAGGGACGGTGCCTGGCTGGCGCCGAGCTCGATCAGTTCGGCAACGCGCTCCAGGCCCATGGCCCAACCCACGGCGGGCGTCGGCCGGCCGCCGATGGTGCCGACCAGACCGTCGTAGCGACCACCGGCACACACGGCCGCCTGGGCGCCGAGCTGGTCCGTGAGCCACTCGAAGGCCGTGCGCGTGTAGTAATCGAGCCCACGCACCAGGCGCGGGTTGACCGCGTATTCTATCCCGACTTCACCGAGCAGGGCCTTGAGTTGCTCGAAGTGATCGACCGATTCCCCATCCAGATGTTCCGTCAACTGCGGGGCAGCGGCCACCA
>JAAUYD010056595.1_pt1 | contig 14511 bp, 13 predicted proteins | sample 7278101 | NCBI WGS metagenome assembly JAAUYD01 (sample SAMN14350128, study PRJNA611818) | marine sediment metagenome | isolation source: surface marine sediment (0.6m) | place: French Polynesia: Moorea | collected 2018-08
GCCGGTTTGGGACATCTTCGGCCTGATGGACGAGGCCAAGAAACTGGGACTCGACGGTCTGCATTTGACTGCCGCCGATTTGGGTACCATCGATTCCGGCCACCTGCAGGATGTGCGCCGAGCTGCCGAGGAAAGAGATTTATTTCTGGAGTACAATTTTTCGTTGAACGCGTCCGAGTACGACAATCGTTTGACCCATACCATGGAAGAGGGGATTGCCATTGCGGAAGCGATCGGTTCGGATATCGGCAAAATAAGCATGGACATTCACCGGCCACATCCCGTCTGTGGCTCCGCCTTCCATCCCAAGGTAATTCCCCAGCTGGAAGGTGTCGCCCAAAGAGCAGCTGCCGCTGCTCCCGTCGCCCAGAACGCAGGAGTAAGGATCTGCCTGGAAAATCACACCGAAGCCTTCAGTGATGAGGTGCTCTGGATCATCAATCGTGTCAACCATCCCTATGTGGGGGGCTGCGTTGACACCAATAATTCACTGATGGTGGGTGAAGATCCGCTGACCGCCATCCGCAAGCTGGCCCCCGTATCGTTTACCAATCATTTTTCAGACCACCGCATCGAATTTGATCAATACGGCTGCCGCATTACCGGGGTGGCGACCGGCAGCGGAGATGTGCCCATGCGGGAGGCCTATCAAATCATCAAAGCCAATCCCAATATGAAACGTCTTAACATCGAAGTGGAATTCGACCCGGGAACAGACGGCCGTGAGGAAGCCCGGCGACGCGAGTATCAGGCCGTTGTCGATAGCATCCGATTCACCCGCGAAGAGTTGGGTGTCGGCAGGGCTTCATACCTGAATTCTGCATGAAAATTAATAAGAAGTTTGAATAATATTTAATAACAATAGATTGTGAGAATCTTGGCAGTACAGCAAAATACATAGGTAAAAAGGATGATGGTCGATTTATCTCATTAATTTTCACCCTGCGGGCAAGCCGGAGGCTTTCATCTGCTGCGTTTTTAAGGGCTCGAAGTAAAAAACTACGACTTCGCCCTTAAGTGCCTTGCACATGAAAGCCTCCGACTCGTGCAAAATCCAGGTCTAATTTTGATTGCCACGATTACCGGCCTATCACCGCCGCCCTAGTAAGGTTTGCCGCGTTGATTAAATGCTCTGCCAGCGGCCACTCATAAAGTAGTTGAGCGCCCTGTTTTTAGGATTTTTGAGATAAGTGTTGTAAAAATGAGCAAAACCGCCCGGATAATATATCATTACCAAAATAAGCAATAATCCATAAATTACTAGATTCAATCCCGGCAGGTGAGATAGGGATGACCGGATGATTTCCATCGCTATCATAAACGGAAATGCCACGAAGGCCCCGCCCCACAGGCTTCCCCGACCGCCGATATACGCAACCGCCAGGACCTCAACCGTCTTCGAGGTGTGCATCACATCCGGAGTCAGGATGCCATAATAATGGGCATAAAAACCTCCTAAAAAACCGGCCAGGGTACATGAGGTGGTGAAGTTGGCGATGCGGTAAAAAACCGGGTTGATGCCCGACGTCCTGGCGGCTTCCATGTTCTGGGCGATGGCCTTGAATGCAATTCCCATTTTTGTTCGCGTTGTCCCCCGGCAGACCAGATAGGTGATAAACATCAGGAGAAGAATTAAATAATAGTAGGGCAGGTTGGAGCTGGTATCGAAAAGCCGTGGTGAACGCAATCCCAGGGGACCGCGGGTGAGCCAAACGAGTTTGGTCGTCAACCCCATGAGTGCCAGTCCGATAAACCATGCCATGACCGCGGCAAATAACCCCCTGAGTTTCAATGTCAGCATTCCGGTTAGCAAACCCAGAATTCCCGATGCAGCAGCCCCGAAAAACATGCCGATCCAAGGCGAAATCCCTAGATTATTGGCCAGAATGGCTGAAGTGTAGCCACCCAAACCCAGGATTGCATAATAGCCGAAATTAACGATGTTGATATACCCGGCGGTAAAGTCAAATGCGATGCAATTGGCACCCATCAGCGCGGCGGCAACCAGCCAGCGGATAAAATATTGCTGGTTGAACGGTGGAACAAGCGGAAGAATGACCAGGATGATCAATCCCACGAGCGCCAGAGGCGACAGACAGAGCCTATCTAATACGCTCGCAAAAAAATTTGGTTTACGGTTGAATTCCAAGGTTCCCATCCATCCCCCCTATTGTTCAAAGACACCGCGGACACCGGTTCCAAATACTCCGCTGGGTTTAAAGATCAACACGATGATGATAATGCCCACCGGGACAACGAAATCCCATCCGGCACCGACGTATTCGACGGTGAGCACTTTCAGCAGGGCCACGATGAAACCGCCTACAAAGGCACCCATAATATTTCCGAGGCCGACAAAAATCACAATGATCCAAGATAGGTAAAGCGGCTCTAAACCGACGGTCGGATATGACGGGTACATAAACAACAGGCTGCCGCCGGCGACCGCCGCCAACCCACAGCCGATGGCCATGGTCAAGGTCATGATGGCGTCCAAATTGATGCCCATCATCAGGGCACCGGTTTCATCCTGGGAGACAGAGCGGATGGCACGTCCGGTTCGGGTGTAGCTCATAAACAGCCAGAACAAAACGCAAATGACGACCGCCAGCAGGAACACCATTGCCCGGTCTCTGGAAAAATAGACATCTGAAATCGACACCGGCGGTCCCGACCAGTAGCGGGTGATCCCCTTGAAATCGGTGCCAAAAAGGAGCTGGTGAGCATTGATCAGGACGACGTTGAGGCCGACGGTTAATAGAAAGGTGTTCATCACCCAGTTTTCGCGGCTTCGTTTTCGTAACTGCCGGAAGACCAGTCGTTCGGTCAGGGCCCCGGCCAGGGCCCCGGCGATCAGGGCGCTGAAAATGGCTACGAACGGGGCACAAAAGGACCAAACCGGATTGGGATGCCGGCTCAAGCCTTCGGCAATGGGCGTGAATATGTAATACGCCGTCAAGGAGCCGATCATGAAATATTCGCCGTGGGCAAACTGGACGACATTCATCACACCCAGCACCATGGCCAGTCCAATGGCAACCATGGCCAACATGCCGCCTGTGACGACGGTATTTATCAGGACAAAAAGCCCCCGGTCGGCAGTTGCAACGATTGCCACCGCGATCGACATCATTATCGTTATCCCGGCCGCTGTTTTTAGCCAATCAAAAAAATTCTTAAACAAAGTCTGCCGCATAGAGCACTTACCCCTTCGCTTGAGGTTCAAACACCCAAAAACACTTTTTTTACATGCGGGTCGTCGGCCAAATTCGAGCTTTCGCCTTCCAGCCCGATCCTGCCATTTTCCAGGACGTAGCCGCGATCGGTGACCGCCAGGGTCTTCGTTACGTTTTGTTCCACCAGCATAATAGTCAGCCCATCATTTTTTAACTTGTCTAGGGATTCGAAAACATTTTCCGTTAGCTGGGGTGCCAGCCCAAAAGATGGCTCGTCGACCAGCAGTAATGTGGGTTCGGACATCAGGCCCCTGCCGATAGCGAGCATTTTGCGCTCACCCCCGCTCATGGTACCCGCCAGCTGGTGTCTTCTTTCCGCCAGACGGGGGAAGAGCTCGTAAACGATCTCGAGTCGGCGCTTCTGGCGTTTTTTATCCGTGACGATATAGGCTCCCATGTAAAGATTTTCCTGCACGGACATGTTGATAAACAGGTTCAGGGCTTCCGAGATGAAGGCAATTCCCTTGCGGGCTACCTGGTTGCCGGGCAAATGGTCGATCCGTTCTCCCTTGAAAACTATTTCGCCCTTCATGGGCCTTAAAAGACCGGCTATCGATTTTAAGGTGGTGCTTTTGCCGGCGCCGTTCGGTCCCACCAGGCAGACATATTCTCCCTGGTCGACCGACAGCGATACATTTCTCAAAATTTGCAGAAATCCGTAACCCGCATCGAGGTTTTTGACTTCCAAAAGCATGTGGCCCCCGTACTTGCTGAATTTTATCCTGACGATTGCAACGCTGGGGTTGACGTTATCCACGTCAGGCGGCAAGGCTTAATTGGTCCTAATTGGCATCCGTCAGGCTGCCGTTTGCTTTCCCAAATAGGCTTCCGTAACCTTTGGGTCCCGGGCAACTTCCTGGGTAGGTCCCTCCGCGATCTTATGGCCGAACTGGATGCATACCAGCCGATCGCAAAGATTCATTATCAGCTGCATGATATGTTCGACCATCAGGATGGTAACCCCACCGTCCCTGATCTTACGAATGATTTTCATAATATCGTTCAACTCGCCCTCGGTCAGCCCGGCCGCGAGCTCGTCGAGAAACAGCAATTTTGGGGAACTGGCCAGGGCCCTAGCAAGATCGAGTCTTTTTAGCTGGACCGTATTAAGGCTCTCCGATATGACGTCTTCAGCGATAGGAAACTCGACATATTCAAGCAGTTCCCGGCTGTGCTGGGCCGGATCCTTGACCCGCCCTTTTTCGTTGCCGAAAATAGCTGCCGTCATCACATTTTCGAGGACCGACATTTGTGGAAAAGGGGCCGGTATCTGAAATGTCCGGGATAAGCCTTTGCGGCACATTTTTTCCGGAGAAAGCCCTGTTGTTTCATCACCAAACATAACCACCGAGCCTGAGGTGGGCGGGTTCAACCCGGCGATGGCATTGAGCAGTGTGGTTTTGCCGGCACCATTCGGTCCGATCAGTCCAACAATTTCCCCTTCTTCAACATGCATCGATACATTGTTAACGGCGACCAGGCCTCCGAACCGTTTGGTCACATCTTTGGTCTTCAATACATTCATCAGATTTGCCCGTTTTTTAAGAAGGCTTAAAATCGCGGTTGATTTCGTTGTTGTCCTAAATTGGATGAGGCCGATTTTTTCGGCCTCACCCTTGCACATTCAGTAACGTTTATTTTATTGTTTCGGCTCGAATTCCTTGGTTTTCCAGTCATCCGGGAATACGATGGCCCCTTTGCCCTCTTTGTACTGAATCACCGGAAAATAGTATGCATCCCTGGCGATAACCGGATCCGGCAATGTGTCGGCGGCATACTTATACTCGTTCATGATCAACGCGCCGTCGGCGGCGCCAAACGTCAATTTCCCGGTGTAAACCTCATCTACAATGGTTTGATGGATAGATTCTTTGTCAAGTTTTCCGTGTTGTTCCAAAGCACGTCGGGCAATCTTGATAAAAAAATTAATGCCATCGTATGCTAGCCCTGAAGAAGACGGGCTGGGTGTGTATCCGAACTTCGTCTCCACTTCTTTAGCCCATTCTTGGGCAGCCTGGGTGGTAAGCTGAGGAATCATGTCGAGCACGTAATTGGCCGACGGACCCGTCATTTTGTACCAATCGCCAATCCACCCCAATCCATCGGCAACAATCATGGATTTGAGCTGTACCTCTTCGGCCTGCTTGATAAAAGCCGACATGGAGGGGGCGGATGTGCTGGTGCCGGCCAGGACCGCCACTTCGTTCTTCTTATATTTACTCAACAGGGGATAAAAATCGGTTTGGGTTGTCGGAAAATAGTCTTCGGAAACAATTTCCCAGCCTCTCTTGCCAAATTCTTTGCGGAAGGCCTGGCCGACGCTGCGGCCCCAATCCGTGTCTTCACCGTACAAGGCGACCTTCTTGTTCTTCGGTTTCCAAATGCCCTTTTCAACGGCATCGCTCAAACATTCAACATAGCCGAGCATTAGTTTTCCAGGTACGGGCCACCCCTTGCCGCCCCAATAACTGAACTTTTCAGGATCCGATTGCCATTTCTCATTGACTATCTCTGCGGCCCCCATACCGAACAGATGATGAATCTTGTACTGTGCGGCAACATCCATCACGGCCGCCGCTACGGAACTATGCCAATTCAGGGCGCCTACCTGGATGCCCTTGCTTTCGACCGCCTCGGCATAAGCGCTGGTGGCCTTAGCCGGGTCGGATTGAGAGTCGATCCAAACAGGTTCGATTTTGTAATCGCCGATCATGTAATCAATTTTTTCCAAAGCTAAGGTCACTGATCCTTTAAATTCATTGCCAGTTTTTGCCGACGGGCCTGTGAATGGCCCCATAATTCCAATTTTCAGAACCTTATCGGCCGCCACTGCCTGGTTCCCAAAAAACATCGAAATCGAAATTGCAATCATTAAAATTACCCACCATTTTTGTCTTTTCATTGAATCCTCCCTTTTCTGATTTTGGGTTAACAATTTTTCCCTCGACTAACTCAATTCATAAGCCACCGGTGAGAATTTAAAAGTTCTACCGTTTCCGCGAGGGCATGCGTAACAGTGCAAACCTAATCGATGCCGGCGGCTTATGAATGGACAAAGACCATACTTTTTAATCAGTTTCTGCTTAAAAAATCAATAAATATACTAAAAAATATAAATTTTATTCATCGTGGATCTTTTAGCCCCGATTTTACTCATCCCTGGTCATTCGTTTTTGCGCCTGGCAACAAAATTAGCAAGCTCTGATTCAACTGCCGGGTCGATCGCCGGCCGTTCGTATGCGGCCAGGCGTTCCTCCAATATTTCCGACGCACGTTGATCGACGTGATTTCCACCGGCTTTGCGCCAGCTATCAAAATCCTGTACCGTCATTAACTCTGGAAGGAAAAATTCCGTACGGCAAAGTTCGTAAGTTTTGGGCTGGGTGAGGTAGTTTCCGCCGATGCCAACCGCTTTGATCCCATCGGTATCAATAGACTCGTCGCTGATTTCAATTGGCTGGATCAATCTTTTTATCATACCGCAAAGTTCCTCATCGATGATAAACTTCTCATAACTCATGGCCACAAATGCACTTAGAATGCCGCAGGCATGCAAGATAAAATTGATACCGTTGCGGGCTGCCGTCATCAGGGCGATCGCGGATTGGGAACCGGCCTGGGCATCCGGAAAGTTGGCATCGGTCAGGCTGCCGCCAGCGCGGCTGGGTAGTTTATAAAACCGCGCCATTTGAGCGGTGCAGGAAACGACCCTTGAAAGCTCCGGGCTTCCGATGGACAGGCCTCCCGTCCGCATGTCCATTGGAGCCGAGGTTGAGCCATAGATGATTGGAAGGCCCGGTTTAATCGTCTGAGCCAGTGTCAAGCCTGCAAGGATTTCAGCGTTTTGCAAAGCCAGAATGCCAGCAAGCGTAATGGGGCCGGAGGCGCCAGCCATGGCCAGCGAGGCGATGACGCATGGTTGTCCGCAACGGCTCAATTCGATGAGCGAGCCTGCCATTTCTTCCGAAAATTGCAGAGGCGAAAGAGAATTTATCAGTGAAACCGTTACGGGCTTGTTCTCAATCTTACTTTTACCACCCCACAGAATGGCGGCCATCTCAAGGCTGTCTTTAGCCCCCGTTCTAGATACCGGGCTTCCCATAAACGGCTTGTCGCAGTAAAGGATATTGGACAATATCATGTCCAAATGGGCCGTTTGTGGTGGAACATCCGAAGGTTCGACCAACATGAAGCCGTTCATATCGATATATTTGGAGGTTTGAACCAGTTTGCAAAAATTATTATAATCCGCCATGGTCGCATTGCGCTGCCTGCCATCCGCGTCGATCAGGAAGGGGGCCCCGTAGCCGGGTACGAACACGAAATCATCCATTCCCACATCCAGGCATTTTGCAGGATTTCTGGCGGTGAGCCTGAAATTCGCCGGTGCAGATTCCAATGCCGAGGCAATATCATTTTCGGAAAAAAAGACGGTCTTGCCATCCAGTTTAAAGCCGCGGCTTTTAAAAATTTCGAGGGACTCCGCTTCATTAAAGACCACGCCTACGCTGGAGAGAATGTCCACCGATGCGTCGTGGATCTTGGTCAATTGGTCCCGGCTGAGGGTCGGCATTCGATCGTACATGCGTTTTCTCCTTTATTTATCCAAATTTTCTGCCTTGTGGCCTATGTTGTTTCCGATCTCAGGATTGTTTTGTCAAGCAATAATTAATCGATGCAGACGGTCTTATTTTCTTGCTAGATTTTTCCGAACCTCGTATACACGATCCTATCTCATGTCTCAGATATCCCAACCCGTCATAGAAAATAGCGTTTAGAGGAGGGCAAGATGCTCAGGGGGCAAACCTATGAGGAAGTGTGCTCTAACTTCAAATGGGAAATCCCTGAATATTTCAACATCGGGGTTGATGTCTGTGATAAGTGGGCCGATAATGAAAACCGATTGGCGCTCATCTATGCAAATCCGCATGGCATGAACCGGAAGTATACCTTTAGAGAATTGAAAAAAATTTCCAACCAATTGGCCAACGCTTTGAAAGCCCATGGCATCACGCGAAAAAACAGAGTTGGGGTCTTACTCGGTCAGCGCCCCGAAACCCTCATCTCCCATATTGCGGTCTACAAGCTGGGAGGCATCGTCGTGCAACTGCTAACCCTTTTCGGCCCGGATGCACTTGAGTTCCGGCTTAAGGACAGTGCCGCCAAAGCCTTGATAACCGACAGGGAGAACTTAGCAAAGATTTGGGAGATTAGAGAACGCCTTCCCAATCTTCGGTTGATAGTTGCCATTGATGCGGACCAAGAAAAAGGGGCGTTGAATTTTTGGCCCTGGATCGAGCAGGGCAGCAGTGATTTTGCGCCAGTAAGGACCACGCCTGACGACCCGGCTCTGATCATTTATACATCCGGTACCACCGGTCCTCCCAAGGGAACCCTTCATGGTCATCGGTTACTGCTTGGGATTTTGCCAGGGTTTGAGTTTTATCACAATTTGTTTCCACAAAAAGGCGATCTTATGTGGACACCGCTTGACTGGGCTTATATCGGCGGGTCCTATGATGCATTGTTTCCGACATTACACCACGGACTTCCCACCTTGGCATATCGATCTCGCAAATTTGACCCGGAGAAAGCGTTTTATATGATGGCTAAATTCGGGGTTAGAAACCTGATGGCCGTGCCGACGGTTTTGCGGATGATGATGCACGCCATCCATCATCCCCGGGAACACTACGATATCCGGCTAAGATCGATCACGGCCGGTGGCGAAACCCTGGGTGAAGAGCTTTGCGACTGGACCCGGGAGAATCTTGGCGTTGACATCAACGAGCAATACGGCCAGACGGAATGCGATCTCGTGGCAGGCTATTGTTCGCAAATCATGAAAATTTCTCCGGGAGCTATTGGCAAAGCCGTTCCCGGACATGTGGTTGAGATGATCGATGAAGACGGTAAGGTAGTCAGTTGTGGTGAGCTTGGCGAGATAGCGGTGAAGAGGCCCGACCCCGTGATGTTTTTAGAGTATTGGAAAAATCCTCAGGCTACTCGGCACAAATACATTGGATCATGGATGCGCACCGGCGATTACGGCCGCAAAGATGACGGCGGCAATATTTGGTTTTGCGGCAGACAAGATGATCTTATCGAAAGCGGTGGTTTTCGGATCGGTCCGGGCGAAGTGGAAGATTGCCTGATGAAGCATGAGGCTATTGCCCTTGTGGGGGTCATCGGGGTTCCCGATCCGGTGAGAGGCGAAATTGTAAAGGCCTATATTGTGCCGAAAGCGGGGGTGAATCCCGATAAAGCACTAGCGGATAGCATCAGAAATTACGTCAAAACAAGACTCGAGGCCCATGCTTATCCCCGGGCAGTGACATTTCTAAAAGAAATGCCGATGACAAAAACGGGCAAGATCTTGAAGCAAGCGCTGCGTGAGATGAATGACGCCGGGGATTGGGGATTTGGGCCAAGCCCAGCCGCCGGCGGAGAAGCGGCCAGTCAAATAGAAGAAGAAACTCTGAAAATGAATGACGAATGACGAACGACGAATGACGAATTAAGGAATTCTTCCTATTTTATTTGGTAGTTTATCCCCGGGCGTTTGCGACGCTGGGGTAACCTGAACCAAAAATATCTCAACCAATCGCGATATAACCCTGAACGTTGAACCCAGAACCTTTGAACCTGTAAATAATCTGGAGGTCTGCATGACGGAAGAAACCGTACTATACGGCAAAGATCAAAACGTGGGGATAATTACCCTGAACAGGCCCGAACGGCTGAATGCCATCAATAAAGACCTACTCGGGAGCCTGATCGCAAAACTTGAGACGGCCCGGCAGGATGCATCGGTGGCTTCGGTCATTCTCACGGGCGCTGGCAGGGCGTTTTGTGCTGGAGAAGATCTTAAGGAGACGTCTGCCGGCAAAAGTTTTGAAGACTGGGTTGAAGAGACAGACGGCCTCCAAGAGGTACAGCGGGTGATCCTTGCTTTGGGAAAGCCACTGATAGCGGCGATTCCAGGCTATGCCTTGGGAGGCGGTTGCGAGTTTGCCATGAGCTGCGACATTAGGATCGCTGCCGAAAGTGCTAAATTCGGATTTCCGGAGACCGATGTTGGCCTGACCATCACCACTGCGGGAACGAAACTGTTGGCTCAAATTGTCGGGCTTGGCAAGGCGAAAGAACTGGTTTTCACCGGTGATTTCATCGATGCTCATGAGGCCGCCACAATTGGTCTGGTCAACAAAGTCGTTGCAGCCGAAAACCTTTTAAGCGAATCGATTCAGATGGCCCGCAGAATCGGAGAAAAATCCCCCCTGGCTCTTAAACTCTCACGAATTGCCATCGACCAGGGCCTACATTCCAGCTTCGAGCAAACCCTGGAAATGGAAGCCGGGCATCTTTTGACTTGCGCCGGGGCACAAAATCAGCAGACGTTCGTGGAGAGAAAACTGCAGAAGATGAAGGCAAAGTAATATCGAAAATACTCTGTTATGAAGTCATCATCTCTTCGATGTGCTGGTTTTTTTCGGCCCAAAGGCTGTTTAGCCAGTTTTGTAATTCCTCGCGAAAATGCTTGTCGTTTGTATAATCTCCAATCAGTTCAGCCTTCATCGGCAGTGACCGAACCCTTACTTTAATTTTTCGAATTTTACCACAGAGAAGTGCCCAAAAGCTGGACACACCATCAGGATACACGATGGTAACATCCAGGACCCGATGGATTTGCTCACCCATGGAGTCAAACACCAAGGCGATACCGCCGGCCTTTGGCCTAAGCAGATAAGAAAATGGCGATTGCTGTTTGCGGTGTTTTTCATTTGTAAATCGCGTTCCTTCCACAAAATTCATCACCGAGATTGGAATTTTCTTGAATTTTTGGCAGGCTTTGCGTGTCATAGCCAAGTCTTTACCCACCAAATGGGGCCTTTTTTGGAGATAACTTTTTGGATATCTTTTGACAAATGGAAAATCCATCGCCCACCATGCCTGCCCAAGAATCGGAAGCCATATCAATTCTTTTTTTATAAAAAACTTCAAAAACGGGATTTTGCGGTGAAATATCCTCTGCAGCACCAGAATATCGACCCATGACTGGTGATTGGCCAGAACCAGATACCATTGAGATCGCTCCAGAGAATTAATGCCCTGAACGTCCCAAAGCGTTTTCCCGAGCAGTTTTTGATTTTGGTTGTTAACCCATATCCAATTTTCGGCTATTGCGTTGAGCATTCGACTGCAACTTCGCATCCAGGATTCCAACGGTACCGCTGCTTTGACGGCTGCCAAAGCAAACAAGGGAATACACCAGAACACCGTATTCAAAATATATAGCATCAGGGAAAGACTGCCCCGAACTGCTTCTGGTAGAGCATGAAACATTACTCCCCTTCTCGGATTCGGTAAAATTAGATCCGCATTACTATGAGAGCGGATTTTTGACCTCATCCTCATTATCTATTGCTCCTTCCGGCTTTGTTGAATTTTTTTCTAGTTTACGTTGTCTTTTTTGCTCCTGCTTTAACTTCCTAGCTAATTCTTTCTTCCGTTTTTTAAATGAATAGTGGGATTTTGCCAAATTATCACCTCACAGACCTTCATTGTTGATAGTGATGAAAAGAGAAGAAATTCAGACAGGCTTTTATGACTGAAGACGCTGGAATTCGTGTTTGGACTGAAACGAACCCAAAAGAAACAAAAGGGCATCCTCCACGAATCGAAGAATGCCCTCTTTACAATTAGGTCAAAATTAGATCACGGTGACATTTGCAGCTGCAGGACCTTTTTGTCCCTGCTCGATGTCAAAGGAAACTTGGTCGCCTTCGTTGAGGGATTTGAAACCGGATGCATTGATTGCTGAATGATGTACAAACACATCCGGTCCGCTATCTTGCTCAATGAAGCCGAAACCTTTCCGGTCATTAAACCACTTAACAGTTCCATTAGTCATAGTAACACTCTCCTTTCATAAAATTTTCAACGTTGCAAACTGGAGGATGCCACTGTAAGAAATGGATTGTTCCTTCAGAGAGAAACTGCCCTACGCATATTAGGCAGGACTTAATTGATTGGGTAGATGATAAGCCTTCTTTTGGCTAATAGCAAGCGATATTTATCTGTCTCATGCAAAAGTCAGGATTTCTTGTTGATTATTTCCAAAGTAGATATCAATTCAAGGCTTCCACTTAACAGGCAACTAAAGGTATTGGCCTGCATGGTCTCTGTATCTGCTAGTCGGATTTCTGCTCTTCAATATAAGTTGAAAGAAGGGTTCGATCGTCAAAAAACACTTCAGATACCGGATCCGAGTCATTATCAAAAAAACCGGTTACTGTTTCAGCGAGAATCTTCGAACAGGGATCAATAGGGAAAAAATCATCAGACCGAAGCTCGGATATTAATGCCTCCGGTCCCTTTTGAATAGCAGCCCGAATGGTGTCAGCGTCGAATGAAACTTCATGGATCAGAGAGAAATTTTCTAATGTGATATTGTAATATTCACTTTTGCGCGGTTTTCTCCCAATGACTGCGAATTCTTTGATCGAGAGTCGATTTGTATCATTGTCCATGGATATGTCGTATCTTTGAAGCATTTTTTTCCCTTTATCGGCAAACCTTTCACGGCTGTGCCTTATGGTTTCTGCATGACGACAAAACTGCTACTTTTATTTAAGTAGGAGAGTGTCAGGTTTGCGAGGTCTGCAATTGGTTGTCTAAGATTTCTCTTAGAGTAGACATACTACCTGAATCTGGCTCAAAATCCAGGTAATGATTTAGGTAGAACTGAAAACCAAGCTTTAAATAGAAACATCCGAGGGATATAGATGCCAGCAGAAAAAAGAAAAAGGCAGCGTCTGATTCCGGCCCTGCCTTTTATTCAGAGAATCCCCAAGCTCTACCAAGGTAACTTATGCGTCATCAGACGTGTGTACCTAAACTATATTTTGAGGATAGGACAGAAAATATCAGCAAAATATTTAAGCTCAACGTGCTTATAAACTGAATGCAGATGTTTGTCAACACAAAATTCAGAACCCCTGGTGTGTCCTGTCATCCAATAAACCCAAATTGTCAGTGCTCACCTATGCGACTAGACACTGAAATCTTCTGCGTTTATTTCTAACATTACAGAATCCTTAACCCGTTGAGGCAAGACTGCAATGCTGTTCTTAATGCTAGCATCAACATCGGTGTAGCTGATATGCTTTGCTGTAAAATTGTCGATACCGGATGCATTTTCTCGAATCATTTCCCGGACGATGGCATGGGTTGCCAGGGGGGCGCCTTCATATTTTTCGAGCAGATACGCAAAGGCCAGGGCGATCGCAACCATGGGAATGACTACCACCGCGGGCAGTCCGCGCTCACGGCATAACTTGGCCGCATAGATCGCATCCACCACTGCATGATGGATCATAAAACCCTGATCCCAGATGTTATCTCGAACTCCCTTACTTATGGCGACATCCCACTGGCGTGTGCCGCCGGCTCCGCCATTTAAGAAATCAAAAAATTCGGCTTGTTCAGATCCGGACAATTCCTCCTGAAAACATTCCGATTTCAGCGCTGCGGCGGAACAGATGCCCAGCAGGCCGTTAAACACCATGAGTTGACCCATTAACTTGACCTCGGCGCCGGCTGTGATGCTAGATCCAAAATACCTGGGGTTGCCGATGGTTTGCAGCATTGGCTCCAGTTTCGTGTAAATCGACTCGCTGCCGCTTGCCAAAATTAACATATTGGCGTTTTCGGCACCCAATGGGCCGCCAGTCAGGGGGTAATTGACGTAATCGATACCTTCAGCACTCAAAAAATCATAGGACGCCTGTGCAAATCCGGCGCTGACAGTGGAAAGGTGCAAAATGAAAGGCTGGCCGCTTTTCTTTTGCTTCATGAGGGGCACCAGGCTGCGGAAAATGTCGCAGTCATCACCGTTCTTGCCAGCACAAACGACGACACCGTCAAAGTCGCCGTCGCCCACCAGCACTTCATAATCATGAACGATCTCAGCGCCATGGTTTATCCACGCCTGACGGCATGCATCACGCCGGTCATCCTTTGTTCCCCGATCATGGATGCGAAGGTAGCGTGCAGGACTCCCCGGTTTCAAATGTTTTGCCGATGGACTCATCATCAATCCCATACCACCGATACCCACGAGTTTGATTGTCATAGTGTTATCCTCCCCGAATCATAAAAAAATTAATAGTGTCCAGATATTGAAATCGTTTGCCTGAATATTCAGAGTCGTCCTCCATCATCTATATAGAAAAGCCTAAAATTTTGCAACAGCCCGGCTCATAAATTTTAA
>JAAUYD010073175.1_pt1 | contig 14510 bp, 18 predicted proteins | sample 7278101 | NCBI WGS metagenome assembly JAAUYD01 (sample SAMN14350128, study PRJNA611818) | marine sediment metagenome | isolation source: surface marine sediment (0.6m) | place: French Polynesia: Moorea | collected 2018-08
AGTAAAAACAGTCATATCCATGGTTGCCAGGATCTTGCAGTAGTGGTGCTGTGGCCGCGCCTCCGGACGCCTTGGCTCTGGGCCTCTCAGGCTATTGAAGTCTTCCGTGAACAATACGATCATCGAGTAATGACAGTCATATCCTTTGAGGCTATGCCATTATGGGAGACCAAACCGACTGGGGCGGGGCTGGCAAAGGGCCTATGTTATTCTCTGCCGCCATTTTGAAATGCATCGTCTACATCTAATTGAAATCCGTTGGCCAGGGCATTTGTTTGGTTTGCCATTCCGATGACGGCCATTAGCTCTGACAGCATTTCATCGTTTAATCCTTTTTTTCGTGCGGCTGCCGTATGGCTGTTGACGCAGTACTTGCATCCATTGGTTGCACTCACCGCAACGTAAATCATCTCTTTTGTAAGAGCGTCAATAGTCCCAGGTTCCATAACCGACTTGACGCCACGCCATGTGCGCTGAAGTAGTTCAGGTTGCACGGCCAGGGCTTTCCAGAAATTGTTGACCCAATCTATTTTTCTGGTCTTCATGATGTCATCATATACTTCTCGCACCTCCGGACTGGCATCTTCATACTCAATGTATTGAACTGTAGCCATATTGGCCCCCTTTCTCCAGTTGAATCATATAATGAAAAACGTGGGATAAACTACAGTAAGGATGTAAAGTTGATGGGCAACCCAATCTGTACCCCTCTTTTTGCTGGCGTTACACTGGATTCACGGCCACGGTCTACCTGAATAATCAAGAAGGGCTTCGAGTGATTTAGCAAGAATTTACCGAAAGTGTCCTCAAAAGTGACAATTGGTTATAAGCATACAGCCATTTCTCATTCTTTCCATGTCGTTACATCGCCGGAATCAAGATGCATGGAGGCCGTTGCATACAATGACAGTTGGGATGTTGGCCGCTATAAGCAGTCTGCTATGTTCGACAGGTCGAATGCTGCGTAGATAAGAAGTATGGACAATATTGCATTAACAGCCTTGCGGAACCGGTCGTTTTTAAGTTTGCGCTTAATGGCAGCGCCGGCCACCGTCCATGTGGATGTGGCTGCGAATGCGGTTAGGGCGAGTGCTGCTGCAAAAAAGGTCAGGTATGTCGGGTTGTCGGCCACTGCCGACAGAAAAGTCGAGTAAATTGTCATTCCGTAAACTGCGACCTTTGGATTAAACAGCTGTAATACGAACCCCTTGGAAAAAGCATGGTCTCCCGCTCCGGTATCTGAAAACGAATAGCTGGACCTCAGATTGCCGATCGCCAGCCATAGAATGTAGAGCGCGCCGATCCACCTGAGATATCGTTCGGCGTGTGGTAGGATCGACAGAAGCGCGCTGGCGAGAAATGCGCATGCGAGCATTACGAAAAAGAACCCTGCGGCAATCCCGAGAAGGTAATTCAAGGATCTGTTGTAGCCGAGCATGACGCCCATGGACGCGCTGGAGATATTGTTTGGCCCGGGTGTAAAAGTCGTAATGACGACAAATGAAATTAGGGGGATAAATTCAACCTTCATAAAACACCTCTTGAAAGACGCTCGATCATGGCGTATCATTTAACATCTTTATGTGTGCTATAGTAACCAATGATCAATATATTGTCAATCTGGGCGTTATATGGAACAATCGATTGCGGCCATTGCCTCCAACCTGAGGGAAATAAGGGACAAACGAAATCTGAGTCTCGACCAACTCGCTCAGCTTACCGGTGTCAGCAAGAGCATGCTGCGCCAGATCGAAACCGGTCGGTCAAGCCCGACCATCGCGACGATTTGGAAAATCGCAAATGGCTTGCGGGTCTCCTTTACGACATTGTTGAGAAAACCGATAATCCAGGCAGAAGTCAGGTCCTTTCGCGAACAAAAACCATTGACGGCCGAACACAAGCATTACCGGTTATATCCCCTGGTCCCCTTTGAACCACAGCAATCCTTTGAAACCTACTATGTTGAAATAGATCCGGGCACAGTCTTCGCCGGAGAACCGCATGAAGGAAATGTCTATGAGTATGTCTTCGTAACCTCGGGAAAACTTCGAATCACAGTGGAAGATAAAGAATTTGAGGTTTATGCAAATGAGTTCCTGCAGTTTCAGGCAAACTGTCCTCATGCCTATGAATGTGTCGGACGAAAGACATCCTCTGCGATCATGCAGATCAGCTATCTTTCCTGATACCTGAATTTGATCCGGCAACAGAGAATAGAACTGTTCTTTCCGATTCACCTATCCATGCAGTGAAGCTCTATCGCTTTCCAAGGTATGCAACAGGGTCCCAGGTGTCTTCAGGAGCACGGCTGACGGGCACCTTTCGATTACGGTCATTCAGATCGTTTCTGGAACCCAATGCGGATTCTCAGCAGAAATTACCGATCATTAACGACATACCGATGGATATGGCCATCCAGAACATGGTTTTTAAAATGCCGAAAATGTTGAGGCTTTGGTATGTTGCGACCTTTGATGGGCGGCGATCCGCCTTGTCGGTCGTATCTTCCGGCTGGATGAAGTCTTTAAAATGGATACCGCTTTTGCTGATGGAATCTGAGATAGAGAGAGCCGTATCGCCGACGAGATCGCGGCCAAAAAGGGACTGTTGGGTGGATGCGAACTTGCGATCGCCTGTGTCAGCTGTGTTTGGGTTCCACCCTTGTGAGCTGGAACCTGGCGACACCAATAATGGGTTCTGATCTGATGGAATGATCAGAAGGGTCGATGTTTTGGACAATGATGCTGTCATGATGACCTCTTAATGACGGCCGGCTGTCGTTTGAGCAACCAACCGGGCCTTGGTTGGGAGGCGTTAGGATCCGGATTGCCTCTTGGTTTGCGTAAGCTAAATATAAGAATTGGTGATAATGCATGCAAATAATTAATAAATATCTACTAAAATTAGCAAATAATTTGCTAAAGAAAGATAATTATGTTTATAGTTTGCAATTATTGTTAATCGCAACACGGCTTACGCAAAGGTTTTGCACATGGAAAAAATAGATGAATATGATCGTAAGGTTCTAACCGCCTTGCAGGCCAATGGGCGGCTTTCCAACATCGATGTCGCAGAGCGGGTGAATTTGTCCCATTCGAGCTGTTCGAGGCGTATCGCCCGGCTTGAGCGGGACGGTGTCATTGTCGGCTACCGGGCCCTTACAGATCGGCATAAGTTGGGTCTTACCGTGCGGGCCTATTGTGGCGTGGTCCGCGATGTCAATGTGCCCTGGGAAACCCTGGCAAATGAACTCGCAACGATTGAAGGGGTGGTCAGCGTCTTTGCCGTTTCGGGTGAAGTCGATTTGATGCTGGAGGTTGTGGCCCGGGACATGCAGCACTACTCCCAGGTCGTATTGCAGGATGTCAACGATACCAATGGGGTCAGTGCGACCCGTAGCTCTTTTGTTCTCGCGGAAGTAAAATCAATTTATTAACCCTATCGAACAAAACAGGTGCATTAACCCGGATTTCATGCACTCGCGCCAATCCTTTCAGTAATGCCAGGCCCGGCCTCAGCATAGATTGCCGATAACCAGCGCCAAGCCGATGGAGATGGATATCCAGAGTGCGGCTTTAAGTATCCCCTCTGCCTTCAATTTTTTGTACCTTGTCGCCGTCGCCAATCTCTCTGCCGGGGTTTCTGTCGTGTCCTCGGGTGAGACATAGTACTGAAAGCTATCGATAAATTGCCTTTTGATGTCTGGGCTCGGTGTTGCCGCACTTGAAACAATGGCGTGGCGGAAAACCGAGCGATAGGTGGATTCAAGCATGGTCACCTCCTTATCGCCGTGCAGGACTTGTTTTGTATTTGTAAATATAGGCAGTTTGGGTTATTAAGTAAAATTAAACTATTTAAGTTTTAGGTTAATTATTGCTTATGCTACAGAACTTGGATCGGCTGAAAGTATTTCACCATGTATTCTCCGAGCGGAGTGTCATGGCGGCGGCAGAAACCCTGCACATATCCCAATCGGCTGTGAGCCAGGCGCTCCAGAAACTCGAAAAAGAGATCAAGAGCCCCCTGTTCACCCGCTTGCACAAACGATTGGTGCCGACGTTGGCCGGAGAGCGGCTGTATGAGGTCGTGCAGCCGTTTATGGCGGATTTGGATCAGTGTCTGAAAACCTTGCAGCAAGCCAAAGATCTACCGTTCGGAGAATTGCGAATCGGTGCGCCGTCGGAATTTGGAAAGGCATATTTTCCTGCGATCATAGCTGCATTCCGGGAAGAATATCCCGATGTGACCTTTTACTTAAAGCTTGGTGATGCGGCCACATTACTGCCGATGGTCGAGAAAGGGCAGATTGATTTTGCCCTGGTGGACGAATACCTGACACAGAACCAATTCTTCGGTAAACTGGACATCTTCCATTTCAGACCCGTGGTAGCGGAAGAGGTCATCTTGGCTTGTTCACAACAATACTATGAAAAGTACGTCAAGTCTGACCATTCCTTTAACCATATGAAACAGCAGAGTTTCATCGCCTATCGACACAGCGCCCAGACCGTGAAAAACTGGTTCAGGCATCATTTTGGAAAATACAATGTGGATGCCAATATCGTTCTAACCGTCGGAAGTCACCAGGGCGTGATCGCAGCAATCCGTCATCACATGGGGCTGGGGGTTATCGCATCCCATATGGTAGGTGAGCGCCTTAAAACCGGCGAAATACGCCGCATTGACACCACTAAAGAAGAGATCATCAACCAGATGTCCTTGGTACAACTGCAGAACAAGATCCCCACCCGCGCAGAGAAAATGTTTGAAAAGTTTCTGATAGGAAAAATCCAGTCGATGAAGATTTGAGCCAAAAAATGAGAGCCGATAAAGGTTGAGTTTTTAGTCGTCCCTTGACTGATAAATAATATGGCCAGCTATCACATGTGACGGTGGAGTCGCTTATCGTTGGTTGGCCTGTTCTATGATTCAACAAAACACATCCATGACATGCTACCGACCCTGTAGATATTTAAGCTTGCATGCAACTTATTAGCATGCTATATAGTTGTAAGCTATCAATAAGGGAGTGCCGATGAACGTCCGTGATTGTATTTTTTTTCAATTGACCAAAGCCAGCCATACCGGTGCTGAGTTTTGGACGAAAAAGGTCAAGCATCTAAATGTCACCGCCTCCCAGGCAATGGTGTTGAATTTTTTAGGCGAGAAAGACCGTATACTCGCAACCCGCCTGAGGCAAAAGCTGCAAATCACCAGCGCAACGATGACAGGTATTCTTGACCGATTGGAGAAGCTTGAGCTAACCGAAAGGCAGCCGCATCCAGATGACCGCAGGGCGATACTGGTTTGTCTGACCGAACGAGGTCGCCAATGTGCAACGGAGATAAACAACATCATGGTTCAGGCCAATGAAGAGTTTCTGGGCGGTCTAGATTCTGAGGAGTCGAAATGCTTGCGTAAATTGCTTGAGCGCATTCGATCAGATGATTTTGTAAGAAGTTTGCCAGAACGGTAACAATCTTACGAAAGGGAAATCAATGAAAGAGAAAGAGGCTTTAACTGCACCTTGTGGATTGGACTGTTTCAACTGCGAACTCTATGAAGAAAATCTGACTGAAAAACTCACCCAATGGATACATGATAAATTTGGTGTCCCGAAGAACGACATCGCCTGCAAAGGTTGCCGCAAGCAGGATGGCGTACACTATCATCTTCCTGAAGATGGGTGTGCAACATTAGATTGTGCCAAAGCCAAAGGAGTTTCGTTTTGATGTGATTGCAGCGAGTTTCCCTGCGTTTTGCTTGCCCCTTTGGCGGATGGGGCTGCCCGTTATCCACACAATATGAAAGTCTATAACCTTTGCCGGATCAAAAAAGTGGGAATAGGTCAGTGGATCGAAGAGGCTGGAAAAATTCGCAAGAGATATTTCAACGGTAAATTCATCGTTGGTAAAGGGCAGGCTGAATGATTTCGCATAAGAAGATCAATCAGATATCAATATAAGAGGGTCTGATGGCTACCTATTTAATCGTTGATATCAACGTAGCTGATCGATCAAAATTCAAAGCGTACGCAAAATCCGTTCAAAGCACAGTGGCGGATTATGGCGGATGCTATCTCTGTAAATGGGGAGTTGCGGTATGTTTAGAAGGCGAATGGGACGTAAATAAAGTCGTAATTGTCAAATTCAATTCAGCCGAACAAGCAAAGGCGTGGTGGACTTCGGAAGAATACCGCCCCCTGAAGGCACTGCGCAGAGAGGCTTCAAAAACCAGAGTATTGCTTGTTGATGATCTGGCCTGAAAAGTACCTTGGAGTGTGCTATGAATAAAAAAATCGCATTGGTCACAAACGTATTGGACTATGTTGGGCCACCGGCGGTAAAGGCTCTGTTGGCCCATGGGTATACTGTCATTGCCCAGGACCCTGCTTTTCAGGATACCACCCAGCAAGAGGATTATAAATCAGGGAATCCCGGTGCAATTCCATTAGGTCTTCAGGAACCGACGCATCTCATTCAGCACGCATGGGAAGTGCACGGAATGGTCGATGTTATCATCAGCAACGACACATTTCCTGCTATCCATGTTCCCATCGATGAGGCGAAAGTGGAGGATTTGAATGCTACGATTGATCATGTATTGGTTTATCCATTCAAGCTGATGCAAGCAGCAATTCCAAAACTGAAAAAGCAGGGAAGCGGTAACGTGATCATGATAACATCCTGCCGCACCGAACTTCCTTTGCCGGGTGGAGCGATACCCGACATTGCGCGGGCCGGAGCCAATGCTTTGGTTAAATCCTTAAGCTTGGACTTGGCGCCATACGACATTCCTGTAAACGCAATCGCACCGAATTACCTGTATAGCGAGGCATATTTTCCAAAAGCTAAATTCATCGACAATCCTGTAGGAAGAGATTTTATAAAAGAAGCTGTGCCTGCCGGAAGGCTTGGCAAGCCTGAAGAAATTGGAGAATTGATCCTATATTTAGCCAACATGAAGGGTTCATTTCATACAGGCACGATCATCAAATTTGCGGGAGGTTGGCCCGCTGCGCCCAAAAGGCCGATTTAATATCATGAACCAGGGCAACTTTCATGATTGGCCATTGATATCCAATAGAAACCGGGCCATATGTCGCAATTGCAATCCTGAACGTAAGTCTATGAATTCAAGAGTGGGGCGGGTTGGTTCTATCTTTGAAAATAAGCCATCTCGGATAGTACAAGCCCCACTGAATAGCTGATCCTCTGACTATGAAAATAACGCCGATGGCATACAGTCTGTTATACTCATGCATGGGGAAGTAATAATACAAAATGGCAAATACAATTGCTCCGAGCATGGCCGGCGTCGCATAGAATTCCTTACCAAGGAGCAGAGGCATTCTGCCTGTCAGAATATCCCGTATCATACCGCCGGCAATTCCTGTAGTAACACCCATTAAAACTGCAACTGGATTCGAAAAACCAAGCATGAGGGTTTTTTCCGTTGCAAGTATGGTAAAAAGGGACAGGCCTAAGGCGTCAATGAATAACAATAAATGCAAAACATGATTTACATATCAAACCAGGAAAAAGGTCATAAGGGATGCTGATACGGATACCCAAAGGTAAAGAAGATCGGCAACCCAGAAAATCGGGCTGGTATCCAAAATTATGTCACGCACAGTGCCGCCGCCGAGAGCGGTAACCACTCCGAGCAACGTAATGCTGAATATATCCATTCCTTTCTTACCAGCCGCCATGACACCGGTTATGGCAAAAGCAGCTATTCCAATTAATCCCAATGAATACATCATCTTTAATAAGTACCTGGAAAATAATGTTTTATATGTAAGCAGCTAACCAATGATGGTACGGATTCCGTTCCCTAATTTTCGAATTGGCGGCAATTCTCATATGTTGTTTTCATAAACCTTGTCCACAGCCAGATTTCTTCCCGAGGCGGCCTTTACGGCGAGTTCGTCGCAGCGTTCATTGCCGGCAATGCCGGCATGGCCTTTGACCCAGCGGAACTCCACGTCGTGCTTGTCACAGAGCTTTAACAGCTGATCCCAGAGGTCGGTGTTGAGAGCAGGGGATTTGTCCGATTTCTTCCATCCATTGGACTTCCATTTTTTGGCCCATCCCTTGGTGATGCCGTTGACCACATACCGGGAGTCGCTGTGAAGGACGATGCTGCTGGCTTTTTTGATGGCGTTGAGGCCGGCGATAACGGCCATCAGCTCCATACGGTTGTTGGTGGTGTTGCGAAAACCTTTGGAGAGTTCCTGGGTTTTACCGTTTTGCAGGATCACCGCACCATAGCCGCCGGGGCCGGGATTGCCCAAGGCGCCGCCGTCAGTATACATGACTATCTGGCCGGGTTTGGCGGGGGCAGGTGCTGTTTGCCGTGCAGCGGTTTTGGAGCGGCTCGACGACTTCTTCTTGGAAGTTGTTGAAGAAGGTCGTTTTTTCCCCTTGTTGGCCTCAATAAAGGCGCGTGCTTCCTCGATGGTGGGAAAGCCCTTATATACGGCGCCGGCATAGCCCCGCACCAGTCTCTCCGCACCGCCCTCACCGAACCATTGGGTGAAGATGCCCGTGGATCGTCCCACTGCTACCGCGTAGTATTTCTTCTTTGCCATTGTCGCTATTGCTCCATAATGTTAATCACGTCCAGAAACTGTTCACCGTACTTGTCCGCCTTTTTCTGCCCGACCCCGTTGATCTCCAGCAGCCCTTCGATGGTGGTAGGCTTGGCCGATGCCATCTCGGCCAGGGTGCTGTCGTGAAAGACCACGTAGGGCGGAACGTCCAGGTCTTTTGATATGGCGAGTCGCAAGGCCCTGAGCTTTTCCCATAACGGCAGATCCGCGGACTGTAAACTGCTTGGGGCCATTTTTTCTTTCTTGGCCTTTTTGGCTTTTTGGGGCCTGGTGGGTTTGATGGGCTCGGGATCTACCCGGAGCCGCAGGGTTTGCTCACCCTTAAGCACCGGCCAGCTCTTATCTGTCAGGCGAAAACCGGAGATTTGGGCCAGGTTGACGGACAATAAACCGGACGCCGTAAGTTGCCGGAAGACCGATCGCCATTGTTGGCTGGTAAACTCATGACCGACGCCGAAGGTTTTGATTTTGTCGTGGCCGAACCGTTCGATGCGCTCAGTGGATTTGCCCATCAGGACATCGGCCAGATAAACGGCGCCAAAGCGCTGGCCGGTACGGTAAACGCACGAAAGGGCCATTTGGGCGGCGATGGTGCCGTCCCAGGTTTCGACCTGATTTTGGCAGGTGTCGCAATTGCCGCAGGCGGCGCTATCGTATTCTCCGAAATAGTCCAGCAACACTTGCCGGCGGCACGCAACGGTTTCGGCATAGCCCAGCAATGCGTCGAGTTTTTTATTTTGAATGTGCTTGAAGTTGTCGTCGCCTTCGGAAAGCTCCAGCATTTTGCGCATGGCCACCACATCGCCGAGGGAGTAAATCATCCAGGCGTCGGAGTGCAGGCCGTCACGACCGGCCCGGCCGGTCTCCTGGTAGTAGGCTTCGACACTGGCCGGCAGGTCGAGATGGGCGACAAAGCGAACGTCAGGCTTGTCGATGCCCATACCAAAGGCGATGGTGGCGACCATCACCACGCCATCTTCCTTCAGAAAGCGACGTTGATGGGCCATGCGGACCGGCTGCTCCAGCCCGGCATGGTAGGGGAGGGCTTCGATGCCCTGTTCCTTGAGCCATTGAGCAATGGTATCGGCCCTTTTGCGGGTACGTACATAGACAATGCCGGCGGCACCTGGGTACTCGTTTTCCAGAAAGGCGAGCAGCTGACGCTTATCATTGTTCTTCAGCTCCACCCGGTAGCGGATATTGGGTCGGTCGAAACTGGAGATAAACTCGGTGGCGTCCTGCAATTCGAGATTGGCCAGGATGGACTGGCGGGTCTGGGGATCGGCCGTGGCGGTCAAAGCGATCCGGGGTACCCCCTCGAACTGTCGGGTGACCTCCGGAATCTTCAAATATTCGGGCCTGAAGTCATGGCCCCACTGGGAGACGCAGTGCGCTTCATCAATGGCGAAAAGGGATGGTTCAAGCCGTTGGAGCAATAGCCGGCAGCGCTCGGTGGCCAACCGCTCCGGCGCCACATACAGCAGGTCGATGGTTCCGGCCGAGGCCTGATCTTCCACCTGCCTTGCCTCAGCTGCCGAAAGGCTGGAGTTGAGAAAGGCGGCCCTCACACCGTTCTGGGTCAGGGCCTGGACCTGGTCCTGCATCAGGGCGATCAGCGGCGATATGACCACCCCGACCCCGGGGCGCATCATGGCCGGTATTTGATAACAGATGGATTTACCGCTACCGGTGGGCATTAACACAAAGGTGTCGCGGCCATCTGCAAGCGTTTCAATAATCTCCAACTGCATGGGGCGGAATGCACTGTACCCGAAAAACGTGTTCAGTATCTCCTTCGGGCCAAGGTTCCGTGCATCTCCATTGGCCGAATGGTCAATAGGGGGCGGCAGCGTCTCTTCGGGGATGATCGGGAGCGACATTTCGGCGTCATCCGGGATCGGTGCGTCGGCTGCCACATAGACCGAGAAGGTTGCACGGCAATGGGTGCATTGGGTCTTGAGGCTTCCATCCCCCTCCCATTCGCCCCGGGCATCAAAGGGTGCTTTGCATTTTGGACAAACAGTGCGCATGGTTGATGGTATCCTGGTGTGCCTCCGGTGGTCGAACTCTAAATTCTGGAACATTCATGGATGTCAGGCAGAAACGGATGGTGCAAGTTCAGGCTGCTTTCTGTTGGGCCGTGGATATTACCGATAACGGTCCGCACTATGCCAGCATGTCCTGTGAGCGTCAACTGCCAATTCATGACGACTGGGCCAAATGGGAGTCCTGCCCACTACCGAAACCAATTTCGAATCGGCGGTGGGTCGAGAAGATATTGAATCTATTTGATTTTTGATGATAATTATGATCTATGGCCTTGGAGCCGTACTGAACGGAAAATACTTTCTTCATGATACCGGATGAGATTCTCGCATGCCCTCGGTTTATGATTTAAAACCCAAATTTCAAAATCTGTTGCGTCCATTGGTAGGACGGTTGGCAGAATATGGTGTCACTGCCAACCATGTTACCCTGGCCGCCGTGGGGCTATCTCTTGTTGCCGGCGGTGCCATATCGCTCTTCCCTGCAACGCCGGTGCTACTTCTTGCCATACCGATAGTCCTTTTCGTCCGCATGGCGCTGAACGCCATCGACGGCATGTTGGCCAGAGAACACCAGATGGCGTCGCCGCTGGGCGCCATCCTCAATGAACTGGGCGATGTGCTGTCCGATGCCGCCCTCTATCTGCCCCTGGCTTTGGTGCCGGGTATCGGTGCACCTTGGGTGGTGCTGATGGTGCTCCTGGCGGTGGTCAGTGAAATGACCGGGGTGATTGCCGTCCAGATCGGTGCACGTCGCCGGTACGATGGACCCATGGGCAAAAGCGATAGAGCTCTTTGGATCGGCTGTATCAGTCTGGTCCTGGGCCTGGGCGCAGCACCTGGCAAGTGGGTGGATGTTGTGCTGATGATCATTCTGGTCCTGTTGGGCCTGACCATACTGAACCGCTGCAGCAGGGCACTGCAAGAGATACGAGGCGTGCGATGAACGTTGGCAAGACAGTCTTCTGGTCACTGGGCGGCCTATACGGCATCCTGATCATTGCGAGTTTGGTGGTGGCCATCCTGAGCAGGCTCCGGCCAGGCAAAGATTATTCAGAGTTGACCCTGAGGGTGAAATCATGGTGGGTGATGGTCTCCATCTTTACCCTGGCCATGGTATTGAGCCGCAGTGTCTCCATTATCTTCTTCACCTTTATCAGCTTTTTGGCATTGAAGGAGTACCTCTCCATCATTCCAACCCGCAGGGCCGATCGCCGTGTGCTGTTTTGGGCTTACCTGTGCATTCCGTTTCAATATTTGTGGGTCATGCAGGGGTGGTACGGTATGTTCATTATCTTTATTCCGGTTTACCTTTTTCTGTTGCTGCCCATGCGGATGGTGACCATTGGCGAAACAAAGTACTTTCTTCGGGCCGCCGGAACCCTGCATTGGGGACTCATGACACTGGTTTTCAGCATCAGCCATGTTGCCTATTTGTTGGTGCTTCCGTCTTCTGAAGCGGCGGTCGCCGGAGGCGCCGGCCTGGTGCTTTTCCTTGTCTTTCTCACCCAGTTCAACGATGTCTCCCAATACATCTGGGGCAAAATGCTGGGAAAGCGCAAAATTATCCCCAAGGTCAGTCCGAACAAGACCTGGGAGGGTTTTCTCGGTGGTGTGGGTACCACCACCGTGTGTGCCGTATTACTTTCCGGTTTTCTGACACCGCTTTCGATTCTGCTGGCTGTCGGTGCAGGTCTGATCATCAGCGTGGGCGGTTTTATCGGAGATGTCACCATCTCGGCCATCAAGCGCGATATCGGTATCAAGGACAGCGGGAGCCTGCTGCCGGGTCACGGGGGCATCCTCGACCGGATCGACAGCCTGACCTATACGGCACCGCTGTTTTTTCACTATGTCTACTATTTTTGCTACTAGGCCATGATAATGTTGCATCGAATTCTACGGTTCCTCTTCTATAAGATCCTCGTCAAATTCGTGGTGTTGATTGTGGTAGGGCTTAATGTGCGCCGGCGCGAAAAACTGCCAAAAAAAGGACCGGCGATCATTGTGGCCAACCACAACAGCCATCTTGACACCATGGTGTTGATGACCTTGATGCCGTGGCGGTTGTTGCCCATCGTCCAACCGGTGGCCGCGGCCGATTATTTCCTGCGCAACTCAAAACTGGCCTGGTTTGCCCTGAATATCGTCGGCATTCTGCCCATCGTTCGCAAGCGGCAGGATCCGAACGAGGATCCGCTGACACCTTGCTATGATGCCCTGGCCGCCGGTCGTATCCTCATTTTCTTCCCGGAAGGCAGCCGTGGTGAGCCGGAACAGCGATCCGATTTCAAAGCCGGCATTGCCAAACTGTCGGAAAGATTTCCCGACGTTCCCATTACCCCGGTTCTGCTGCACGGGCTTGGAAAAGCCCTTCCCAAAGGAGAGGCATTGCTGGTTCCGTTCTTCTGCGATGTCTTCGTGGATGATGCGATCCGCTGGAACGGGGGCAGGGAATCCTTCATGCAGCTTCTTCTCCACCGAATGGATCGAATGTCCGAGGATGCCGGATTTTCATCATGGGAGTAAATTGTATCGCCGCGGCCTGGGGATTGGCAGAGGCAACATTTTTCTTCCTTGTGCCGGATATTTGGTTGAGTATTGCCGGCCGAAAGAAATTGCGGGCCGGATGGATAGCATGCCTTTTCAGTTTGGCAGGCGCCCTGATCGGCGGATCCGTGCTATATGTTTGGGGTCTATATGACCTGTCCGGTGCTCAACTTATGGTTGAAAAAGTGCCGGCTGTCAGTCCCGGCATGATCGGGCGGGTGAATGAGGAGTTGGCCCGTCACGGTGCATGGTCCCTGTTCTTGGGGCCGATATCTGGCACGCCTTACAAGGTTTATGCTGCCCAGGCTGCCACAACAGGCATCGGTCTGGGGTTGTTCCTCTTGGTTTCCATCCCGGCCCGGTTGATCCGATTTGCTGTGGTTACGGCAATCTTCCACTATGCTTTGAAATTCATCGGTTGCTCGAGGAAAGAGAAGTTGTCGTTATCGCTTATCATCCTTGTCTGGATCGTTTTCTATATTTTTTATTTCTACGCCATGTCGGGTGCATAACGGCATCCGGAGTGTTTTCCAAAAGGGACGCGGTGGGCCGCTCAGTAGTAATTTGGATGAAGAAAGCGATCTGTTCCTGCGAGCGTGACGGCGCTACGGGGCAGGGCTCTCTCCAGGTGAGGCGCCGGGATGGATTGCTTCGGATGAATTTCCAAATCGGTCAAGTAAATTCGAGATCTAAATCGGATGCCCTTTTTTATCCCAAAACATCTCCCCGCTGACTCCACCGCGCAGCCCGTTTTCAAAATGAATCCGTGATTTGGGCTTGCCATTGGGCCAATAGCAGATAAGCGCTCCGTGTATTTTTCCGTTGGCGTATGGTACGATGCTTTCGATTTTTCCGTTGGGATAGTAGAAATAGGTTTCGCCGTCCAACAAGCCTTTTTATAGGATTTTCTGTAAATCATGGCTTGGGTGTGACGGGACTCCCGGCCTTTTCCGATGACCAGGCCGGTAAAGGGCGATTCTCCACCGGTACGGTAGAGCAGCCCTTTGCGCACCACCGTGCTATGAGACGATATCTCTTTGGTGCAGCTTACTGATAACAATATGAAAAGGGGCGCCAGCCCCCAAACCAACCCTCTAAAGTTGAACATCCGGATTTCCCCCAGTAACCGGTTTACTGCCGTTCGTGACACTCATGTCGGTCGCAATATGCATACCAATTCTACTGAAAACCAATATCCCGAAGAGTTACCAATCGTTATCGTCATTCAGTTATTGATGAGCGGTTGGGTGTGACGTTTCACGTCACTTTTGGAGACAAAAATAGGCGCCTGACAAAAAATG